>Ga0302325_10001349_pt1 | contig 62811 bp, 61 predicted proteins | sample Palsa_T0_2_FD_201948 | JGI IMG/M metagenome (GOLD analysis project Ga0302325, IMG submission 201948) | Peat permafrost microbial communities from Stordalen Mire near Abisko, Sweden - Palsa_T0_2 | ecosystem: Environmental > Terrestrial > Soil > Palsa > Peat permafrost | place: Sweden: Abisko...
AACTTCACCGCCGAGCGCCGCCGGCTCGCGATCGGCAAGCTGTGGCGCAAGGGTCGCTGCAGTGAGGCCCAAGAGGCCGAGGGCATGACGCACGTGCTCCCGCCTCGGTCCACCGGAGTGCTCGCGGCGCTGCGCGGAAATCCCGACGCCGACGTCATCTTCGCCGCCCACACCGGTTTCGGCCTGGCCGCCTTTCCGCGCGAGCTCTGGCGCGCGGCGCCGATCGGGAGAACGCTCAAGACTCGGATGTGGCTGTGGCCGGCTGCCGAGCACCCCGAAGAGCCGGAGGAGCAATCGGCGTGGATCTATAACTGCTGGAAGCAGATCGACGAGTGGGTCGAGGAGCAGGGCAAGGAGCCTTAGTGCTCCTCTTCGTAAATAAGGCAACGAGCCCAGAGCACGCGGCGCCTGAAGGTCCAGCTCACTCGGCGACTGTGTCGCCGCCCCGACCTCCGCCTCGTGCGTCAGCCGATTGACAAGCGCGTCCGCCCGTCGTCGCTTCGCCGGTGATTCGCGAGCACCCCTTGCGACACCGAACAGCCACGGCAGCGGTCGCAGGGATCTCCTCCCGCCGCCGCCAGGCGACCAGGAACACGTCGGCGACCACATCCTCAGCCTCACCCGCCGATACACGGCGATGAACGAACTCATGGGACAGTTTCCAAATACCGTCGTCCTTGGGTTTTCGCCTCCTGATTAGGAGGGTTTGTACCGGCGCCCGCGGCCTACTGTACGCGGCGGCCCAACGCCGACGTTGGCCGCACGAGCAGCAGCTCGCCGGAAGCGGCATCGGCCGTCACGAAACCTGCGCGTTGAAAGAAGGGCACGGCGGGTGCGCTCGGGGCCAGAACCAGACGTGCATACGACCGTTCCTCAGCAGCCGCGATGAGCGCGGCGAGCAGTCGCGTGCCGACGCCCTGATTGCGGAACGCCCCACTGACGAACATGTGACCGACGTAGCCCCAGCGCGAGTCAGGCCGGCCGGGACGAGGCATACGCCGGTACTCGAAGAGCGACACCATGCCAATCGGCCGTGTTCCGGCAGTGGCGAGCCAGATTGTTCGCCGGTCGCCTTCGGAAGCAAGCCAGTCCGCGAGGCGCGGCTCGAAAGATGCGTCATCGCCGCATGCATCGCTCCACTCCGAACGGAGCCGGACGATGGCGCCGGCGTCCTCCTGGCCGGCGACGTGCAGAGCAACTTGCTCAGGTGAGGCGGGAAGGCGCTGCTCGATGGTCTCCTCGATGAGACGCACCTTGTCTCCTCGCTCCATGGCGGCGTATGCGGTGCGCAGGTAGCGCAGGTTGAGGACGGGGCACCGTCGCTTGTTCAGCGGGACGTGAGTGATGTGTTCGCTGAGCCGCGGCGGCGGCGTCCAAGTGCCGTCAGGAAGGCGGTTCTGAATGTCACCGAGGACCTCGACCTCGACGCCGGCAACTTCGACGCGGCCAAGATGGCCGCGGATGGCCCCGCGTGTCCTGTAGCCGACCGGCTCGATGACGCGGCCGGCGAGGGCGCGCTCGACAGCGGATGCGGCGTCCGCGGTCGTGGCCAGGTCGAGGTCTGCGCAGGTAACCGGTACGCCTTGGAGGGCGAGCGCGGCGCTTCCACTCGTCGCCCACTCAAGGGGCGTTCGACTCAGCCGTTCGCAGACAAGTTCAAGCGCATCGCGGTGCGCGCTGGGGAGCACCTGGCGAACGTACCGCATGCACCGCCATCCAAGAGCTGGGCTCCCCCGGGAGATGCCGAACCTGCCCGTATAATCCCTGCTACGGAGGGGGAAGCGAGGGTGGCCTTGCGAACGGCTGATAACCGGGAGTCCGGGGTAGCTCCTCGGATGGGGTTCGAGTCCCCCGCCCTCCGCCACAGAAGTTGCTGAGGCCGGCGTGAACGGAGAGTCGCCACGCATCACGCGCCCCGGGTCGCTCCCGCATCGTCCCGAAGCGCCGGCTCCAGCGGGAACTCATGACAAGCGGCGCACGGCCCGATATACTCGGCATCGGTTATCAGCCGTTCGGAGGTAGCTCCTCCTTCACACGACCCGCCTCCGTGGCGGGTCGTTTGCGTTCGGACCGGTCACCGATGCTGCTGGAGAGCTTGTTGAGTTTGATGACGGTCCCTTCCCGCTCGACGCCCCAGAAGGCGAACCCGCTGACCGAGCCGCCACCATTGCAGTGGATGGCGGCCGCCGTAGGCGAGACGAACTCGCCCCTGCCCTCGACCGTGACCGCGCCGGTCTCGGCGTCGAAGGTGGCGCGCCAGCTCCGGCCCTTGTAGGTACCGACAAGCGTCTCGTCGGAACTGAGTTGTCGAACGTCCACGAGTTCAGCGAGCGTCGCTGTGGCTCGTCGGCCGGGCCCGGTGGTCGGTGCGCGCCGCCGCTTGGCCTTTATCGTCTTGGCGGCGGCGAGGGACGGCTGCGGCTCGCTGCCCTTGCCGGCCTGGCGCCGGCGGCGTAGCTCGTCTTGCGCGAACGCGCGGAGCACGGTCCAGCCGCCGTGGTGGTCGAAGGCGCTGGAGCTGGGCGCTCCGGTCTGCGTGGCGGCCCAGTCGTTGTAGCCGCGCTCGGTGCTGCGCTGGCGGGGGCGGAGCTGGTCCAGGTACCGGACGAGCACCTCCACCAGTTCGTTTCGCGTCCAGCTTCCGCGGCGGCGCTCACCGGCCTGAGCGGCACCGATGTTCTGCGTGTAATCCCAGCGCTGCTGGCGTGGCGGTGGCCCGTCGGGCACCGGGAGCTCCCCGGCGCGGCGCCGAGCCTTCCACTCGGCGATGTACGACGCCCAGGTGCGGGACCGGTCACGCGCAAGGGGGATGCCGTTGGCCTTGGCGAAGGCGTGCAGTTCCGCGCCGGTCGGCTCGGTCTCGTAGTGCTCGTAGCATCGCTCCAGCGCTTCGACGATGGTGAGTGGACGCTGGCGAGTCTGCTGTCGTCCGCGGGCAGGTCGCGCGCCAAGCCCGGCGTGCGCAAGGGCGCGGTCCCAGCTTCCCGCGAGGGCGGCAATCTGGTCCTCGGTCGGGAGCCGCAGGTGCCCGCCGTGTGTGGAGCGGCGGTCGGCGCCGAGCATCTGCGCGCGCTCGACGCGGTACCGGTCGGGCGTCAGTGTTCTTGTACCGAGGCGGCGGGCGACGAGGGCGAGCGCGTAGTCGCTGTACTCGGGGGTGAGCCAGTTGCCCTGGCGTTCGTTGAGGGCCTGGCCGAGCGCGATGCGCTGGCCGGACGGTGCAAGGAAGGCCAGCTCTCGGAGCTTCTCCCAGGAGAGGTCGAGGTGCTCGCATATGCGTCTGGCCGGCGGCGCGTCTCGGAAGGCTTCGCTGAGCTGCCGGGCGCGGTCCCACGCCCTCGTGCTGACGCGCTGGGGGCGGTCGCCGCCGGCGGCCTCGGCCACGTCGCGCACCATGTGCAGGAGGACGAGCGGCTCAAAGGCCGAGGCGGTACGTGGCTGGAGCTCGGACGGCGGGGCGGGCATGCACTGCTGAAGGTAGGCGCCGGACGGGACAGCAGCGTCAAGGCACAGCCAGTCAAGTTCTTTCCGCAGTTAGCAGGAACGCCCGCGGCGAGACGAATGGACGTGGGCTAGCGTGTGGACATGCCGGCTCGCCACGACCCCGGGACAAAGGCCGAGACACGCCTTGCACGCGCAAGGATGGCGCGCGGCGTGACCCAGGAGGAACTGGCCGACGCCATCGGCATCTCCCTGCCCACCTACCGACGCCTGGAACGGAGGCAGACCGAGAACCCGGGGCTGCGCTACCTCATGAACGCCGCACTGGCCCTCGGTGCCGACCTGGACCTTCTCATCGAGGACGAGTGGCGCGAGTGGATGGTCTTCGACCACGACCGGCCGTCTCCGCCCACACCCGAGGAGCTCTGGCGGCGGCCCTACCGGCCTCCGCCCAGCCACTAATCCCTGAGGCGCACACTCTGCGCGGAAGCGGAGCGGCTCCCGGCGGACTTGTTCTACGGTCTGGCGTGTGGACAGCCACCGAGGAACCCCGGCGCCGCTCCATGCCACCAGGGCTTTCTACCACCGGTTCGCCTGGGCGTACGACCTCATCATCGCGCGGCCCGGCGGCCCTCAGGTCCAGGCTGTCGCCGTGGTGTTCTCGCGCCACGGGCTCGCTGCGGGCGCGACAATCGTGGACGCCGGATGCGGAACCGGCTCCTACGCGGCCGGCCTGGCAACTCGCGGCTTCCGAGTCATCGCCGTGGACCGCGCGCGCGAACTCGTGGCGATGGCCTCAGCGGCCCACGGCACCTCCGCTGACTTCGTGTGCGCGGATTTCACGTTGGGATGGCGACCCGCCGGTTCCAGTAGATGGCGTGCTCTGCCGCGGTGTCCTGAACGACCTTGTCGAGGACGCGGACCGTGAGCGGGCATTCAAGGCGTTCGCCTCCTGGCTGCGGCCCGGCGGCATGTTGCTTGTAGATGTCCGAGACTTGGAGAGTTCGCGTCGGCGTTACGCACAACAGCGAACATTCGCGGAGACGGCGCAGCGCGACGATGACGTGCTCACGTTCGAGAGCGTCACCTCGATACAACCCGGCTCAGACCGACTGGAACTCATCGAGCGCTGGCAGGGCACGGTTGCCGGAGAGCGGGTCGCGGTCAAGACCCGGTTTGAGATGCGCTGTTGGACCTGGGACGTACTGGAGCGCTCCGCTCTGACGGCCGGCTTTCGAACGGTCGTCGCTCAGGAGCCCCGCGTCCTCGGGGCGCACAGCGACCGGCTCGTCGCAGCTGCGCTGCGCTGACCGACGCACCGTGAAATCCGCTCGGCGCCGTCCGCATCGTGTGCGAACATATGTTCGTATCTGATGGGCTGTGGCTGAAGGAACTGACTGGCTGTTCGTCCGGTCGCACCTCCGCCAGGCACTACCTGAAGAGCACGCCATGCCGCCGACCCGCTTCCAACCGCCTGACCGTATGCCCGGTTCAACCGCGTTCGCCCGCGACGACGCGCTCCGGGCAGCCTGCGGATGGTTCAGCTCGTCAAGGCCAACCGCTGGCTCTGGAACGAACTGCGGGAAGCGTGCGACCTGGACCATCGCCACGGTCGCCCGCGCCAGCGCGGTCACTGGGAGCTAATCGCCGTGGCCTTCGTTGTCTCTGACTACGTGGACATCCAGCCCTGGCACGACGACAGCAGCGACGAGCTCTGGCGCACCTGCGGCTTCGCCGCCAAGCCCCACTACCGCACCGCATGGCGGCGGCTGCGTGAGCTGGCCGAAGTCGCCGATGAGTTCCTGTTCGCCGCCGGCAAGCTCATCCGCCGGGCCCGCGCGCAGGACCCTCGGGTGATGGCCCACGTGCACTTCGACAACACTGAGGATGAGACCCACGCCGCACTCGTGCACGACTGCGCGCCTGGACGCTGCCCCCGGCGCGGCAACGGCCACGCCGCCGGTCGCGGTCGCTCGGGTGCGGCGTTGCGCCCCGCCCGGCAGAACACCAAGACCTTCCGGGAGGACCGCCAGAAGCTCAACACGCTGGACCCCGAGACCGCCGACCACGAGCGCAGCGCACACGAGCCCGCGCGCGTCGAGCTCGTCGAGCGCGGCGGACGGACGGTCAAGCGTGTGAAGATTGCCGACTGCTGGTACCGGACGCTGGACACCGAGGCCGGCATCCGGGCCTACATGGGCCCGCGCGGCGCCAAGCGCTTCTGGCACGGCTAGTACTCCGGTAAGGCAGTCTGCCACTTCACGGGCGGGGTCATCCCCATCGTCGAGAGCGCCAGCATCCAGGAGCACCACATCTTCGACCGCCACTTCGACCTCGTGCGCGACCTCGTCGGCGCCGCGCCGGAGACCGCCATCGGCGACAAGGGCCTGTCCATCGAGAGCGCGTTCAAGAAGTGCACCACCCACGGCACCGCGCCCGTCTTCCCGTGGCGGCGAAGCATTGACGGCGTCCGCCACGATAAGGACACCCACGACCGCCATGGCATCCCGCGTTGCAAGCACTGCGGCGCCCCAACCACGTTCGTGCGCTTCTCTTCCGGCGACCGCAACCGCCCCGCTGAGGAGCGCCGGCCACGCCTGTGGTTCAACTGCATGTCCGGCGCGACCCCCGCGTGCGCCAAGACCCAGAGCATCGCGTGCTCCACCGACTACCGCCTGCTCGTCCCGCTGTGGCGCACCGACAAGCTTTACCACGAGCTCAAGGCATCCCACGGCACCTACGAGAGCGCGCACGACTGGTGGCGAGACCGCTACAAGGTCGCCGCCGACGACCTCGGCCTGCGGCCCAAGGTCCGCGACATCGGCTTCCACCGCCTGCGCGCCAACGCCGCCGCGCTCGTCGAGTGGCTGCGCATCTGCTACGTCGCCGGCTGGCTGGGCAACCCCGACCGCCGCCACCGGAACGCCACTCGCAAGTTCCGCGAGCGTGGCGAGCGCATCGCCAACCGACTCGCCGAGATGCGCTACCGGATGGGCGTGATGGGCGCCTACGGCGAGAACGCCGAGCGCCTCCACCTCGGCCAGCGGACTCCGCCCTCCCGGCGCCCGCGCGGCGCGCCGCCGGGTCAGACGACGCTGGACATCCCGGACCTCTGAGCCGGGGCGCCAGCCTCACCGACGACCAAAGCCGACAGCACCACGGCCGCCCGGGGACCACCCCTGGGCGGTCGTCGTCGTTTCGGCGGGCGCCTGGCTTCAAAAGCCAAACTTCAATGCGCTCGGCGGCCTCTCGGGGCCGCCGGCGGTGTCAAACTGACAGTTCAGACACTTATTGGAAACAGAAGCGTCTAACTGTCGTCATGGGCCGTGGAGGACTCGAACCTCCAACCTTGGGATTAAGAGTCCCCTGCTCTACCAGTTGAGCTAACGGCCCGAACGAGCGCCGATGTTAGCCAGTCGTCGGCGTCGTCGGCGTCGTCGCGGTCTGCGCCTTCGCGTTCTGAAGCTCCGACCTGAGGGCCGCTCGCTCGGACTTGGGGACGAGGCCGAGGGCCCTACTGGCGGCGAGATCGCCGAGATCGGTGTCCTTGGCCTGGTAGTAGGCCGCGGCGAGGTCCGCCCAATAGGTTCCGACCTTCGGGTTCGCCTCGGCGACGAGGTCCCATGCCTGAGCCGCATGGGTGTAATCGCCGATGCCCGTATACGCCTGAGCCATCAGCCGGCCGACGTCCGAGCTCGGATTCTTGTCGAGCTGGAGGTAGCGCTGCCACGCCTGCCCGGCGGCCGCGAGGCTCGCCTTCCCGGACGCGGTGTAGGACTGAGTCGACGTGTTGTAGTAGGGGCTGGCGTCGTAGTAGCGATCCTGGGCCAGGGTCGCCCAGTCCTGCGCGTTGTCGGGGTTGAGCTTGGTCTGCTTCGCCGCGTTCTTGGTCTGCTGGCTGACGTACTGGTTCGTGGCGCTGGTGCCGCTGCTGGGGTTGAATGCGTTCAGCAGCCCGCCGCCGCTGCCTCCGGCGCCAACCCCGAACAGCACCAGACCACCGCCCATAAGCAGGGCGAGACCGGCGTAGATCACCCGGATGGTGCGGCGGCGGCCGCGGCCGCGAAGGTCGAAGAGCATGTCAGGGCACTCGTCAGGTCGGGTCGGGAGTCGATCCCGACAGGTCCGCGGCAGCCGTCGCAGCGCTCCTGCGATCGGCCACCTTTAGCAGGACGATACTGAGGACGTAGAGGATCAGTAGCGGCACCATCTCGAGCAGGGTCGTGACCGGGTCGGCGCCGGGGAGCGCGGCGGCGATGATCGCGATGATCACGACCGCATAGCGCCACTGTCGTGTCAGCGTCCGGGAGTTGAGCACACCGATGCGGTCGAGTGCGAGGAGACCCAGGGGTAGCTGAAAAGTGAGGCCGATCCCGAGCATCGTCAGGATCTCGAACTCGTAGTAGGGCTTGGCCTGCAGCATGGCGTTGAAGTTGCTGGAGTTGAAGCCCTGGAGGAACTTGACCGCCGGAGGCAGGACGAGGAAGTACGCGAACACGACGCCGGTGATGAACAGCGCCGGAGCCATCAGCATCAGCGGGAGCACGTTCCGCTTTTCCTCGGGCCTGAAGGCCGGTAGCACGAACGCGTAGACCTGGTAGATCAGCAGCGGCAGGCAGAACAGGAGAGCGAAGTACGCCGCGATCGCCATCGTGGTCGTGAACGGCTCACCGACGGTGAGGGTGATCGGCTTCTCGGGCGTCGCCTTGCTGGGGAGCGCGGCGGCGGCCTTGCCGAAGTCCGTGGCCGCTCCTGCGATGTCCGCACGGCCGGCGGGCGATAGGTCCTTCGAGGTGGCGAGCGCGTCGAGATACTTGACCGCGCCGTCGATGTCGTCGCGCTCGTTTACCTCCGACCGCTCCAGCGCGGTGGCCACGGACTTGAGCGGGACCGAGTGGTTCAGCAGGCTGATCAGCCCAGCGTTCTGCCAGAAGCACAGCCCGAAGGCGATCGCCAGCGCGATCGTGCAGATGATCAGACGCGAGCGCAGCTCGTCCAGGTGATCGACGACGCTCAGCCGATCTTCATGGCCGATGGGCCGCAGCTTCCTAGCCATTACGACCTGCGGCGCGGTCCGCTACGCGCGGCGCTCGGTGCCGGCGCGATCCGGCTCAGGCGTGGGCTCCGGAGGCGCCTGCGGCACGGCGGGCGCGGGCGAGATCGCGGCGACCTCGTCGTCGTCGGGCTTCGAGCTCCCGGTGATCCCATCCTTGAACTCGCGCATCCCTTGACCCAGGCCGCGACCGAGTCCGGGCAGGCGCTTCGCACCGAACAGCACAAGCACGATCGCAAGGATTATCAGGAGGTTTTCTGGGTTCATGAGACGGGTGCTCCGTGCGGTTCTCAGATCGTAGCGGCCGACGTAAGTTCGGGCACAAAAGGGCTCAAGTCGAACCACGCTCGCGCCGATGAGGAGCTTAACCCGATAGGTCCGAGAAATGAGCCACCAACCAGACGAACACTCAGTGCGCCGCATCGTCCTTCCGAGCGGGCGCAAGATCGACGTGATTCGCTTCGCCGAACGTGGCACCGAGGATCAGCGTGCGCTGCACACCTGCCCAGACTGCGAGTCCCAGCTAGTCCAGCCGCTCTCGTGGGCGGAGGCCGGACCCGACCAGTGGCAGCTCGTCCTATATTGCCCGAACTGCGATTGGGAGGATGAGGGCCTCTACAGCCAGGCCGAGATCGAGCGCTTCGAGGACTCCCTCGAGGACGGCGTCCAGGACATCCTCCGCGATCTCCAGCGACTCACGCACGCCAATATGAATGCAGAGATCGCGCGGTTTGCCGGCGCGCTGCACGCCGATCTGATCCTGCCAGAAGACTTCTAGCGGTTTAGGAGTAACGCTCGACCACGCCGTCGGCGACGAGTTCGAGCACGTCGAGCTGGCGTCGCGGGAGCGATGGGAGCACCGCCTTGGCCTCGGCGACCAGCTCGAGGGCATGCTCGCGGGCGACCGGCACCGCGCCCGTCGCGGCGAGCCGCTCGCAGACGCCGGCCGCCTGCGCGGGCGTCCGCACCAGACGCAGATCGAGCGCCGCGAGCTCGGGGTCGCGCTCGCGCGCGAGGATCAACGGCAGCGTTACCGTGCCGTCGAGGAGATCGGTGCCCTGTGGCTTCCCGGTCCGCTCGGGCGGCCCGGTCACATCGAGGACGTCGTCGAGGATCTGGAAGGCGATCCCGATCCGCTCCCCGAAGGCGCCGAGCGCGTCGACCGCGCCGCCCCCCTCGATCGCCCCGAGCTCGCAAGCTGCACGGAACAGGACGCCGGTCTTGAGGCGGCAACGCTCGAGGTAACGAGCGACCGCGACGTCGGCGCTCCATGCATCGGCGCGCTGCATCAGCTCGCCACGCGCGAGCGCGGAGCTCGCACGCGAGAGTGAACGCACCGCAGGCTGAGAGCCGCCGCCCGCCAGCTCCGCGAACGCGCGGGCGAACAGCAGATCGCCGGTCGCGGTCGCCTGCTCACGTCCGCCTGCGGCCATCACGCTCGGGCGTCCGCGCCGCAGTTCCGCGCCGTCGAGCACGTCGTCGTGTACGAGGCTGGCGCTGTGCACGAGCTCGACCGCGACCGCCGCGCGCACCAGACCATCGGTCTCAGGTGGCGGCACGCCGGCGGCAAGGAACACGAGCAGGGGACGCAGGCGCTTGCCTCCGGCGGCGATCGTCTCGCCGGCGTGGCGGACGAGATCGGGTCCGTACCCAGAGGTGATCGCCGCCATCCTCGATTCGAGGCGCTCCATCAGCCTTGGCACGCCGGCGCCACCGGCGCCAAGCACCGTCTCGACCGCGCTCACGCGAGCCTCCCCGGCGGCGTCTCGCCCACGCCGTCCGCGACGCGATCGTGGCCGACGACGCCGACGTGCAGCGCGATGATCCCACCGGCGGTGAGGATGTAGCGGATCTCATGCAGGCCGGCTCGGCTCATCACCGCGGCCAGCTCGGAGGGCCCGGGAAAGCGCCGAACCGAGCTCGGAAGATAGTCGTACGCCTCGGGGTCGCCTGCCAGACGCCCGAGTACGGGGACGGCCTTGTCGAACCACAGCCGGAAGAAGGTCGAAAGCGGCGGCCGCTGCGGCGTCGTCATCTCGAGGACGACGACCCGCCCGCCTGGCCGGACGACCCGAGTCATCTCTTGAAGGCCCCTGTCGAGGTCGGAGAAATTGCGGGCGCCGAACCCGACGGTGGCGGCATCGAACTCGTCATCGGCGTAGGGAAGCGAGAGTGCGTTCGCGGAGTCGAATCGGAGACCGACGCCGGCGCCTTCCCGGCGCCCCGCCGACGCCTTGGCGCGCGCGATCTCAAGCATGCGCTCGGAGAAATCGCTCGCGATCACCTCGCCGCCGGGTGCGACGCGCGCGGACAGCTCGAACGCCAGGTCGCCGGTCCCGGTGGCCACGTCGAGCGCCCGGTCTCCCGCGGTCAGAGCAGCCAGGTCGGCCGCGCGACGGCGCCAGGCGTGGTGCAGGCCAGCGGTCATGACCGTATTCATCCGGTCATAGAGGCCGGCGATGCGGTCGAACATCGCCCGCACCTGGGTCTCCTCGAGCGTGCCGGGAGTTGCGTCCTCGCGCGAGCCCGAACTAGCCGCCACAGGAGCCTTACGAGCTAACGCAGGTCGCTCAAGAACGCGACTAGGTCCCTGAATTTGGTCGGGTACTGCTGTGAGAGGGAGTTGAAGGACGGCATCGGAGGCTGCGGGTTCTTCAGCGTCGACGCGAGCGCGGCCGGCGTCAGCACGCTCCCGACGTGGGTCAGAGTCGGACCGACCCCGCTGCCGGGGTTGTCTGGACCGATCCTGTGACAGGCAAGGCATCCGGACTGCCCGACCACCACCGCTCCCGCGTTGAAGACCGATGCCTCCGCGGGGCTGAGGTTGGCAGGCGGCTTGATCGTGGCCGTGTTGATCGATCCGGCGTTGGCGCCGATGTAGGTGAGGTACGCCATCGCCATGATCGTCAGAATGCCGGCCGTCAGCGCGATCGGACGGCGCTCGATCCGCCGCTCCGGGCTGCGATCGTAGAACGGCAACAGGAACAGCAGGACCATCGCCACCGTCGGCACGCCGAGCGTCGCGAACTGCGTCCACACCGGCGGCTTGATCGCCCGCAGCACCTCGAACAGGAAGAAGAAGTACCAATCGGGCCGCGGTACGTAGCTCGTCGTCGTCGGGTTGGCCTTCGGCAGCAGTTCCGCGCCGTACTCGAGCGCCAGGAAGATGATCACGATCATCACGATCACCGCCATCGCGGAGTCCTTGGCCACGATGTAGGGGAAGAACGGCTTGCCCTCGTTCTTGAGCAGCGAGTACTCGCGGAGGTAGGCCTCCTTCTCTGCCTGATTCACGAGCCGCCGCCCCTCACACTTCCGTGACGTCGAGCTGCGGCTCTTCGTAGGGCTTGAGCCAAGGCGGCGCCGAGATCCCCAGCTTTGAGACCAAGTAGAGGTGCGCGCCGATCAGGGCGATGATCAGGCCCGGCAGCAGCAGCATGTGGATCGCGTAGAACCTCGACAGCGTCGACGCCCCGAACTCGGGCCCGGCTCGTAGGAAGTCGGAGATGTACGGACCCAGGAACGGCGCCGTGCCGTTGATGTTCACGCCGACGATCGTCGCCCAGTACGCGCGGTCGTCGAACGGCAGCAGATACCCCGTGAACGACATCGCGAGGGTCAGGATCAGTAGCACCACGCCGATGATCCAGGTCATCTCGCGCGGATACTTGTAGGCGCCGAAGAAGAATACCCGCCCCATGTGGAGGAAGATCAGGATCACCATCACCGACGCGCCCCATTTGTGCATCCCGCGCACGAACTGTCCGAGGAACGCATCGTCGACGATGTAGCGCATCGACTCGTACGCGCCACCGGTGGCGTCGGGGCGGTAGTACATCGCGAGGAAGACACCGGTCACGGCCTGCGACAGGAACGCGAACATCGTCGCGGAGCCGAGCGTGTAGAACCAGTTGACTCCGCGCGGCACCTTGCGGAACAGCATCCAGCGCAGCCCGCCGGAGAGCGAGGTGCGCTCGTCGATCCAGTCGATGGCGGTGATGCCGGCTTCGACCGGCGTCACCTTGCCGTTGCCGTTCCCGTTGCCGTTCTGACCGGGTCGCTTCGGCTTCGGCAGCAGAGCCTTGGGGAGTGGGGGGGTTGGCAGCTTGGGCATCTAATCGTCCTCTAGCCCGCCGGAATTCCCGGCGGCGGAAGTGGGAGGTGCGTCGTCGGCGGCAGCACGGCAGTCGAGGCCCGCGCCGGATAGAGGTACTGACCGATCCCTTCGACCGGCTGGCCCGGGTCGCGGTTCGAGAAGCGCCTGAGCTCGAAGTTGACCGAGTACATCGGCCCGATATAGACGTACCCGTTGCGGATCAGCGTGTAGAAGCGATTGAGCGGCCGCACCGGGGGACCGGCGACGCGGAGTCCTCGGAAGTCGTAGATCCCGCCGTGACACGGACACAGGAAACGCGAGGCCGACTCCACCCAGCGCACCGGACACCCGAGGTGCGAACACCGCGAGGTGAGCGCGATGATCTGGTTGTACTCATCCTCGGGCTCGGTGTCGATCGCCGGGTCGCGCCTGCGGATGTAGGCAGTGCTCTTGCCCGCCTCGCCGACGTTCGCGACGATCGTGACCACCCGGAGCGAATAGACGAGCGGTTGGAAGTCTTCGGGCCTGCCGATGATCTGCCACGAGAACGGCTCGCGACTGAACACGGGGCCGATCGCGAAGCCGAGCGCCGGCAGCGTGAACGCCGCGGCCGCGAGGCCGCCGAGGCCCTGCACGGAGGCGTTCATGAAGCGCCTTCTCGTGACCGTCTCGCCCTCGAATGCGCCGGGCATGTTCAGGTCGACGGTGTACTTGGAGAGGTTCTGCTTCTTATCTTTTTTAGACACGGATGAGCCCAGTCGGCGGAGGGGCCTAATTCAACAAGGTCGGGAAGCCTATCGTCAACATCGAGGCGTGCGTCACTAGGGGTCTCTGGAGGTTCGATCGACGGCTGCGCTGATCAGGGCCGCGGCTGCTGTGGAGTCCCCTCTGCGCGCCAGCTCCTTTGCCTCGGCGTGCCGTGCGGTGGCGCCCCAGCCGATCGCGACCGCTCCCGCCGTCCACACGGCAGCTACCAGCTCGGGGTCACGCGCGACCTGCGCCTGGGCCACCAGCGAGATGACGTCCGCAAGCTCGCCGATCGCATCCAGATCTCCGATTCGCGCGAGGCGGGCGAGCCCGAGCGCGTAGAGCTGGTCGCCGAGCAGCAGCGCGAGGTCGCGGTCCGGGGTGCGCACCACGCGCTGGGGCCCGTAGTGCAGGCGGCTGCCTTCGAAGATCATCTCGACCAGCAGCTCGTACTCGGCCTCGAGCCCGGCGGCGCGGGGCCCGGTGGCGGCGAGCTGAGCCGGCTCCGAGGACCCGTCCGGCAGCTCCTGATCGCTCGCCAGCTCGGCGATCGTTCCGCCCTCGGCGCGCAGCGCGGCGAGGAAGCGCGCTCCGGGCGATTGTGCGACGGTCACGCTTCGCTCCCCTCCGCGAACGCGTCGGCGGCGGCGGCAAGCGTCCGCGCGACGTCCTCGTCGGTGTGCGCGAGTGACGGGAACCAGGCCTCGAACTGTGAGGGCGGTGGGTACACGCCGCGCGCCAGCAGGCCACGGCACCAGGCCCCGTAGGCGTCGAGGTCGCATCCGGCGGCGCCTGCATAGTCGGTCACGGGTGCGGCTGTGGCGGTGGCCGCGAAGAAGACGGTAAGGAGGCCAGGCACCGACTGCACGATCACCGATCTGCCCGCTTCCGCCGCCGCGTCCCGCAGGCCTGCGGCGAGCCGCTCCGTCAGCGCCGCGAGCTGTGCGTACGCGGCATCGTCGAGCAACCGGAGCGTCGCCAGCCCGGCCGCGACGGCGAGCGGGTTTCCCGACAGCGTTCCCGCCTGATACACGTCCCCCGCGGGGGCGATTCGCGCGAGCAGGTCTCGCCGGCCGCCGTAGGCCGCCGCCGGCAGGCCGCCACCGAGGACCTTGCCCGTGATCGTCAGGTCGGGCAGCACCGAGAAGCGCTCCTGCGCGCCCCCGCGGCCGACACGAAAGCCGGTGATGACCTCATCGAAGATGAGCAGCGCGCCGGTCGCGTCCGCGCGTTCGCGCAGCAGTTCGAGGAAGCCGGGGGTAGGCGGCACGACGCCCATGTTCGCCGGCACCGGCTCGGCGATGATCGCCGCGAGCTGATGACGATCGCACGCGGTGCCCAGCGCCTCTGGGTCGTTCCACGGCACGATCACCGTCGCGGCCGCGGCGCCGGCGGGAACACCCGGACTCGCCGGGATGCCCTGCGTCGCAAGGCCAGAACCGGCCTCGGCGAGCAGGCCGTCGACGTGGCCGTGATAGGCCCCCGAGAACTTGAGCACCCGCTCGCGGCCCGTTACCGCGCGGGCGAGCCGCAACGCGCTCATCGTCGCCTCCGTCCCCGACGACGTCATCCGCACCATCTCCACCGACGGCATCCTCGCCACGACCTCCGCCGCCAGCTCAACCTCCCCTTCGGTCGGAGCCCCGAACGTGGTTCCGTGGGCGGCGGCTTCGGCGATCGCCTCGAGCACCGCCGGGTGGGCATGACCGAGGATCAAAGGCCCCCAGGACGACACCCAGTCGACGTACTCGTTGCCGTCGACGTCGGTCAGCGTCGCACCGGCCCCGCGAGCAATAAAGATCGGATCCCGCCCGATCGACCGCATCGCCCGGACCGGCGAATTAACACCCCCGGGCATCACCTCGAGCGCCCGCCGATACAGAGCTGATGAGCGACCGGTAGCAGCTCGGATCGAGCTCATCTCGCTACCGGCCATCGGTGGTGTTGGGCTGCGCGCAGCGCCTACACGCCCGCGTGCTCGCGTTCCCAGGCGCGGTACTCATCCGTGAAGTACAACAAGCGAATCTTCTTGAACTCGGTCGAGGAGTACAGGGTCGACCGGTCCTCGATTCCGGTGGACTCGGCGATCGAGTCGAGGATCGCGTCGCACTCCTCCTTCGAGCGACCGTGAGCCATCGTGAAGATCGAATATGGCCAGTCGGCGTAGGTGGGGCGCTGGTAGCAGTGAGAGATGCCCCGGAAAGCGGCCATCTGCGGACCGAGCTCCGCGATCTGCTCGTCGGGCACCTTCCACACGCCCATGCCGTTGGCGCTGAAGCCCGCGCGACGGTGGAACAGGATCGCCGCGACGCGACGCAGGAGCTTGCGCTCTCGCATCCCCTCGAGGTGCTCGAGCAGGCCGACCTGGGTCATCCCGAGCTCGGCGGCGGCGGGAGCGTAGGGCTCCGGGATCACCGGCATGTCCCCCTGTAGCGCGCGGATCACCGCCCTGTCCTGCTCGTCGTAGGGCTGCGGCTCGGTCTCCGCGGGCTCGGCGATCTCGACCGCCTTGGCGAGCGCGCTCGTGTCGCCTTCCATTTCGAGGTCCATCCGGATCTTGAACAGCCTTAGCGTCGGGAGCTGGCGGATCGACTCGGCGCCGGCCTCGCGTCCGAGCACGTCGAGCGTGCCCTGCACCCCGAGCGGCGAGCCGGGCTCGGTTGCGAGCGTGAACCAGATGTTGAACTCGTGGTTACGGAGGTAGTTGTGGGAGACGCCGGGATGCTCGTTGATGACCGTCGCGGCACGCCACGGGTTGTCGGGGTCGACCTTGGCCGCGACGAGCATCGAGGAGTATCCGAGCGCGCGGGTGTCAAAGATCGGCGTGACCTGGCGGATGATGCGCTGGTCGAGCAGGTGCCGCACGCGCGCGAGCGCCTCGTCCTCCGGGATGCCGGCCTCCGCGGCAACGCTCGCGTAGGGCCGCGGCTGGAGCGGAAAGTGGCCCTGCATCAGGTTCAGCAGCCGCTTGTCCAGGTCGTCGAGCGGAATCGCCGCACCGTGGGTGCGGCTGCGGAGCTTCGGGACCGCCGTTACGTCTCTTGTAGCCATCTCGCAGCATCCTTAGCGTGGTAGGTGATCACTATGTCGGCACCGGCCCGCCGGATCGAGGTAAGCGCCTCCAGCACTGCGGCGCGCTCGTCGAGGTAGCCTGCCGCCGCCGCGGCCTTGACCATCGCGTACTCGCCGCTGACGTTGTATGCGGCAACGGGCATCGCGGTCTCCTGCTTCACCCGGTGGATGACGTCGAGGTAGGGCAGCGCGGGCTTGACCATCACGATGTCGGCGCCTTCCTCCACGTCGAGCAGGGTCTCGCGCAGCGCCTCATCACCGTTGGCCGGGTCCATCTGGTAGGAGCGGCGATCGCCGAAGGCGGGCGTCGAGCCTGCGGCTTCGCGGAACGGGCCGTAGAACGCGGAGGCGAACTTCGCGCTGTAGGCGAGGATCGGAGTCTCGACCAGACCGTCATCGTCGAGCGCTGCGCGAATCGCGCCGACGCGTCCGTCCATCATGTCGCTCGGCGCGATGACGTCGGCTCCGGCGCGTGCCTGGGAGACGGCGGTGCGGGCCAGGAGGTCGAGCGTGGCATCGTTGTCTACCGTCCCGTCGGGACGCACGACGCCACAGTGCCCGTGGCTCGTGTACTCGCATAGGCAGAGATCCGCGATCACGAGCAGCTCCGGATGCGCCTGCTTGATCGCCTGAGTGACGAGCTGCACGACGCCTTCGTCGTCCCACGCCTCCGAACCGTCATCGTCCTTGCTGAGCGGGATCCCGAACAGGAGCACGGCGGGGATCCCGAGCGCCACCGCCTCGCGTGCCTCCTCGACCGCATCGGCGATCGACAGGCGATCGACGCCGGGCATCGCCGCGATCGGCTGCCGCCGGTCGATCCCCTGCGCGACGAACATCGGGTAGACGAAATCCGCCGGCGCGAGGCGCGTCTCGCGCACGAGGCCACGGAGCGCGTGGGTGGCGCGCAGCCGGCGCAGGCGGGTCTGCGGGAAGGGCATCTCAAGATCAGGATACCGGGGCGCTCCGGGCCCGGGGACCTTCGGTCGGAGCCGCCGGTGGACTTCGATCCTGCGCTCCGAATGCGGCGTTCGCCTGGCGGCGAACGTCCCCGCTAGACGACGTTCCAGGGCTCGACGCGCCAGACGGTGACCAGGCCCGCCTGCACGTAGGGGTCCGAGCGAATTCCTCGACATAATCGTACGAGAGGATCTGGTGCTCAGTCACGCCGGCGACACGTTACGCAAGCGGGGCCGCGCTGGGTTTTCCCCAACTATTGTGGCTTTTCCAGCACGCCGCCCGCCGCCGCCGCCCGCGCCCCCGACCGCCGCCGAAGTCACGCCAGCCGGCGGACGGCCACGCGCGCGAGCGCCCCGAAGACCGCCGCCAAGACCACCAGGTGCACGAGCGGCCAGCCGATCCCCGGAGCGGTCCCGCTGAACGCGTTATTCAGAGCGTCGAGCGCCGGTTTGAACGGGAACACGAACGCGACCGCGTCGAGCGCGGTCTTCAGCCCGCCCGAGACGGCCGCCGCGGGCACGAGCGCGACAAACGCGACCGGCAGCGAGATCATGAACGCCAGCAGCGACGCCGCCCGCACCTCGCGGGCAACCCCTCCGATCGCGACGCCGAGAGCACCGAAGGCCAGCCCGGCCAGAACCAGCGAGATCACCCAGAGCGGAAAGCGCGACCACTCGAGCGGCACGAAGATCGAAACCCCGGCGGCCATCAGCAGAGACGCCGCTGCCGCGCATCCCCCCGCGAGCACAACCTTCTCGGCGAGCAGCGCACCCGGCGTGACGAGCCCGCGCACGAGGCGGGCCAACGTGTGCTCCTCACGCTCCAGCGCGAGCATCCCGGCCGCGAGCAGGAGGGTCACCAGCATCAGCGAGAAGATCACCGAGATCGTGACCGCGTATGTCGCCGCCGGCGTGGTCCGGCCCGAGAGCTCGGTCTGATCGACTGTCAGCGGCGTCCCGATCGACCCGAGCACCGGACTCGCGAACGCAAGTCCCTGGATCGCAAGGTCCGCGAACCCCACCACGCGGTTCAGCTCCGGGCGCAGCGGTGACTTCGCCGGCAGCGCCCTGATCGCGCGCCGCAGCAGCGTCCGCGAGTCACGCAGGCCTAGCAGGGGGAAGCTCTGACCGAGAAACTGGATCGAGCCACCGTTCAGGACCTGCTGGAGATCGATCACCGCTACGCGTAGGACCTGCTTCGAGACGGCTTGCTCGACATCGTTCAGCCGCGCTTGGATCGCCTGGTCGGCGAACTGCCGCTCGACGGGGTCCTTGGTGTTGAGGATCAGCTGCACGGTCGGGCTGCCGACGCCGGTCGTGACGAGACTCTGGATCTGCGCCGGGATGTCCGCCGGGATGATCAGTGCCGCGAGCGCGCGACCGGACCGGACTGCGGAGATCGCCTGCGCCCGCGAATGGACGACCACCGGCTGGATCGACGAGTACAGGTCCTTGGCGTAGCTGGAGATGTTGATGTCCTGAGACCCGAAGTGAATCCTCCCCCGGCCTTTCGGGACCTGCGTGAAGAAGGCAACCTTCGGCTTCCCCGGAGGGCTCGAGAGCGCAAACCCGATCATCAGCGCGAGCGTGATCGGGTAGACGATCAGAAGCGCGGCGAGCAGCGGCGAGCGCCGCAGGATCTGGAGGTCCTTGACCAGCAGCCAGCGCATCGAGCTAGGCGCCGCGCTCGTCGAGGAAGTGCACGAAGGCGGACTCGAAATCGCGGGCGCCGCCCCCCACAGCCCGCTCGAGCTCGGCCGGTGTGCCGGCGAACAGCAGCTTCCCATCGGCCAGGACGAGGACGCGATCTGCATAGCGCTCGGCCTCGGCCACATTGTGGGTGGAGTACGCGACGGTGGTGCCTTGCCCGGCGAGGCCACCGATGAAGCCCCACAGACGCTCGCGCTGCCGGGGGTCGAGCGAGGAAGTCGGCTCGTCGAGCAGCAGCGCGACCGGCTCGCACAGAAGTCCGATCGCGACGTTGATGCGCTGCTGGTTCCCGCCCGAGAGATCCCCCACCTCGTCGCGCGAGCGCTCGCGCAGCTCGGTCTGATCGAGCATTCGCTCGACCGCTTGCTCGGGGTCGGAGAGCCGTTCCAGACGCGCGAACAGCCGCAGGTTCTCCGCGACGGAGAGCTTCGAGTAGATCGCCGGCTGCTGGGGCACCCAGCCCACCTTCCGCCCCGGCGGGCTGGTCACCTCGCCGCTGGTCGGGGCCTGGATTCCGGCCAGGATCGAGAGCAGCGTTGTCTTGCCCGCCCCATTCGGACCGATGATGGCGACCAGCTCACCGGGGTAGACCTCGAAGCTGACCTCGCTCAGCGCGGCGCGATCTCCGAAGCGCTTGCTGAGAGAGCGCGCGGCGAGCGTCGCCTGACGCGTTGCGGCGGTGGCGGCCATCGGTGCACGCAGGCTACCCAGGCGTCCGTACCCGCGGATCCAGCGATGCACCGCAGGCGTGACAGAACGCATCGCCGCCCCGCGCGGGCGCGCCGCAGTCAGGGCAGCGGTCCGCGACGACCGCGGGCACGCCCGCTCCGGCGGCGATCCCTACCGCGCCCGCCAGCGAGGTCGTCCACGGCTCGAGAACGAGATGACGGCGCAGATAGATCACGGTCTCGCGGAGCACGGCCGAGACCGGCAGCGCGAGCAGCGCGCCGGCGATCCCGTACAGCTCGTCTCCGATCAGCAGGGCCAAGATGATCAGGATCGGGTTGATGCGGAGCGAGATGCGGAACACCTGAGGCGCGACGATGTGCCCTTCGAGCTGCTGGAGCACGACGAACAGGACGGTCACCCAGACCGCACTGATCGGGTGGACGAGGAGTGCGACGAGCACCGGCGGCAGGGCCCCTAGAAACGGGCCGACGTAGGGGACGAACTCCATCAGCCCGTAGAACCCTCCGAAGAACACCGCGAAGTGCCCTCCGTCAGGGAAGATTCCGGCGATGCCGAAGATCCACAGCGCGACCGCTGCACTGGTGCCCATCAGGATGCTGAACAGGAGCTGACCGCGTACGTATCCGAGCACGGCGTGCTGGACCAGGTGCGGATAGTCGTCGTCGTGAGTCCCGTCGCCGGGCGGCATCACCCGTCGGACGAGATCCCCGATCGACTCGGAGTAGACCAGGAAGTAGATCGAGAGCACGAGCACGAGCACGAGCGCGAACGAGATCGCGGCCAGCTTCTGCAGCAGGTCGCTCGAGAAGGAGACGATGTCTCCCGAACGGGTGGCAATGCCCTTCGCCAGGGTCTGCAGCGCCGTCAGACCCTGCTTCTGGATGTGAACGTCGATTCCGTGGTGGTTGAGGAATGTCTGGAGGTTCTCGAGGTCGCGGTTCGCCTGGCGTGTGATCGATGGGAGGTTCTTCTGGAAGTGGCTGATCTGGGTGGCGATCGGGTTCGACAGGATGATGCCGACGACACCCAGCAGCGCGATGCCGGACAGGTAGACGAGCGGGATCGCCACCGGGCGGGGGATCCCGCGCCGTTCGAGCGCGTTGACCGGCGCGTTCAGCATCAGCGCGGCCATACCGGCGAAGATCAGGATCAAGAGCACCGGGCCGGCGGCGCGCGCCAGCTCCCACAGGCCGAGGATCGCGAGCGGCAGTAGTACGAGCTGAATCCACCGGGGCACCATGACCGGCGGCACGGGCAGTGGCTCCCGGGCGGGCTCGAGGGACGGCCCGGGATGCCGCGAGCGCATCGCCCGGAGTCGATCTCCGAGCCGGCTCGGGATATTGGTCGGTCGCCAACTCATCGGACCTTCTGAGAGTATGGCTCCCCAGAGGACATGATCCGGCCCGTCAGCATCCTGTTCGTGGGCGACATCGTCGGTGGAATCGGCCGGCGCACAGTGCTCTCGCTCCTGCCGGGCCTGCGCGAGCGCCTGGCGCCGGACTTCGTGGTCGTCAACGGCGAGAACATCGCCGGCGGCCTCGGCATCACGCCCAGGAACGCGCAGGAGCTGTTCGCCGCCGGGATCGACGTGATCACGCTAGGCAATCACACCTATCGTCACCGCGAGGTCTACCCCTACCTCGACGCCGAGCCGCGGATCCTCCGCCCGGCCAACTTCCTCCGCAGCCAGCCCGGTCACGGGTGGTGCACCGTCGAGCGTGACGGAGTCCGGCTGGGCGTCGTGTCGATCTCAGGCAACCTCTACATGAACGCCGGCCTGCCCGCCTTCTCAGTGATCGAGAACGCGGTCGGCGCCCTCGAGAAGGAGGCCGACCACATCCTCGTCGACGTGCACGCCGAGGCGACCAGCGAGAAGGTCGGGATGGGCTGGCACCTCGACGGTCGCGTGACGGCGGTGGTCGGGACGCATACGCATGTGCCGACAGCCGACGCCCGCATCCTTCCCGGCGGCACCGCCTACATCACCGACGTCGGGATGACCGGCCCGCGCGGCGGCGTCATCGGCGTCAAGCGAGAGCTGGCGCTCGACGCGATGATGACCAAGATGCCGATCAAGTTCGAGACCTCGACCGAGGACCCGTGGCTGAACGGGGTGCTGATCCGAGCCGGCGAGCCGAAGCAGGCGATCGCGATCGAGCAGGTGCTCGAGCCGGCGCCCGGCGTCCAGTAGCGGGATGCGGAGGACTTCGGCGCTAGGCGACTGCGCCGCCGGCCGAGGTTCCAAGTAATGACATGGCGGCCGGGAGTTCGGCGCCAGCCGAACTCTCAATGGAATCGGCGCCAGCCGATTCCACGCTTCCGAACAGGCCGACGATGACGAGCGGGAAGAACCAGACGATGTAGAGGTAGAACCAGTAGGTGACGCCGAGCTGGAGCGCGATGATCACGGCGGCGGCGAGCGCGGCGAGCGTGACGATGTCCCGGCGGCGCGGCACGAACGCGACGAGCAGCGCGAGCCCTACGCCGGCTCCCTGCACGAAGTGCTGCTCGGGGCTCAGTCCCCCGTACAGGCCCCAGATCGAGAACGGCGCCGCCCGGGTCGCCTGATATGCAATCGAGTCGTGCCAGAACGCGGACAGATTGTCCTGGAGCAGCACCGGCGTGAACACGGCGAGGACCGTCAAGCCGAACGCGAGCACGTACAGGGCGACCGAGCGCGCGGCCCTGCGGGCCATTGGCGCATTTGCCGGAGGCAAATGCGCCAGGCGAGCCTGGCCGTCCGGGCCACGCAGCATCAGCGGCCCGAGCGCCAGCGGTGCGAACTTGGTCAGTCCCGCGAGCGCGAGCGCAACGCCGCGCGCGGGAGCTGAGGAGGCGACCAGCAGTGTGAAGACGAGCAGCATCGCGACGAGCGAGTCGTTCGAGTCAGAAGCGAGGACGAACAGCGTGAACGGATAGGCCGCCCATAGGTACGCGAGCACCACCCCTAGCGTCGTCCCACCGATCCTGCGCCCGAGGATGAACAGCCCGAGCATCGTCAGCAGGTCGAAGGCGATCGCGGCGGCATGGGCCGCAGGCAACGCATCCCACGAGCCGCTCCAGCCGAAGATCTGCTCGAACGGCACGTAGGCGAAGTAGTTGGCCGGGCCGTAGGTGTCGCCGTAGGCGTTGCTGCTCGGCCAGTGCCCGTACAGAGCCGTGCCGTGGACGATCTTGCTGGCGCCGATCACCCCCGCGTAGCCGACGTCGATCACGTTCGAGTTGGTCACGTTGAGGCCGATGCGGAACCCGACCAGGAAGATCAGCCCGACCACAAGCCAGCGTCTTGACACGAGCAGGCGCAGCGGCTCGCGCGGCCGTCCTCGCCCGGTCGCGAGTAGAAGCATTCGCGCCAGCAGGTAGAGCATGAACGGGTACACGAGCGGGACCGACAGGCCGAGGTTCGCGTGATTGAAGAATGCGAGCGAGACCGAGAATCCAAGCAGCGCCAGCAGGTCGAGGTGCAGCAGTGTCGGTCGCCGCCGCCACGGGATGAAGGGGAGCAAGAACAGCAGGCACAGCGGCGTCCACAGCCACCATGCATTGACCTTCTCCCCGAACGCCCCCGCGTACCCGCGCGCCATCGTCCACGCAACCTGGAAGCCCGTCCAGGCCTGGGTGATGCGTCCCGTGGCGTCGTCGATGTAGACCTGGGCGATCTCCTTGCTGCTGGCTCCCTGGCCGGTGAACCAGCTGACCTGCCACTGGCCGGGTCCCTTGGTGTAGGCGAACGGACGGCTGGTGGGGTGGCTGTGAACGACAGCGGCGACGTCGCCGTTGCGGCCGGCGATCTTGATCACCTTCTCGCCGGTGAGGCGATAGCCGGCCGGCGGTCGGGTCAGATCGCTGATCAGCACCGGCGTGCCCGCGTCGGCTGCGGCCTGCCCGGCGGGTGCCGCTTGGGCCGGCGTGGCCGCGAGCGTCGTGGCGAACAGAAGCAGCGCCAGTAACGTCGCGGCCAGGAGCGGCGCGCGACGCAGCCTCGACCCGCGAGCTAGGCCCGGAAGCTCCAGAGCTTCTGGCCCACGAACGAGAGCGGCGTACCGGCCGCGATCGCGATCGCCTGCGCGAGGACCTTGCTCATGCCGGCGTCGCCCACGAGCGTGATCAGCACGACGTATGTGAAGCCGAACGCGACGAGGCTGACGAGAAAGAACCGCGCCGCTTGGGACAGCGCGTGATCGTGCCTGGCATCGAACGTCCAATGGCGATTCCACCAGAAGTTGTTTATAACCGAGACCACGAACGCAATCACCGCTGCCATCCGATAGTCGATTCCGATCAGATGAACGCAGACGGCGAAGACGCCCAGGTTGACCGCGTACCCGCTCGCACCGACCGTGGCGAACCGAATCAGCTGGAGCCAGTTCTGGGGGTGCCGCACGCCGTGGCGCACTCGGTGGCGGAACGGCAGCGCTACGACCGTGGTCATCTCGTCGGACATCATTGGGCAATGTATCGACAGAACATAAGGTCTCTGCTAGCTGGACGAAACGCTAACGCGCCGCTAAGACTCGCGCTCGTCGAGGCCGAAGTGCTCGCGGACCATCGGCACGATGTCCTGGAGCGACCACTGCTCGCGCACATCGCGCGTGGCGGGGCCGGTCCCGCACCACAGCAGCGCGCCGAGCGAATCGGAGCGATGCAGCGAGCCGTGGCTGCCGCCACCGACGTGGTCTGAGCCGCCCCAATCGACGAACTCGTATGCCGGCGCGGCCGATAGCAACACGTCTCCGGCCGTCGGGCAGTGCAGCGCAGACCAGATCCGCGCCAGCGCGTCGGGGTACTCAGAGCTCGTGAAACGACCGTCGCGCACGTCTGCCGAGAGCGCGGCAAGGTTTCCCTCGACGCTCCACAGCCTCCCCCGTGCGTCGACGATCTCGCCGCCGGAGGAGAAGCGCAGCTCGCCCCGCGGGGTCTGGACGACAGCCTCGTGTTCGTTCGAGCGCCACAGCACGAGGTCGACGCCGACAAGCTTCCGAGCAACCTCGATCGCCTTCGAGATAACCCGCTCGCGGCGCTCGTCGTCGAGCGCGTAGATCATCGCCGAGCGCTGCGCCGGACTGAGCGCGAGCTCGGCGCCGATCGACCGCGACGCGCTCGGTGTCGCGACGTCGAAGTCCGCGAACGCCCGGTCGAGGCGGATCCGCTCCTCGACCGACGCCTGCGAATGGTCGGAGGTGACGATCACGGCGTGCCCGTCGAAGAACGCATCGGGCCCGCCCGCGGCGTGCATCAGGCGCTCGAGCTGACGATCGGCCGCAGCGATCGAGGTGACCTGGGCGTGCGGCCCGTTCTTGTGCGACCACGCGTCGTTGTCGGGGAGTGAGAAGAGCAGGAAGTCGAAGAGGTCGTTCTCGACCAGGTAAGCCCCGACGCAGCCGGTGTGCTGGTCGCGAACGCCGGGCATTCCGAGCTGCCCGCGGCAGCCCGTCTTGCGGCTCGCGTAGAGGTCCGCGTAGAAGAGCTCGCGCGGGCCGTCGATCGTGCGGCGAAACAGCGTCGAGGTGACCACGCGCGCGAGCGCCGTCTCGTTCGAGACCTCGTGCTTGTGGCGACCACGGTAGATCAGGTAGGTCGTCCCCGCGGTGCGCTCCTTGGCGTCGTCGAGCATCTCGAACACCGTCTCCACGTCGTGCGAGAGATGCTCGGCGTTCATCCCGTACACCGTGTCGGTGAGCGATCGCAGTACGCCGAATTGGCGCGTCGCGGAGAAGCTCGAGCCGTACTCGATGTACCTGGCCTCTTCGCGGTGGTACCAGTTCATGCTCGGAATGTGGTGCTGGTCGGGCCCTGTGCCGGTCGTGATCGTCGCCGCGCAGACCGGCGTGACCGAGGGAAACGCGGCGACGCAGTCATCGACGTAGGCACCGCGCTCGAGCACCTGCGCGAGCGCGGGGGCGCGACCGACGGCGATCGCGCGGTCGAGCATCGACGGCTTGAGTGCGTCGATCACCGCGAGCACGAGCTTCTTGGGACGGGCGCTCATCGGAGGATGCGGAGCCCCGCGTACTTGCGCTCACCGCGGCCGCGACCGGCGATCAGAAGCCAGATCAGGAACGCGAGGCCGATCGGCCCGACCGGCGGTAGCAAGACCGATAGCACGGCGAGCAGGAGCGCAGCGCCCTCGGCATACAGCGGCAGAGCCGTCGCCGCGGCCGTGTCGAGTCGCGCGCGCACGCGCGACAGCAAGGGCTGGCTGGCCGCTGCCGCGATCAGCGCGCACACCGGCCCGGCCACGAAGCCGGGCCAGACGGCGGCGTGGGCGCGGGCGAGCTCGCCGGCGAACAGCAGTGCTCCGACCACGGCGCCGACGAGGATGATCCCCACCGGGAGCGGCTCGCGCGCGATCCCGCCACCGGTCTTGGCAGGCGGGCGGTCGCGCACCTGACGCTCCAGGATCGTCACGACGATCGCGCCCACAACCAGGGCGAGCAGGAACGGTGAGCTCTGCAGGAACGAGTACGAGCTGTGCTGGAAGTCGAGCTCGACGTCACCGGCAGCCAGCGCACCCGCGGCGAGCGCGGGCAGGAAGGGGCGGATGCCCACCGCAACGGCGAGGCCGATCCCCTGGCAAATGTCGAAGGCGAGGTGCACAGTGCTGTAGCGTGACGGGACGTGACGATAGACGAGAGGAGCTCGGGCGCAGCCCGACGGCCTCGTTCGACCGCACGGGAGATCGAGCGCTACGCCGGCCTGTTCGCGGAACGCACGAAAGTGATGAAGTCCTCGGCGATGCGCGACCTGATGGCGCTGACCGAGCGCGAGGACGTGATCTCGCTCGCCGGAGGACTTCCCGACACGTCGACGTTTCCGCCTGACTCGTACGCGTCGCTGATGCGCACCGTCGCGGTCAACTCGTGCGCACGGGCCCTCCAGTACGCCCCGACGGAGGGACTCGCGCGGCTCAAGCGCTGCATCGTCGACGTGATGCGCGCCGAGGGGATGGAGGTCGACCCCGACGAGGTGCTCGTGACCACCGGTGGACAGCAGGTGATTGATCTCGTCTGCAAGACGCTTGTCGACCCCGGCGACGTCGTGGTCGCCGAGGCACCCACCTATCCGGGCGCGGTGCCGACCTTCTGCGCCTACCAGGCCGATGTCGTCCAGGTGACAATGGACCGCGACGGGATGCGCGTCGACGAGCTCGAGAGTACGCTCGACGAGCTCGAGCGGACCGGCCGGCGCCCGAAGTTCATCTACACGGTCCCGAACTTCCACAACCCGGCCGGGGTCACCCTCTCGCTCGAGCGCCGCCGCGAGCTGGTGCGGATCGCCCACGAGCGCGAGCTGCTCGTGCTCGAGGACAACCCGTACGGGCTGCTTCGCTACGAGGCGGATCCGCTGCCGACGCTGTTCTCGCTCGACGGCGGCAACTTCGTGATCTACGCGAGCACGTTCTCGAAGATCCTCTCGCCCGGAGTGCGGCTCGGTTGGACCGTCGCACCCCGCCCGGTGCTCGAGAAGATGAACATCGGCAAGCAGGCCTCGGACCTCTGCTCTTCCTCGCTCTCGCAGTACTTCGTCGCGGCCTACTTCGAAGCCGGTCCCTGGCACGAGTACGTGCGCTCGCTGATCGAGATCTACCGGCGGCGCCGCGACGTGATGCTGGACGCGCTCGCCGAGCACTATCCCCGCGAGGCTGAGTGGACCCATCCGCAGGGCGGCCTCTTCATCTGGGCGACGCTGCCGGATTACATCGACACCACCGACCTGCTCGCCCGCGCGCTCGAGCAGCGGGTGGCGTTCGTCCCCGGGCGTGCTGCCTACGTCGACGGTCGCGGCGGCTCGTCGATGCGGCTCAACTTCTCGGGCGTCAACGAGAACCAGATCCGCGAGGGCATCAGGCGAATCGGCGAGGTTATCTGCGAGCAGGTCGCGCTGTACGGAACGCTCACCGGCGCGCCGCCCGCCTCGGATTCCACCCGTGGCGCGGCCGGCAGCTCCGCTCAGACCGAGCCGGCAGCTCCGATGCCGGACGCAGAGCTCGCCAAGATCCTGCGGCTGCCGGCCAAGCGCAAGCGCGCTGGATGAGGCCGGACACAGGCGGCGTGCGCCCTCGGACGCGATGAGTCGCGTGGCGGTGCTCAAGGGCGGTCGCTCGCTCGAGCGCCAGGTGTCGCTGAAGTCGGGCGCGCGCGTCGAAGAGGCACTCGCACGGCTCGGGCACGACGTCGCCTCGATCGACGTCGGCGGCGACCTCGTCGATCGCCTGCTTGTAGAGCGGCCCGCCGTCGCCTTCATCGCACTCCATGGCCGCGACGGCGAGGACGGAACCGTGCAGGAGCTGCTCGAGGTGATGGGGATCCCGTACACCGGCTCGGGGGTGTCGGCGTGCATCCGCGCCTCGGACAAGGTGCTCGCCAAGCACGCGATGCGCGACGATGGCATCCCGACGCCCGAGTTCTACGCTTTCAACGAGACTGCATTCCGCGAGCTCGGCGCCGCCGTGGCGCTCCCGGTGATCGAGGAGCGGCTGCGCTTCCCGATTGTCGTCAAGCCTGCGTGCCAGGGCTCTGCGCTCGGGATCAAGTTCGCCCGCACGCCGGCGGACGTGCCGACCGCGCTCGTTGCCGCTTTTTCCTACGACCGCAAGGTCCTGCTCGAGCGCCACGTGTCAGGCCGTGACCTTGCTGTCTCGATCCTCGACGAGGGCGAGACCCCGCGCGCGCTTCCGATCGTCGAGGCGGTCCCGCGCGAGGAGGACTTCTACGACTTCGAGTCGCGCTACGTGATCGGACGTACGACCTTCGTGTGCCCCGCCGAGCTTCCCGACCAGGTCGCCGAGCGGGCGGCGTCGCTCGCGATCGGCGTGTATGAGCTGCTCGGCTGCGCTGGGTTCGCCCGCGTCGACATGATGCTCGAGGCCGACACCGAGGAGCTCTACGTGCTCGAGCTCAACGCGATCCCAGGGCTGACCGAGACGAGCTTGTTGCCGCAGGCGGCAGACGCGGCAGGAATCGGCTTCGACGAGCTGGTGGAGCGGATCCTCGATCGGGCCGGCGAGGGCGGATAGGGACGCGCATCACGTCGTGCAACGACGAGCGCCCGCCGCCGTCAGTGACGGCGGCGGGCGCTGTGGCGAGAGCTACTGACGCTCAAGCCGCGCTGGGAGGAAGGCTGCACGTCTTACGCGCCGTTGCGGGAACCCCCGCCTGCTGGCCTACGGCCGACAATTTACTAGTCACGCCGTGAATAGACAAGCGCGCTAGCTGACGCCGTGCGTTACGTGCAGCACTGCCTTGTCCGGGCGGATCAGGGCGCTGAGGCTCGCGTCGGGGTTTTCTCGCAGCTCAGCGCTACCGTCGATGATCAGCGCGTGCTGACCGGCCACGAGGGCCGGCCACAGGAGCGTGACGGCCCGGTTGGCGCGCACGTTGGCGGCCGTTCGCACGCCGAGGCCCGCCACGAGCATCTCGCCCTGCCAGCTGACCGACACCGACGTTGCCCTGGGCGTTCGATCCGAACCGACCGTGACGAGGTACGGCCCAAGCCCGAACCGAAGAACTTGCTCTGGAAGATCGCTGAGGGGAACCGCCACGGACATATGACGGATGCTAGGTGGCTACATCGAGTACGAGGAAGAGCATGCCGACCCAACCTGATGATCGCAACCTGGCAGGCACGACACCTCTCTCTGGCCCGCTACCCCGCAGCGCCCGCCGCCGTTGCATCACGGCGGCGGGCGCGCACCCGGCCCGGGCCTGGGACCCCCCCGACTTACGACGTGACGACGACCGAGGTCGTGCCGCTGCTGGACTGGTGCGCCGGTGGCTTGCCGGTGTAGGTGGCAGCCCTGCCGGCGTACTTGGCGGTGACCGTCCGCGTGCCCGTCACGACCCCCGGCGTGAAAGTCACCTGGCAGCTCGCGGTTGAGCCGGTACCAGCCAGCGTGCACGGACTGCCGGTGAAGCTGTCATCCGCATGGCCGCTGCTGGTGAAGGTGACCTTCCCCGTTGGAGTGTTGCCATACCCCGGCGAGGTGTCCGTGACCGTAGCGGTGCACGTCGTCGGTGTCCCGAGGGTAACCGACGGGGGCGTACAGCTCACCGACGTCGAGGTCAGCCTCACGACCTGCGGCGTTGTGCTCGTGAGCAGGGTCACATCCGACCCGAATGCGTTGGCAGTTGCGATATCCGGCTTGCCGTCTCCGGAGACGTCGCCGATCGCGACCGACTCGGGGGCCGCGTCGGTCGGGAAGGTGGCTGACGTGTAGCCGCCGCCCGAGTCATTCGCAGAAAAGACGGTCATGGTGTTGTCCGTCCTGTTGGCAACAGCGATCGAATCGAACCCACTGTTGTCGAGATCGCCTAGGGCGACCGATACGGGGTCGTTACCCGTAGCCATCGTCGTCTGCGGCTGGAAGGTCCCGTCGCCGTTGTTGACCAGCAGCGAGACGGTGTTGTCGGCTCCATTGGTGACTGCCAGGTCGTTGACGCCATCCCCGTTGAGGTCGCCGATCGCGACCGAATTGGGGAAGTTCCCGACCGGATACGTGGTCGAGGTGAAGGACCCGGTGCCGTCGTTCATCATCACCGTGACGGTGTTATCGCCGGCGTTCGCGATCGCGAGGTCCTGCTGTCCGTTCCCGAGATCGCCGATCGCGACCGACTTCGGGTCGGTTCCGGTCGAAAGCGTCGACGACGTGAAGGTCCCGTCGCCGTTGTTCATCAGCAGCGTCACCGTGTTATCGCCGGCGTTCGTGACCGCGAGGTCGTTCAGTCCATTATTCGTGAGATCGCCGATCGCCACCGAGCTCGGATACGTGCCGACCGGGACCACGGTCACCGTGTGCTTGGCCAGATGACCGTCCGACAGGAACAGCGTGACCGTGTCGTCGCTGGCGTTCGCGACCGCAATGTCGGATACGCCGTCACCGTTGAGGTCGCCGACCGCGATCGATTGCGGCGCCACGCCTGTCGGGGCGAGCGTCTGAGTCGAGAAAACGCCGTGGACGTTCGGGGCTAGCAACGTCACCGAAGTGTCCCCGGGGTTGGCGGTCGCGATGTCGTTGAGGGTACCTCCTGTGAGGTGACCGATCGCGAGTGCATCCGAGCCTCCGCCGGCCGCCAGAGTGCTCGATGTACCGGTGAAGCCCTGGGCGTGCGCCGCCGCGGACCATGTGAGGAAGAGCAGGAAAATGCAGGCGGTGAGCGCGGCCATAGCCGCTCGCCTACCGAGATAAAGCTGTCTGTGCTGGGTTTCTATTGACGACACCAGAGACCTCCATAGATTTGACACGAGCGTTCACGACTTGGGAAGCGGCACAAGGCGGGCAACGAGGCGCACGGGCCATCGCACTAGCGCGATGGCCCGGCCTCATCTCCCGTTCTTCCGCGGCTACGGCGACTGGATCGTGCCGAATGCCGCGATGTCCGTATTCGGGCTGAACTGGGTCGCGAACGCTGAGTCGTCATATGTCGGCATGACGAGCTGGATCTCGACCGTCTGCCCGGAGCTGACCTTCTTCGTGGTAGCCGTTGCGACGCCGCTCGAATTGCTCGTTCCGGTGCCGATCACCGTCCACGCCTTGCCGGCGTTGACCGACTGTTCGAACGTGTACGGCATTCCGATGATCAACGGTGAGGTCCCGGTCGGCTGCGGCACCGCATAGCTGAGCGTTGCACTGACCGTGACCGTGCCGTGGGCCGCGACGTGAACGACCGTGCCCTTCGCCGGCACCGTCGGGTTGAGCGCCGCGAACGCCGATGAGGTGAACACCTGTGGCGGCGCGAGGTACCCGGCCAGGGAGTTCTGGAACACCGGCGAGTTGTCCGTCTTGCCGACGGTACTGCTGCCGTTGGTCGCGCCGGTGAGGAAGTTCAGCAACAGCGTGGCCGCGGCGGCGTTCGGCGTCGTCCCGTTCGGATACGCGCCGCCCGTCGCCGGGTCGACCGGGTTCAGGATGTACGCGTGGAACGGGTTGACCAGTTCGGTGACCCCGCCCGGCGCGCTCGCCGAGTTGTTCTGGCTCACGACCATCAGGTTGCTCACGGCCGACGGATCGGTCTGCTTGAGGTACGTGAACGTTCCCAGGTCGGTGATCGTGTAGCAGCCTCCGTCCGGCGCGAGGCTCGCCGCGCACGTGTCCGTGGCCTCCACGTTCGCGCCCTGGGTCAGGCCGCTGAACACGTACCACGCCGGGTACGTACCCGCCCCGCCCGTGCCCTCAGGCTGGAACAGCGTCGTGTTGCCCGTCGGGCGGTTCGCCGCAAGCTGAATCGGCACGCCCGTCGTCTGCCCCCACATCGTCTCTTCCTGCGTGTTCGTCCCCGACGCGTCGTTGCGAGAGACGAACGAGGCGTCGCCGTTGGTCGCGCCTTCGGCGGCGATCGCCTCGAACGCGCCGACGGCGTTATTCGGATCATTGGTCGCGACGTGCGCCGGATCGCTCTTCGGGCCGACGATCACGTAATCGTTGTAGAACAGCGAGCGGCCGAGCGGCTCGTACGAATAGCCCGCGCTGACGAAGCCCTTCTCGAGCACCGGAGAGTGCACGACGATCGCATCGGCGAGGCCCGCCTCGGCGTTCGAGATCGCCTTGCCGGTGCCGACTGCCGTGTACTGCAGTGTGTCGCCCACGCCTTTGTCGTACGGCGAGGACAGAAACTGGTTCTGAATATTGTTCGCGTACAGGCCGGAGTCGGTCAGGTCTGACGTGCCCTGAATCCGGATCGTGTACGCGGCCTGCGCTGCGCTGGCTGCAACGCAGCTCGCCGCCAGCGCGACGACGAGCGGTACCGTCCTTCTAAGTCTAATCATGTACTCCCTTTCCCTTGGCGCCCCAGACTGCACGAGAGCGGTGCGGACACGCGTTTGCGGGCGCAAGCTACTAGTCCGGAGCTGAATAAGCAAGAAAACTGTCTAGGAATTAGCGATGCACTCCGAGCGGTCGTGCCCCGAGCGCACAGACCCGCGGCGCCCACGCGACGCCGGCGCTCGTCGAAATGGCGAGCGGCCGCCGGAGCTTCGGTGCCGGCGGCAACGTACTAGGCACGAGATCACGGGGTCAAGGCCAATGCCTAGGAAATAACATGGCGGCCGTCGGCGCTGTTCGCGTCGAACGCGACCAGGCCGGTGGGGACTTCGCATAGAATGATCAATAGCTGACAAGACTGCCTGTCCCATGGTCTGGGCCTGCGCGCGGCGCGGCCGCCGCCACGTGAGGCCGCCGCCGCCGGCGGCGGCGTGCGACTAGGGTCGCGCTGGAGCGAAGAGAGCACGGAGATGAGATCCACGACGAGGATCAGATGAATCCCTCGCGAATGGGCGGACCCGATTGTCGCTAGCCGCGAGGCTGAGGGGTACGCTCGTCCGCGCCGCGGCAACGGCGATCGTCGCGTCTGGCGCGTTCGGCGCGGCAGCGGCGGTGGAGACGGGGTCAGCGCAGGCTGACGAGGATGGTTACCTGAAAGTCACGGTGACCGGACCGAGCGGCTCGACGACAACGAACGTGGCTACCGACGAAATCAGTGGCAGCAACGTCGATATCGCGCGCGAGACGATAGACGGGTATCCGCACACCGGCATGAGCGTCGCGCGATTGGCGCAGTACATCGTCGGTGTGGATCCGGCGAGCATCAAGACCGTGGCCGTCACCACCTCCGCCTTTGGACCCGGGACGAAGACGCTCTCCGGAGCTGAGGTTCGGAACGGGATACCTGATAAGACACCAGGCGACACCAACCCTTCGTACGCGCTCTTCAGCAGCGCTATAGCAGCGGTATCCTTTCTCTACCCTGGTGGCGGGGACGATGGGATGGTCTCGCCTGTGGACGGATATCTCGGTGTCGACATCACGGTTTTGAGCCCGCGTCTGACCGTGGGAATGCCGCAGGTGTCGAACGGCTCGCCCACGGTGGGCGCTCCGGTGCGCTTCCAAGCGCCGAGCGTCTCGGTCAATGGGACCTCCGTGGATCCGAGTAACCTGGCTTACTCGTGGAACTTCGGCGACGGGGGCGGCGCGACCACCTCGTCCCCCACGTATTCGTATTCGACGGCCGGAACCTGGGATGCCTCGGCCGTGGTGACCGACACCGCGACCGGCGCCGAGGGGGCTTCGCCGGCGGTTGTGCTCCAGGTCGGCAGCCCTCCCCCCGGTAATGGCCAGCACGGCGGTGGTGGCGGCGGTTCGGGGTCCTCGGGGCAAGGCGGTGGCAACGGATCGCCGCAGGGACCGTCCAGCGGCGTGCATCGAGGGGAGTCCGGCGCACCGTCTTCTTCGCCGACGCCGACGAGGTCACGCAAGTCGACGTCGAAGCACAAACACGCAAACAAGCACCACCTACGCTCGCTGTCCACACACAGGTCTCGGCCGACCCCGTCCGCTAGCGGTTCCGGGGTGTCCGGCAGCGCTGGTGGATCCGGGACGGGTGGCGGCTCTGGCGCGGTCAGTGCCGGGTCCGGCGGGGCGGCGAACTCGCCCGCGGGAGGCTCGAAGGCCGGGACGACGGGCGCTGGGGGAGCTCGCGGCGGCGGGACGCGAGCGCCGTCCATCACAAGCTCGGTGATTCCGCCCGGCGAGGTCGGCGTATTGGTCGAGTCGAACGGCGGGACGGTGTCGCTGGGCGGGCCGGTCAGCCCATTTCTGTCGGTGGTGCGCGCGGCGGCGCGCGCCACCGCCGCCGCCCCCAGCAAGGCGACCGACTGGCAGTGGCTGCTCGGAGTGCTCGCCGTCATCGTCTGGCTGTCGGTCGGGACGATCCGCGAGCTCGGGCCGCGCAGTCGCCGCAGAAGGCTCGCAGCGTGACGGATGCGGCGGCGTGACGGTCGCGGCGCCGGCATGAATCGCCGCCAGGCGCACGGTTGGAAGGATCACCGATGATCGCCAGCGTGTTGATGGGCAGCCCGGACCTCTTGAACGGGCTGCGTCAGGCCCTGCACCTGATCGAGATCGGCGACCCAGCGGTCGTCTACACGACCAAGCGGACGCTGCTGACGGCGGTGGAGGCTACGGGCATCGCGACCGTGATCGGCCCACCGGTAGGTTGCGCGCTGGGCGTCGGGCGGTTCCCGGGCCGGGGCGCGCTGCTCGCGATCGGGAACTCGCTGACGCGGGTCCCGCCGGTGGTCATCGGCGTCCTCGTGCTGCTGCTCGTGACCCCGGTGTCGCCGTTCGGTGGCGGCCCGCTTGCGGCGTTCAATTGGTACCAGACGCCCGATTCGATCGTGTTTGCGCAGACGTTGCTGGCGATTCCGGTGCTGATCGCGCTGACCGCCTCGGCGGTGCAGCGCGTACCGGTCGACCTGCTCGATCAGGCCCGGGCTTTCGGAGCGCCGGGGTGGAAGCTCGGCCTGCTCGCCGTGCGTGAGGCGCGTACCGCGGTGATCGCCGCAATCATCGTCGCGCTGGGCCTCACGATCGCGACCGTCGGGGCGATCATCGCGTCCGGCGCCCAGCAGTTCGTGAATGTCCCGCCACCGGCGTGCCACCGGTACTGCGAGGCCGCCGTGACCCTCGCGGTCGGGACCCTGTTCAACTTCAGAACTTCATCAGGCGGCGTGAACGGGCAGGACACGGAGCCGATCGCGATCGCCTATGCGGTGATCCTGATCGGCATGTTCCTCGTGCTGGCGGCCGCGCTGACCTTCCTGCAGCAGCGACGCGCATCCTGGATCGCCGGGGGCGAGTCGTGATCGCCGGGCGGGTCGCCTCGCGCGCGGCAAACGGTCGCCGTTCGTGCCAGAGCGATCGACCGCGCATGCGTCCGGGAGCAGGTGAGCTGTGCGCTACGTGATCGAGATGATCCGGGAAGGATGGAACCTGATCCCCTACGATCCGGATCTACGCGCCGAGACGATCCGGACGCTTCGGCTGGCGTTCGAGTCGACGGGGATCGCCCTCCTGATCGGTGTCGTCCCCGCGTACCTGATCGGGGTGCGCACCTCGCGGCCCGCACGCTGGGGGCTGACGATCGCCAACGCCGGCCTCGGCGTGCCCGCGGTCGGAGTCGGCGTCTTGCTCTTCCTGATCCTGCCGGGGCACACGCCGTGGCCCGGCGGTGGGCTCTGGTACGGAATGAGCGCGATGATCCTCGGCCAGACGGTGCTCGCGCTACCGATCATCGTCGCCCTCGGCGCAGCAGCGATCCGCGGCCTACCCGACGGCCTGATCGATCAGGCGCGCGCGTTCGGCGCGTCTGGGTGGCGGCTCGCGATCTTCGCGTTTCGCGAGGCGAAGATCGGCATCCTCACGGCGATCATCCTCGCGCTGGGATCGGCGATCGCCGAGGTCGGCGCCGTCACGATCCTCGGCGGCAACGCCGAGCGCTCGACGACGACGCTCGCCTCGGAGATCCTCAACGAGGTCAACGGCGACGGCGGGTTCGCCGGCAACGCGGGCGCCGTCGAGCACGCGATCGTCGTGCTCGGACTGATGTTGATTCTTGCTGTGATGCTGACGGTGATCCAGCAATGGGGGGCGATCCAGCGGCGCGGGCGCCTTCGAGCGGAGGTCTCGTCGTCCCAGCGCACGCGATGACGGCGCGCGCTGACGGGCAGCCACGAGACCGCCCGCGGGCCAGTCTCGCCGCGCGCCAGGTCGACCGCCGCACGATCCTGCGTGCTGCCGCCGGCGCCGGCCTCAGCCTCGGCCTGCCGGGGGTCCTGACCGCCTGCGGGAAATATCTCACCTTCCCTCCGCCGACTCCGATGTTCGCGCTCGACCTGCCGAACTCCCCCGTCGGCGGCTTTCCGGCGCTGCTCGCCAACCGCGCTCGAGCGCTCGGTGTCGAGATTTACTTCGACACTCTCGGCACCGTCGACGACTTCAGGCTCAACGTCACCGCTTCCAATTCCCAGATCAATCCGGTGAACGACACATATCCGCTCACCTATGGCGTCGTCGCCGTCCAGCCGACCAATCCGGCGGGATTCGATCCGGTCGCACTGAGCTACCTCCGGCGAGGCGGGAAGCTCGTCAGCTACCTACTGCCTCTAGCCCACCAGACCGCCCAGATCACCGTCTCGCCAAGCGAGCTCGGCGCCCTACTAGCCAGGGACGCCGCCGCGTGGGCGCGAACGCGGCTCCATATCAGCGCGCGCGCGCTGGTGGTCTCCCCCGAGACTTCGTTCCTGAGCAGCTACCCGTTCCTCGCGGGCGCATCGGCAGCCGAGCAGGCGATCCGGGCCACGTTCGCGCGCCTGCAGCCGAGCGTCACAATAACCACGGCAGCGGGCTCGAGCGGAGCCATCGACGCGCTGCGCTCGGATCCCGCCACTCGGATCGTGCTGTGCGCCTTCGACGCCGACGCTTTCGTGATCGCGCAGATGCTGCGCGAAGGCCACGCACCGGCGAGTCGGGCGAGCCTCTACGTCGGCGGGCTCGGCTCACCGACGCCTTACGATGCCGAGGCCCTCGCCGAGCTTCGGCGAGACGACGTGCTGCGTGCGATCGTCGCAGCCCGCCCGCGTGACCTCGCCGACGCGCTCGTCGACCTACCCGCCGCGCTCCTGCGCCACCACGCGCCGTACAACCTCGACGTTGCCCCGCAGCTCGTCACGCCGCGATCCGCCGCGCTCGAGGCGTTCATACACGACTACGCCGTCCCCGCGGGCAACCAGAGCAGCGGGTATCTCAACCCGATCACGTCGACCCAGGCAATCCGCACGACGACCTGAACCGCCAAACGTCGCTTCCGCTAGGTTTCCGGTTCGACGATGAACCGGACCCTGCCTTGTGTGATCGCGCTCGTCGCGGGGCTCGTTTCCGCGTGCGGCGGCACGACCCCCACCGGCGGCACGACCCCCACCGGCACAACCCATAACTCCTCCAACGGCTCCTCCGGCGGGGCGGCGCCCTCGCCCAGACGGAAGGCTGCGGCGCCCGTCCGGCCGCCGGTCGACCCGTGCTCGGTATTCACGCGCCACGAGGTAGCGATCGCGTTCCGCGTCGCGACGCCGGCGGGGCGTCGCAACGGTACGGTCTGCGAATATCACACCGGCAGTCACACGCTCGTGGTCACGGTGATCGCGGCACCGTCGACTTCCCGCGTCTCCGTGCTCGAATCTCGGCCGGACACGAAGCACTTGTCCGGGCCCGGCTATGTCGCTGCCGCGACGGATTACCTGAAGTCCCAGAGCGGGGTCGCCCTGATCAAGGGACGAGCCTACCTGACGTTTGTGCTCACCAACACGAAGTCGGGGAGCGGCTCGGAGCACGGCGCCGCGGTCGCGCTCGCCAAAGATGCGGCGCGGCGCCTGTAGCTTCGCATTCGCAGCACCTAGGTTCTGTGGGCCCGACGCGAGGTGCCCTTAACCGTCACCGTCTTCGTCTCGGTCCGGCGCACGCCTCCGGTGGGCGTGAACATCACCGTCACCTTGACGTTGAGCGTCTTGTGCTGCCGGAGCAGGCGTGCGGCGGCCTTTTCGGTCTTGACCTTGATCGTCAGCGTCGTTGCGCCGCTGGCCGACCTCGAGAGCCGATGGCCGTAGGTGATGGCTTTCGCACACGGGCTCTTGCTTCGCTTCGCCTTCTTCTTGTGTCGCGGCGCCTTGCAGCTCGTCGTGACCACGAGCCGACCCCTGTCGGGGATCTTCAGCTTGATCGTGAGCGTGCCCTTGGCACGGACCTTGACCTTCACGATCTGGAAGCGGTTCGATGGCGGCTTCGGGGTCGGGGTCGGTGTGGTCGGCGTAGTCGGTGTCGTCGGTGTCGTGGTCGGAGGCGTGACACTGGCGACAGAGGTTCCGCTCAACGCGACCTGATCGGGGCTGGAGAGGGCGTTACTCGTGATCGCCAGACTCGTCGACTCCGCGCCGGCGGCCGTTGGGGCGAACGCAACCTGCACTGCACAAGTCCCGTCGGGCGCGAGGAGGGTGCCGGAACAGCCGTCGGCGGTGAGCTCGAACTGGTCCCCGTCACCGCCGCTCAACGCCGCGCCCGAGATGTCGAGCGGCGCGCCGCCGCTGTTCGTGACCGTGAACGTCTGAGCGGCGCTCGTCGCACCGATCGTAGTGGTCGGGAACGATGCGCTGGTCGCCGAAAGCGAGACCGCAGGCGCCGGCATCGAGGCAGTGACCGCGTCGCCGTCAGAATCGACCAGAACGCAGTGTCCCGTGTCGACGCACGAGGCGGCCATGAGCGGATTCACGGTCCCGGCTGGAGTCGCCTGCGTCCAGGTGGGGCTTGCCGCTTCGGCATCGGTTGAATAGGAGACCGTCTCGGTCTCGCCGACGAGCACGCAGAGCCCGGGAGCGGTGCACGACAAGCTGTCACCTGTCGTTGTACCCGTCGGCTGGGGCGCCGACCAGGTCGGGAACGAGGCGCCCGGGTCCTTCGTTATGAGGACGTTGCCGTCGGCGTCGAGTGCCGCGCACAGCGTAGCTGTCGGGCAAGAGACGGCAAACAGCGCCGAGCTGTCTCCCGTAGGTGTCGGCGCGGACCAAACTGGGCTCGCTGCCGCGGGATTGGTCGAGTACAGCGCGTTCCCGAGCTGGTCCACCGCGACGCACAGCGTGACGGTGGGGCATGAGACGGCGGTGAGTCTCGCGGCGTCGATCGGAGCGGCGCTCCAGGCGGGGCTGGCCGCGGTCGGATTGGTCGAGGTCAACGCGTTCCCCAGGGGATCCACCGCCACGCACAAGCCGCCGCTAGCGACGCAGGAAATGCCCCTGACCTGCGTAGCCGTGGGCTCGATCTTCGTCTTCGACCAGGTGGGCGCTCCCGACGCGGACCCCGTCGCGATCTGACTCGACGTCAGCGCGTTGCCGTTGTCGTCGACGGCGACGCAGATCCCGCTGTCCAGGCACGACACGCCTTCCAGAGTTACGTCGCCGTCTGGCTCAACCGGTGTGGACCACGTGGTCCCGCCGTCGCCCGAGCTCACGAGATGACCGGAGTGGTCCACCGCCGTGCATACGCCACTTGCGACGCATGAATCCGCCTTCAGGGAATTGGTCCCGGTGAGCGAATACGGCACGGACCACGTCGCAGTGGCCGGATTCGAGAGCGGAATGGGCGAGTACACCTCGTTGCCGTTTTGGTCTCCGACGACGCACCAGTCGCTGGTGCTGCTGCCACCGAGGCACTCGACCGCGGTCAGCGCATTGGTGTCGCCGGTGGCGACCTTGGTCCAGATCGGGGTGGCCGCCCCCACGTTCGTCGAGATCACGGTACCGCCGAGATTGTCCACCGCCACACAGACATCGAGCGTCGGATCAGCGACGCTCTCGGTGCACGACACGGCCGTGAGCTGCGCGGTGTCACCCGTCGGCGCCGGTGCCGACCACGTCGGCGTCGCCGCGTTCGCGTTGGTCGTGACGAGCGCGTTGCCGAAGCTGTCGACAGCCGCGCACACGTGGTTCGCCGTGCACGAGACCTGGAGTACCGCAACCGAACCGCCGACCTGGAGCGGATCGATCTTGGTCGTCGTCCACTGCGGCGGAGAGTGGATCCCGACGTCGATCGACGTCACTGCGTTGCCAGCGCTGTCAACGCCCACACAGACACCGCCGCCGATGCACGAGATTCCTGTAATTGGATTTTTGCCGCTATCAGCAACCTGGGACGACGACCACGTCTGCCCGCCATCGGTCGAGACGAACATCTCCCCGAGTTGGTCGCCGATGACGCACACTCCCGCGTTCGTGCACGACACCGCCTGGAGCTGATCTTGCTCGGCACCGAGGCTCACGGGCGCCGACCAGGAGCTGCCACCGGTCGTCGAGCGCGTGGCAGCGCTGGGACCGATCGCCACGCACAGCGAGGCGGAAGGACAAGACACCGCCCGCAGGGAACCGACGCCGGGCGCAGCTTGCTTTGGCTTCGACCACATCGGCGCTGTCGTGCCGCCGGCGTCGTTCGTGACCTCCACGTTGCCCACAACGTCGACCGCCACGCACGAGCTCGCCGTCCCGCACGAGATCCCGGCGATTTCTGCGACCGCGCTGAACGGCGGCTGGCTGTCGATCAAGGTCGGCGCGCTGAAACTCGGCTGGGTCGAGCTCGCGTGTACGTCGCTCGAGCTCGCATATGCGCCAGCGGCCACTGCGAGCAATCCCGCCAATGCCACAACGACGGAAAGGCGCAAAGCGGCCTGGCCGAGCCCTCCCGGCGCTGGCCAACGGCCGTATGCGGACACTCGCGAAAGCGAGCGCCGTACGGACCGCGCGCTAACGGCTGACATCAGCTCTCGCCACATCGTCACACCTCTCCGTGCGAGTCTTCCGGATTGGACTAGCCGAGCCTATCATCGCGAGGGTCGGGGCAGCGCCGTGGTCGCCTATGCATTGCCTTGCCCGCGCCATGGTGTTCCGCGCCTTTTGCGCGTGATCTAAGCCGGGAATCGGCTGCATAGGCAGATGCTAGGATGCGCGCGGTGCTCCGAGTTGCGACGGTCGGCGTCCGATGATCGTCATCGCGTTGCATATGGTGGAACAGGTGAGCCCAACTGTCATGAGCCTCTCGAGGCTATGCCTCGTCGGTAGCCGACGGACGGTGGCGCGATGATCGTCCCTCCGGCGTCGATCGAGGATGTCGTTTACCACATCGCGAATGTGCTCCGGATCCCGGTTCTGGTGGCGGCGCTCGGCGCGCTCGCGCTGGTGCTGGTCGAGCTTGGCGCGCTCGGCGTCGAGCTGATGCGCCGCCGCGGGCGTGATCCCGCCGGGCTCGAGCAGGCCGCGGCGGCAGCGCGGACGGCGCTTCAGGTCGGCGATCGCGGACTCGCGGGGCGGATACTCGTCGCCGCCGGCTCGAGCGCCGCGATGCACGCCACGTTCGCGCGGGTGCTCGACGCGGCCACCCCGCCAATGGACTCCGACCGCCTGTCGAAGAGCATCGCCGACTTCGACCTCGGATCGCTGAAACATCTCGAGCGTACGCGGCTGCTCGTGCGCGCCGGCCCCGCGCTCGGGCTGATGGGCACCCTGATCCCGCTCTCTCCAGCTCTCAGCGGTCTCGCGACCGGGAACATCCGCCAGCTCACCGACAACCTGCGCGTCGCGTTCAGCGTAACGGTGCTAGGGCTGCTGATCGGCGTGGTGGCATTCGGGATCTCGCTGGTCCGCGACCGGATGTACGCGCAGGACCTCGCGGACGTCGAATACGTCGCGGCGGTCCTCGAGAAGGGCGTCGCGGTCGAGGAGGCGCTCGCGTGATCGTGATCAAGCGCCGCGCGCAACGCCACGCTGACCGCGCCGGCGACCCGCTCGACGGGCTCGTCAACATGTTCGACCTCGGGATCGTGCTCGCGGTCGCATTCCTGATCGCCGGGTTCAGCCTCAGCCAGCTACTCGAGAGCCGCGCCGCGAGCAAGGCCCACAACACCCCGGCGTCGGTCGTCGTCGGCAAGAACCAGAAGCTCGTGCCGCTGAAGCCCGGCCAGCGTCGCGTGCCCGTCGCCAACGGCGCGAAGACGCTCGGCGAGGTCTACGAAGACCCCGACGGACAGCTCGTATACGTCGCGCGAACCGGCCAGTGACCCTGATGTTGCACGCGTCGTTGGCGCGCCGCGCCGCCGCACTCCTCGCTGTCCCGATGATGATGTTCACAGCGACAAGTGCGGATGCGAGCACCAATCCGTGTGGCACGCCACCCGTCGACACCTGCGGCCTCCAGATTACGACGAACGGCGCATCGCCGATCCACATCAGCGAGACGACCCTCGCATTGAATCCACAGATGGCCGTGGAGATGCTGGGAGTCGATCCGATGAAGCTATCGGCAACGGACGCGATGACCATCTCTGACGACGATCCACCCGACCCCCCTGACCCCTCCGATGGGGCGACGGTCACACGATCGGAGGTGATATTTGGCTACAGAGACGGCTCACCACCGCAGCTGACGCCTGGCACCCTCTTCTTCAACTCCGCCACCACCGAGACCGAGTACGCCGCGCAAGGCTTTAAGCCCGTGACCTCGTTACCGGCCACCGACCTATATGTCAACCTCTCGGTGTCCGGCAAGGTGCTCGGTGTTCCGAACCCCGTGGTTACCAGTCCACCGCCGACGATGGATCCGGTGGTCGGCCAGACGGTCCAGTTCAATGAGCCGGGTCCGATCTCCAGCAACGCGTTCGTGCAGGGGTCGCCGCCCGACACCAACAGCTTGATGTATTCGTGGGATTTCGGCGACGGGACGCCCCCGACGTCTCCGTCGCCGTCGCCCTCGGTGTCGCATACGTATACGAGCCTGGGCTCGTACCAGGTGCGAGTCACGGTCACGGATTCGGCGCGGAATGGTGGGGTGTCGCCGGAGGTCCTCTTGTTAGAAGTTGACGGGCATCCTCAAAACATCTCGGTCCCACAGCTCGGGCCGTTCACCATCGGTCATCCGCCGGTCGTGTTGGCGGCGTCGGCGTCCTCGCGCCTTCCGGTGACCTACAGCGTGGTGCGCGGGCCATGCTCAGTGAGCGACGTGACGCTGACGTTGACGGGCCCGGGATCGTGCGTGGTCGACGCGGATCAGGCGGGCGACGATATGTACGCTGCAGCACCGACAGCGCCCACCACGATAACGGTGCTCCCCGCTCCGGACCCGCCGGTCTGCGCCGATCAGAGCGTAAGCGTCGCGAACGCATCGGCGACGACGATCTCCCTGGGCTGCGCTGCCGCCGCCACGGATACGGGTGACCCGCTCACCTTTGCGGTCGCGACCTCCCCGGCGGACGGCACGCTGACCGCACTGGATCCGAGCACGGGTACCGTGACGTATACGCCAGCAGGGGCATACAGTGGCTCCGACAGCTTCACCTTCTCCGCGATGGACGCGCAGGGCATCGCCGCGGTGGCGACCGTCTCGATAACCGTTGCGCCGGTACCGCCCCCCGGGGACACCGGCCCGCCACCGCAAATCTCTGGGACTCCCAAACTCGGGGATACCCTATCGTGCTCGACGGGCGGGTGGTCGGGCTCAGCGCCGCTCACCTACGGCTTCCAGTGGAGTCGCGACGGCGCGCCCATCTCCAGCGCGACCGGCGCCACCTATTCCGTGGTCGCAGCCGACACCGGACACAGCTTGACCTGCACTGTGGACGCGATGAATCCCGGTGGGAGCACGAGCGCCCAGAGCGCCCCGGTCTCGATCCCGCTTGCCTCGAACGTATTCACGCTCGCCAAGCTGAGCGCTACGAAGCGCGGCTCGATCAAAATCAAGCTCGACGCGCCCGACGCGGGCCGCTTCACCGCACTCGCGACAATTCCCTCGACGTCGGCGAAGAAGGACGCGCGCACCGCCAAGAAGACCAAGAAGCCGATCGCCTACGGCACGCGCACGGCGTCGGTGACGGGCGGGCGCACATTGACCATCACGGTCAAGCCCATCAAGCGGGCAGCCAGTCTGCTCAGACGGAAGCGGCGGTTGCGCGTCACCGTCTCGATCACCTTCGTTCCCACCGGCGGCGTGGCGCGAACTCGCACGGCGACGATCCTCGTAAAGGTTGCGCACTCCTGACACGACGGCCGAACCGGGTCCTGAGCCTGTGCCCAGTTGCGGTGCTCGCCGGCTTGGCGGCATGCCTGTTCGCCGCGAGCGCCGCCGGTGCCGCCGAATACGCCTGGACTGGGCAGGCAGCGATGGCCAACTGGTCGCTCGCGGGCAACTGGGGCGGATTTGCGCCGAGTGGCAACGTCGGCACACTCGATTTTCCGGCCCTGACCAGCGCGTCATGCAGCACCAGCCCGCCGCTGGCCGCGTGCTACGAGAGCATCAACGACCAGACGGGTATGACCGCCGACGGACTGTTGATCGACGACGGGGCCGGATATGACATCACCGGCAACGCGATCACAGTTGGCCCTGGAGGAGTCACGGCCTCACCTTCGGCTGACGACCCGACCGCGCCTAACGATGTGTCTTCGACGCTGGGCGTTCCGATTGCGCTCGGCGCACCCCAGACCTGGTCGATCACCGGTGGATCTCCGAACCAAGGGCTGCTCGCCCTCGGAACGATATCGGGCGGCTCAGACCCGCTCGGGATCACGCTTCAGGACGACGGCGCCCTCACATTGCAGAACGCCGAGGTCGGTCCGGTAACGATCACAGGCGATGGAGGGCCCTCTGACGGCGCGGTAGACCTCGGGTACTTCGATAGCACCGGGACCCTGATCCCGGGCTCGCTGGATGCGACCAACCATCACCCGGTGTTGGTCACGAACGCCGGCGGGTTGCTGTCCGTGGACGGGACGACCGGGCCGCTGAGCGCGACGGGCGGACTGGTGCAGGTCGGTGAGCTCGATCACGCGGGGACGCTGACAGCCGCGGGGAGCATTTCCCTCGATTCGCAGAGCTCTCTGGTGACGTTCATCAACGGGCCGGGGAGCGACTACTCCGAGCTCACCAGCAATGGTGGAAGCGTGGACCTCGGAGGCGCTACGCTGTCGCTCGATGACGGGGAGGCTAGCGGCAGCAATGCGTGCGAGGTGCTCCACGCCGGCGATGTGGACACTCTCGTCAGCGCGCCTGGCGGGCTGAGCGGCACGTTCGGCAATCTTCCCGATGGGACGACGGTCCCACTCGGGTGCCAGGGCACCGACACATTCGCGCCAACCGCGACGATTCACTACGACTATGCGCACGATGTTGTGACGGCCACGATCGCTACCGCGGGCACTCCCGGCGCCTCGACCACGACGTCCCTATCGGCGGCCCCATCGAGTCCGGTGACAGACCAACCCGTCACGCTTACGGCAACGATCTCGCCCAACGACTCCACTCCCGCCGGAACGGTGGAATTCGACGACGACATCGGTGGCAGCACCGCGCCGATCGCGGGATGCGAAGCAGAGCCGGTCACATTCTCCGGAGCCGCCTACACGGCGACGTGCCAGACCTCGTTCGCCGCCTCCCAGTCCCCCACCCTCTCAGCCGTCTTCTCGCCTGCCGATGGATCGGGCGCGGCTGGGTCAGAAGTCTCCGGGGTCCCGTTGACGGTGGGCCCAGAACCGACGACGACGACGGTTTCCCTTACGCCGACGACGGTCGGACCCGCCCAGTCCTCGACGATGACCGCCACCGTCACGGCGAGCCAGACCGGATTCACGGATCTCTCAGGGACGATCACCTTCCTGCTCGACGACATGCCGGTCCCGGCCGGCTCGGGGAGCACCGGATGCACGAGCGTTCCCCTGGTGGCGGGATCCACAGGGTCTACGGCCCAATGTGAGCTCGCATTCGCGAGCCCGACCGGCACCGCTACCCACACGATCACCGCGGCCTACAGCGGCGACGCCAACTTCAGCTCCTCTACGTCGGCGCCGCAGACGCTTACGGCGGTCGGCAAGACCTCACCACCCCCGCCACCCCCGTCGAAGCTCTGCAAGGCGCATGTGGGCCACGCGAGCGTCAGCATAATCAAGGTCGACGTCGTCATAACGTGTGCAGGCACCAAAGGCCAGCACGCCTCTGTGTCGCTGAAACTGAGCGCCCGCGAGCAGGCCAAAGCCAAAGCCAAGAAGACCACGCGCATGGTGGTCGTGGGTAGGAAGACCGTGACGCTGGCGGCGGGTCAGGGCGAAACCGTCCATGTCACGCTCGACCCGGCCGCCGTACGCACGCTCGTCAAGGCCCGCAAGCTGCACGTCACGCTCGCCGCGACCCAGAAGACGGCGACCGGAACCGACCGGCTTTCGACGCAGCGGCTCAGATTCGACGCGCACTGCGCGTCGACGTGGGACAAGCTTCAGATCTGCCGCGCGAACCGCCACTAAACGCGCCGATCGCTGCCAAGGCAAATGCTAGGATCGCGCCGATGCGCCCTCCCGTCGGGCCGACGGCCTCATGAGCCTCACCGAGGACGGCCGGCGGCCGGTCCTGGTCGCCGAGCAGCTCGGGGTCGCTAGGGGTAAGCGGCGGCTTTTCGACGCCGTCGACCTGACGCTCTACCGCGGCGAGGCGGTCGTGATGATCGGCCCGAACGGTGTCGGCAAGTCGACGCTGTTGAGCGTCCTCGCGGGCCTGCTGCCGCGTGCGGGGGGCAGGGTTCGGGTCGACGGGCGCGTCGCCGCGGCGTTGCAGTCGCCGGCGCTGGCGCGGCGCTCGGTGCTCGCGAACCTGTATGCGGCAATGGGTTGGTGGGGAGTCCCCGGTGCGGAGCGCGCGGGGCGCGCGCGCGCGGCGCTCGCGCAGCTCCACATCGAGCACCTCGCCGATCGCGCCGCGGACACGTTGTCGGGCGGCGAGGCCAGGCGGGTGCATTTCGCGCGGGCGCTCTCGTTGCGCAGCGACGCATTGCTACTCGACGAGCCGTTTGCCGGACTCGATCCGCCGACCAGGGCGGAGTTGCTGGGCGAGGCTTCGGTCGCGTTGCGCGACCCGAACCGCGCCACGATGATCGTGGTCCACGACCGCGCCGAAGCCTGGGCGCTCGCGGATCGGTTGATCGTGCTGCTCGACGGTCGAGTTGCGGCGGAAGGCCCGCCTCGCGACGTGCTCGAGCATCCGAGCAGCTTCGACGTCGCGCAGTTCCTCGGGTTCACCGGTCAGGTGCGCGAAGCGAACGGGTCGCTGCGCGTCGTGCGCCCCACCAATGTCTCGTTCGATGCGGGCGGCGAGTTTCACGGCACGGTGTCCGGCGTCGTGCACGAGGAGGACGGCGTGCTGTGCGAGATCGCGCTGCCGTCGGGGCAGGTCCAGCTCCGCAGCGAGTATCCCGGCCCACGGCTCGGCTCGCGGGTCACCGTCCGGATCGACGGCGGCGTGCGCTTCGCGCCAGAGCACTGACAGCCGCACGTGTCGCTGACCTTCGACAAACTCCTCCTCGCTATACACGTGGGTGGGGTCTTGATCGCCTTTGGCGTGCTCCTCGTGTACCCACTGCTCGTATGGATCGTCCACAGCGTCATGGCACCCCTCGGGCTGCCACTGCTTCATCGCGCTCAGCTGCGAATCATCCAACGGCTCGTGAACCCAGGACTGACTGTGGTCGCGGTCAGCGGCGTCGTCCTCGCCCTCGACTTGGGAACCCTCGGAACGTTTTACTCCAAATGGGGAATCGCCGCCGCGATCGTCCTCGGCGCGATCACCGGCGGATACCTCGCTCCTCGCGAAGCGCGACTCGCCCAGATCGCCGAGCGAGACGTGCGAGACGGCGGCGGCGGCGGCGGGCCCGGTGAGCACCACGCGAGCACCGCCTCCATCGTCCTGAGTCGCGACTATCAGGCACTCAGCTCTCAGGTCAGCAACGTGACACGGCTCGCGAGCCTGATCGTGCTCGCGACCATCGTGGTGATGATCGCGCACAAGTGACGGAGGCCGTGCGAACCTCGTGACAGCAGTTTCGGTAGCATGATGGCAGTGGTTCGCATCCAAGCCCAGTTGACGGAGGAGCAGGCGCGGCAGCTTCGAGAGCGAGCAGCCGACGAGGGCGTGTCCCTCGCCGAGCTGCTGCGGCAAGGCGCGGACCTCGTGCTCGAGCGTGGCCCGCAGGACACCAACGCGGACCGTCAGAGACGCGCGCTGTCGGCCGTGGGGCGCTTCGTCGACGTGGATGCCAGCGTCGCCGCGCGCCATGACGAGTTTCTCGACGAGGCCTTTCGAGCCTGATCGCATTCGTCGACACCTCCGCGCTCTACGCGCTGCTCAGTCGCTCAGACGAATTCCATGCCGCAGCCCGCACCGTCTTTACGACGCTCTTGGAGCAAGACGCGAGCCTGGTTACACACAACTATGTCGTGGTCGAGACCGTCGCGCTTGCGCAACACCGGCTAGGGCTCGCGGCTGTGTCGGCGCTGCGGGATGATCTGCTGCCCGTCATCAAGCTCGCATGGGTCGATCGACCCCTTCACGACGAAGCACTGGCGGCACTGCTGGCGGCCGAGCGCCGAGATATCAGCTTCGTCGACCGCGTCAGCTTCGAGCTCATGCGCCGTCGCGGCCTTCAGCATGCATTCGCCTTCGACGAGCACTTTGCGGCGCGAGGGTTCGAGCTGATGCCCGCCCAAGCGGCCGGGTAAGGCTCCCGGACGGCCGCTGCCGACTTACGTAGGAACTATGTAGGCTCAGCGCCGGTGTTCACGCTCAGCTTCGACAGAATTCTGCTCGTGATACACCTCGTCGCGGTCCTCGTCACGTTCGGCGTGATCCTCGCCTACCCGCTCTTCATCTGGGTCGGGAACAGCATCATGGAACCCCGTGGGCTGCCGGTCTTCCATCGTGCTCAGGTGCGAGTCATCGCGCGACTCGTCCAACCGGGCTTGGCCGCAGTCGTCCTGAGTGGCGTCGTCCTAGCCCTCGACCTGGGAGTCCTCGACACGTTTTACGCGGGCTGGGGCATCCTCGCCGCGCTGGCGCTCGCCGCGATCGCGCGAGGGTATCTTGGACCGCGCGAAGCGCAACTGGCCGAGATGGCCGAACGCGACCTCGGTGCGGACGGTAGAGTCCTCAGCCGCGAGTACGAAACGCTCAGCTACCAGGTGACGCGGGCGACCAAAGTCGCGAGTGCGATCGTTCTCGCGACCGTCCTCGTGATGATCGCGCATAACTGACCGGGGAGCGACGCAGGCGGATGTTGTCCCCGCTCCCGGGTAGGATCGTTAGCCAACGTCGCCTACCTCACGAGTGGCACGTAGGCAAATGCTAGGATCGCCATGATGGAGGCGCCGTTCGCCCGTCTGAAGGCGTGGCTCAGTGCGTCCGCGCCCGCTAAGGCGCATCACTGCCCCCACTGTCTGGCCCCCGTGGAGCCGGACGCGTTCATCTGCCTCGCGTGTGGCAACCGGGTGCGGGGACGCTTCGCTCGCGGCAGCGGGCTGCGCTCTCCGTCGGCGATCGCCGCCGTGGCCCTCGCATTGATCGCGGTAGTAGCGACAGCCGCCTACGTCGTGGTCGCTCGAGGCCCTGGCGCCAGCACCACAGGCAGCGGGACGCCGGTGCCGACGAGCCCGACGCCCGCGCCTGACCCGGCCACAACGCAGGCGCCCAAGACGGCCGTGGTAGTGGCGAAACCGAAGCGCAAGGCGCCGGCGAAAAAGACGCCCAGGAAGAAGAACACGGGCGCCGATTCCTCCAGCACGACGACGACCAGCGCGGCTTCGACCACGCCGACGACAACGACCACCACGACTACGACAACCACCACGTCCACGACCCCGGCCGTCTCCCCGGGGACGATCCCGCTCGCGGCGAGCGCGGTCAGCACCTACAACCCCTCCCACGTACCAGCGAAGAGCTTAGGCAGCGTGGCCAAGGCGATCGACGGGAATCCGCTGAGCTCGTGGAGCTTCCAGCTCGACCCGAGCAAGGCCGGCGTGGTCAACGTTGGCCTGGTCATCAGGCTCAAGCACGACCAGAACCTGCGGGCGATCACGCTTGCCACCGACACGCCGGGCATGACAGTGGCCTTCTACGGCTCGAAGGGCAAGCCCCCGGCTTCGTTCCCCAACGCAGGCTGGTTTAAGCTCGCCGGCAGCGCGAACATCCCGGCGTCAGCCACCGTCGATCTGAACACCCACGGGCGGACGTTCGACGACCTGCTCGTCTTCATCATGCACGCCCCCCCGGGGGTCAACATCGGCCAGGTGGACATCTCCGAGCTGTCGCTGATGAGCTGAGGCTGTCGAGGCTTCAGCCGGCGGCGATCCTATACATTGCATAGGTGCGTCGAGCGTGCGATCATCGAATGCGAGCGTTGCCGCGAGCCGGGCTCGTGGGTTTGGCGGCGATCCTGCCGCTCGCGGCGTGCGGGTCGAGCCAGACCACCCCGAGGCCGACCGGCACGGCTCGCGTGACCACAGGGGCAGCGATCGCGCCCAAGCCGGTGACGCCGAAGCGAGCGACCTCAAAGGCGACGACGGCCAGGCGGAAGCAGGCAGCAGCCAGGAAACCGACAGCCAAGCACGCGACCGTCCAGGCACAGCCGACCACGACGGCACTAACGACGAGCACGCCGGCCGCATCCAGCACTCAGCCGGCATCGAGCGCCCATGCCACCTCGGACCGCACCTACGGCCTCGTGCCGCATCACGGGCTGTTCCTGCTCAGTACGTCAATCCACGCGAGCGCTTCGACGCTGCGCATACTCGGCAAGGGCGGACAGGTCTGCTGGAGCTTTGGCCCTGGCGTCGCTCACAAGACCGCCGCCGAGATCGACACGGGCGCCCCCGGTACGACCAGCACGACCGTGCTGAAGCTGGGCAAGTCGTACCAGGCGAGTGGCTGCGTCACGGCCAAGTCGAGGATGCTTGATGGCCTCGTGAAGTACCCGGCCGCGTTCTATGTCTCGGTCAATGGGGGCATGGGCCTGTAAGGGGCGGGCGCCGTGTACGTGCTGTAGCGTGACGGGCGTGACGACAGGCGAACGGAGCCAGGGCGAGCGGGTTCGAGGCGGCAACGGGCAGACCCCGCGGGCGGCGGCGCGCCGATCAGGCCCAGAGCGGGTCACGCCCACCTACCGGACGGTAATGCGGGTTGCCTCCCCGGTGATCCGCTCCTGGGGGCGGCTCGAGGTCATCGGGCTCGAGGTGCTACCGCCCGACGGCCCGGCATTGGTGATCGCCAGCCACGACAGCTACTGGGACCCGCTCGTGGTCGGGGTGGCGGGAGTGTCTCGCCGGCAGATCCGCGCCCTCGCCAAGTCCACACTCTGGAAAGCCCGCCCCGTCGGGTGGGTACTGAACGGTATGGGCCAGATCCCGATCGTCCGCGGTGGAGGCGACACGCAGGCGCTCGACGCCGCGACCCGCGAGCTAAGTGCCGGGGCGTGCATCGGCGTCTTCCCCGAGGGAACGATCTCACGGGGCATGCCGCTGCGCGCGCGCAGCGGCGCGGGCCGGCTGGCGCTTGCGGTGCCCGAGGCGCGGATCGTGTGCGCGGCCGTGACCGGCACTGTCGACATCGTCCGCATGCCGAAACGGCCCCGGATCACAGTGGAGTTCTTCGCTCCCGCCGGCGGCCAGGCGCAGCCGGGCGAGAGCGCTTCTGAACTGATCGTCCGCGTGATGGCCGAAATCAGATCTCGCGCCCCGGTAGCAATTCCCGGGAGGCGCCGCACGGCAGCGCGGTACCGGTCCAAGGCCACCGCCGCGGAAGAGCAGCCGGGCGCCGAGAACTAAGTCTCGGCCCCCCGCGCGGCAAGCATCCGCTCGGCGAAGCTGATCACGGCGTCGATGCACTCAGAGCGCCAGAGCTCGATCGTCTGCTGGCAGCCACTCGCGGCCGTGGCACGTTCGCGCTGAGCGACCGCGACCGGCAGCAGCAGGTCACGCTGGCGCTCGAGCAGCGGCCGCACATCGCGGCTAGAGCGCTCGAGCAGCACCAGTTTCAGCATCAGCAGTGACCGCGCGTCGCGAATGTGGGCCACCGGTTGCTCGAGCCAGCGCTCAACCGCGTCCCGCCCGGACGGAGTGATATCCACGATCGTACGCACCGGACCGTGGCCGGCTTCGGTGGCGATCGCACCGACAAGCTCGTTCTCCTCGAGCACACCCAGCGTCCGATACACGAGCTGGCGTGGGACGGTCCAGATCAAGCCGATCTCGCCTCCTGGAGCAAGCGACTTCGAGAGCGCGAAGCCGTGGGCGGGCGCCTCAGCGAGCAGCCCGAGCACTGCCCATTCGCCAGGCACCAGCCGACGTCCACCAACGGTCGGATCCAGCGCGACTTCCATACGGCTCACCCTACCCCCCAAACGGAGCTGCTCCCCAACGAGGCCTCCCTAGCTGTCCCCAGCAAAATCCTCGGGCGTGACGCGGTCGAGAAAGTCCTTGAACTTCTCGACCACCTCTTCGGTGTCCTCGACCTCATGCTCGAATTCGATCGCGGATTCGGCGATCACCTCGTCGGCGGCGAAGATCGGGGCTCCGGCGCGGACCGCGAGCGCGAGCGCATCGCTGGGCCGCGAGTCGATCTCGACGTCCCGGCCATTGGTCCGCAGCGTGATCGAGGCATAGAACGTGTTCTCGCGCAGCTCGGTCACCGCCACCCGCGCGCACTCGACCTCGAGCTCGCCGAGCAGATCGGCGAGCAGATCGTGGGTCATCGGCCTCGGCGTCGAGGCTCCCTGCAACTTCATCAGGATCGCAGCAGCCTCGGGATGCCCGATCCAGATTGGCAGGAACTTGTTGCTGTCGACGGTCTTCAGCAGCACGATCGGCTGCTTGCCGACCATGTCGAAGCTGACGCCGTAGATGACCATCTCCTGCACGCCCCGCCAAGTATAGGCGCGGGTCTGGCCGCGTAGGCGACGTGGGTGATTTCGCATACCGGGCACCGCACGGACGCCCACGCATCTACGCGGTGGGCGTCCGCCGGGTCCCGTCGCGGCTGCGGACCCGCCCTATGTGATCGCGCGGGCGAGCCGGCGCTCGGGCGAGATGCGGACGACGTCCCATGCCAGCCCGCAGCGCTCGAGCGCCCAGATAAATGCTGCCGAGGGGTCGGGCTGGCGACGCCCGTGACCGTGGTTTGCGGAGGTCGGGAACGCGTGATGGTTGTTGTGCCAGGCCTCGCCGAGCGTGGGCAGCGCGAGCCAGGCGAGGTTGCGCGACTGATCCCCGGTGTCGTAGGTCTTCTCGCCGAAGTAGTGGCACAGGGAGTTGATGCTGAACGTGGCGTGATGCAGGCAGAAGATGCGCACAACCCCGCCCCACAGCATCCCCGTCAGACCGCCGACGACCGACCCGGTCAGAGCGACCCCGAGCCCGAATGGCAACGCCAGCCCGGCCAGAACCCAGACGATGAACGTACGGTCGACGAAGCCCACCACCGGGTCCGCGAGCAGGTCGGGCGCGTAACGCCGCTCGCTCGCGACGCCGTCCATCCCGAACACCCACCCAAGGTGAGCGTGCGCCAAACCACGGAGCGCGCCGCGCCAGCCGGAGCCGTGTCCGACGTGGGGGCTGTGGGGGTCGCCTTCGTGATCGGAGTACGCGTGGTGCATCCGATGCTGAGCGACCCATTCGATCACCGGACCCTCGGCTGCCGCGGATCCGAGGGCGGCGAGCACTCCGCGAGCGAGTGGATAGGTGCTGAAGCTTCGATGCGTCAGCAGACGATGGAAGCCAACGGTGATGCCGACCCCCGTCAGCAGATACATGATCGCGAACACCACGAGGTCTTGCCAGTGAAGAGGGCCGCCCCAGGCGCTCCTGACCGCCCATACCAGGCCCAACGCGGGCAGCAGCGTCATCGCCCCCGTCGCGACCCGATCAGCCATCGGGTGCCCGACCGGATCGAAGTCCTCGTCGGTCAGGCCAACTGGACGGTCCGCTTCCACAGGTCACTTCCTCTAATTGTCGGTGCGTTACGCGGGCCGACACTAAGGAGCGTGACCACCACCCCGCTTTACGAACGATCCGTACCGCCGAGCTGGACCACTCACCGTAGCGAAAACTCGCCCTGCTGACCAGCGGGTGGCGAAGACTTCCGGGTCGATGTTCGACACCGGGCCAATGACCGTGGTCCGATCACGCTCAATACTGTCGGCGCCAGCCCGGCGGGGTGATCGCCAATGCACCAGCGCTTCTTCGACACAGACACGGACCCGCCGACGGACGCCGGATGACGCCCTGCGGGGCTTCGGTCCGTTCTCGCCGCCGTCGAGCCGCGGGCGGGATCACGATGTCATCGGCGCCGCCGCCGCTGCTGCGCGATCACGCGCCGAGGCCGGTCGAGCGGTTGCGAGAAGCCCATATCGCGATGATCGACGCCGTGCTCGGCGGCAAAGGAATGACGCGAATCGCCGAGCTCGCCGCGTCAGGGGCGGGAGGAACCGTCGCGATCGTCGTTCCCTCGCTCGGGACGGCGGTCGCCTCGAACGAGCCCGTGGCGTCCGCTGACCTCGCGGCGCTGACGCGCTGGGTCGCGGAGCGCGTGCAGGGCCGCCCGGCGGCGGTTCCGGCCGACGTGCTCGCCGAGGTCCCGATTCGCTTGCGCGAGGAACTGGTCGGCGTCGTTGCCCTGCTGCGCACCGACGCCGTGCTCGGCGCAGGCGCCTCGGACTTCCTCCACGTGGCTGCCGCGGCAGCGATGACCGAGCTCGCGATCGAGAGCGCCAAGGAGGCGGTCGAGCAGAACCTCCGCGGATCGTTTCTCGAAGAGCTGCTCACGCGCCAAGACCTGAGCGGGGTCGAGATCGTTCGCCGTGGCGCGAGACTCGGCTGCGATCTCTCGCGCGGAGCAGTGATCCTCTGCGTCGAGATGACGAGCGACCGACGCCGGCTGGTCGCGGCGACGATCGCCGCTGAGTATCCAGGCGCGCTGGCCGAGCCGCTCGACGGCATCGGACGCGACGCACCGTCACGTGTCTACGCGGCGCTGCCGGCCGCCGAGGAAGGCACCGCGGCGAGCACGCTCGCGCTGGCCAAGCGGCTTGCGACACGGCTCCGGCATCACGGCATCGTCGGCTTTTCGAGCTTCTACGCCGACCCGGCCGAGCTCGGGCGCGCGGCCCAGGAGGCAGAGCTCGTGCTCGACGTGCTGCACCACTCGGACGCACCGATCGACGACGAGATCGCCAGCGGGACGTACAAGCTCCTGCTGAGGGTCCTCGCATCTCACCCTGAGGAGCTTCGGACCTTCTATGAGGCGACGATCGCGCCGCTCGTCCGCTACGACGATCAGTACCGGACCGAGCTGGTGCGAACCCTGCAGACCTACCTCGATACGAACTGCAACATGAACGCAACGGCCGCCGCGATCTTCGCCCACCGCCACACGATCGCCTACAGGCTCGAGCGGATCCGCGAGCTGACCCAGCTCGACCCGGCGCTGTCGGAGGACCGCGAACGCCTCGGCCTGAGCCTGAAGGTCCATCGCCTGATCGCGCCCGGCCTTCGTGGCCGGCGCACTCATTCAGGCTGAGTCGCCGTCACACCAGGCCGGGCGGCGCCGCCGGCCGGTGGCGTGAACTCGAACGCCGGGCCTCTGCTGCCGAGCTCGGACGTTCCGCCCGCTACCGCCGCATGCACCGACTCTTCGAGCGTCCGTTCCAGCGAGCGCTCGATCTCCGCGAGCGTTCCCGGTTGCATGCGGCTCAGCGCAAACAGCCAACCGCCGCCGATCACGATGTAGCCGAGGAACATGTACGGGAAGAGGTTGACCGGCGACGGCGGCGCCGGATAGAAGCTTCCGACCGTCGGCACGAGCAGGCAGACGAACCCCAGCACCGCGATGACCAAGTTCCGCGTGCGCAGCTCACCGAGCTTCTTCAGGTAGAACGGCGCCGCGATCGCGATCAGGAAGTAGGCGAGCAGGAAGCCGAACGCCGCCAGCGTGCCGGCGTTGCCGAAGATCGTCAGTGGGCTCCAGCCGCCGGCGTGGAACGCGACCGCGACGGCAACGATGAGCGTCAGATAGGCGCCGAGCGCGGCGTGCGGAGTCAGGTTCTTGGAGTGCACGGCGTGGAGCCGCTTGGAGAGGAATCCGTGCCCGCCCAAGGGGAAGATGATGCGGGCGCCGGCGTTCAGGCAGGACAGCGTCAGCGAGAAGAAGCTGATGATCGCCCCGATCGACACCAGGCCCTTGAAGATGGGGACGTTGTAAGCCCCGGCGATCGAGTTCAGCGGCGCCGTCAGCGATCCGAGCGCGGGTCCGTGCTGGGTCGCGAAGACCTCGACATAGCTCATGAACACCATGAAGGCGCCCGTGATCAGGAGGCTCGCGATGACCGCGCGCGGGACGTTGCGCGTCGCGTTCTTCGCCTCCCCGCCGAGCGCCGTCGCGCTCTCGAACCCGACAAGGCTGAAGATGCAGATCACGATCGCGAAGTCCATCCCCTTGATCGTCACGCCCTTCAGCTTGAGCGCATTGGTGTCGACGGAGAATCCGTGCTTGAACAGAATGATGAACGCCAGCACGAGGATGCACGTCACCGACAGCGCCTCGAACACAAGCGTCAGCAGCGACGAGACCCGGATGTCCTTGTAGGCGATGATCCCGCAGAGCGCCGCGCTGAGCGCGAACCAAACGAGCGGGCTGACGGTCGAGTGGATTCCGAGCGAGGACATCAGCTGGGCGGCGAAGATCGCGACGCCCGAGAGCCCGACGACGGCGATGAACAGATAGGACCAGATCAGCGTCCAACCGGACATCACCCCGGCGGCCGGCCCGAGGCCGCGAGCCGTGTAGGCGTACATCGATCCGGCCGTCGCCGAGCGCTTGGCGAACTGACCCAGCCCGAGCACGACGAACAGCAGCATGATCGTGCCGAACAGATAAGCCGCCCACGTCCCCTGTCCGGAGTCGGCGAACGCCAGCCCGATGATCAGCACGGCGGTCATAGTCGGAGAGATCAGCGCGACCGATTGCGCCAGCAACGGCCAGAACCCGAGGGCGTTCAGCCGTAGACGGGTCGGCTTCGCGGTCGCCGGCGGCGCAGAGATGGTGCTCATGGCGTTTCTGGTCCCTTCGTCGGATGGACGGCGCGGCCATTGTCAGGCCGTGTCCGATCCTTGTCATTGGCCCCGCGGTCCGAGTCGGACCGACACGGCGGCCATGATCTATTCCGGCGGCCCGCTCGGGATCGGCGTCTGAGCCCGAGGGGGCAGGACGCGGACGTCGGCGGGCGCCGCTCGGACACCGACGGTCGCGGCGGCGGCGATCGCGGGACGATCATCGCTGTGGGACGGCGTCTGCACGGCGAAACGCGTGAGCCTGACCAATAGTCCACCACGGTCGGGATGGACGCTGACCACGGTATCGGTGAGGGTGCTGGATTCGGGATCGACGAGCTCGAGCTCCCAGGGGTAGATTGCGATCTGCACCGGACCGGCGGCCTGCGTGGAGCTCGCCAGCTCGCCGCTGCCACCGAGCTGCACGATCGACCCGGACCCGGTGGGCGTGGCGACTGCATCGAGGACGTTGGCGCCGGTGAGCGCCGCGACCATCGCGTCGGCGGGACTGCGCAGCAGCTCGGCCGGGGTGGCGATCTGCAGGAGCCGGCCCTGGTCGATCACGGCGACACGGTCGGCGAGGGCGGCCGCGTCCTCGAAGGCATGCGTGACCAGCAGCGTGGGGAGCTCGAGCTGGCCGAGCAGCTCGGCGAGCTCGTCGCGCACCTGCCGGCGCGTGATCGCATCGAGCGCGCCGAACGGCTCGTCGAGCAGCAGCACGCGGGGCTCGCGCGCGAGCGCGCGAGCGAGCGCGACACGCTGTCGCTCGCCGCCCGAGAGCTGCCGGGGACGCGCGCGGGCGAGGTGGCCGATCCCGAAGCGCTCGAGCAAATCGGGGCGCTCGCGCTTGCCGGCGAAGCGCACGTTGCCGGCGACGGTGAGGTGGGGGAAGAGGCCGTAGTCCTGCGGCAGGTAGCCGACGCGGCGTCGCTCCGCGCTCAGGCGGATTCGCCGTTCCGCGTCGAACCAGGGCTCGCTGCCGAGGGAGATACGTCCGGCGGCCGGCCGCTCGAGTCCGGCGACCGTCCGCAGTAGCGAGGTCTTGCCGGAACCGGAGGGCCCGACGAGGATGAGCGTCTCCGCGGCGACGCTCAGCGCGGCGTGGAGATCGAAGGCGCGCCGGCGGAGGGTGATGTCGATGTCGAGGACGTCCATAAGCGCGGGAGCAGCTTGGCAGTGAGCAGGATCGCAGCGCTCAGCGCGAGCAGCAGCACGCCGATCGCGACCGCCGCGTCGATGTTGTCGGCGGAGAACTCGAAGTAAACCGCGAGCGGGAGCGTCTGGGTGGTGCCCTGGAAGCTGCCCGCGAACAGGATCGTCGCGCCGAACTCGCCGATGCCACGAGCGAATGCGAGTGATGCCGCGGCGCCGAGCCCGCCACCGGCGAGCGGTACCGCGACGCGCAGCATACGCCGGAGCGGGCCCGCGCCCAGCGTGCCGGCGACGTCGAGCAGCGTTTGGTCCAAGGCCTCGAACGCCGCGATCGCGCCGCGCAGATAGAACGGGCTGGCAACGAACAGGATCGCCATCACGACGGCACCCTCGCGAAAGACCGGGGTCGGAATCCCGAGCGTGCTGAGAGTTCCCCCCAGTAGCCCGTCGGGGCCGAACGCCACCAGGAGCGCGACCCCCGCCACGGCGGGCGGCATCACCAAGGGCAGCTCGACGAGGGTGATCACGACGCTGCGACCGCCGAAGCGGCGGCGTGCGAGGACGTATGCGAACGGCGTGCCGAAGCCGATCATCAGCACGAACGCGATCAGGTTCGTCCTCAGCGAGACCTTGATCGCGTCGACCGCGACCGGCGACCCGATGTTCGAGATCAGGTCGTGCACCGGCTGGTAGGTGACCAGCGCAACGACCGGAAGCATCAGGTACGCCATCGCGACCGTGATCGCGATCACCGTGATGACGGCAACGGCAATACGCCCGAGCGTGGAAACCCACGCTCGGGCGTCGCCGTCGATTGTTTCGCCGCTGCTAGCGGCCGAGCTCACTTCGGGGGCGGGCCAAACCCGGCCGCCTTGAGCGTCGCCTGACCCTTGGCCGAGAGCACGAGCGCGACGAATGCCCTCGCCGCGGCCGGGTCGGGAGCCTTCTTGACGATCGCGATCTCGGGGATCGTGCCCGGCATGGCCTTGGCCGGGAGCTTGACCGTCTTGACCTTGCCCTTCGCGTAGTCGGCGTCGGTGATGTACACGAAGCCGACGTCCGCAGCGCCGGACGCCACATCCGCCACGACCTGCGTGACGTCGGTCGCCTGGCTGACCACATTCTTCATCGCCGGTCCCGTGATGCCGAGGTTCATGAACGCCGTGCGGGCGTAGTCGCCGCACGGGACCGTCACGTTGCAGATCACGATCTTGACACCGGGCTTGGTGATGTCGCTGACCGACGTTATGTGTGCCGGGTTGCTAGGCGGCACGACCATCACGAGCGTGTTGGTGGCGAACGGGACCGGCTTGTCGATCAGGTGCATTGCCAGCAGCATCGCGGGGTCCTTCGGACTCGCCGCGGCGTAGACGTCGGCCGGTGCGCCCTGCTCGATCTCCGTCGCCAGCGCTCCGGAGCCGTTGAACGTGAACTTCGCATTCGGGTCGATCATCGGGAAGACGTTGGTCAGTGATGCAGCCCCGAGCACGATCGGCTTCGAGGAGTTGGTGGTCGCCGGGGTGGTTGCCGGGGTCGTTGCCGGAGGGGTGGTCGACGTCGTCTTCGGCGTGGTGCTCGAGCTGCTTCCACAGCCCACAGCGAAGGCCGACACTCCGATCACAGCGATCGCGGCCGCGACACGCCTGGTGTTGGTAATGGGCACTGACATACTCCCTTGCTTGTTGGGACACGGCAACAAACTGTCACCTTACGACAGAATCCCAGCAAGCCGCCAGAATCCTAGGCTAGAATCGTGTTAGTGCCGCGCAACAGCCACCTCCGTGATCGTCGGGTGGAATGCGGGCTCACCCAGGCCGAACTCGCCGCTCGAGCAGGCGTAAGTCGCCAACTGGTCGCTGCGGTCGAGGCCGGCCGCAACACTCCCGCCGTCGACGCGGCACTCAGCCTCGCCCGCGCGTTGGGGACGACCGTCGAGGAGCTCTTCGCCGGCCGGCCGGCCGGCATCGTCGCCGCGCTCGGCGGCCGGCTGCGCGACGGCGCGGCCATCCGGGTGGGCCGGATCGGCGACCAGCTCGTCGCCGCCGAGTTAGCCGATCACGGTGTCGCGGGCGCAGCTTGGGCAAAGCCCGACGGTGTGGTGGATGCCGGCGAGCTGCGCCTGTTCCCCGGTGCCCGCCCCGCGGGCTGCGTCCTCGCCGGCTGCGACCCGGCCTTCGGCGTCGCCGAAGCGATGCTCGGCGGGCTCGGCGGGCGCAGCCTGCTCGCCATCTCGGCGCCGACCGGGACGGCACTGCGCGCGTTAGCGGGAAGCGGCGTCCACGCAGCGGTGATACACGGCCTCCCGCATCAGCTCCCCGAGCCACCCGTCCCGGTCGTGCGCTGGCATCTCGCTCGCTGGCAAGTGGGACTGGCGGTGCCCCATCGGCTTCGCGGCCACTCGTTCGAGGCCGTGCTCGGCAGCGGCTTGCAGGTCGTCCGGCGCGACCCGGCGGCCACCAGCCAGCAGGCATTCGAGCGCGCCAGGGTCGCTGCCGGGATCGCGCCACTCCCACCGGGCCCACGAGCGACGGGGCATCTCGACGCCGCCCGCCTGGCGTCGATCCTCGACGCCGCGGCGGTAACGACCGAAGGAGCCGCCCGAAGCTTCGATCTGCCCTTCCTGGAACTGGAGGACCACGTCGTCGAGGTCTGGGTCACCGAACGCTGGCTCGACCACCCGGGCGTCGCCGCGCTCGGAGAGCTCCTCACGACGACGGCGTTCACCGAGCGCATCGCCCACTTCGGAGGGTATGACCTGGCTCGTTGCGGCGAGCTGGTCGAAGCGGCCTAAAGGCTCGCGGGCCGACGCGTCATCGGGTTTCGATGATGACCGTGGTCGACTTGACGATCGCGGTCGCCTGGTCGCCGGGCTTCAGCTTGAGTTCGTCGGCCGCCTCGCGCGACATCAGCGAGACGATCCTGTAGGGACCGCAAGCGAGATCGATCTGCGCCATGACATCGTCCTTCTTGACCGCGAGAATGATCCCTTGAAGGCGGTTGCGGGCGCTGCTGAGGCCCATCGCCCCGCGTTCCCTGAGGAGATTCGACAGGTCGTGCGACGACATGTAGCGCTGGGTCCCCCGTCGCTCGAACGTGACCCTCCCGGAGCGCTCCCAGCGCCGGAGCGTGTCGACGCTCACCCCCAGGGCAGCGGCAGCAGCGCCGATCTTGACCAGGTCGTCGACCGCAGGGTCATCGGATGGCATCGTGGACGGAGGCATAGCTGATCACGGGCTGACAGTGCCCATTACGCAGACAGACTACCTCGCCTTCCAGCGGCCCGTTCGCATCCATCGTTGCCGGTCTTCGGCTCATTGACGCCAACCTATGCAAAGCACGGTTAGCATCTACGGCCGTCATGGATCGAAGCGAACTTTCCGAGGCGATTTGCTATCAGCCAGTGGGGGTCGTGCGGTCTCCATTCACCGTTCTCGAGGGCATGCCGCTTCAGTCCGTGGCCGCCCGCGAGGTTCGCGGCCAGGTCGAGGTCGATCCGCAGTTCGCGCCGGGCCTGAGGGATCTCGACGGCTTCTCGCACCTCCACCTTCTCACGCACCTCCACCGCGGCGCCCCCGGTGGGCTCGAGGTCGTCCCGTTTCTCGACGACACGGTTCGCGGGATATTCGCCACCCGCTCACCTCGGCATCCGAACCCGATCGGCATCTCCGTGGTCCGACTGCTCAGCGTCACGGGGCGCGTGCTCGAGATCTCCGGCGTCGACCTCCTCGACGGCACGCCGGTCCTCGACATCAAGCCCTACGTGCCAGAGTTCGACGCGGTCGCCGCAGAGCGAACCGGTTGGCTGGCCAAGGCGGCCGAGCGCGTGCATCAGGTCAAGGCCGACGCGCGCTTCGACCGCACCTGATCTGAAGCCGCGGCGGCGGCGGTAGCGCCTCGAGCGCTACCGCCGGCCGTCGGCGGTCGGCCAGCCCCGGCTACCACGACGGCGAGCCGGGGGCCTGCGTGTCGCCCACCACGAGGTCGTCCATGTCAGTGTCGTCGCGGCCACCCTTGACGTCGCCGTCAGCGACCAGCCGAGGGCCCTCCGGCGGTGACTGTGACAGGAATGATTGACCGTTCTCCACCAGCGAGATCAGCAGCGGCCGGCCGCCGACCCACGCCTCGGCCGGAGTCACCGTCGCCACATAGCCATCAGAACCCACACCGGCCACCCACGTGTTCAGGTCCGGCCAGATGTGAGCGGCGCGGAGTACCTCGTCGAGAGTCGGACCAGTCTCCGTGTCCGTCTGCGGCGAGCTTCCTGCGAAGAACGTGACGGTCAACGTCTCAGCGGGCAGTGAAGCCAGCTCGGTCGGGCTGAGAACCGTCGTCGAGCTACCGTCCTGAATCGTCAGGGCTCCCGGAACCGGGGGCGTCGTCGGCGCCGGACTCTCGACCGCAACGGTGATCTGACTGACATCGAAGACGGTCCGCGCGTCGTTGCTGTCGCCCGGAACGACGAGCTCGGGCGCGGGCAGCGCCGCGCCATTCTCACTGAGGGCCAGGTAGGCGGGATGGTTGCCGAAGCTCGGGTCGAGCTCTCCGAGGGCAAAGGTCCTCTGCATGCCCCACCCGTCGGCCACCGAGACGATCACCCGCAACAGCGCGTTCCTCACATTCGGCAG
>Ga0302325_10001350_pt1 | contig 62685 bp, 54 predicted proteins | sample Palsa_T0_2_FD_201948 | JGI IMG/M metagenome (GOLD analysis project Ga0302325, IMG submission 201948) | Peat permafrost microbial communities from Stordalen Mire near Abisko, Sweden - Palsa_T0_2 | ecosystem: Environmental > Terrestrial > Soil > Palsa > Peat permafrost | place: Sweden: Abisko...
GCATCCTGCGCCTCGACCGGCTCAGGCTGAGAGGTCCGTTTGGTGCTCAAGACGAGTTCCTGCTCGCTGCCACGGTTCAGAACCTCCGAAAGCTGGCAAAGCTGATCCCGCTGGCCGCCCCAATGCCGACCTGAATGCAAACAAGCTCACGCACGCCTGATTCCTTGCAACGTCCCAAACAGTTGGGCCGCCGACTTCTTCAACACAATCCGCCAGGAGGGGTCATTCGAGCATTCTACGAGAGCCTGACTCCCGCTGATCGTCATAAATAATACGCTCGCGATAGAGCGACGCGGAGGGCGGAGCTCAGATGACCATCTGCGAAAGTTGCCCGCCATTTCCGAACTACCCCATATCTCGCTGGGCCGCGGCGCAGATCGAATCTCGATGGTGCTAAATCTTAAATGCTCGCGGTCGTGGTTATTAACGACGATCTCAGGAAAATCGTGCGCATAAGTTGTCTGAAGCAATGAAGAGCCGCTCCGAGATTTCGTAACATCCGATGTGCGTTCTCTATGTCCCCTGTTGGACTTAATTTCGGTCGCGCTTAATCTTAGATCAGCTTTGACCTGAAGCAGACGTTCATCCGCAACGATAACTTGACAAGTTCGCTCAGCGCCTCGAACATGGTATAATCATAATTTGTGATCGAAGGCTATCGGCAATCGCGGTAGCGGAGCCTGCCAAATATTGGACCTATCGCTCAAACTAATCTGTGTGGCGCTTGCCATCGTGTTGCCCTATGGACAAGTTGCACTTGCGATCGACGAATGGCCTCATGGACATGCAGTCCGAGTAGTTGTGCCTTATGCTGCCGGTAGCAATACCGATGCCGTCGGCCGGAACACTGCCAACTATTTGGCACGAGCATTACCCGGCTCATCTTTCGCTGTCGAAAACCGTCCGGGTACCGGCGGGATAATCGGCACCCGGGCATTCATCAGATCTGCGGCCGATGGGTATACGCTGTGCGTATGCTCAGGTGGTGCAATTACCGTACCGTCGGACGTCGAAAAGGGATACGAACCACTAAAGGATCTGGAGCCGGTCAGTCTGATCAGCACAAGCGCGCTCGTCATGATCGTCAATTCTCAGACGCCAGTGAAGTCGGTGGCCGATGTTGTGGCTTGGAGCAAAGTTAAGAAAGGCGGCCTCAGTTACGGATCGAGCGGCGTGGGCGGAGTGATGTACAACGCGGCCGAAATCTTCCGGAATAAGACCGGCGCCGTGATGATACACGTTCCCTTTCGCGGAGGTCCGGATGCGACGACGGCGCTCCTGTCGGGAGACGTCGACGTCGTTTTCGCGATCATGTCGGACGTGCTTGGACAGCTTCAGAGTAAAACGGTGAAGCCGATAGCCGTGACGACCCCCGAAAGAAGCGAAATTCTTCTCGACGTGCCGACAATGGCGGAAGAAGGGATTCAGGATTACGACGTTACGCTTTGGAACGGATTATTTGTGCCGGTTGGAACGCCCGCCTTTATAGTGAACGAACTTTCCCGGGTTCTGCTCAAGATGCCGGAAGACGAAGCTGCTAGGACCACGATGTTGAGGTTCGGTTCAGTCGTGAAGGTAGACACTCCGGCGCATTTCAAGGCGGAGCTCGCTTCGGAAGTCACGCGTTGGGATAAGTATCTGAAGGGGATGTCTCGACAGTAGATACCGGCGGGTGCGCGTCACGGGTCACGTATGCGAAGTTTGGCTGGAAACGCATATTTGACGACGCGCAGGCTTTTTCCCATCGTGGGCGACGTTCAACGCGCGCAACGGCTTTCTTCAATGAGGTACGGCAAGGATGGATTGGCATAAGATAACAATCGCGATCGTCGGCGGCGACAATCGCGAAAAAGAGATAGCTCGGTGCGCGGCAGAGACGGGTGCGGTCGTTCGGGCCTACGGATTTCCTTGGCCCGTCGGGGGAATTGCCGGGGTGAGGCATGAGAAAAATGCCGGCGATTGCTTTGAAGGTGCCGATTTTGCGCTTTTTCCGGTACCGGGGATAGCGTCCGATGGGGCGCTTTTCTCGCCTGAGAGCGCAGAGAGAATCATCCCTGACGAGTCGATGCTCTCGCGAATGAGATCGTCCGCGCATATCATTCTCGGTTGGGCTGACCCGCATCTGAAGAGGCGGTGTGAAGCGCTGGGCATCATTCTCCACGAGTACGAATGGGACGTTGAGCTCATGTTGCTTCGCGGCTCAGCGATTATCGAAGGAATGCTGAAGGTAATAATCGAGAACACCGAATTTACCATTCACAGGGCGAAGGTGTGTCTGGTCGGCCAGGGAACGATTGGTTCGTTAGCCACAAGCCGGCTGTATTCGCTGGGAGCCCGAGTGCACGTGATTGCGAGGAATCCAATTCAACGGGCAGCAGCATACGCCGCAGGAGCCGAGGCGCACGGCCTGGAGGACATTGGAGCGGTCTTGAAGGAAACCGACATTCTTATTTCATCGGTGCCATCTCAGGTAATCGGAGAGACAGAATTAGCCGTTGTGCCAAAACACGCGCTTTTGGTGGATCTCGCCGCACCGCCGGGTGGGATCGATCGCGATGCGGCGGCGAAGTTCGGATTGAGGTTTGTTTGGGCGCGGGGGCTGGGCAGCCGAGCACCGATTACGGTTGGACGGAGCCAATGGAGTGGAATCCGAAGGCGAATCGAAGAAATCGTCTCGACGCGATAGCGCTCGAACGGCGGTTGAGGTAGCACGTCAATAACATAGTCCCTGATTAGTGAGGCACGCGATGCCGTTCGTTATCGTCGAAATGTGGGAAGGTCGGACCGTCGAGCAGAAACGGAAACTGACGAAGGCCATCACGGACGCGATGGTCGAGCACGCGGGCTGCACACCCGATCATCTGCACGTGGTCATCCACGATACTCCTAAAGACAGTTGGGCCCGGGCGGGTGTGCTGGGCATCGACCAAGAGGGGCATTAGTCATGGATGAGCCAGAAATGCTTTCTTACGGTCACATGCTGATCCTGGTCAGCGATATTGAGCGCTCGGTCGAGTTTTATACGAGGCAGCTCGGTTTCAAGATCCGACCTGCGAAGCCGTTGGCGGATGGCCGTCCATTCACCGCATTCCATCAAGGCATCGCATTCGTCGCTGGTCGCAAAGGGGACGAAAGGCAGATCGATCACTTGGCCTTCGAGGTGAACGATGTCCGCAAGATGAGTAACAAACTCGAGCAAGCCGGCGTTAAGTTTTTTCAGGGGCTCCACAATGGTCCATACGGGGCAACAATCTACGTGGCCGATCCGGACGGAACGAAGGTCGAGCTTTACCAAACGGGAGAAAAGGTCTGAGTCCGGAGGATGCCATCTTCATCGATCTGTTCACTATGGAAGAGAAATGCTCCCCGAAGCCAAAACTCGAGCCGGCAAACTCACGTAGCAGTACTTACTATGAGATGGTCCCAAGCGGACAAGTGTGATCGCCATGTTGATGGCGTACGCCGTTGGTTCGATGATCGGGAGTCCGTATCTACCTCGCAGTTCATCGAGATGCGCAACGCCATGACCATCGCCGGCTGGCAATCGCTCGCCAAAACTCAACCGCTCGTGTGTGACCGCGAAAGGAGATCAGGGTGGCGGGGGGCACTGCTTGGCCTAGATGATGTCGATGCTGCCAGGCGCGGTGCCGCGCGGCGGTAGACTCTCATAGCAAAACTTGCTGTGCGACAGGCCCATGGTTACGAGCGTAATCGCCATGTTGATCGCGCAGGCCATTGGCTCGATGATCGGCAGGCCGTATTTCGCTTTCAGGTCATCGATGTAACCCGACATTGCCGTGCAGCCAAACAGGATGACCTCGGCGCGATGCTGGGCGAGCGCCGCTTCGATCTCGCGGTTGATGATATCGAGGCAATATGGCTGGCTCTCGATCAGGTCGGCCGGCGGTGCGTCGACGACATGCATCGAGCAGACGCGATGCGAGAAGCCGTATGCGCGGATGTGTTCCTCCAGTACCTGCTGGCCGTTCTTCATGCCTATCACCGCGATACGCGCACCGAGCAGGCTCGCCACCGTCAAGCCGGACAGGCCCGGCGCGAGCACCGGGATTTTGACGGTCTCGCGCGCGGCGCGGAGCACCGGGTCGACCATGCAGTCCAGCACCACCGCATCGACGCCGTCGTTCTCGGCCTGGCGCACGGCCTGGAGGACGTAGGGGCCGGCGAGCACCTCTTCGGTGGCGAACTCCATCGAGAACGGCCCGCGCTCGATCGGCACCACCTCGATCTTAACATCGGCACGTGCCCATCTCTGCCGCTGGGCCTCCATTCCGGCGATTACCTTGGGGGATCGGACGGGCACAATATCTCGAATGCGCATGATGACTCCAAAATTGTGATCACATATTGTGATTATATCTATAAAACTGCAACATATAAGCTGAAATCCTACGAAAGTAATCACCTTGACAATCCAATTTTGTGATCACAAGATGAAATCACAAAGACATGGACGACATTTGATGACCGCAATTGCTAAGATCGAGACAATTCTCGTTCGACTGCCGACGCGCCGCACGCACAGGTGGACTGGCCTGACCGAACCCATCGGCCAGTACCTGCTGATCAAGATGACTGGGATCGATGGCACCGTCGGATGGGGCGAGGCGCCTGCCCTGAAGGACTGGGGCGGCGAGTTCGGTCGATATTTCGGCGAGAGCACCGCGGTCGTCGATCTGGTCATCCAACGCTATTTGGCGCCTGCGGTCGCAGGTCTCAGCGTTGCACGTCCTGCGGAACTGCACCGCAGGATGGACACGGCGGTGAAGGGCTATCCTTACGCCAAGGCAGCTATCGACTTCGCCTATTACGACCTGACCGGCAAGGTGCTCGGCCTGCCGGTGCATGTGCTGCTCGGGGGATTGCTGCGCGAGAACGTCGCCGTGACGCATTCCATTGGCCTTCTGGAGATCGACGAAGCCGTATCCGAGGTGCGCAAGGTGGTGCAGGACGGCATCCGCACCATCAAGATCAAGATAGGCGTCGATCCGGCCCGCGACATTGCGATCGTCAAGGCGATCCGCGAAGCGGCAGGACCGCAAATCAAGCTCTGTGTCGATGCCAACGAAGGCTACAAGACGCCGGGTCAGGCGATCCAGACCATCCGCGAGATGGAATCGGTCGGCCTCATCTACGTCGAACAGCCCGTAATGGGGATCGAACGCATCGCGCGCGTTGCCCAAGCCATCGATGCGCCGGTGATGGCAGACGAGTCCGCCTGGAACGCGCACGACGTGATCCAGATCGTCGAGCAGAAGGCCGCGCAAATCGTCTCGATTTATACGACCAAGCCGGGCGGCCTCTACAAGGCGATGCAGGTGTCCGCCGTGTGTGAGGCGGCTGGTATTATCTGCAACGTCAACGGATCGGTGGAAACCGGGATCGGCAATCTCGCCAACGTGCACCTGGCCGCGGCGGCGCCGGCGGCGACACTCTCTAACGTCATTCCGGTTTCAATGGCTGCGGAGCATCAGAAAGGCCGCATCGGCGGCATCTATTATGCCGACGATCTCCTGGTCGAGCCGATGCAGTTCGTGGACGGTGGAATTCGCGCTCCGACGGAGCCCGGCATGGGCATCGCAGTCGATGAGGCCAAGGTCGAACGTTACAAGGTGACGGCTTAAAGGTCAGACTATGCGTAGGGAAATCGTTACGAGGCTTCAGGGTCTGATGGCGCGGATGAAGTTAAGCGCCGTCGTCACAAGTTCGCCGGAAAATTTCAGCTATCTCACGGGCTTTGTCGTTCCGACGCAGCAAATGATCCGGCATCGCCATGCCATGGCGATCGTCACTAAGGACGGCGCCGAGAGCCTGTTCGGCGTGGACATGGAGGCTTCGACTATCGCCGGCAAGGCTCCCGATACGCCCCTCACAGTATGGCGCGAGTTTCACGACGATCCGATGGACGTGCTCGCCGCGGCGCTTTCGGCGGTCGGTCTCGGCAAGGGGGCAATCGGTATCGAGATGGATTATCTTCCCGCCGGGGATTTCGCGCGGCTCCAAGCGCTGATGCCGGATGCGCGGTTCGTTGGCGTCGAAAAGCAGATCGCTCGGCTTCGGCAGATCAAGATGCCAGGGGAGGTCGAACTCATCCACAGGCTTTCGCGTATCGCCGACCAGGCGATCTTCGACAGTCTTGCAGCGGTGAAGGCCGGCGATACAGAACTCGACATCGCCGCCGTGTTGACCCGACGAATCTACGAACTCGGCGCGGAGAACTTCAAGCTGCTGATCGTCGCGACCGGCGAGCGCAGTCAACTGCCGAATGTCGGGCCTACCAGTCGCGCGCTGATGCGCGGCGACCTTTGCCGCGTCGAGATCTTTTCCGTGATCAGCGGCTACCAGGCCGGCGTCTGCCGCACGGCCTATGTCCAGGAACCGCCGAAGATGGCGGAAGAAATCTGGAAGCTGATGGTCGATTGCAAATACCGCATCCTCGAACAGATCAAACCCGGTGCGAGTTGCGTCGGGGTCTACAACGATTTCATCCGCCGTCTCGATACGATGAAGCTGCCGCCGATCTCCTTCGTCGGCCACGGCATCGGGCTTCATCTTCACGAAGACCCTTATATCGGCGCGACGCCGACGCTCGGACGCCCCGGCGAGGATGCGCTGATTGAGGAGAATATGGTGATCGGCTTTGAGCCGCTCTGTTACCGTACCGGCTACGGTTACGGAGTGCAGAACAAGGACGTCCTGCACGTCACGGCGAACGGCTCGGTGCTGCTGTCCGACTACACCAACACCGATAAGCTCATTCGCATCGATTGACCGTGACCGCATAGATCCGTCAGTGAGAGGAAATTCACCGTGACACAGTCAAGCTCTCCGCAACGCTGCGACATTCTTTTTTCAGGCACCGGCTATTTCACCGAGATCATGATGGCCGACCTCGCCATCGCGGCGCGCACATCGTTGCGGATCGTTGTGGGCGGACGCAACGTCGCGCGCATGAAGTGGCTGGTCGATGCCTGCCGGGCGCGCGCAGAAATCTTCGGCACGCGCGTCTCGTTCGATTCTGTCGAATTGGACTCCAGTTCGGCCGCGGCGCTCGAGCCATCGCTTCGCTCCCTGCAGCCGAAGGTTGTCGTGCAATCAGCCTCGATGCAGTCACCTTGGAAAGTAGATAACGGAGCAAGCAAGTGGAGCGATCTCGTCGCCAGCACCGGCTTCGGCGTGACCATCTCGTTCCACGCTCTTCTCGCCTTTCGGACCGCCTCCGCGATCAAGAAGCTCGGTCTCGACTGCCATTTCGTCAATACCTGCTATCCGGACGGCGTCAACCAGTTGCTGACGGCGGCGGGTGTGCCGCTGACCACAGGAGTCGGTAATATCGGCATCTTTTCGGCGGTAATTGCCAGCCGGCTTCCTTTCGCGCAGCGCAAGGATCTGCGCGTGCTTGGTCATCACCGGCATATCGTCGAGTGGCGAAAGCCGGTCGGTACTCGCGCGGGCACGCCCGTCCGCGCCTGGGTTGGCGACGAGGAACTGCCGAATATTGACGAAATGACTAGGGACATCCAGCTGCCGCATCGTGATCTCAACCTGATCTCGGCGGCCAGCGCAGTACCGGTGCTGCTCGCTCTCGCGGGCGAGGACAGACGACGCTGTCACGTTCCTGGCCCTAACGGGCGGCCGGGCGGCTACCCGGTGCAAGTCGACGTGGACGGCGTGACCCTCGATCTGCCGAAGGGTGTGTCGGAAGCGGACGCGATACGCTGGAACGAGCAATTCGAGGATGCCGACGGCGTCTCGATAAAGAATGGCCGCATCGTCTATTCGCAGCGTGCGCGAGATCAGCTCAGGCAATATGGCAGTGAGATCGCCGACGGCTTCGCTGCTGCGGATGTCGAAGCCGCCGCCGAACGTCTGGGCGCGCTGCGCGCAAGGCTCGGTGGATAGGGCGGGCTTCATCGTGAAACTCGCAGTAATAGGCGCCGGCAATGGCGGCGTGGCTACCGCAGTCGAACTGACACTAGCAGGCCACGACGTGGCGCTGTACGGACGCTCGGCTGCTACCATCGCGCCGTTCGTGCAGGACGGAATCCGTTACACCGGCGTGCTCGGCGAAGGCGTCGTGCGTCCCGCGCTATTGAGTTCACGCATCGCCGAGGTGATCAATGGTGCGGAGGCCGCGATCATCTGCCTACCCACCTTCGCTCACGTTGAGGTTGCGCGCGCGCTGCACGCCGCGGGATGGGGCGCAACGCGTCCCGTCCTCCTCAATCCAGGTCACACTGGCGGCGCGTTCGAATTCGACACGGCGTACCGCGCGGCGGCGGGCAAGGCGCCGCCGATCGTCGAATTCGCGACGCTGGCCTACGTCGCGCGCAAGCCGGTGCAAGACACCGTCAACATCACCGGCCGCGCAAAATCTCTCCGCGCCGCCGCGATGCCGGGCGCGGGGAACGCTCTACGCCTAGCCAGCGCGCTTTTTCCCGGCGTTTATGACAGCGGCGATGTGACCAGCTGTGATCTGTCCAACATCAACATGGTCGTGCATCCGCCCGGGGCTATCCTTGGGGCGGCATGGGTCGAGGCAACCCGGGGCGACTTCACCTTCTATGTGCAGGGCCTGACGCCAGGCGTGATCGAGGTCATGAGCGCGCTAGACCGCGAACGGATCGCGGTCGGGAAAGCATTCGGCCATGAATTGCCCAACGTCATCGACGAAATGAAGGCCGTGGGTACCGTGCCTGCCGATGCCGACAGCCGCGACTACGCGGCCATCGCATCGGGCGAAGCGAACCGCCGCATCAAGGCGCCCGATTCGCTCTCGCATCGCTACTACATGGAAGATTTCAGCCACGGCTTGGTGCCCTTTCTGGCCTATGCGCACGTCGCCAAGGTGGAAGTGCCGATCGCCTCCGCGCTGACGAAGCTCGGCCTTACCGCGAGCGCCGGCCGCAGCGCAATGGTGTCGCGGACCGCGACGACGATGGGCTTTGAAGGATGGTCACTGGAGCAGCTTCTGCAACGCGCAAGAGGCTGACGCTCGCGGCCTATCCGGCGGCGTCGATCAGTTCCAGCGGCGCGAACGGGCCGGTCGGCGCGGCGGCCGCCTGTTTCAGCAGATAGTCGCCGGTGACGCGGATATCGACCACCATGGCCGCGGCGGCCGCCTCCCCGTCGCGGCGCCTGAAGGCGTCGATGATGGTCATGTGGGTCGATGCGTCCCACAGATTACGCGGGGAGTTGAGAGAGAAATACATTGTCGGGCCGCAGCGCAGCCACAGCGACTCTATCAGCGGCATGAGGATGTCGGAATTCGCCGCCTGATAGATCATGAAATGGAACTTCTGGTTCGCGCCTAGGACGCGTGTCATGTCGTGCTCCGCGTGCGCCGAGATGATCTCAGCGTTGATTGCTTCAAGCGAGACGATAAGCGCGTCATCGACCTTGGCGCACGCGGCGCGCGCCGCCATGCCCTCGATCAGACAACGCACATCGAAGAGTTCGACAAGGCCACGGTAGGTGAGCAGTGGCACGCGCACCGAACGATTTGGCAATTCCTCAAGCGCATAGGCAGCCACAAGCCGGCTTAGGCTTTCGCGCACCGGCATCGGGCTGGTGCCGAGGCTGTTGGCGAGCTTGCGTAGGCTGACAACCTGGCCAGGCAAGAAATGCCCCGACATCAAAGCGTTGCGAAGAGTTGCGAGCACCCGGTCTTGAATGGTCCCGCGAGGATTGGAAGCCGAACGTGCCAATTGATTATTGTCTCGCTGCGAGGCGAATCCCGCCTGATGGTCGCAAGGTAAACGGGAAATGCCGAAACCACAATGTGATGCCGCTAAGAGATCACAGTAAATTCCCCCGCCAAAGGCCGCCTGCGAGGCAATTTACACGTTTGTGTTGAGCAATTAATCGAAATGCCCCAAGGTTTTTCGAGCGCCACATTGACAGCACTGATACTGTGATCACATATTGTCGTCACAAGATTGTCCTGTCGCGAGTGCGCGGGGCAGTCCGAAGTGCAGAGGACAGTGAATGAGCAGCGCACCTGGAATCGCGATCGAAGACCTCTCGGTCGTCTTCAAAACAGGCAACGGATCACTGACGGCGCTGCAAGACGTGTCATTCGATATCGCGCCCCGTTCATTCTTAAGCGTCGTCGGTCCCTCCGGTTGCGGCAAGTCCACGTTGCTCAAAATCCTCTCCGGCGTGCTGCAGCCGAGCAAAGGGCGCATCTTGTTCGATGGTCGACCGGTCGATAAGAGCAAAATTCAGGGGCAGGTGGGTTACGTGTTCCAGCGCGCGCTGCTGCTGCCGTGGCGCACCGCGCTCCAGAACGTGATCCTGACGATGGAGGTCGCGCGGCGAGACATGTCTAAGGCTCAGCGCGAGCAGGAAGCGCGGCGCTGGCTGGAGATCGCCGGCCTCAAGGGGTTCGAGAACCGATATCCGCATGAGTTATCCGGCGGCATGCAGCAGCGCGTCTCGATCTGCCGCGCGCTCGCCTTCCAGCCAAAAATTCTGCTGATGGACGAGCCGTTCGCGGCGCTCGACGAGATCACACGCGAGACGCTGCAAGAAGAACTGCTCAGCCTCTGGGCGCAGACCGAAACCACGGTCGTCTTCATCACCCATTCCATTCCCGAGGCGGTGCTTCTGTCTGAGCAGATCGTCGTGATGTCGGCGCGTCCCGGCTCGGTCCTTGAACGGATTGATGTCCCGTTTGCGCGGCCACGCGACGAGGCGACGCGCGAAAAACCTGAATTCGCAGCGCTCGCCGGACGGGTGCGCGGCCTGCTGCGCCATTCCACCAGCACAGCGGCCGCAGTTAGTGAGGAAGCCTGATCATGTACCGCCTCACCATCACCGCGGGGCAAATCCTCGTCTTCGTCGTGTTCTTCTTGGCTTGGGAGCTGATCGTCGATCTGCTGCACATCAAGCCGGTGATCCTGCCCGCGCCCTCGCGCATTGCCGAGGTCGCTTGGGCCAATCACGAGCTTCTTCTGCGCAACACTTGGCCTACCTTCATCGCGATCTCGCTGGGTTTTCTGTGGGCGGTAGCAACGGGATTTCTGATCGCGGTCGGCATCGCGTACTCGAAGATCATCCGCGACCTGACGTATCCCTTCCTCGTCACCGCACAGATCCTACCCAAGATCGCCTTCGCCCCGCTGTTCCTCATCTGGTTCGGCTTCGGTCTGATGCCGAAGGTCGTGATCGCCGCACTCATCGCCTTCTTTCCCGTGGTCATTAACACCGCCAAGGGACTGACTTCGGTCGATAGTGAATTACTGCAATACATGGACTCGCTCGGCGCCAGTTCTTGGGAGAAGTTCGAAAAGATCAGCCTTCCATGGGCGATGCCGGATTTCTTCGCGGCGCTGAAGATATCGATTACGCTGGCGATCGTCGGCGCCGTGGTCGGCGAGTTCGTTGCCGCCGGCGAGGGGTTGGGCTACGTCATAAATGCCTCCAATATCTCGCTCGACACCGAACTGATGTTCGCCGCTATCGTCTGCCTGAGCGTGCTCGGGGTGCTGATGTTCCTCACCATAGTGCTCTTCGAGCGTCTTCTGATTCCGGGCGGCCAACAGGAGGGTGGCGTTCAGGCCACGATGTAAAGCAGCTTTGCTTTCGACCATTTCGGCAATTAGAGGATGGACAGCTATGAAGATTTGCAGCAAATGGGTACGATTCATCGGCACGACAGCGGTGGGGCTCGTCGCCGCTGTCAACACCACCGTCGCCGCCGAGAAGGTCTCGCTTCGTCTCGATTGGGTGTACGGATCCGAGCACGCCCCGATCTTCCTAGCGATTGAGAAGGGCTACTTCAAAGATGAGAACATCGATCTCAACCTCATGCCCGGCGAGGGATCGTCGGTCACGGTAAAGCTGGTCGGAAATCGCGACGCCGATTTCGGTTATGCAACCGCCGACCAGGTTCTAATCGGCGCTCAGCGCGGCTTGCCGCTAGTAGCTACGGCGGTGGTGCTACAGCAAAATCCAACAGCGCTAATATTCAAGGCGTCCGCCGGCATCAAGGATATCAAGACCGACCTCAAGGGTAAGACTATCGGCGTGCAACTCAAGAGCAGCACCGGACGTCAGTGGGAAGCCATCAAGAAATCGATGGCTCTGGACACCAAAAGCTTCGTTGAGGTTCCGGCCGACGGGGCGCTAGTGCCGCTGCTTACTTCCGACCGGATCCAAGCTGGAATTGGCTTCTACTTTAACGACGGCCTCAAGCTGAAGGCGACCGGCACGGACGCCGCCTGGATTTCTTTCGAGGATCTAGGCATCAAGATGTATTCGACGACGCTGCTGACCAACGGAGCGCTGATCGAGAAGAATCCGGATCTCGTAAAACGCTTCACCCGCGCCTTCATGAGGGGCTGGTCCTATTCGCTCGAGCACCCGGATGAGGCTTTGCAAGCCTTCATGAAGGCTAACCCAAGCACGGACAAGATCTACGCCGCGCTCAAGCTTCCGGAAGTGTTGAAGCTGACTTACTCGGCGGACGTCAAGGCGAACGGCCTCGGTCACTCTACTACTGCCGACTGGGAATCCCTTCAGAAGCAGCTGATCGAAATGGAGATCATGAAGGAAAAGACCGACGTATCGAAAGTGTTCTCTAACGACTTCCTAAAGTAATGAGCGCCGTGGAAATCGACACCTCTCCGGCAGTCGTCCGTTGGATGGCGTCTATGCCAAGGATCAAGCCCACAAAGACGTCGACACGTGGGTCTCGACGTTGAAGTGAGTTGACGTTTCGGACAAACGGAACTCGCTCAGTGTCCTTAAGCCGTCTCGCCACCTGCGAGGCGGGTTTTTGCTACCACCGGATTCGGCAGTTGCAATATGGCCCCATGCGCTCAGGCGATCTGTCGCATGCGAGCGCCCGTCACCGTCGTCTGGTTTTGATTGGCGGTGGAGCGATAGGCAGCCAGCGCCTCGGTCGGCGTCGCCCGTCGCAACGCACAGGTTTGCGGGATCAATTCAGCCGTCGCGATCAGTTGCGTCACAAACAACGGATCAGCCCTCGAATGGCGTTGATGAGGCAGTGGTGACCACCGCAAGGTCGCTACAACCGGAACCAGCGCGTTTCCGGCTTCCTGTGCGGGTGTATTGCCGGTCCCTCGCGTTCCATATCCAGCGCTGGCGGCAATGCGGCTGACCTCGGCAATCGGCATCGGAAAATCCAGGACCTCTATTTGCCTCAACCGAACCAATCTATGCCGGTGGCGTAAAGTTCCTCGGATCACCCCGTGGGCGACCACGACCTCGTGAACGTGATCAAAAGTTTAGCCCGGCGGTTTACTCGGCGTCGCTACCCCTGCGACACTTCTAAAGCCCCGCCGGCCTCAGCTTCGCCTCCGCGCTGGGCCGTCACCTTTAACTAGCTATCGGCAGGAAACAAGAGCAGCTTTGGGTTTGCCGGTCTCCGACGCGGGAGGCTCAAGTGATTTCAGCCGGACAGTTCGAGCAAGAGCTACAAGCGCAGCTAGGCCACGCCGCCTCGCGCGGGTACAAGCATATCGTGATAAACGCCCTCGAACTGCATGTCGCCCTCGGCGTATTTCCCGGCCCCCAACACCATACCGCTGAGGACGTCATGGAATCCGAACGAAAACCCGGCGACGTATCGCTTGTCGACAAGGGCACCGGGACGGGCCTGACGATTCGATATCTGTTGCCGCGCACCCACCAATAAAATCCCGCCCGAAGGGCCGGCTCCGGATGGGGTGGCGATCGACAGGTCCAATCTAGCGAAGCGAGCGGCAAGCCGTCTGGCCAATAAGAGACATTCAGGGCCAACTAACCGAGCCCGGTCCGGACAAAATAAACGATCACCCGAGGGTCGGTCCGCTCGGCCATTCGGGCCCAAGGCGCGATCGCAATGGGCTTGATGAAAAGCGCAGCCGAAGCGACTGCCAGTCGACCCCATACTCCAAAGCTCGCCTTTGTCGCGAGGCCTCAGACCTATACCGCACACCCACGGTGATCATGGTGTCACGCCAGACTTCGCGGGCGTTTCGACCGTACGAACGGGTGTCTCAGGTTTAAGGCCGCCGCGCCGCCGGGCCCAGGTGTTATCCCCGTTTTTTGCCCAAGCACCATCAATAGCGTTGCGCGCAAATACCTCCCAGGAGTCGCTCCAATCGCCGAGCGAATAGCCGTGCCAAGGCGACCTAATAGTTAGATCTGGCAGACCGAGCTCCTTCCAAAGCGCCTGTGCCCGCTCCATGAACGCCCGGCCGGGCAATGCCAGCGGCGCCATCGGATATTTAAGGGTCGCATCGATCAGCAGGGTCGAGTCGAGCTCCCCTGGTCCGGACTTCGGGGCATGGCCGGTCGAACGGTAAGGCTCGACGTGCACGTCTTCGACCGGGTTCGACCGGTAGGCGAGCGACCACATCACAGCGTCGGTATTGTCGGGATCGATATCCTCGCTGACCGCGATTACGATCTTGCCACAATCGGCCTGCCGGTTAGAGGCGCCCTGCAAGCCCCTCCATACTTCGGTCCGTGGTGCGCCATTGACGAATTGGATGAAGATGATCGGCCGGAGATTGCTCAACGGCTCGTGCATGACTACCCGGAGGACACTTTTGAGCGAGAGGTGGTCGCGCAGATGGTTCAGGAACAGGGGCTCCAGAGCCACTTTCTTGATGACGCTGGATTCGCTCGGGGTCACCTGGCTAATGATGGAGACGAAAACGGGCGAACGCTTGTGCGTAATGGCCGTTACTTCCATGGACATGTTGAAGTCCTCGAGCGCAACATAGCCGTTGCTCTCGCCAAAAGGACCTTCCGGCTCGAGCAAGTCGGTGTCGATAAGGCCTTCGATGACGATTTCCGCATCAGCCGGTATTTCGAGATCGACAGTGACGGCTTTTGCTGTGCGAATTGCGGAACCGGCAAGGGCACCCGCCACCGACATTTCGTCCTGGTCGATGGCGAGTTTCTCTGCACCGGTGTAGGCGATCACCGGCGCAGCACCGATGACAATGGCGCAAGGCATCCTCTCACCCCGATCCCGATATTTGCACCAATGAAGATACCCGCCAGCACCGCCGATCCGTGACGACATGCGTACGCCGAGACGGTCGGTTTTTTTCAAGGCCGCGCGATAGGTACCTATGTTGCGGATACCGTTATCGGGGTCGGATGTGATGCACAGCGTGGCGGTGAGATAAGGTGCCGCGTCAAAGCCGGGGGTGGAGATCGGCACCGGCAGGCTCGCAAGCCCGCCCCCAGGCAACCTGAGATCGTCACCTTTGATGACGACTTCCTGACAGGATGGCGAATTCACTATTACGGGGGCGATTGGATTGGCAATGGCATTTAGCCAGTCGTTGCCGATATCAGCGACAGGGCGACCCATCCCTATCGCATAAATCCTCGGAGACGCGGCGTATGCTCCAACCACAACGGGGATGTCGTATCTGCGCCCCTGGGTATCAATGACGTTGGTAAAGAGGAAGGCCCGACGCTCGTCCTCAGGAATGCCACCCAAAAACTGGCAGCGAACCAGCGGATGCAGCTCGGTGTCTTTGTTGATCGGGTGGTTGATGCGAACAAGTAGACCCTGCGCTTCCAACTCGGCGATGTGGGCTTGTAGATCAAGGCTGGGAGGCTTGATCGTCGGAGTCCGTTCACTGCCCATCTCGGAAGCGCTCCTGTTATGGTAACCGGCTATATTGTCGAGCGCGCTGCGATTCAGGCTACCCATGAACGATGCGATCTCGACAGGCTCGGAAAATACCTAGGCGTCAGCAGGTTTTTCCGAATGTTCTCCTAAAATAATGGAACAAGTGCGGAAAATCAGCGCTCGGTTTGCGCCGGAAGGCTGCACGCCACCGCAAACAACAAGGCGCAGTGGAATCTAAGTAGCATCTTGACCGTTTCGCGACGAGGAACCGTCATCTGCGCCAACTCGATCACGGCCTATCTAGACCGATGCCTTCAGGCGGCAAACTCGGACAACCGGCATTTCCGGATTCCCCCTAACCGGAAATGATGCGGACATGCCAAAATCGACGCAAATAACGACCCTTCTCGAGCATTCCAATCGATTTTAAGCCCCTGCCGCCCCTAGCTGAGGATCAGCCGATATGGTTTGATCTGTCAGAGCTGAAATCGGGGGCGACCAGCGTCTCGCCCGATGAATTGGGCAGGTCATCGTGACGGATAACGTGACCAACGATCCCCAGCAGATCATCGCTGATCTCCAGGGCAAGCTTGACGAGTCAATCGCGCAGCAGACTGCCACCGCCAACGCCCTTAACGCGATCAGCCGTTCGGCATTCCACCTGGAGCAGGCGTTGGTCACCGTGTGCGAGACCGCCGCGCGGCTTTGCGACGCTGATCAGGCAGCAATCTATCGACGCGAAGGCGACCTCTACCGATTTGTAGGATGCTTCGGATTTCCTCCGGATTACGAAAAGGCATGGCGCGCCGCGGGACCCTTTCCCAATGATCCACAATCTCCCCTGGTCGGACATAGAGCTAACACGGAGCGCCGTCCCGTGCAGGTGCTCGACGTCACGGCCGACCCGTTCTATTTTTCAACGACATCCGGACAAAGCCAAGCGAGAACAGCGCTGGGTGTGCCGCTGTTGCGAGAAGGAAAGCCGGTCGGAAACTTCGTGATCGCGCGCCGACGGGTCCAGTCATTTACCGATCTGCAACTCGAACTTGTCGAGACCTTTGCCCACCAGGTCGTAATCGCCATCGAGAACGCCCGGCTGTTCGAGGAGACGTCGAATGATTTTGCTCACCGCAACGAAGCCCATGAAACGATTCATAGAAACGAAATTCGCTATCGTACCATTTTCGAAACGACCGTCGTATCCATCTGGGAATGTGACATCTCTGATGTCAGGCACCGGATTGTTGGCCTCCTAAAGGCCGGCGTCGTGGATTTACGAAAGTATCTGCGTGATCATCCAAAATTCGTACGCGAAGCCATCGACTTGGTTCGCGTGGTTGACGTCAATGATGCCAGCCTAACGATGTTTGGCGCCCGCGAGAAACGCGACCTGCTTCGTTCTATCGGTCAGATTTGGCCCGTCGAGAGTGAGCAGACGTTCGCAGAGACTTTGATTGCCGTCTATGAGGACCGGCCGATCTTCGAAACAGAAGCAATCGAGCAGAAGATCGACGGCCAACGTATCGATGTTATTTTCACACTGGCACGTTCGCGTGAACAGGAGTACCGTAACACTATATTTTTATCCGTGATCGATATTACCGCCTTCAACCGGGCGCGGGTTGCTCTCGCGGCAGCCCAGTCGGATCTGGCTCACGCGACGCGCTTGACGAGTCTTGGGGAGTTGACAGCTTCGATAGCTCACGAAGTAAATCAGCCTCTTGCCGGTATCGTGATCAGTGGCGAGACGGGGCTTCGTTGGCTGCGTAGAGAGACGCCGGATATTGAGGCCGCCATAACGTCCCTTGAGCGGCTTGTTGCCGACGCCAAACGTGCCAGCAGCATTATTGCAGGGATACGGTCACTCGCGCGCAATGAATCGCCTCAGATCGTTCGAGTGGACCTGAATGAAGTCGTAAACGAAAGTCTAATGTTGCTGGGCAGCGAATTCAGACGCTACGGCGTCGAACTGTCTGTCAGCCTGGAGACAAAGACTCCGTTCGTTCGTGCAAATCGCGTCCAAGTTCAGCAGATCATAATCAATCTAGCGATGAACGCCGTTCAAGCAATGAGCGAGCCTGGCAGTCCATCGCGTCGGCTACGAGTATCGACGGCAATCGAAGATGCGAAGGCAATCGTCACGGTTAGCGATACCGGGCCCGGCATCGATCCCAGTGTGCGCGCGCGTCTCTTTGCTGCGTTTACAACCACCAAGGCCGAAGGGATGGGGTTAGGTCTTTCGGTTTGCGCATCGATCGTGTCGCGACATGGCGGCCAGATATCCGCTTCGTCAAACGCCGAACAGGGAGCATCGTTTGCGTTCAATCTGCCGATTGACGAGGGTCTTTAGGCTCTCCTTTTGCTCGAATACCTCGATAGGGCCCGCCACGTCGTCGAGGGGTTTACGCGACACCAGCCCATTCCTTGAGACGAAATTCGATGAAGCAGCGAGCGCCACGGAAAAGTCTCTCTTGCCTTGATCGTGGAAGTGTTTTTGTAATCGACGAGAGCGTGGAACGGCGTCTCGCAGCGGTGCCTGTTGACGCTGCCTCAACTGGAGGCCGCTTTCCCTTCGAGCGGCGGCTTTTCCTACCGCAAATTGAACCGTGGCCGATCGATTGCGCCAGCTGATCTTGCGCACGGATCGCTGCAGCCGCTATCTTGCTGGGCGCCCGTTCTGAGGGGGACCCTTGCATGCTCACGCGGGGGAATAAACCCTCGTGATCCGAGCATTTTCTTCCGGAACTCAGCGCTCGCGATATCGTATGTTAACCTCTCGGATTTCGAACAGGCCCGCAAATGGGCGCAGCTCTCCGTCGAAAGAAATGCGGAATGGTGGGCGGCTCAGGCGGTCCTGGCTGCATCGCTTTCGACACTGGGCCTTAAATTAGGCGGCGCCGTACCTGACTTGATCAGCATGCGGTTGAACGGTGGGTGACAGTCGGTTGATGCGCGGGTGAAAAACTTATTGTACCGTGGGTTACTTCGCGATTTTATGAGGAGGCTCGCCGATGTGGAAATACGCCATTTCGGATGGCCGCCGTCGCTCGCCCCAACTCGCTATTCGCAGACTGAAACTGCCATCTTTCTGGTCATCTCCCGTTCCAATGAGGCCTGGACGCTGGTATTCTCCGTCCGATACTCTCAGAAGCGGTGCTTCCATTGGATAATGTCGTAGACCGCATGATGCGTTCGCAAATGAAGTTATCCGAAATTGCAAAAACCAGTCGCCACTGTCCGAGACGACGAGTTATTTGTTCTATCGAGCCTGTCACCAGGCCCGACGCAGAAAAGGCTGGCTCTTGCTGTTGTACTTTTCATCATAGGCGTCTCTGTTTTAATCACGGGAGGCTTGTTCTCTAATATCCGGCTTGGCGAGGTCGTCGGTTTTGTCCCGGCTTATACCTCGGCGATGATCGCAAACGATTCGATCACGGCAATCCTGCTATTCGCCCAGTTCTCAATTCTGCGCACCCGTGCCGTCCTGGTGATTGCGAGCGGGTATCTGTTCACGGCACTTATTCTCATCCCTTGGGGCCTGACGTTTCCAGGTGCGTTCGGGCCGAAGGCCCCGATTGGCGGCATGCAGAGTACTTCAGGTCTCTATCTTTTCTGGCACGCCGGATTTGCCCTGTTCGTAATCGGCTATGCGTTGTTCAAGGATGAAGACCCCGACAAACGAATCTCACAGGCCGCGTTGGGTAGGGCAATCGCCGTTAGTGTCGCCTTGACGGTGGTTGCTGTTTCATCAGTAGCACTGCTCTGCATATGGGGCGAGCCACTGTTACCCCGCGTGGTGACCGATTCCCTCCATTTCAGCTCGCTGTGGCCTTATGTTGTCGGGGCGCCCGTCCTGTTGATATCCATTGTCCCAATCACCGTGCTTTGGGTTCGACGACATTCAGTCCTCGATCTCTGGTTAATGGTCGTGATGCTGACGTTTGCGGTCGACCCGATTCTATCATTCTATCCCGTTCCGAGCCGCTTCAGCGCTGGCTGGTATGCCGATCGAATATTTGGACTCTTGTCGAGCAGTCTCGTTCTACTCGTGCTGTTGTACGAGATAACGGCGCTTTATGCGCAACTGCTCGCCGCGGTCAGAGCACAGCGCCGCGAGCGTGAGGCGCGTCTTATGACAGGCGACACCGTCGCGGCTACGATCGCCCACGAAGTCAAACAACCATTGTCTACCATGATAACCCGGGCCGACACCGGATTCCGCTGGCTTGATCGCTCGATACCCGATGTCGAGAAGGCGAAGGCGGAATTCAGACAGATCGCGACTAATGGCCTTCGCGCGGTTTCGATGATCGAAAGCATTCGGGCGAGCTTTAAGAAGGACCCCCTCACCAGAAACTTGCTCGATCTCAACGGCCTCATCGAGGAGGTTATCCTCTTGGTTCGCGACGATCTGCAAAGACATCGAATACTTTTTCAAGCGGAGCCGGAGGCAGGACTGCCTAGGGTGACGGCAGATCGCATTCAGCTGCAGCAAGTGCTACTGAACTTGATCACAAACGCCATCGATGCGATGGCTTCCAAGGAAGGGCGCCGGATGTTAAGCGTGAGGTCAGAGAGGCACGACGACGGCAGCGTACGGGTATCGGTCGCGGACACGGGGCCAGGTATCGCCTCGGGCGACATGGCGCGGATATTCGATCCTCTGTTTACGACAAAATCCGGCGGCATGGGGATGGGCCTGTCGATCTGCCGTTCAATCATCGAGGCCCATGACGGACTTTTGCTGGTTGCTCCGAACGAGCCTAGCGGCGCCGTGTTTAGATTTGTCCTCCGTTCCTCACAATGACGGTCGCCGGATATCGACAAGGCGCCAAGATGCCAGGCCGCGCCTCGCATTTGCAAAAACATCCACTAACGCAGGAATACTTCATTTTTCAATCTTCGCTCTGTTGAAGATGCGGACGGAATTTTAGTTTTGCGGCACTTGCTGTGACAACCCGTCGAGCGGTCGCATCTCGCGCTTTGCGAATTTCGGATCGTGCCGCCGGCCACTCACACACTGATATGACTCATCTCTTCCGAAGGTTGGATGGCAGGCCATGCGAAACGTGTGCAGGATCGAGCAATCCGCTGCTGCTTAGCGCTATCCTCCGCAATCCGCTGACCAATGCCATCAAATACACCGAGCCCGGAGGACGAATCGCGGAGACAATAAAAGTTTCTGAATTACGATCCTGCCGAATAACGAAGGGGCGGCTCACGGCCGTCCCCTTTTTTGTTGCCGCGTGGCTGTTGTGCTTTCAACAACACCCGGCGGCGGCATCATCGGGCCAGAAGAATTTGGGTAGCGCGAAGATCTAAATTATTGACAGTCGTTCCGACTGTCCCAGGCGCCCTCCTGGCGCCAGGCAGACCACCCCTCGTAATCGGTCTGCGGGTTGTAGGAATTTCCGGGTTCCGGGCTGCAAAAGGTGCGCGCACGACCCTCAACGGCGTTATTGGCGTTACGGAACTGCTCGCCCGCGATTACAGGGGCACGGTACGCTTTACGCACATGGTACTCGGAAGCTGTGGCCATTTGAACCGCCGATCCAGCAATCAGCAGCGCGCCGAGAATGGTGAGAACTGTCTTTCGCATTTTTATCTCCTGTTGTCTGACGCCGGTCGAGGCGACTGCGCCTCGCTTTACGCGTCTTGTATCTCTGGGGAAGGAATCGTGTGGCAGCTCGAGGAGACGAAGAATCGGGTTTTGCAACCGTGCGTCTATGGCTAGCTGCTTCCAAGGCTATCTCGGAAGCAGCCAGCAGGAAACTAGCTTCAGCTTCCTGAAGGTTTCAGCGACGGGTCTTCACCACCCACCCTCGACGGGTCCCTTCCACTGAAGCCAAAGTCTTCTATGTTTCGGCCGGCACGCGTTTGTGGGGCTGCATAGAAGGGCTCGTTCGACTGATTGTAGGCTCGGCGATAATCCGACCGAGCGCGCGCGTGATGCTCGGAGGCCGCGGCCATTTGAACTGCCGATCCTGCAATCAGCAACGCGCCAAAAATAATGAGAGCTGTCTTTTGCATCCTAGTCTCCGTTCGTTGGACGCTCGTTCGAGGCAACAGCGCCTCGCCTTGAACGTCTTTGTGTCTCGACAAATTAACTTCGGACGATGCTCTCGCTAATTATACAGAGGTGGTTTGTGCTCATGCCTTGGTGTTGGTTACTTCACTCCTTTGTCGCGGAAATATCACGTGGCCGCTCAAACCGCTCGACTTTCGAGACAAGTGCGGTTGGGCGTCACGCACACATTGAGCAGCACGTTTCGCGGTAGGCCGCGAGCAGCGGGGCAAGTGCAGCACATTGCCCGCTTATCGATACCCGATTCTGCGGCTCCGACCTTATGAACCTATGCTGCGGTCTAAAGCGCTTAGACGCGGCGCATATTTAAGGAACCGTGAGCGCGTGTTTAGGATCAATTTCCACGGTGGCCGTGATACCTGCCACCAGCCGGACACCATCTGGCACTTGATCGATGTGAATACGCACCGGAACGCGCTGCGCCAGGCGCACCCAGGTGAAGATTGGATTTACCGAGGCGAGGCCTGCCTGATCGGGTTGCACGTTCGGGATATCGATGCCACGCGCGACACCGCCGACGTGGCCGTGAATGGTTTGGCTGTAGCCTATCAGCTTGACGGTGGCCGCGTCGCCATCATGGATCTTTCCGAGACTGGTTTCCTCGAAGTAGGCGTCGACCCAAAAGGAATTGGCGTCGACGAGGGCGATGTTGCGTTGACCGATCGTGGCGTAGTCATTAAGTTGGACCAAGAGGTTAGTGATATAGCCGTCGACCGGGGAGCGAATCTGAGTGCGCTCCAGGTTTACCCGCGCCTGGTCTAGATTTGACATCGCCTGCTGATAGGCGGCTCGAGCGACCGACGCGTTGCTTTCGTAGGTTTGTTCCTCTTCGACCGACGTCGCGGAAGTGCGGAGCAACTCCTCGCGGCGCTTCGCTTCCGCCTGGAGATTCTGCGCGCTGACCTGAGCTTTTTGCACCGCTGCCTCGGCTAAATTAACGGCAATCTCGTAGTCGGTCGGATCTATCGTCATCAAAAGGTCGCCCTTATGGACGAATTGATTGTCGATGACCGGGAGCTGAACGATCCGTCCGGCCACTTCGGGCGCTATTTTCACGACGTAAGCACGCACTTGGCCGTCTCGTGTCCACGGCGCGCTCATATAGGCCTCCCACATCTTCCAAGCCAGCACTATTGCAACCGAGACCGTGCCGATCGTAATCAGAAATCGAGCGATTCGGTTATGCGACTTTTTGCAGTCACGCTTACTCGGCGGGCCCGGGACATCGCGTCCATCGTCGTTTGTCGTAGGGGGGGCCGATCTCAGTTCAACGTTCGACATCAGCACACCTCAACGGGCAACGATAAGGACGATACATGAGAGTACGATCATGTAGACCGCGAGCACGAACAATGCCGGGTGCCAGACGTACCGGAGCAGGCCAAAATGATCCGCCGTACGGCGCAGCGCGATTAGTACAAGCCACGCCGCTGCCATCATCAACGAGATCGGAGCGACATAGACTCCGAAGACACTGATCTCGACGAAATTCATTACACCGCTCCTGATTCGAAATAAGCGGCATGCTGACCAAGCGCCTCCGATACCGCAAGAATGCTGCCGCGGGCCCTGAGCCTAAGCCTCCCTCCTGGCTTGGTGCTGGGCACCGTAGTTAGCATCCGGTCGAGCCGGCCAAAGCGTTCAATCGCAACAATGCTGTCGCCTTGCGCCAAAGCCTCAAGCGCCGCATCAAGCTCGATCTCCTGATCGAACCGGCGAGCTAGATGGCGCAGCCGGATGATTTCGGTACCTACCGAAAGTGCCGCCAGTAACTGCGCGCGCTGTAATGGCTCGGTCTGTTCCGGCATCGCGAAGAGGCGCCCATAAACGCGACCTTCCCACCCATGCGCCGTCCGTGGAATCGGGCCTTTCGTCAGGCGACGCAGGTCCCGCATCGTGAGCGACAGGAGCCGGCGAATTCCCAGCGACGGCGGTAGTGGCGGCAGCAAGCGGAAGGCGAGCACGGCGGCCCCTACTCCCAAAACGATCGCCAACGCCGCGTTATAGAATTGCTGAGTGTCGAAGCTCGTCTGGTTCGCCGGCGCAAGTAGGGGTAAGAAGACCACCACCATAGCCATGAGCATTGGCGATTGACGCTTCGCCAAGAGCATGCCGGCCGGCACTAGCAGAAGCCCAATCGCGAGACTAAACCCGGCAAAAGTCGTGAGGCCGGGCAGCACCGCAAATTTTACGATCGCTGCGAAAGCTGCTGCCAAGCCGGCCCCGATCATAAAGCCGATCGCAGTTGAATAAGCCTGATCAGCTCTCGGCGAGAACACGATGACGGCGATCGCGGCGAAGGCGATGGCCTGGGCGCCGCTCGGCCATGCAGTTGCGATCCAGAACAGCTCGATCGCCGCGATCGTGATAAAAATGCGCGCTGCATTCACAAGCGCGGGAAGAAAATCGGGTACGCTGACCCGGACGGATCTCGAGCCAGGGATACTTCGAGCAGGATCGACCAGCAGCAGCACCCCATTGAGCGCGCGCCGAACACCGATCAGCGCCTCGGCTGTTCTGTCGGCGAGTAGTCGGAGAGACGGCGTGTCGACCGGCAGGCGTGTCAGGGTTCGTACTGACGACCCGCAGGCCTCTCGCCAGTTTGTTGGATCAAACATCCAATCTTCAGCCTCGCATTGCGCAGGCGCTGATCGCAGTTCGGCCGCAATGCTCTCGAGTACCATGCCGGCTTCTCGCCGGCCCAGATCACTCCGCAGCAACTCAAGATGAACTGCGACCGTCCGCCAGCCGGACAGCGCTGCGAACAGACCTCCCACTGCCCCATTCAATACCGACGAGTGAGGGCGAAGGTCAGAGGACTCGCCAAGCGCTTCGTCAATCACCGGGTCGAGCGCTGCGACACGCCGAATGAGGTCGCGCCGGACTGGGCGCGTTTTCGATTGCTTGGTCCCAGTCAGTAAGAATGTGCCCGCAAGCCCTCCAGCGATTTCGGCGGAAATCGCACCGAACTGAGCGGCCAGTCGGTGCCGCGCACCGCCAAAATCGGTTGTGGCGAGTACGATGCCCGCGCAGACGATACCAATGCAGATTTCGCTTGCGCGTGTGACAGCCAGGATGAATACGTCGCCGTTCGCACCGCCGACCGCTCCGAGTTCGTCGCTGGCGATCACCGCGGCGGTGAGACCGGCCAGCGCTGCCGCGTAGCTCTCAAAATTGCGCAGCAGCGTTGCCACGAGTCCGCAAGCAGCGCCCCAGATTGCCAGACCGAGGAGTAAGCCGACCCGGTCTTGCGGGAACCACGCCGTCAGCACCACGATCGCTACCGCGCCGACCACTGTGCCGACCACCCGGAACCAGGCTTTACGGAGTGAAGCGCCAAGACTTGGCTGACAAACCGTGGCGGCCGACGCGCCAGCCCAGTACGCATGGTCAAGCTGAAGCCAAAACGCGATATAGAGCGAGAGGCAGACCGCGGCCCAAAGACGCAACCCGAAGAGAAACGCCGGAATGGCTGCGCGCAGCGCGCCCATGAATTTCGTTATCGCGAAACGGTTATAGCTCGGCCACAACGCATAATTCTGCGTTCCGCAAGGTGCCGGCTGCCGCATTCCCTCACAATTTTCCGACACTGTGGTTTTCCCGTCGACCCCGGGCGTTCTAATTTGCAACACGGGGGCAAAACCTTTCGATGCACATTTTGGGAACGATCAGACCAAAGGCCATCGCCAGAATGGTCAGCGTGGCCGTCGTCCCGTCCGAGATCGTATTGAGCAATACGACAGTTGTCGCTTTGTCTCCGAGTGTAACCAGATCGACGAAGCCACCGGCCATACGGAACAGGTAAACCCCCGGTATCAGCGATACGACAGATGCGAAGCCGAATGCCGCAAAAGGTAGCCGCAGCCGAGCAGCGATCGGCGTGATAACGATCCCGACCATCAGACAGGCGACGAGCGCGCCGATCTCAACGCCGGCCCCTGCCGAAATCATGCCCCATCGCGCGGCGTGTGCGAGCATTCCGATCGCGGTCGGAATAGGCAGCATCCGCCAAGGCATCGAGAAGAAGGTGCCGTAAGCCGTGACCGCGATGCCTGCCGCGATCACGTCATATCCGAGAGGCACTGGGTGTGACGGCACGGAAACCGGCAAGCTTACGCTACCAAACGAGAGACCCGTCAGCAGGCCAGCACAAATCACAAGGATGATCGATCCCGCGTAAGCGACACGCGACGCTCCGAGCCCGGTACGCGCCCGAGCTAGATCGATCGTGCCATTGAGAACGTGCGGACCTGGCACCAGGATCATGCATGGGCAACCAGCAACGAGACGCAGGGCCGAGCTAAGTTGGAGGCGGACGGCGATGGCACCGGCGAGCAACGCCGCGCAAAGAGGTTGAACGAACAAATTGCGGCTGATTCCCGCCAGCCAGCGGCGGAGGCAGCTTCCGGCAGCGGCGCTGATCGCAATCAACAGCAGGCTGAATAGGTGAGAGGCGCCGAAAATCACACCAAGCGCAGCCGCGCCGGCTGCCCCAAGGAGCGCGAAGCGCGTTATCGAGACCGCTGGAAATCGCGAGACCGCCTCAAGTCTCGACCGCGCCGCCAAGGCATCGAGGCGCCCGTTGCAGACGCCATCGATCACGCCCATTGTCGCGGCTACCTTGCTCATGTCTACACTCACGGGAGCCGCGGCGACGACCTCCTGCCGCGAACCGCTGCCATCATTCATGGCGATAGTGAGATGATCCCAGTGGGGAAAGACGGTCGCACGAAATCCCAGAGCGCCGGCGAGTTGGTCAATAGTGGAGACGACCTTTTCAGTTGACTGACCATTCTCGAACAGGAGCCTAGCGCTGAGCGATATCAGAGCAAGTTCTTCCACCGACATGGCGCGCGTTTTCGATCGGACGGCGGACAATCGCTCGTTTGACGAAGGGACGTAGGCATAACTTGCCCCGATATTGTTCATGGGGTCATTCGCCTTGCGCGATCTTGGAGTTGTTCCATATGGAGACGCCACTGCTTGCCTCTACGTGACGATCGTCAGTACCCGGTGGTTCCGACCTTGCCCTTGAAGACGCTATAGCTGATAAGCGTGTAGAGCAGCATCAATGGAAAGACGAGCACACCTCCCCAGAACATGAACATGAGACTGGACTGGGGCGCGGCCGCCTCGTCGATGGTGACTACGAACGGAATGATGTAGGGCCAGAAGGACAGCGCTAGAGTCCCAAATGCTGACAGAAAGATCACCGCGACCGTGTAGAATGGCCAACGGTCATTTTGATTGAGGATACTGAGCGCGAGCACGATTGCCGCGACCGCGCCAATCGCCGGGAATACGAAGAGATACGGCCGATCAATCCAACGATGCAGGATTGGAAGGTGTTCGGCCAACGCATAAGCGAAGACGATCACAAGAAACACCAGAACGGAAACCGCGAAAATACGGATCTGGTGGAGCGCCCTATCGCGGACCTCGGCGTCGCATTTCTTCACCAGCCAGCAGGCTCCGAGAAGTGCGTAGCCAAGGCACAGGCCTATGCCGCACAGGGCCGCAAACGGCGTAAGCCAGCCGAAGTCACCACCGGAATACTGCCCCTTCGTGACCTGGAGTCCTTCAACCAGGGCGCCGACCGTGACCCCCTGCATGAAAGTCGCGATCAGGGACCCCCCTGCAAAGCTCAGATCCCAGATCCACCGCATTCTTTGCGTCTTGTTACGAAACTCGAACGCCACACCGCGCAAGATTAGGCCAGCCAGCATGAAAAAGAGCGGAAGGTAGAATGCCGACAAGAGGGTCGCGTAGACGACCGGAAAAGCAGCCCAAAGAATGACGCCAGTCACCACCAGCCAGGTCTCGTTGCCGTCCCAGATCGGCGCGACCGCACTCAAGACGGCGCGGCGTTGTTCCTCGCCACGCGTCCACCCGAATAGGATACCGATGCCGAGATCGACGCCGTCGAGCAGTACGTAGAGCAGAATGCTGATGGCTAAAAGCGAAACCCAGAACATGACCATGGCTATTCTCCGGCGACGACGCGGCTGAGTTCGTGAATCGGCCCCGCATTGGCCAGCGACATCGGCCGGCTGGGGACTGCGAGGCGCGAAGTCTCGGACAGCTTTCCCGCAGGACCGGTACGTATTAGCCGATAAATGTAAAACGTCCCGAATGCGAATATGAAAGCGTAGATCGCGCAGAACATCACGAGCGAGATCGTCGCCTCGCGTGTCGTCAAGAAAGGCGTCATCGCGTCCGCAGTTCGTAAAACTCCGTAAACCACCCAAGGCTGACGGCCCACTTCAGCGGTGAACCAGCCGGTAAGGATCGCAATGAAGGGCAGCGGAAAACTCAGGAAGATCGGCCACAGCAGGAGGCGATTTCGCTCCAGATGATGCCTGAAACTCAGATAAGTACCAAGCCAGGCGAGCCCCAGCATAACCAATCCGCATCCGACCATGATCCGGAAGCTGAAGAACGGGATGGCCACCGGCGGCCAATTCTCCGGCGGGATGCTGTTGAGTCCGGTTTCCCCCGCAGTGAGGCTGTCAGAATCGATCAAGCTGCCGAAGGGCCGCGGCAGCTTGATCTCGAAGAGGTTACGCCGGTTCTGGACGTCGGGCCAAGCGAACAGCACTTCGGAAGCCGGTTTCTCGTCGTTCCAGCGTCCTTCAATGGCGGCCATCTTCGAAGGTTGATATGTGTTGACGTAGCCGCCACACAGATGTCCGAAGAATAGCTGGATCGGTATGAGCACGGCTGCGAGACCAAGGCCCATGCGCAGCATGATGCGCGACTCGGCGTGATATTTCTTCCGCAGCACATACCATGCCCCCGCTGCGGCGACGCAGAAGGCACCCGTCAAGTAAGACGCCAGCAACATGTGCGGGAACCGCGACCATACCACCGAATTGAAAATAATTCTGGTCCAGTCATTCGGAACGAAGACGCCATTTTCGATTACGTAGCCCGATGGCACCTGCATCCAGCTATTATTGACCATGATCCAGAACGCAGAGAACGTTGTTCCCAGCGCCACCATCGCGGTCGAAAACAGATAGAACCACGGCGGCACACGGCTGCGGCCAAAAATGAGGATGCCGAAGAAACCGGCCTCGAGCGCGAAAGCGGTGAAGGTCTCGTACATTAGAAGCGGTCCCTGGATCGGTCCGGCCGTTTTTGACAAAGCGCTCCAATTTGTTCCGAACTGGAATGCCATCACGACCCCGGATACGACGCCCAATCCGAACGCCACACCAAATATTTTCAGCCAGAAGTCGAAGATCACGCGATAGACGGGGCGACTGGTTGCAAGACGCAACGCCTCGATAACGGTGAGCCACGCCCCCAATCCGATCGTAAACGACGGAAAGATGATGTGGAACGAGATCGTGAACGCGAATTGAATTCGCGAAAGGAGGAGCGCCGTCGTATCCATTGGAATTCTCCTGGCCTAGGCCCACAGGTTCGATCGGGCGAGATCAACCAGATCGTCCGCGCGTCCGTTGAACACGGCTTTCACCATGTAGAGCGTGAAGCCTTTTGCCATTTCGGCGGTAATGGCGGGCGGAATCGGAAGTACGGTCCGGCTCACCACTGCATCGACCAGCACCGGCCCGTCATGGGCAAGTGCGGCAGCGATGCCCCCGTCGACATCGGCGGGATCCTCGAGGCGTATCCCGCGCACGCCAGCGGCCTCCGCCATGGCGGCAAAGTTTGGATTCTTGAACTCTGTACCGAAGTCGAGAAATCCCGTGGATTTCTGCTCAATCTCGATGAAGCCGAGCGCGCTGTTGTTGAACACCACGACCTTCACCGGAAGGCCAAGCTGCGCAAGGCTGAGAAAATCACCCATCAGCATGGTGAAACCACCGTCACCCGATAGCGAAATCACTTGCCGACCTGGAAACGCCTTTTGGGCACCAATCGCATGCGGCATCGCATTGGCCATCGAACCGTGCCAGAATGATCCGATCAGACGCCGCTTGCCGTTCATCGTCAGATAGCGCGCGGCCCACACCGTCGGAAGACCGACGTCGCAAGTGAAGACGGCGTCCACTGAAGCGTGATCGTTGATCGCCTTGGCGATTTGCTGCGGGTGAATCGGTTTGCGACCAGGTTTGCTGACTGCGAGGTCATCGAGATCTTTGCGCGTCTTGCGATAATGTTTCGTCGCGCGGTCGAGATGGGTGCGGTCGCTCTTTTCTTTGACGAGCGGAAAGACCATATCGAGCGTCGTACGAACGTCGCCCACTACGCCAAGATCAACGGGCGCGCGGCGGCCGATCTGCTCGGGCCGCACATCCACCTGGGCGATGCGAACCCCCGCGCCCCGCGGATAGAACTGGCGATACGGAAAATCGGTGCCGAGCATCAAGAGAATGTCGCAATCGAGCATCGCATAGTAGCCGGACGAGAAGCCGATCAGTCCGGTCATGCCAACGTCGAATGGGTTGTCCCATTCAACATGCTCCTTGCCTCTCAACGCATGCACTACGGGAGCTTTCAGGCGATCGGCCAATGCGACAACCTGATCATGTGCGCCCTGACATCCTGAACCGCACAGAATGGTCACGCGACCGTCGCCGTTGAGGAGATCGGCGAGGCTATCCACATTGGCCCACGTCGGCGTTGCGACAGCCTGGCTAGGCAGCAGACCGGCAACTTTGGGCGGCGCCGCGTCCGAAGCGGGCTGAAGTGCGACGTCGCCCGGAATTACCACGACCGAGACGCCGCGATTACCCACCGCTTGCCGAATCGCAATCTCAAGAATGCGGGGCATCTGATTGGCTCCCGAGATCAACTCGCAAAAGCCACTGCACTCCTTGAACAGATTCTCCGGATGAGTTTCCTGGAAATACCCCGCACCGAGTTCGGCCGACGGGATCTGCGCCGCAATGGCAAGCACTGGTACGCGCGACCTTTGACAATCGAACAGGCCGTTGATCAGGTGGAGATTACCCGGTCCACAGCTGCCGGCGCAGACCGCAAGCTCGCCAGTCAGATGCGCCTCGGCCCCGGCGGCAAAGGCTGCGACCTCCTCGTGCCGGACATGCACCCATTCGATCTTGCCCTGGCGGCGGATCGAGTCGGTCAGCCCGTTCAGGCTGTCGCCGACGATACCATAGATCCGCTTGACGCCGGCCACGGCGAGAATTTCTGCGAATTGATCAGCGACTGTCTTAGCCATGACTAAATCTTCTCCATCAATGGTCTCGGGGTTTTTCTGTGTGTCTCCGGCGGCGAACCACCGGCGATGAGAGGCAGTTCAATGTTCTTGACCTTGAGAACTTCCGCTGTGTCTGCCCGAACACGCCGGCAGAAATCGGCATCCTCGATCAGCGATACACCGTAGGACGGGATAATCTGCTTCAGCTTGGGTAGCCACGCGCTTGCCGTCAGCTCATTGGGAAAGCACTTCTCCAGCACGCTTATCGCGATGAATGCGGCAGTGGAGGCGCCGGGCGAGGCTCCCAGCAGAGCCACGAGCGAACGATCCGCGGCGCCGACGAGTTCGGTTCCAAACTCCAACAAGCCGCCCCGTGAGACGTCGGGTTTTATAATCTGAACCCGCTGCCCCGCGACCTGTAGTTTCCAATCTTCAGCTCTCGCATTAGGGAAATACTCTTCCAGCGCGGCTAACCGTTGGTTCTCGGACTGAAGGAGCTGCCCTACCAAATATTCTGTGAGGTCGAAGTTGTCACGCGCCACCGAAAGTAGTGGCCTGATATTGGCTGGCCTGACCGATTCAAACAAATCCAACAGCGAACCATGCTTGAGAAATTTGCTCGAGAAGCCGGCATAGGGACCGAACAACAGCGAGCGCTGTCCACCTATCACACGAGTGTCGAGATGAGGCACTGACATCGGCGGTGAACCCACCGCCGCCTTGCCATAAACCTTGGCATGGTGGCGCTTGCTGATTTCGGGATCATCGCAGCGTAGCCAGATTCCGCTGACCGGGAAGCCGCCATAGCCCCGGCACTCCGGGATGCCGGATTTCTCCAACAGTGGCAGCGCACCGCCACCGGCGCCTATGAAGACGAACTTTGTCTTAACCGATCGCTTCTTGCCGCTAGCAAGATCCTGAACCTCGATCCGCCAGCGTCCAGTCTCTTCACGGACGATATGGGTCACGCGATTCATGTAGTGTACCTTGCAGCCCGGAAGCCCGACCAGATGGCGAACCAGATGATGGGTGACTGACCCAAAGTCTACGTCAGTGCCGGTAATGATCCGCGTCGCCGCAACGGGCTCGTCGCCAGTCCGGCCTTCCATCACCAGCGGTGCCCATTCCGCGATCTTCTGCTGCTCCTCGGTGTATTCCATGCCATAATAGCAGTGGTGCGCGCTCATCGCCCTGAATCTCTTTCTGAGGAAAGAGACATTGGTGGCACCATGCACAAAACTCATATGAGGCACGGGATGGATAAAGGAGCGAGGATCGGTGATTGCACCTTTCTTCACCAGATAAGACCAGAACTGGCGCGACAGATCGAACTCAACATTGACTTGAAGCGCTTTCGAAATGTCGACGCTGCCGTCGGACCTCTCGGGCGTGTAGTTCATCTCGCAATTGGCGGCGTGACCGGTGCCCGCATTGTTCCAGGGTTCCGAGCTTTCGAGGCCACAATCCTCAAGAGTTTCGAACATTGCGATGCTCAGCGAAGGTTGGAGTTCCTTCAGGAATACCCCCAGCGTGGAGCTCATAACGCCCGCGCCGATGAGCACAACGTCCGGTTCGGTTATGAAGTTACCTGACATCGGGTTTCTCCTTCAAATTGTTGTGCAGTTTACTTTTCCTGGCTGCGCTCGATTAAGCCGTGACCTGTTGCCGCTTGTTTGCGCGAAACGGGACCGCGGCTCCTGGTTGGAGGATCACGTAGGCGCGACGCCAGGAAGAATCGTCGGTCAGCTTCCAACTGTGCCCGGACCCGACCGTGTCCTCAGCGAGCAGAATATTGCCGGGGTGGAGAAGAAAATGATCACCTTTGCGCGTTTGAAATTCCAACGTGCCACTTAGCGTAATCACCAGCTGCCGGGCCGGCGCCGTATGCCAAGCGAAAGCGCCGCCCGAGGCCGTTTCCTGGAATGAGATGGTGGACACCGCGAGCTTACAGCTCAGTGAATCACCGCGTTGACCCGGCTCGAGGTCGATGACGCCTTCCTCGAAATGTGAATTCTGATCGTCGCCGGTCCATAAACGTACACATCTGATCATGCTAACTCCTTTTATTGTGCTTGCTGAATTACCCGCACGGATCCTTCCGGCCAACCGCGGTTGACCGAAAGGGAAAAGCGGTCTCCGGATCGAGGATCGTGTAGACACGGCACCAGGGCTGGTCGCCGACCAGCTTCCAGTTGTGGCCGGCTCCGCTGGTGTCCTCGGTGAACAGGATGTCGCCCGGGCGCAGCAGAAATCGTCCATCGGGCGTCTCAAATTCCAGTGTGCCGCTGAGCGTCATGACGAGTTGCCGAACGGCATCCGGGTGCCATCCGAGTTTCGGGTCCACGTCCGCTTCATGGAACGATGCCGAGACGATGGGTAGCTCACCGCTGAGCGCGTCTCCTCTCGCTCCGGGCTCAAGATCAATGAGGCCAGATTCGAAATGCGACTTCCGGTCGGCGCCAGTCCATAGTTTTATACATCGGATCATCGTGTCTGTTTCCCATGCGCCGGTATGCTGGCCTTAGCGATTTCAGTTGCCTGAGCAACGTAGGGTCTAACCATCTTTGCGGGATCGACGACGCGGTCGAACTCACTCTCGGTAACAAAACCAAGTTTCAGCGCTGCTGTCTTAAGAGTGAGGTCATTGTCCATCGCGTAGTGCGCGATCGTTGACGCCTTGTCATAACCGATCACCGGCGCCAAGGCGGTAACAAGCATCAGCGAGCGGTCGACATATTCCAGGATCTTCTTCACATTCGGCTTGGTTCCTTCGACGAGAAACTTACGAAAATTCGCACAGCCGTCGGTCATGATCGTGATCGAATGTGTGATGTTGTGGATCATCAGCGGCTTGTAGACGTTCATCTCGAGATAGCCGCTGGCTCCACCAAAGCCCACGGCAACGTCATTCGCCATCACCTGCACGGCGATCATCGTCAAAGCCTCGGCCTGAGTCGGATTGACCTTGCCTGGCATTATCGACGAGCCCGGCTCATTCTCGGGGATTATCAATTCCGCAAAGCCGGCGCGCGGGCCGCAGGACATCAGCCGAATGTCGTTGCCGATCTTGTAGAGCGAGACGGCAAGCGTTCGGAATGTGCCGGAGAGCTGTACCAGCGCGTCATGCGCGCCTTGAACGGTGAATTTGTTCGGCGCGCTGATAAACGGCAGCCGCGCCAGCACGGCAATCTCGGCAGCAACGGCCTCGGCAAAGCCGGGCGCTGCGTTGATGCCGGTGCCGACGGCAGTACCGCCGAGAGCGAGGCGATAAACTCCCTTGAGCGCGTCCTCAATACGTTCAAGATTGTCGGCCAGCATGCCGGCGTAACCGGACCATTCCTGTCCGAGCGTAATAGGTGTCGCGTCCTGCATGTGAGTACGCCCGATCTTGACGATATCGTCCCATTCGAGACTTTTCGCCGCAATAGCGTCATGCAGGGCCCTCACGGATGGAACGAGGCGCTGCGTCGTATTCACAGCGGCCGCGATGTACATCGCGGTCGGAAAGCTGTCGTTAGACGACTGCGACATGTTGACGTGATCGTTGGGGTGGACTGGCTCCTTGCTGCCAAGCGGCGTGCCTTCAAGCTGGCAGCATCTGTTGGAAATCACCTCATTCACATTCATGTTGAACTGGGTGCCGCTACCGGTCATCCAAACATGCAGCGGAAACATTTCGTGGTGTTGGCCGGCGAGGATTTCGTCGCAGACGCCCACAATTAGCTTCCGGACTTGGTCGTTTAACCGTTTTCCAGCATGGTTCGCATTGGCTGCCGCTTTTTTCAGGATCGCATAGGCTGTGATCATTTCGCGCGGAATTAGATCCTTGCCGATGCTGAAATGTTCGAGTGACCGCTGAGTTTGAGCACCCCACAGCTTGTCTGCAGGCACCTCGACTACACCTAAACTGTCGCTCTCTTGCCTCACGTCGGTCATCTTTTTTGTCCACGTTTCGTCTTGTCGCCGTCGCGCGCGGCCCAAGAGCATCAAAACCATCTCCCGTAACGGGTTTTGCCGGCTGTTCAAATGCGAGTAGACACGGAGCGATATTGCGCGATCAGCATTGCTATGACTTGTTAGATGTTGCGACGTCTACGATCTGACGATGCAAAACCGGTATTCCACGAAAAGCGTCGAACGAAGCTCCCGCCGATGACTCACTCGGTAGGTTGCCCGCGGTAGTACTCCCGAAACACTCCGCCGATCTTCAGCAGAGTCGGTCCGGTTCAATTTTGCTCAACGGAAAAGACAGCGTCACCCTTGTGCCGATCGCTCCAGATTTTTGATTGATCGTTCCGCTGAGATCCCGAACAAGAGAGCGAAGGATTTTCAGACCCTGCCCCGACTTTATATTCTTCAATACGGGACTGTTGTCAGTGACAGCGCATTCCACAAAAACGCCGCGGTTGATGAGTTCGATCTGCACTTTTCCGCCGCCACCATAAAATGCGTGCCGCGAGGCGTTAGCGATCAGTTCTGAGATGATCATTCCTAATCGCCAGCAGCACGAGGCATTTAAAGTCAGCGGACATTCAATAAATGCCAGCTCAATGCCTTTGTGTTGCAGCCTTGCGTGACTTATGGATTGACAAAGTTCGCGAAGATATTTCGCGGCGTCGACCTCCTCGTCAGCGACAGGTATTTGCAAAGCTCGGTATATACGGGCGAAGTCGTATATGTGCTGTATTACTCCGGCCAGGGCGACTTTGACGTCGTCGTTGCTAGTTTGCGACGCCATCAACTTTACGAAGCCGATCGTGGACATCAACTCATTGCTGATACGGTGCGTCAGCTCCAGCAGCAGTACGTGTTCGCCGACCGCTGGATCTTCGCACGGTTTCATTTCCATCGAATTGTGCATGCGGCTTTCCATAGCTGATTAATTAGTTCCCACGCAGACCTTCGTCCTGGTCCGTCTAGGTCGGTTGTTTTGGCGACGGCCCAGAACGGCGCCTGCCAGGCCTCGCCAAGCCTGAATGTTTCAACCTCGACGAGGTTCAAGTCGGTATCCGGGATTGCCGAAGTTTTCCGCGAGCTGCTGGTGCCTTACGCCGAAACCCTTGCTAGGCAGCTTGAGGTGTCGCAGCCAGCTGCGGTCGGCTTCCTGGCGGTCAGCGAGCAGGCCCCCGCATTTTTTTGAACATATCGCTGCTCGCCAGCTGTAGTACCGGACGAGACCAAATTGTCCGTCACAAATAGCGCACCGCTTTGTTGTACCATTACGAGGATGTTGCGCTGCTGATCATTGTCGCCTCCGTTGGATCTCGCGTGGGTCGTGACATCTCTTGTCCGCCGCCGCACTTTACGCGACGCGCGGTCTTGCAAATTGTGTTGACCTTCCAAGATTCGCAGTGAGTAGAGACACCCGCGTAGAGAGTTTGACGTTTCATCCGAAATTGCGGTGGTAGCTGCTGGGCGTCTGCCCGGTGATTTTTCGGAACACAGCCGTGAAGGAGCTTGTCTCGCTAAAGCCTAGAGTAAGCCCAACCTCGGTCACGGAATGTCTTCTCCCAGCCAACATAACCTTCGCCTGCTCGATGCGCCGCTTTGTGTGGTAGCGATGCGGCGGGACGCCGAACGATTGCTTGAATGCTCTGCAGAAGTGAAAGGTGCTCAACCGAACGAGCCGAGCGAGCTTGGTGACCGGAATCTGCCTTGATAGGTGCTCCTCAATGTACGCGGTCACAATCCTTTGCTGCCATGGCGCTAAGCCACCCCTGATAGGGGCGTCAACGCGCGTAGTTCCGCTATTAAGGCGCATGAGCTCGTGGACCAGTACGACGCGAAGAGCCTCTACATAGTGCCTATTCGCAGCTCCCGGATCGTCGACCGCTTGCCGGAGCTTCGCCGCCGTGCTCCAGATTGTCGCGTCCTCGAAGAATAACCGTGGTGCAAGGAGTATGCCCTCATCGGACCCGATCTGAAACTCCTCGGGATCAAGATAAAAATATGTAACGCCTATCGGAGTACGCGGGTCGTGCCACTCACGATACTCGTGCCCTGCTGGCACGAAGGTGAGCTTCTTGGCAACGTCGCGCAGCGTCGATCGCGGGACGCCCTCGACGTAAGATTCTCCGTCGCGACGCACGCCTTGTTCATATACGGCAAGTAGGTGCACACGCGAGCGGAAGCTATAGTCGATGCGATTGTGAGCCGTTGCCTGGACGACCTCAGCACCCATCCGGTGCCACTGTATCCCGCGGCGGGTAACGAGGCGAAGCGGCGCCACGCTCACCGAATTGGATGAGATGTCAATTGACTGTTCACTTCGCGATAGTCCGAGATCGCCGAAAGCCGCCGGCAAGGCAAGAGACTCTATGCCATTATATGTCGGACTTTGGAGCGTACTATTGCAGACGGACTTCGGTGGCCTACCGCCGATCGACAGGGAGCTGTTCAACATGGCTATAGCTCTCGCGTTTCAGGTTCAGACGCTCAGTCGTCTTGACCTATTTTAATTTATGGAACGCAGAGTAATGCGCAGCCGCCAATGCTTTCTATCGCACTTAGGTTTTCCTCTATAACCGATAAACCTATACCTAAGTCTGAGCGTCGCCTCGTCATGGGATCGCCCGACTGACGCAAAATTCCCCAAATTGCAGCAATTTCCGATCAGCGCGTGATCAAAGATCTGGCTATGACTCAAACCCTCGGACGAGTGTCGCATTTACGCAAAGCTCGTTCGGTACTTTGCCAGCCTTGATTCCCCTAGGCCTTCGGTCGCCCCCCGTGCTCGGCCATGATGGATAAAGCGAAGCCGCGTCTCCCCCGGTCGCTTCGTTACGAGATGCTGGCAAGATGGGCCGGTGGCACTCTTGTCACCGGCCCTTTTTACGTCAGTGCTAGATGCGGACCGCGCTGATGCACACTTCGCTAGTGGATGCTGCGCGGGCAGAATGCCTTAACTATCCAATTACGCTGCGGTGGAGCTCTATGGCAGTGTCGAGGCACCTAACCAAAGCGCTCTCGTCGAGAGGTTTTGTGATAAAGAAGATGGTCCGGGCATAGAGCGCATGCCTGCGAATACTTCCACCAGGCACGACCGCAATAAATACTAACGGTACGCGGCATCTTTGGTTTCCCAAATGAGACTGCTGCATGTCCTGGTCGCTAGCTTGGGCGGGGATTGATGGCTCCAGCTTTTATTGCTTTCACCGACATCGAAATTTCGTCATCTGCAGTCATGAAGACAATGGTGTGAATGTCCGCCTTGGACAGCGCGTCCTGAGATTCGAGGCGGTTCACACCCGATAATCTGATATCGAGCACTCGGCGACGGGCAAAGTTCGGAAGATCGCTCTGCGGCTACCGAGCTGAATACCTCTACATTGAGGTCCATCGACCGGAACAGGCGCGTCAGTGAGACCCGCATCGACTAGTCATCGTCAACGGGTAAAAAAGGCAATCTTACCCAATACGTAGATCCGATCAATTTGCGCAGAGCGCTCCGTGGGTCTGATGTCGTTTCCGTTTTCGCGGCCGGACCTCTGTGTTTTCGAAGGTCGTCGAGCCCCCAGGGATCCGTAGGCCTTGGAAATGGCAAGAACACAACAGAATGAGCATCGAACAACCCATAGGATTGTCGGGATCGGAAGTGGCCACCATAGAACCAAGGAAGCTTATCAGTGGAAGCGATCGAAACGTCCGAACAAATCAACGAAGATCGCCGTCGCCTTCTTAGGACCACGGCCATGGGTGTTGCAGCCACGGCCGCCTTCGGTCTGCTTCCACCGAAGTTGCATGCAGCGACTGAAGACAACGCAATCCGCCCCTTCCGCTTCAACGTTCCGGAAGAGGCGATCGGCGATCTCCGCCAACGTATCGCAGCGACACGCTTGCTTCGGCGGGAGACTGTTACTGATCAATCCCAGGGCGTGCAGCTGGCGACGATGAAGAAGCTCTTACAATACTGGGGGACGCACTACGACTGGCGAAAGGTGGAGGCGCGCTTGAACGCCATGCCGCAATTTGTGACTAAGATCGACGGTCTCGACATTCAATTCGCACACATACGTTCTCGTCATGCGAACGCCCTGCCGCTGATCATGACACATGGTTATCCCGGCTCGATCATAGAGCTCCTGAAGGTTATTGGCCCGCTGACCGATCCGACTTCCCATGGCGGACGTGCAGAAGACGCCTTCCATCTCGTTCTTCCATCGCTGCCCGGCTATGGCTTCTCGGCCAAGCCGCAGGAAACGGGGTGGGGTTTTCCCCGCATCGCCCGCGCCTGGGCCTTGCTGATGGAGCGCCTAGGATACGAGCGCTACGTGTCCCAGGGCGGAGACCATGGATCGGTCGTATCTGACGTGATGGCGCGCCAGGCGCCTCCGGGACTACTTGGCATCCACGTCACTATGCCCGCGACAGTGCCAGCGGACGTCGCCAAGGCGTTAAATGACGGGGATCCGGCGCCGTCCGGGTTGTCCGACGCGGAGAAGACCGCGTTCGCGCAACTCGATGCCTTCTATAAGAAGGGTAGCGGCTATTCCGCAATGATGGGCACCCGCCCGCAAACCTTGGGTTACGGGCTGGCGGACTCGCCTGCCGGCCAGGCAGCCTGGATGTATGACAAATTCGCCGCCTGGACACAGAGCGGCGGCGAGCCCCAGAGGGTACTTACGCTGGACGAGATGCTCGACGACATCTCACTCTACTGGTTCACGGACAGTGCGACCTCTGCTGCGCAGCTCTATTGGGAGAACAACGAGAACAACGGCAACAACTTTAACGCGGTTGATATCTCGCTCCCGGCGGCGATCACAGTCTTTCCGGGTGAGATCTATCGCGCCCCGCGAAGCTGGGCCGAGCGCAGCTACCACAATCTCATCTATTGGAACGAAGCCGCGAAGGGCGGGCACTTCGCGGCCTGGGAACAGCCGGCAATTTTCGCTGACGAGATCTGGGCAGCGTTCAGATCGCTGCGATGATTAGAGAGAGACGAACGCGCGCAAGGGCGTGGCGCAACTCAGCAGCCACGCTCGGCAACGTCGATATCACGACCAGCTTGGTCCGGGTCGGGCCTACCACGGATCCGTCCTGCCCGTGTCCATAAAGCAGGCTATGCCCTAAATTGGAGAGATCAATGTCAGACAAAATCGACCACTATCGCCGCCATTTCCTTGGCGTTGCGGCCGGAACCATTGCAACCGCCCAGTTCGTGATGAGCGGAAAAGCCGAGGCGCAACCGAGCAAGGCAAAAGCGGCGGCCATGCGCGCTACCAAGCCCGTGACCCACACGTCGTTCGCTTCACTGAAGCAGATCGATGCGGGCCTTCTGAATGTCGGATATGCAGAAGCTGGTCCCACCGACGGACCAACCGTCATTCTTCTTCACGGCTGGCCCTACGACATTTACAGCTTTGCTGATGTCGCGCCTTTGTTGGCCTCCGCGGGCTACCGAGTGATAGTTCCGTATCTACGCGGCTACGGCACGACGCACTTTCTTTCAGGCGAAACGTTCCGTAACGGCCAACCGTCGGCGGTCGCCGTCGATATTATTGCTTTGATGGATGCGCTCAAGATCGAGAAGGCGACGCTTGCCGGTTTCGATTGGGGCGCGCGGACGGCCGATATCATCGCAGCACTTTGGCCTGAGCGCTGCAAGGCCCTGGTCTCCGTGAGCGGTTATCTGATCGGCAGCCAGGAATCCGGCAAGACACCGCTTCCACCAAAAGCCGAGCTCGAATGGTGGTACCAATTTTACTTCGCCACGGAGCGCGGCCGGGCCGGCTACGACAAATACCGGCACGATTTTGCCAAGCTCATTTGGCAACTCGCCTCGCCAAAGTGGGACTTCGATGATGCCACGTTCGAGCGCAGCGCAGCTGCTCTCGAAAACCCGGATCATGCCAAAATCGTGACCCATAGTTACAGCTGGCGCATCGGGCAGGCCGATGGCGAGCGGAAATATGACGATCTGGAAAAGCGACTCGCCGAAAGTCCTAATATCACCGTGCCAACCATTACCATGGAAGGCGATGCCAATGGCGCACCGCATCCGGAGCCCAGCGCCTATGCCAAGAAGTTCTCGGGCAAATATTCGCACCGGACCATTAAGGGCGGTGTCGGACACAATCTGCCTCAGGAAGCCCCGCAAGCCTTCGCCGAAGCGGTCATCGACGTCGCCGAAAGTTGATCGGCGGTAGAGCCTGCGCAGGTTCCCCGCGGACCGAAAGATTCGGTCCGCGGGGCGTCCCTGGCTACGTCGATCAAATCGCATCCAACACGAACGTTCGGACCGGTTGTGATGCAATCGAGCGTAGGAACGCGATCCACATTAGTAAGTAGATTGAGGGAATAATCCCATGACCGTTACATCTGACTACGTTCGTGAAATCTTTAAACATCTGGAATACGGCGACGGCGCCGCCTTCTTCGCACATGTCGCCGATGACGTCGATTGGACGGTGATGGGCACTCATCCGCTCGCAGGCGAGTACCTCAGTAAGGCAGACTTTATCAACGGCACCTTCGCCAAGCTGAGCCGGGTGCTTCCACAAGGGGCTCAACTTCATGTGGAGCATCTGATCGTCAAGGACGATCAAGTGGTGGTTGAGCTTCGTTCCCTGGCGACAGCCAAGAACGGCATGCGGTTCGATAATCGCTATTGTTGGATCGTTTGTTTTGAAACCGAAAGAATTGTGCGCGTTCGCGCTTATCTGGACTCAGCAATGGTCGCTCAATTGCTCAAAGAGAATCCGATAGCCTGATCCACACAGCTCGCGCAGGCTTCCACGCCTTACCTCGCTCAAGCGAGTCGCCCAGCGACGCTCATTTGTACGAAATGGTACTCTATGAAACGGATCTCTATCTTGGTGTTCACAGCTGCGGCTGCAGCGTGCGTCACCGCTTCAATTCCGCTCACAGCCGGACGCGCCGAGGATGAGGCGTCCCCGATCTTCGGCGTCAAAGTTCCCGTCGGATACCGCCAGTGGGAGTTGGTCGCCGTGGCTCACGAATCGGGTTTGGACGAACTCCGGGGCATTCTCGGGAATGCCATAGCGATTAAAGCCTACCAAGACGGAATGCTTCCTTTCCCGGATGGCACAATGCTCGCCAAGCTCGCCTGGAAACACGTGCCGTTGGCTGGGCTCGACGGAGCCTTCGTCACCGGGCCGGCAACGACGGTTCAGATCATGGTCAAGGACTCAAAGAAATACGCATCGACCGGCGGCTGGGGTTTTGGCCGGTTCATCGACGGCAAGCCCGTCGACGAAGCGCAGCATAAAACATGCTTCCCTTGCCACGAGGCCAATGTGAAGGGGCACGACTTTGTCTTCACGCAGTTCGCACGGTGAAGATTGAAATGATGACAACTCGACCCTTGGGATTTCATCAATAAGGTCCCGACGGTCTGGCCCTGCACTTCAGGCACAGCTCTTTAGCAAGCAATCCACGATGACCCAATTCGAAAGGAGCCGACCATGACTCAACTCGCAAGTGAAACCGCCGTGACTCAACCCGGAAAAGTGCTATTCACAGCTAAAACTCACACCACCGGTGGCCGGGAGAACGGCATCTCCCGCAGCTCTGATGGCCGCCTGGACATTAAGCTTGCGGTTCCTGGCACCTCGGGCACCGGCACCAATCCGGAGCAGCTATTCGCCGCAGGTTGGTCGGCCTGTTTCGAAGGAGCGATGGGGCTTGCGGCCCGCAAGATGAAGATCGCTCTTCCTGCAGAACTAGCCATCGACGCCGAGGTGGACCTGAATCTATTGGGCGGCGCCTTCTTCCTCCGAGCTCGCCTCAACGTCAGACTGCCGGGCATGGAGCGCGCAATTGCCCAGGCCGTGGTCGAAGCCGCGCACCAGACGTGTCCGTACTCAAAAGCTACCCGCGACAACATCGACGTGACGATCACCCTTGTCCTGGATGGAAATACGATTCTGCCAATAGGAGTTTATTTGGCGAGTCCTCTCGATCGAACTCGCGCGCTCTAAGAGGGGCGATGAATTTGGGCTGCGATAAAGGCCGTCATCCATCGGCCGCCTATATCCGCTAGAGGGATCCACCCGATGATTGAGTTCGCTTTCGCATTTGCGGCAGGTGTGCTTACCGTCGCCGCGCCATGCATTCTGCCCATGCTCCCAATCCTGCTTGGCGCATCGATCGGCTGTCAAAGCCACTTCCGGCCAATCTTCATCGTCGCGGGTTTCGTTCTAGCTTTCTCGGCCTTCGCTCTTTTGTTCAGCGTCTTTCCTGCGGTGCTTGGTTTGTCACACGACACCTTACGCAAACTCTCCGTGGTCCTGCTCGGTGGCTTCGGACTGCTCCTTCTGTGGCCTTGGCCGTACGAATGGTTCGTCGCCAAATTCGGCCCCCTCTTCAATTTTGCTGACGACGTAGGCCGCCGCGCCGGATCCGGCAATTCCGGAGGTTTGGTGCTGGGATTAGCGCTCGGCGTCGTATGGACACCCTGCGCCGGGCCCATTCTCGGCTCTATCTTGACGTTGATCGCAACGTCGGAACATCTCGCGCGATCCGGCGCATTGCTAGTTTGTTACGCGACCGGAGCCGCCATTCCCATGCTCGTCATTGCGTATGGCGGACAATATGTGACGACTGATGTGCGCAGCCTCACGCGTTACACCCCGGTCCTGCGGCGCGTGTTCGGCGCAGCGATACTGTTCGTCGCTATCGCTCTCTACACGCAATACGACACGGTGATCGCCGTGTGGCTCTCGGACTATTACCCGAACCTTCAGATGGGATTATGACCATGCGCAAGTTCTTAGCATTGGCAGTGTTCGCGCTTGTTGTGCTTTTGGCTGCCTCCGAATTTGGCCCGCCGCTGCTTCTCAGGGAGGGGTCCAACTCGTCAGAGCACACGCCAGCACCGGAGTTTACCGGAATCTCTACCTGGCTGAATTCTTCACCCCTTACAATGGCGGGCTTGAAAGGAAAGGTCGTCCTTGTCCAATTTTGGACCTACTCCTGCATCAACTGCCTGCGTACGCTGCCCTATGTGACGAAGTGGTACGGAAAATACAAAGACAAGGGGTTCATCGTCATAGGCGTTCATACGCCCGAATTCAGCTTCGAAAAAGAGACAAGCAATGTCGCGACCGCAATTAAGCGCTTTGGAATCAACTATCCGGTCGCACTGGATAATCGGTACAGCACCTGGAAGGCCTACGAGAACCAGTATTGGCCCGCGGAGTACCTAATCGATAGCTCGGGCAAGATCGTCGCAACCCAATTCGGCGAAGGCAATTATCAGAAATTGGAAGATGCCATCGCCCGTCTCGTCGGCGACAGTTTGCCCGACGCCAGAGTTGACGATCCTGACCTGAGCGTTATCGGATCGCCCGAGATGTATTTCGGCACCGAGAAGAACAGCGGCGCCATCGTGGGCTCGCAAGCCCCGGAGGCCGGAGAGCATTTCTATGCTGCCCCCAAGAACGTGCCACTAGATCGCTTCGCGCTTTCAGGGAACTGGAAGCTGAGCGAGGACAGCGCCACATCATCGGCAGATGGTGACGAAATCCTTCTCCGGTTTCGTGCACCCAAGGCAAATCTGGTGGCCGGGAGCTCATCACCGCAAACACTATTGATCACGGTAGATGGAGAGCCGCAGTCGCCGGTGGCCGTTCAAGGAAGCCAGCTTTATTCGCTCTATAGCGGCAGCAATGGCGAACATGTGCTACGCGTGACGATACCGAAAGCCGGCTTGAGCGCTTTCACCTTTACATTCGGATAGTTCGCCGATTCCGGGAGAGCATAGCATGGCGGCAAAGATGGCGAGCAGCATAGATCGAATTCAGAGAAAGCTTGCAGCAATTCTTGCGGCCGACGTCGCCGGCTATTCCCGACTAATGAGTACAGACGAGGCCGGTACCATGCGGACTCTTTCCGCATATCGCCAGCTTATGGACGACCTGATCGCCCAATATGGTGGCCGAGTGGCGAATACCGCAGGCGATAGTATCCTCGCAGAGTTTCAAAGCCTCTTCGATGCGGTGGAATGCTCCGTAGCTATACAACTGAAACTTGGAGAAGCGGCAGCGGGGCTGACCGAAGATTCCGCCCTCCGGTTTCGGATAGGTATTCATCTCGGCGACGTCATGATACGCGGCAACGATCTTCTTGGCGATGGCGTAAATATCGCGGCGAGGTTGGAGGGAATGGCGGAGCCTGGGGGCGTCTGCATTTCGGGCGTCGTGTTCGATCAGATCGACGGCAAGATTGACCTCTCATTCCGATCGCTCGGAACGCAATCCTTGAAAAATATAGCCCGGCCGATCGAAGCCTACGCTATCGAACTCAACAAGGAAGATCGTCTGCCGCCTGCCGCCAACTTTTCGTCGGCGAAGTTTCAGCAACAAATCAGATATTGCCGATCCGAAGATGGTGTTCGGTTGGCCTATTCTCTCGCCGGCAGCGGCCCTCCTTTGGTAAAATCTGCAAACTGGATCAACCATATCGAGCTCGATTGGGAACTTCCCGTTTATCGGCATATGCTGGCAGGCTTGGCCAAGCATCATACGCTGATCCGTTATGATGCTCGAGGTAACGGACTGTCAGATTGGGACAGTAGCGAATTGTCGATCGATGCTTGGGTGAACGATTTTGAGGCCGTCGTAAACGCCGCGGGTCTCGATCGCTTTCCCGTTTTTGGCTTTTCTCAGGGATGCGCGGTCTCGATTGCTTACGCGGTACGCAACCCACACCGCGTCTCCAGTCTCATGCTATTTGGCGGCTTCGCTACCGGGCGATACAAAAGGGCGTCAACAACGGCCGCTGACCTTGATCGTTTTCGGGCGATCGCAACTCTGATGAGATTTGGGTGGAATTCTGAGGATCCCACCTTCCGACAAATGATGACGTCCCAATTAATGCCTACGGCCACCAAAGAACAAGCACAAGCCTTCAATGAGATGCAACGCAAGTGTTTATCAGCGGAAAACGCTGCTCGACACTATGAAACCGTTTGCGATTTTGACATTCGGGATCTCTTGCCACGAGTGGCTGTGCCAACGCTTGTCCTTCATATCCGCGACGATCTCATGGTCCCTGTTGATGAAAGCCGCCGAATGGCGGCAAGCATACCAGGTGCCAGATTTGTCTCGCTGCCAGGCAAGAACCACATACCTTTGGAGAACGATCCGGGGATGCCCCAGTTCTTTGAAGAAGTCTCGAATTTTCTAAGCCAAACCGCGCCTGATCTGCTCGTAGGATAAGTGCAGTGGAGATTGGTAATTTTGGGCGATATTTTGGATCAACTGACATTAATGCCCTGGAGATTCCACACTTAGCCGATTGCGCCATGCACCGGGAATCTCCGTAACTTACTACTGTCGTATGTGAAAAATTGCACTGTTTGCCGCACGCATTTATCCCCAGATAAAGGCATATCGGTATTTCGCCCCGTCGACCGCGCCGGGCACGTTCTTCGTGGCCCAGTCCCCGGTGGACTGGATAAGATTTGCGACTGGCGGTCCGCTAGCTGTCAGACATCTAGAGCTCTTTCGAGACAGCCGACTAGGGCATTTGATTCGAATGGCTTTCTGAGCAGGCAAACCGCACCGATGACTATTGCTCTGGCTTCAAGCTCCGGCTCTGCACGCGCGGTGATCATGATGACAGGCACCTTTGATCCGCGGGACGCAAGAAGCAGCTTGAGATCAAACCCGCTCATGCCGGGCATGTGAATATCGGTGATGACGCAGTCGCATGATCTTTCGCCGTCCCCCGCAATAAAATCTTCTGCGGAAGTATACCCGCGCGGGCGGTATCCCAGCGAACAGAGCGATTCAACAAGCGCTATTCGGAATGCTTCGTCATCGTCGATGACCGCGATTAAGAGCTCTCTTGACACACATCGTCCTTTCCCCCGATTTGGCCGTAGTCGGCGGAGCGAGAGATGGTTTTCGCATCTGACGGGAGCGCCGGGAATTATACACCAGTGTTATTCCCGATCTTTACGGTCGCTTGGGACTGACCAAGTCCGCCATACGGACGAGGTCTGTCAGGGTTCGGGCATTCATTTTACGCATAGCTGCACCGCGATGAATTTTCACCGTGATCTCGCTTATTCCAAGATCACCGGCTACCTGCTTATTCATCTTGCCGGCAGTGACCAGCTGCATCACCTGCTTTTCGCGAGGTGTCAGCGTTCCATACCGTTGCAGCATCTGTGAAACATCACCGTCAATAATCCGCCGCTGTCGATCGCGATCGATGGCCGCCATCACGGCGTCAAGCATATCCTGATCGTGAAATGGCTTGGTAAGAAAGTCCACAGCACCCCGCTTCATGGCGCGAACCGACATGGCAATATCCCCATGCCCAGTTATCATCACAACCGGCAGCTGAACGCCCATTTGGATCAGTTGGGCCTGGAATTCTAACCCGTTCATATCGGGCAAGCGGATGTCGATAACGACGCATCCCGGCTTGTCTGCGATGCTTGTTATCAAAAAATCGCCCGCAGCAGCGTAGGTCTTGGTATCAAGCCCTACCGAGTCGAACAGGCCTTCTAACGCGCCACGCATCGACGCATCATCATCAACCACATGCACCACCGCCCTGTCTTTCGTCTGGAACGGCATGGTCGAGGGCACCCGTGCGGTTAAACCCTCTGTTAGCATAGCAGAAATCGGTTTGGGGATCAAACCAAGGTATGAGTAGATTGTCTTATGGTCTGATGGGCGCGTGCCCAGTTCTGACGCAGGTGGCCCAAGGCCGCCGTGAGGCTACTGCTTCGGCACGCCTTCCAACTGGCTATCAGCCTATATAACCTGGGGGCGGCACGAAACCGCCGAACTCCCGTTCAAGAAGCTCAGCAAAAGCGATCGTCGTGCGATCATCAAGATAGGGTCCGATGATTTGCACGCCGATCGGAAGACCGGTCGGCGAACGATCGATGGGGGCTGCGGTCGCGGGAAGGCCGATTGTGCTGGCAGGGTCCGCCCACACAAAACACGCATCTAAAAAGGGGTATCCTTTGCCGTCGATCTCAATATGTCGCGCCTCAATCGGCAGCGAATGGTCGTGCGGGAAAGCCGGAACCGGGGCCGGCGGGTAAAGCACTATATCCCACTCTCGAAAGAACAGGCTCCACTGCTGCTGGAGTCGCTTACGCGCTACGTTCGCCGCGATCCAATCACGATGGCTCATGACCGTGCCACGCGCGCGCTGGGATTCAAGGCTGCTATCACTTGGCGTCAACATCGCGACCGAGCGTTGCATCTCCTTATATCGGTCAGCCGCCAAACTCGCACTCTTGGCGGATCCTAAGAGCCTCATATATAGCCGAGCCGAGTCAGCGAGGTTCGGTAGCAATGTAGAGGCGTGAGCGACCTTGACGCCTGCCTTGGCGAGCCGCTCCGACAATCGACCCATCGCGGTGCGCACGGCAGTGCCCGTCGGCATCAGCGGATGACTGTCGATGACGAGAACGCGAAAGCTTTTGAGATCATTGTGTCGTGCTGGAGGCAATGCCAAACGATAGCCAATTCCTGCACGCTCCTCGTCCGGGCCGGCGACCGCATCAAGCGCTAACGCGAGATCCGTAGCGGTCCTGGTCATCGGGCCAACCACGGCAAGATCGCCGCCGCCTGACAACGGCGGGAAGGGTGGCGGGTTGTATCCACGAACAGGGATCAGACCGTGCGTTGGCTTGTGCGCGTAGACGCCACAGAAGTGTGCAGGCACACGTAACGATCCGCCAATGTCCGATCCGAACGACAGCGGTCCAAACCCGGCGGCGAGGGCCGCAGCGGAGCCGCCCGAGGATCCCCCGGGGGAGCGGCCGGTGTCCCACGGATTATTAGTCGTGCCGTAGACGTCGTTGTAGCTCTGGAAATCTCCGAGGCCCAACGGCACATTGGTTTTACCCAGTATGACGGCCCCCGCGCTCTTCATCCGGGAGACAATGACCGCATCCTCTTTCGGCACATAGTCCTTGAACTGGGGAAAACCCCAGGTCGTCGGCAATCCAGCAATATTGAAGGCTTCCTTGATGGTCATCGGTATGCCGAGCAGCGACCGCCGCTCGCCGCGGGCCAAAGCAACATCAGCTTCGGCGGCCGCCGCTCGCGCGCGCTCGAAGTCGCGGACTACGACGGCATTGATATGCTGATCCAACGCTTCGATTCGAGCGATGGTGTGTATCAAGAGCTCGGACGCGGAAATCTTTCGGGTCTGCAATGCTTCCGTAAGCTCTTGAATCGTGGAGTAATCCCACTCCGATCCCCGTGTAGAATGAGACTTTTGCGGTGAAGCCACACGCATCGCTGCAGTGGTCGAAAGGGCACCGCTGATCGAAACTTCGCAGGATTCAATAGAGATATCGCGTCGCGTCGTCATTAAACACTCCTACCGTCACACGGGCCAGCCTCTGATTGTAAAGCTGCAACTGGCTTCCGCTGATGCTTCCTGGCAGGGGTCAGATTTACGGAAGTAGCCGGCCGAATTTCGATGCCTCATGACACCTCGAATGTGCCTTCGACCTCGATGGCCGCGTCGGCCGGAAGCACTGTAACGCCGACAGCCGTGCGGGCATGGCGCCCCTTGTCGCCGAACACTGCTACCATCAGGTCCGAAGCACCGTTCATCACTAACGACCCATCGAGAAAGTCCGGCGCTGAATTGATGAAGCCGCCCAGCCGCACCACACGCACTACGCGATCGAGATCGCCCAGCGCGACTTTGATCTGCGCCAGCAGGTTGATCGCACAGACCCGGGCTGCGGCCTGGCCCTCCTCGACGGTAATCTGGCGTCCGAGCTTGCCCTTAGCGACCGGGACTCCGTCGACAAGGCATAGCTGGCCGGATAGGAATAACAAGTTCCCGGTGCGCACGAAGCCTACATAGTTGGCAATCGCGGCCGCAGGCATCGGCAACACAATCCCTAGATCTTTTAGCTTCTCGTCGATTATTCCAGACATTTGGTTTCCTCTAAGGCTTCAACGAAGGCATAGCGTGGCGCTTCCGCTTGAAACAACTTAGGGCCCCTTGCGAACTCTGCTATCCTATCTCCAGCAGAGGTGGACCATATCAATGTATGAGTAGCTAAAGCATCTTCCGGTAAAGCGGAGCGGTCGATGTCATTTCGCGCTAAAGCGGGAAGATGGTTTCACATTCGAAGTGCAGCACTCGCTGAGCGATGACCTCAGCAGAAGTGTGCCAGTCAACGTCTTTGCGCGGGTTTGTGTTGTTGGTTGGCATTCAATGGAGATCGGCTGCAACAGGAATAGCTCAGTAATTGCTCCGAAGTAGACGAGCGCGTTCCTTTACTCGCCTAGACCTACTCCAGGTTGCTGCTCAACTCACCAATACGTCACGGACCAATCCTCGGATTCTTACGCGGAGGAGGGCTTATCAGAAATATTGCTTCTGGCGAGACGCACGAAACAGCCCACTCCGATCTTAAATCCGCCCCACATGTGAGCTCACCGATTCGTGATACAAAATCCGCTGGTTCCAAGGGCAATGTTATGTCCGACTTCGCAGCCATCCCGATGATCGCTCCACGACCACCGGACCGATATCGCAGCACTTACAATTGTTTAGTTCGCGGTTTTTAGCTAGAACAGCCGAAGCTTAAAGCGGCTGCCTTAGCAGGAGTATCTCTTGCGAGATCTCTCTGATTTTACTTTTTCGCTTCTACGCCAAGGTGAGCTGGCGTTGTACGAAGGTCAGGCCGATGGACTGAAGTCGATCCTGATCGTATCGCCGACGGGAAAGGCGGTGCCGCGCCGTTCCCTCGAACGTCTTGACCACGAATATTCGCTTAGGGCTCTCCTTAGCTCAAGCTGGGCTGCGTGCCCGGTTTCCCTCTCCGATCACGAGTACCGGCGGGCGCTGGTACTTGAACATCCGGGCGGCCAACTGCTCGCTCAACTTCTAGGGCGACCGCTCGACGTCGCACAATTCCTAGACGTCGCAATTCCGCTGACGGCCGCATTGCGTGGTGCGCACGAGGCAGGCCTGGTTCACAAGGACATCAAACCAGAAAATGTGCTGCTAGATTTGGCCCGAGGCAGGGCTTGGTTGATCGGTTTTGGTTTTGCCTCCCGTCTGCCAAGTGAGCGCCAGTTGCCCGAACCCGCGGAAATTATCGCCGGGACGCTCGCCTACATGGCTCCGGAACAGACTGGCCGGATGAATCGGCCGGTCGATTCGCGCAGCGACCTCTACGCGCTGGGCGTCACATTCTATGAGATCCTTGTGGGAGAACTTCCATTTGTAGCAACGGACCCTCTTGAATGGGTGCACTGCCATGTCGCCAGGCAGCCGATATCGCCAAAGCGCCGAATACCGACAATTCCAGATCAGATCGCATCGATCGTGATGAAGCTTCTGTCTAAGCCAGCTGAGGAACGCTATCAGACCGCCGCCGGGCTGGAGAGCGATCTGCGTCGCTGCCTTCTCGATTGGAAACAGCTGGGCCGTATTGATCAATTCTCGCTCGGCGCGCACGATCAGTCGGATAAGCTGCTAATTCCAGAAAAATTGTATGGAAGAGCTCGCGAGATCGATTGTCTGCTCAGCACGTTCGATCGCGTCGTTCGGAACGGCAACCCCGAGCTAATACTCATTTCAGGATATTCCGGAATTGGAAAATCCTCGATAGTCAACGAACTTCATAGGGTGCTCGTCCCGACACACTCCCTCTTCGCGTCGGGAAAATTCGACCAATACCAGCGAGACATTCCCTACGTCACATTGGCCCAGGCTTTTCAGAACCTCGTTCGTCCATTATTGGGAAAGAGCCAGGACGAGCTACGAATGTGGCGCGACACCCTCCAGGCAGCCATCGAGCCGAATGGCCAGCTCGTTGTGAATCTAGTTCCCGAACTTGAGTTAGTCATCGGACAGCAGCCCGCGGTCCCAGATCTCCCCCCGCAGGACGCGCAAAGCCGCTTCCAGCTTGTATTCCGCCGATTCCTTGGCTGCTTCGCGCGGCCCGAACACCCGCTCGCGCTATTCCTGGATGATTTGCAATGGTCCGATGCCGCGACGCTCGACGTTATCGAAGATGTGCTTACTCAACCGGACGTACAACATGTGTTGGTGATTGGCGCGTACCGCGACAACGAGGTCGATCCCACTCATCCTCTGATGCGCAAGCTCCAGGCGATCAGAAACGCTAAGGCCGCGGTACATGAAATTGTAATTGCGCCACTCAAGCGTGACGACCTCGAGCAACTGACCGCCGACACAATTCATTGCGAACCGGATCAAGCTGCCGCACTCGCGCACCTGCTGGACGAGAAAACAGGAGGCAATCCGTTTTTTGTAATTCAATTTCTCACGAATTTGGTGGAAGAGAATTTTCTAACCTTCGATAAGGCTAGTGCAAAATGGAAATGGGAGCTCGAAAAAATTCGGGCGCGCGGTTTCACCGACAACATTGTAGACTTGATGGTTGGCAAGCTTGCACGGCTGCCGGCGGCTACCCAGGAAGCCATGAAGCACTTTGCTTGCCTCGGCAACCGTGCGTCAGTCGAGATTTTGAGCGTGGCGTTGGCATTGCCCGAAACAGGAATTCCACCTTTATTCCGTGAAGCAACCTTCATGGGACTTGTCGTGCGCTCGGAAGACGGGTTTGAATTTCTCCATGATCGCGTCCAGGAGGCAGCCTACGCGCTTTTGCTAGCTAATGACCGCGCCGCCGCTCACCTTCAGATCGGTACGCGACTAGCCCAACATCTGTCCGATGAAAAACTCGAACTCTCGATTTTCGACATAGCGCACCAGCTAAACCGCGGTTCCAGTTTGATCGTTTTGCCCGAAGAGCGAGACCAACTGGCGGAGTTCAATCTAATTGCCGGTAAACGAGCCCATGCGGCAGCGGCATTTGAATCGGCTCTGATCTATTTTACGACCGGCGAAGCAATGTTAAATGAAGATCGCTTCGATCGTCGATATTCGCTCGCATTCGAACTTGCATTACGACGCCGCGAAACCGAGTTCCTGACTGGAGATACAGTTTCGGCAGAGGCCGGGCTATCGGTGCTCGCGCGTCTCGCCGAGACGCCCGTCGACCGCGCCGCGGTTGCTCACGTGCAGGTGGCCCTGTTCACGGCTCTAAATCGTGCAGATTCCGCAATTCATGTCGGCCTGGACTATCTCAGTCAGGCTGGCATCAACTGGCCGATACATCCCCCCGACCATCTCGTCACTGAGGAGCTCGACCAGCTATGGAGCTTGCTTAGAGATCGCCCCATCGAGGATCTTGTCGGGTTTCCGGTGATGGATGATCGGACCTCTGGCGCGATGTTCGACGTGCTCCTCGAGTTGGTGCCCTCCTCGAGCTATCTGGACGAGAAGCTCTCGAGCTTGATTGTCGGCCGCATGATACGTCTGACCCTCGAAAAAGGTCTTTGCGACGGCAGCTGCTATGCCCTTGTCTGCATTGGTCAAGCATTCGGTTGGCACGTTAACGACTATCGTTCGGGGTATCGCTTCGGGAAAGTCGGTATCGATCTGGTTGACGCAAGCAGCCAGGGGCGCCTGCCAGTTCGTGACTATATACAAGGCCGCACCTATTTTCAGTTTGCCACAAGAGTGATGCCTTGGGCCAAACATCTTCGTGCCGCCGTTCCAATTCTACGGCACGCATTTGAAATATCATTCAAGATCGGCGACCTTACCTTTGCCGCTGCGGCGTGCAATAACATCGCTATTCTTCTGCTTGCTACGGGACTGCCGCTCGATGAAGTTCGGCAGGAAGCACTCGGCGGATTGGAAATCTGTCGTCGGGTCCGAGTTCCCTTATCCAGGGACATTATATACATATGTCTCTCATTCATTCGTATGCTTCAGGGCAAGACGCGAGCGTTTGGATCGTCCGATAATGTCGAGTTCGGCGACGACTGGGATGAAGACCGGTTGCATCGAGACCCCGCCTTTGCAATAGCGAGCTGCTATTACTGGATATATGAGCTGCAGGCGCTTGTACTTGCGAACCGCTATTCGGAAGCCGCCAAGGCAATGGCCAATGCTGAGCGTCTTATCTGGTCGAATTCGCTCGCTTTTCCTTTAGCCGATTTCCACTTTTATAGCGCACTTTTGCAAGCCTCACTGCATGACGCCAATCTTGGGCAACAAAGCTCTCATCGAGATGCCCTCGCAGCTCACAAACTTCAGATCGATACGTGGGCGGACGTCTGTCCTGAGAATTTCGCTGATCGCGCTGCACTCGTTGGCGCTGAAATCGCACGTATTGATGGTCACGATCTCACTGCGATGCGCCTCTATGACGAAGCAGTAGAATTGGCTCATAAACATGGATTTATACAGAACGAAGGGATTGCCAACGAGATTGCCGCGAGATTCCATGCTAATCGCGGTTTCGCTACAATTTCGCTGACCTATCTACGCAACGCTCGATCCTGCTACGCTAAATGGGGTGCTGAAGGGAAAGTAATACACCTCGAGCAATGCCATCCGCAACTGCATGAAGATTCTGGTACGACGGCATCCCCGGTAACTGCGCCGTTTGCCCAGCTGGATGTCGATACTTTAGTCGAGGCGTCGCGAGCTATCTCGGGCGAGTTAATTCTCGATCAGCTGATTGAAACGCTGTTGAAGCTCGTGGTCGAATATGCCGGGGCAGATCGCGGATTGCTTGTTCTTCTCACCGGGGACAAAGCCAGGATCGAAGCCGAGGCGAGGACCAGCGATGCGACGGTCAAGGTTGTCCTGCGGCAAGTCGATGTGGCGAGCGACGAACTGCCCGAATCGATTCTCAATACCGTAATCCGGACACGTCAGAACATCATTCTGGGCGACGCACAGCAGGCAAATGAGTTCTCAACCGATCCTTATTTTCTGCATCGGCGGCCCCGGTCGTTGCTTTGCCTGGCTCTGATCAAGCAAGCGCAGCTGATTGGCTTGCTCTACCTCGAGAATAGTCTCGCACCCGATGTCTTCACGCAACAGCGAATTTCCGTTCTGGAGCTGCTGACGTCGCAGGCGGCAATTTCGCTGGAGACAGCCCGTCTTTATGCAGAATTAGTCGCCGAAACCCTCGGTCGTCGAAAGACGGAGGAACACCTCAGACAAAGCGAGGCGTTACTGAGCCAGGCCCAGGAAATTGGTCGAGTCGGAAGCTGGCGCTGGAATGTGGAAACGGAAGAATTTTATTGGTCAAAAGAGCTGTTTCGTATTTTTGGCTTTGGCAGCCAAGATACAATGCCCTCCTTTTCCATGATGACGGAACGGGTGCACCCGATAGATCGCCCGGTGTACGACCAGTCCGTGGAGCGTGCAATACGGGACAGGGAGAAATATAGCTATGATTATCGCATTATCTTGCCCGATGACTCCATTAGAGTTGTGTACTCGGTGACGCAGCCGTTTATCAATCAGAGTGGCGTGCTCGAATTTATTGGCACCGTGATAGACATAACGGAACGGAGAGCCATCCAGGAAAACTTGAGAGCTGCGCAGTCCGAACTTGCTCACGCCGCCCGTTTGACAACGATGGGTGAGTTCCTCGCGTCGATTGCTCATGAGATCAAACAGCCGCTGGCTGCGGTCGTGACAAATGCGGAGACCGGGCTCCGGTGGCTCGATCGGGATCCGCTTGATCGTGGCAAAGTAAACAAGGCGCTGTTAGCCGCCGCCGCCGCCGGCAACCGGGCCGCTGAAGTTGTGGACAGCATCCGCGGGATGGCGAAAAAGTCGGAACCTCAATTTGTTAAGCTCGACATCAAAGCTTTAATTGAAGGGATTATCGAGTTGGTACGCGCGGAATTGCGGACGCATGATGTTGTTGTACGAACGACTCTCGATGACTATCGTCGGGAAATTTATGGCGACAGGGTCCAGTTACAACAAGTACTCTTAAATTTAATATTGAATGGAGTTGAAGCTATGACTTCGGTAACGGATCGTGCGCGCGTACTGGAGATATCCGGAGGAGTAGCCGAGCCAAACTACCTGTTGATCAAGATTGAGGATACGGGAACGGGAATAGGTCCGGAATTGACGCGTCGTATGTTCGAGTCGTTCCACACAACAAAACCTAATGGTATAGGCATAGGATTATCGATATGTCGCACCATCATAGAGGCGCATGGCGGTCGCATATGGGCGGCGCCTCGGTCGCCCCACGGGGCCACGCTTTGCTTTACCGTCTTAACAGAGAAGCCGGCTTAATTCGTTTACGCCGCGAGATCCCCGAAGCCTGCCTTGTCATATCCTCGATACTCGCGTCAGGTTTCCCTGTCGGTTCCCGACCGAAGGTTGGCGCGCGCAATCCGAATTTCGGCAGCCGATTGGGCGGAGAACGGAAAAGCGCCGGCGTTTCAACGAAGTGGTGGGTCACCCGTTCTAGATTCGCCGCGTAAATTCCTTGCCGATCACACCCCACCTCGCCTTCTGCCTTTGGGCGCGTATCCCACTGAGAAATAACCAATATCGTCGCGTTGACGTCCCCATTCCCCCGGTATGTTCGGAGCCGGCCCTCGCTCAAAAGAAAGCCGTACGCCCCTTGACCGACGTCGAAAACACGCAACTAATTAATTTCAACAACCACGCAACCAAAAGCCAGCGCCGCCTCACTGTCCGCGATTTAGGGAAACTGCTATCCGTCAGTTAGCGAAACCACTGTCCCGTTTTTGCGAAATATGCAGCCTAGCGTCGAGATGCTTTTGTCAGAGCGAAATAAACATGTCCGGCAGCAACTTGCGCGGCAGTTATGCGAAGCTCCGCGCGTTGTGTTGGAGCTATTCCCTGATTGAGATTTAGTGAACATCGAAACAAGGCCGAAGGGAGAGTACGCATGCGGAAGTCTCTGATGGTGTTGTTGGCAATGCTACTCGCGTTGGCAGTGCCGCATCGAACATTCGCCCAAGACAAGGCTGTTGCCATGAGCTTCGGCGACTCAACGACCGAGTTGTGGAACGACATCATCAAACTCATGCGTCCGGCGCTCAAGAAGGAGGGGTTCGAACTTATTGTCGATGATCCTCAGTTTAGAGTTGAGCAGCAGGTTCAAGACTGGAAAGCGTGGATCGCTCAGGGGCGAGTTGCTGCGATCATGGGCTGGCCCATCAATGCTGACGCGTTAACTCCAGTAACCCGCCAGGCGCGCGACGCTGGTATCCCGGTGCTGGGTTACGCGGCCACATGGCCGGGAGTGTCGGCTTCAGTGCTAACCACGCCCGAAGCGGATGGTCGAGACTTCGCGAAATACGCGGTCAAGTGGATTAAAGAGAAGTATGGCAACAAGGATGTGAAGGTTGCGGTTCTGACTGATGAGCAGAATGATCTAACGCGTTACCGCGTTGAAGGAATCGTGAAGGAGTTGAAGGAGGGGACACCCAATGTAGTGATATACAAACTTCCAAGCTTTACCCGCGAGAACGGTTTCAATGCTGCCAAGCAGCAAATGACGGCTCACGCGGACACTCGAGTGTGGCTGTCATACGGGAACGAGAACCTGAAAGGCGCATACAAAGCGCTGATCAACAGCGGAGTTGCCAAGGACGACCCGGAATTATTCATGGCGGGAATGGATACAACTAACGAAGATCTTGATCTAATGAAAATAGCCAACAGCATCTACAGAATGGCCTTCGCTTTTCGGAGTGAAGCACTGGCAAAAGCCAGTACAGCCCTCCTCACTGCGGCCGCCAATCGTCAACCGTTGAAAGACATATATATTCGCCCTGAGCTGGTAACTCCAGAGACGGCAAACAGCTTCTACGTCGGCAGGTGACGCATATCAGCCGAGCTGAGGTCGTGCGATGGGCGTGAATCGGAAAGCCGCCGTTGCCAGCCCTATTCTAGTGCTGGAAAGCATACATGTTCAGTTTGGGGGCACTACGGCTTTGCATGACGAGCATTTGTCTGTTGCGCCTGGCGAGATCGTCGGTCTGCTCGGACATAATGGCGCGGGCAAATCCACTTTCGTCAACGTCGCAACCGGTGCTATTCGACCGCAACGAGGGACTATGTTTGTGGACGGACGACGCGTTGAGATCCTTGGGAATCCAAGGGAAGTAGAGCGCGTTGGTGTCAAGGTCATACATCAAGAGCCAGCCTTGGTGGAGAGTCTCTCAGTTGCCGATAACATCAGCCTTGGTCGTCCTGACGAATGGCGTCGACCTGCTGCGCGAAAGCAATGTGCCCGCAAAGCATTGCAGCTTCTTGGTTCGGCGATGAATGTTGATCGACGCGTTTCCTCGTTGGGTTTTGGCGAGAGACAAGTTGTGGATCTCGCCAGAGCGCTGTCGTCCGATATGAAGGTTCTCTTTCTTGATGAGCCGACCGGCGCACTCGGGCAGCAAGAGACCGATCATTTGCACAGTCTGTTGCGAAGGCTCGCGCGCCAGGGCAAGGGCATAGTGTACGTGTCTCATGACCTCAGGGTCGTTCTCGCCGTCTGTACACGGCTCGTCGTCCTCCGTGGTGGACGAGTAGTGCTGAACGAGCCAGCAGAAGCGTTTAATCTTACCAAGCTTTCTGAAGCTCTAGCCCCCGGGCTCGGGAAGGCAAAGCAGCCAAGTACCAAAGCTAAGGCGGAAATTGTTCTCGAGGTTAAGCAAGACAAGCAGTTACTCCAGTTCCCGCGAGGAGAGATCGTTGGACTCTTCGGGATGGCAGCGGGCCCACAATTCCACCTAGCCGAACGACTCTTTGGTGTTGGTGGGCCGATCGAGGCTACGCTGGACGGCGAGCTATACGCCCCGAGCGGTCCGCGGAACGCGATTAGGCGCGGTGTCTACTATGTCAGCGCTGATCGCGAGCGAGATGGTTTACTAGGCCATATGTCCGCTCTAGAGAATCTTGTGCTGCCCTGGATGGAGCGACACACATGGGGAGGCGCTTACTCCCGCGCGAAAGCGACCGTTGTATTCAATAAAGCGAGGCTACGTCTCAACATTACTGGCGGTCATATGGACGGTCCTATATCAGCACTGAGCGGTGGTAACCTCCAAAAGATTGTGCTTGGACGTTGGATATTCGGCGATCGTCCCAGAGTGCTGTTGTTATCCCATCCAACGCAAGGGGTTGACGTGGGAGCGCGCTCAGACATCGCCAAAGCGCTTCGTGAACTCGCGGGCGACGGGGTGACAGTGTTAGTGTCGTCCTCGGAGGCTGACGAGATCGAGTTGATATGCGACGCAGCTTACACTTGCTTTGGGGATTATTGGCCGAGGTCCGAGGCGACTCCCGGCTGGGCTGAGAGTCTGCTGCAAGCTCTCATCGAGCAGGCGGCGACAAACACCGAGACGCGGGTATGAGTTCGCGCGCGATTGGATATTTTTTGGCTCGAAATGGCACGTTTGTCGGGTGCATTCTCCTCACGACGTTTTTCTACTATTGGAACAGCAATTTCTTGTCCCTTCTCAATCTACGAAATATTGGAGAGGCATTGTCAGCTCTGGGTGTTGTGTCAATACCATTGGCGCTCCTGATGATAGGCGGAGCTGTGGATCTTTCGGTCGGGTCTGTGGCCAGTCTGTCGGGCGTGCTTGCCGCGACCTGCATGATCAATACGGGCTCTGTTGCCTTAGGCATCGTTGCCGGATTGGCCGTTGGCCTAGCATCTGGTCTAATTAATGGTCTCCTTGTTAGCTACTATCGGTTCAACTCGATCGTCGTCACCTTAGGGGCTCTCTCCGTTTGGGGCGGCTTGGCGCTCAATCTTACGGGTGGACGAACCGTGATTGGCCTGCCGGAGTCCTTCACTGACCTAGGTCTGATCAAGCTCGTCGGCATCCCTTTGGACGTCTTTGTCCTTCTTGCAACGATCCTGTACGGCGTGATCGCGTTGGAGATTCTACCCTATGGACGCCGACTCAGGGCAGCAGGAGGTAGCGCTCGGGCCGCCTTTCTGATGGGAGTACCGGTCGAGCGTGTACAGTGCTTGATGTTCATACAGGTTGGTTTAGCGGCCGCAGTTGCCGGCATCATGTTGGCCTCGAAGTTAGCGGCCGCTACTCCCATTACTGGGCAGGGTATGGAGATAAACGCGCTAACGGTAGTGCTCCTAGGCGGAGTTGCTTTCACGGGAGGTGTTGGGCGTATCTCAAGAGTGGTTGCTGGTCTCCTTTTCGTGGGCGTACTGCGAAACGGGCTAGTGTTTCTGAATACTTCTCAGTTTCTCCAACAGATCCTGATTGGGCTCACCTTGATAGTCGCGATCATCTTCGACGAGACAATTCGCAAATTGGGACGAGGACAATGGGAGGAACCCGTCCGCGCGTCTCCGCCTGAGTGTCCGTCTTCAGATAATTTGAGACTGATCAAGCGTTTCGAGAAGGCAGGCTCTGACTCATCAGGGGTTGGAGTTTAAGCGGCCGGCAGCACCCGCGTCTACAAGTTCGTCAACCCTCGCCGCCCTTCGTCGGTCGGTCGTGACGTCCGTTTCGCTGCGGATGATCTTGTCGGCATAACGACAAGCCTGCCCCAATCCGGCGCGGGTAAACAACTTTTGGACAAATACAAAAAAGCGTTACAGCCTGAGTGTCCGTTAAATTTTCCAGGCTAGGCCCGTCTTTCAAGCGGGCCGTTGGCGTTTAGGGACACGATTGGTGACCCGTTCCGATCGCACCGATCGCATTCGACTGACATCGCATCCCGAGCGAGGCATCTAGACGACCGATTCCATGAAAACTATCATATGGGCGGTCATCAAAGGTTCCTCGTTAGCCGCTGTGTATTAGCAGCATCCTGATCATCCGATGTTGGTCGGCATAAGATTCGAACCATGGAAGCGACCGACTAGTCTACGTCCGGCCTTAAGGGAATGTGCCCGCGTATATTGAAGTCTTGGCTCATCGAAGCAAAATCGAACAAATATGAGCAGTTCCACATACCCCTCCGATCGAGGAAGGCGATTATAGTCAACATCATATCAATGCATCGCAGCCGCCAGCGAAGCAATCCGAGTTAGCGACTCAAAATGGAGGTCTCTATTGTGGAAGGGTAATGATCCAATTTGTTCGCCGCCCTCGAATGAATATCTTCTGGTCGGAGAGCTAACTCACAGACTCAATAACGAGTTCGCTTCGATGATTGGATTTGCTTTCCTACTCTTCGCACGCTCGACCAGTGATGAAGTGAAGGATGCGCTGACCAACATAAAGGGGCTTTTGCGCAAATTATGCTGTTGCGCATCGGGCACCTGAAATGAGCACAATCATCGACGCGTTTCACGACATTCGCGCGCTTTACGCTCCCATTCGCTGTCGCTGTCAATCAAATGGTCAGTCTGACTAAACCAAAGCGTTATGCCAACCACACCCCCATCTGATGGTTTTTTGGGATTGCCCGGCGCTAGTCTCGGGCCGCGGCAAGGGAAGCGCCGGAACAGCCGCAAGCTCTACAAAAGCCGCAAGCCATTCTCGTACAACCCTGGCGCAGCATTCATGATGCCGCGAAGCCACCGTCGATATGTCGAACGGAAGACGACAAGAGGAGTTCCCCGATGAGAATCATAGATGCGACCGCGTTGTCAGGTTTTGCCCGCAAGACGGTGGAGTCAGCCTCCGACTTCGCCAGCGTCGTTCACAACCTGATCAAGGACGTGCGCGACAGCTACCGGCCAGAACTGCACTACATGCGTGGCCCCGGCCCGAAATGGCGCGCCAAGCATCAACCTGGTTAAGGTTCGATTCTAAAATCGTACCGCCGGCCTGGCGCATTCCTCAACGAGTTGTCGTTCCGGCTCGGCTTTCGGGCAATAGAACGCGAAGTCTGCCGTGAGTTTTTCCGCACGGACTTGTCGCGCTCGACAATCTCGATGAAGCCAGGTCGACGCTAGTTCGAGCCTCGACCACGCAAGGAAGTGACAAATCTGCTGCGCCATCTGAAACTGAGGCTCGGCAAGTAGGGCCGCCGCGCGACCTACCGGACCGAATGGTTCGACCAGATTGATAATCTGCTCGAGCTGGACGACATCTTCTACACGCCGGCAATCGGATTCCGGATCTCGGAACAAGGAGCCTGAGCAATGAAATGTCTTTGCAAACTCCTGATATGCAGCGGCCTTTGCTGCCTCTTCGTGGTTCCGGTTCAGGGACAAGACAATAACCGAGGCCAGGACGGGCTACGCCACCATCCACCACTGGATCAGCTCCTACACGAGATGTTTTATTCAAACTGGCATATGCCCGACAACGCTTCCGTCAGTTGTTGCAATGAGGCAGACTTTTACCCGACCGAAATCAAGTTTGTTGACGGCGAGATCTACGCAAAGCGCAGAGAGGACGGAAAGTACATTCCGGTTCCGTCCCACAAGGCGGAGCGAAACAGGGACAACCCTGACGGCAGAAACCACCTTTGCGCACCGCCGCCTAACGCATTCCATCCATCGGACGCGGTGTACTGCTTTCATTGGGAGGCTCCACATGAAATTCGTCTTGGTGAATGGCAGGACACCCCGCCCGCAATCTCAATGTGCACTTTGCAGCGAGCCAATTGGGGCGGGCTTTCTGCGAGAGATCGGGACGCGACTTACCTACTGTGACGGCAAATGCTACGCCGACCATCACAAACGCGCCGTCCCGGTTATCGAAAATCGTACGAGGGCATCTCGGTGCCACGAAGGACATGGAGAGTCGAGACTGTGATTGGTACGGTTTGTCCCATGTCAGCCTTGCTTCAGAAGTAGAGCTTCGTTGATCGAATGCAATCGAACATGCGCTTATCCGAAGAACCTGGACGTTGCTGATCAAATTGCAGCCTGTGTCTGTTTTGCCCCCAAGCGGACATCGCTCGACCCGAGCACTACGTCCGCTTTGCGCGTCGATACCGGTCACTCACGAACTGAGAAGCATCTTTGTGAAGTCCTATACGGTGAACGCCGACCCCATTCCATGTGTCACGAGAGAGCCGGCATATTTTCCCTAGGCTTTTTTATTTTTTTGAAAACGATTC
>Ga0302325_10001351_pt1 | contig 62681 bp, 59 predicted proteins | sample Palsa_T0_2_FD_201948 | JGI IMG/M metagenome (GOLD analysis project Ga0302325, IMG submission 201948) | Peat permafrost microbial communities from Stordalen Mire near Abisko, Sweden - Palsa_T0_2 | ecosystem: Environmental > Terrestrial > Soil > Palsa > Peat permafrost | place: Sweden: Abisko...
TCGGTGTCGAGGTGCGAATCGAGCCGAGACTGGCGGGCGAGCCGTTCGACGTCCATCAGCTCACGGCCGGACTCGGTGACGTGCTGCTGGTCGGACATGACCCGTCCTTCTCTCTCACGCTTCACGATCTGACCGGCGTCCAGACGCGAATGCGCAAAGGAGGGCTCGCCGGGGTCGAGAAAGGCGAGCTGATCGTGCTGATGCGTCCGTTGGAGCTCGAAGCGATCGCGGCGGCCGCGAAGGTCCCGTCGTGACCGAGAAAGCGGCCACCGCCGCGGAGGTCGTGGCGACGAACGGCGGTGTCGACGCCGGGCAAGCGGAGCCGGCCGAGGACACGCCGGCGCCCGCCAAGGGAGCCAAGAAGGGATCCGCCGAGCCCGACCTCGCCGATCCGATGCTGTTCGCCAACCGCGAGCTGTCCTGGCTCGACTTCAATGATCGTGTGCTCCAGCTCGCAGAGGACGACTTGTTCCCGCTGTTCGAGCGGATGAAGTTCCTCGCCATCTTCGCCACCAACCTCGACGAGTTCTTCATGGTGCGCGTCGCCGGCCTGCATGACCAGCTAGCGGCGCAGATCGACGCCCGCGGACCCGACGGCCTCTCAGTTTCCGAGACGCTCGAAGGCATCGCCGAGCGGGTGCGCGCGCAGGACAAGCGTCACGCTCGGCAGTTCTCTGACGTGATCTGCCCGGCGCTCGCCGACCACGGCATCCGGATCGTCTCGTGTGCGGATTCCGGGGCACCGGATGAGACCTTGGCGCAGATCTTCCATGACCAGATCTTCCCGGTCCTGACGCCGCTTGCCGTGGGGCACGGCCGGTCCTTTCCTTACATCTCGAACCTGTCGCTGAGCCTCGCCGTTCGCCTGCGTGACCCGGACGCCGACCATGATGTGTTCGCGCGGGTGAAGGTGCCCAAGGAGGTGCTGCCGCGGTTCGTGGAGGTCGGCCCGGAGACGTTCATCCCGCTCGAGAACATCATCGCCAAGCACCTCGACGTTCTCTTCCCGTCGATGGAGATCGTCAGCTACGACCTCTTCCGGGTCACTCGCGACGCCGACTTCGAGGTCTCCGACGAGGCCGACGACCTCCTCCAGGCCGTCGAGGACGAGCTCCGCCGCCGGCGCTTCGGCGAGGTCGTCCGGCTCGAGGTCGATGCCGGCATCGACCCCGAGCTTCGCGATCACCTGATTCAATGGCTCGAGGTCGACGAGCGCGAGGTGTTCGACGTCGAGGGCCTGCTCGACCTCAGCGACCTGTGGCAGATCGACGGGCTCAAGGGCCATTCCGATTTGCGGCTGCCGTCCTGGACCCCGCTCACGCACCCGGCCTTCTCGGCCGACGACAGCGACGAGCCGGCCGACGTGTTCGCCGCGATGCGTGCCGGCGACATCCTCGTCCACTTCCCTTACCAGTCGTTCGCGAACAGCGTCGAGCGCTTCGTCAAGCAGGCGGTCGCGGACCCGAACGTGCTCGCGATCAAGCTCACGGTGTACCGCACATCGGACGACTCATCGCTCGTCCCCTCGCTGATCGAGGCGGCCGAGAAGGGCAAGCAGGCCGTCTGCCTGGTCGAGCTCAAGGCGCGCTTCGACGAGCGCCGCAACATCAAGTGGTCGAGAGCGCTCGAAGAGGTCGGCGCCCACGTGGTGCACGGCATCCCGGGGCTCAAGGCGCACGCGAAGATCCTCCTTGTGGTCCGCCGCGAAGGCCGCGGCGTGCGTCATTACGTGATGATCGGAACCGGCAACTTCCACGCCAAGAACGCCCGGCTGTATGAGGACTTCGGTCTGTTCACGGTCGATCCGGACATCGGTGACGACGTCGCCAACCTGTTCAACACGCTCACCGGCTACGGCCGCCCACGACGGATGCGCAAGGTGCTCGTCGCGCCGAGCTGGCTGCGCGAGCCGCTGCTCGCCGAGATCGACAGGACGATCGCCGCCCACGAAGCGGGGCTACCGGCGCGGATCACGATGAAGATGAACTCGCTCGTCGACGCGCGCTGCATCCAGGCGCTCTACCGCGCCTCCCAAGCTGGAGTCCCGGTCGACCTCAACGTGCGCGGCATCTGCTGCCTGATCCCGGGTATCCCAGGGGTGAGCGAGAACATCCGTGTCGTCTCCGTGGTGGGGCGCTTCCTCGAGCACTCGCGGGTCTACTCCTTCCACCGCGACGACGAGCACGTGTACTACATCGGCTCGGCCGATCTGATGCCCCGGAACCTCGACACTCGCGTCGAGCTCCTGACTCCGGTCGAGGATGAGGAGCTCCAGGCCGAGCTCGCGGACACGCTCGAGCGCTGCCTGGCCGACGACACATTTGCCTGGACCCTCGACCGCGACGGTCGCTGGACCCGGCGGGACGGACGGACGCGGAGCGTCCACCTCGAGCTGATGGAGACGGCGCTCGCGCAAAGCGCGGGCGTGCCGGCGGCGGGCAAGGAGCGCTAGCGCTCCACGCAGGTGCGACGCCCGAGCCCGCGGTAGCCGGCTCGCGCGGGGTCACAGGAACCGGCAGACTCTCAGCCCGGCTATGCACAGCGACCTCCTACTCGTGCTCGTCGTCGCGGCCGCGCTCGCGTTTGACTTCACCAACGGCTTCCACGACACCGCCAACGTCGTGGCCGCCGCGATCTCGACCCGCGCACTGTCGCCTCGAAAGGCGGTGACGATCGCCGCCGCTCTCAACTTCGCGGGCGCGTTCATCTCGCTCAAGGTCGCGGCGACGATCGGGACGCGCATCTTCGCGACGTCGCGGATCACCGAGACGATCGTGTTCGCCGGGCTTGTCGGCGCGATCGCGTGGAACCTCGTGACCTGGCTCCTCGGGCTGCCGTCAAGTTCCTCGCACGCCCTGATCGGAGGCGTCATGGGGGCGATGCTGGCGGCGGTCGGGCGCAGCGGCGTCAGAGGCGAGGCATTGCTGCGGACCGTGGTGGCACCAGCGATACTTGCCCCGCTACTGGCGTTCGCCGTGGCCGGGATATCGATCGTCATCGTCTATCGCCTGGTCGGCAAGCGGCGTCCCGGGATCGTGAATCACGGCTTCCGCCTCGGGCAGATCGCGTCCACGAGCATGCTCTCGTTGGCCCACGGCACCAATGATGCGCAGAAAACGATGGGGGTGATCACGCTCGCGCTCGTCGCCCACGGCAGCATCGGCGCCCATCACTTCCACGTCCCGAGCTGGGTCATCGTCTCGGCGGCTTCGGCGATCGCACTGGGGACCTATGCGGGCGGTTGGCGGATCATCCGCACGGTTGGAACCCGCATCATCAAGATGGACACCGCCCAGGGCTTCACCGCTCAGGGCGCCGGCGCGGCGGTGATCCTCACCTCGTCGCACTTCGGCTACCCGCTCTCGACCACGCACGTGATCTCGGGCGGAATCATGGGCGCCGGCGCGGCGAAGCGGTTGTCGGCGGTGCGTTGGGGGGTGGCCGGCAACATCGCCGCCGCGTGGATCCTGACGATCCCCGCGGCCGGCGTCGCGGGCGCGGCCACCTACGCCGTGACGGCGGTTTTCGGCGCGGGCGCGCTTGGGCCGCTGCTGATCACGATCCTCGCCATCGGCCTGCTCGCCTCGACGCTCGTGCGGCGCGGGCACGCCGACGATCCGGTCGAGGCATGATCGCCGCGATCCTCGCAGTACGGACGCTCGCGAAGGTCGTCCTCTACTCGCTGCTGTTCGGTGTCGGTATCTCGGCCGTGTTTGCGCTCGGTGTGTCGAGCGCCGCCGGCCTCGTCGACGCCTTCCGTCAGGGCCGGACGGCCGCCGGGACGTTGTGGGCTCTGACCGCCGCCGTCTGCATGGTCGCGTCGGTGGCCGCGATCGTGCTGGGAATCGTGGTCACGTCCACCGCCTAGCCGGGCACTTCGTGGTGTCCACCGCGGTGTAGCCGGGGGGCGTCGGCTCGCAGGGGACGTCGGCTCGCGGGGGGTGTCGGCTCGCGGGGGGGCGTCGCCGCCGGCCCGCGACGCCCCCGAGGCGGTGTGACCACCCCCTTGGGATGGTTCACCCCGTATGCGACAGTTTCCGCGCAATCATCTCGTCCTCGGCCCTACGGCGCGAGGCCGGTGCCGCCGCTCGTACTCGAGGCTGCCGATGCGGGCTGGGTTCCGAGCTTGACCCTGATCGTGGTCGTGGCGCCGGCGCGCTGCACCGTCATGTTCACGGTGTCGCCGGGCGAGTAGTTCGCGATCGTCGCGATGAACTGGTTGACCGAGCTGACGGTCTGTCCGTCGACCGCGGTGATCAGGTCGCCTGCCGTGAGGCCGCCCTGTGCCGCCGGAGAGCTGTGCTCCACCGAGACGACCCTCGCCCCCCCGGTGCTGCTCCCCTGCAGCTCGACGCCGACGTAGGCGTTCTGAGCCGTTCCGCTCGTGATGACCTCGTGGGCCACGCGGGCGACCGTGTTCGAGGGGACCGCGAAGCCGACCCCGGAGCTAGAGCCCTCGCCGGTCGAAGTGGTCGAATTGGTGTCGATCTGATCATTGATCCCGATCACCTGCCCGGCCGAGTTGAGCAGCGGGCCGCCCGAGTTGCCGGGGTTGATCGCCGCATCGGTCTGGACGGCGTTGGCGATCGTCCAGTTGTTTGGCGAGGAGATCGCGCGCCCGACGGCGCTCACGATCCCCGCCGTCACAGTCGACGGCAGGCCGAACGGGCTCCCGATCGCGACCACGCCGTCGCCGACCCGTAACGTGGACGAGTCGCCTACCGGCAGCGGGTGGAGCTCCGAAGCGGGGACACTGACATGGATCACGGCGACGTCCTCGCCGGTGTCGCGGCCGACGAGGCTTGCGCTCGTGGTGTGCCCGTCGGGGAACGTGACCTTGATCGTCTGCGCGCCGGTCACCACGTGCTCGGCCGTGACGATGTCGCCGCCCTTGTTGAGGACGAAGCCCGAGCCCTCGGCGAGGGTCTGCTGGGTCTGGCCACCGCCGAACCCGAAGAAGCCGCCGAGACCGGTCGACGTCGTGGTCGAACCGACCTGGATGTCGACCACGCCGGGACCGTCGGCCTGGTAGATCTGGTTCACGGTCAAGCCTTTGCTGGTGCTGAGCGCCGTTGGCACCGGGCCGGGGCGCGCGGCGCCGACCGTGGCGCTGCCGCCAGTAGTCGTGATGATCGTCTTGGTGGAGCTGTGGTCGGCGGCCAGGAGCCCGACGACGCCGCCGGCGATCGCGCCGGCGAGGATGGTTGGAAGGATTCGTTTCATCGTCTTGAGGTCTCCTCAGAGTCCGGAGTCGGTAGCGGTTCGTGTGGCTGGAACGGTGCGGGGGCGCTTCGGGCCGCCGAGGCTCGGCAGCTCCGCGAACCGCCAGTAGGCGAGCCCGCCAACGGTGGCGATCACGTTCAGATAGATCGCGATCAACCACATGGTTGCATTGTCGGCGCGCGGCGAGCCGCGGCGGGCTGGCAAGATCGGCGTGACCGGCATCGACCGACATGGCATCACGCGGGCGTGAGAGATCGATGAGAGCTGTATCAGAAGTCCGTAAGACGGGGGCATCCGCCCTCGGCCAGGGGCTCTGTCGTGGCGGGCTGGGCTCGTGTTGAGGGTGCGGACGCAACTGGCCGGCGGCGAATACCCCCGTCTTAGCAGCCCTTGGGCTGTCACTCGTCGGCGTCTGGCGGGCGTCGGGCGTTTTTTCTCGACGCGTTGCGGCGTTTTTGATCGACGCGGCGGCGGCGGGATGCTTGGGTTGGCTTGGTCTCCTGGCGGGGGCGGGGGACGGCCAGGGCTGTGGCGAGGCGGCGGCGGAGGCGCTCCAGTGCGAGCTCGCGGTTGCGGGCCTGGGAACGCGCGTCCTGGGCCACCGCCACCACGGTCGGCCCGCAGCGGGCCGTGATCCGCCGCTTCTGCTCGTCGGTGAGCGTGGACGAATCGGCCACGCGGAACACCGCCTCCACGCGCGAGGCGGTGACGTTGGCGTGCTGGCCGCCCGGTCCGGACGAGCGGCTGGTGCGCATCGTGACCTCGCGCAAGGGCAGGCTGGTGTGGCGGTCGATGGGCATCGGGTCGTCCATGCGCTAGTCCGACCGTGCCGACGTGTCAGGCAGATCACCGCGCGCGTCCGCGAGGCGACGTGCCCACCCGGCCCGTGCTAGCGTGCCGCGTCGTAAGGTCGCTCGCGGTCCTCGTCGGGCGTCAAAAGCAGGTGCAGGCGCGGTGGAGTCGCTGCAGCGAACCTCCGGGCAAGGCGCACTACAGGCCACGGAGGAACTCCACGTGCCAACCGGAACGGTCAAGTGGTTCAGCGACGAGAAGGGCTTTGGTTTCATCACGCCCGATGATGGCAACCGCGACCTCTTCGTCCATCACAGCGGCATCAACTCGGACGGTTACCGATCCCTCGCCGAGGGCACCAAGGTGTCCTACGAGGAGGAGGCGGGCCCGAAGGGGCCTAAGGCCGTAAACGTCACGAAGATCTAGAGCGCAGCGCCGATACACGGCGCGAGGACGGCTGGTCGCGGCATCGGCGGACTGGCGGATCGGCGTCGCCGGCGGTCAACGGCATGAGTGACTGGGTCACGATCTCCTCCTCGCTTGCGACGGCAGGAGGAACGCTCGTGCTCGCCGTGGCGACGTTCAGCTCGGTCAGGTCCGCGAACCGCACGGCTCGAGCCGCCGAGCGCTCGCTGCTCGTCGGTCTGCGCCCGGTCCTGATCCCGTCGCACGACGACGACACCGGCGAGCGGGTGATGTTCGGCGATCAGCACCGGATCACGATCGAAGGGCACGGGGGAGTGCTCGAGGTCGCAAATGGCAGGATCTACCTGGGGATCGGCCTGCGCAACGCCGGATCCGGCCTGGCCGTGATCCACGGCTGGCGAGCGTCGCCATACGCCCAGGGAACGCCGCACGTCCGCCCGGAGGTCGATGCTTTCCGCGCCCAGCAGCGCGACCTCTACATCCCGGTGGGCGAAAGCGGGTTCTGGCAAGGGGCGATCCGGGATCGGGCCGACGAGCTCTACGCGCCGCTTGCGGCAGCCTTCGACAGTGGCGGGCGGATCGTGGTCGACCTCCTCTACGGCGACCACGAGGGGGGTCAGCGCGCGATCGCGCGGTTCGGGGTGACCGTCGAGGAGGAAGGCGCCGCCCGCTCGGCCAACGTGATCCGGTACTGGAGCCTCGACTACGACGATCCGCGCGGCCGCGACGGCTGAGCGTGCCTGGCCGCTAGGGCTCGGCGACGAAGGCGCCCTGCGGAACCATCGGCAGTCCGCGGCCATGCCAGGCGAGGAGGCCACCGGCCATATTGTGTGCGTCGAATCCAGCGGCCAGGAAGGCCTCAGTGGCCATACCGGAGCGCCCACCGCTGCGGCAGTAGAAGACGACCGGCCGGTCGCGGTCGATCTCGTTTACTCGAGCGGAGAGTTCGGCGAGCTCGATGTGAGTGCTCTGCTCGATGCGCCCGGCCTTCCGCTCGTGGGTCTCGCGAACGTCGATCAGCTGGATCGTCGAGCCGGCGAGCAGCTCTGCGACCTGCTCGGGGGTGTAGTCCGGATCCATCGTGGGAGCGTACCGATCGGCGGCCCCGTCGCGACGCCCGTGCGGACGGCGAGATCGCGCTCGCTTACGACGGGGAGGTCTCCTTTCCTGCGTGCCGAATACCGACATGCAACCAAAACTGCATGAGTCCGCCGAAAGCGATAGTCTGCCGATCCGGAAACTGCATACCCAGCCGAATCCTCGATCGCCCTGTGCGGCCGGGGAGCGGGGGACCCAATGGAGCCCATTCGGGCTCTGAGGGGCGAATCGCCGCGGATGCGGCGTAGCGCAAGCTCTTTCAGCGCGAGCCCGACAGCTAACCCCGTAGGCACCCGAAAGAGAAGGGTCGTCTCCGTTGCCCACAAGCTTAAGCCCGATGCGTTCGGGGATGCACCGCGTATATCTCGCGGCGGCGTTCATCGCGGTGATGACGTTCACGATGCCGGCAACCGCGCTTGCCTCGCGGGCGTTCGGCAGTCGTGTCCTCCAGCAGGGCATGAGGGGCAGTGACGTCAGCACGCTCCAGAAGTGGCTCACGATCGCCGGCTTCCGGACGCCGATCGTCGGCATATTCGGCCCGATCACCGCGAGCAACGTACGCCGCTTCGAACGCAAGCACCGCCTTCGGGCCAATGGCATGGTCGGCCACCGAGTCGCCAAGGAGCTGGCGCTCGTCGTCACGGAGAAGATCCAGGCCAAGACCGCGGATGGCGGCGGTGGCGCCGGAGTCAGCACGGCGCCTCTTCCGACGGTGACCGTCCCGACGACAACCACCCCGGCACCGACGACGCCACCGGCCACGGGGCTCTTCGGTGACCGCGTACTCCAGCTCGGGATGCGCGGCCCGTCGATCCGGGAGATGCAGGAATACCTGTCCGCGGCAGGCTTTCCGGTCACCGACGACGGCAGCTATGGAACATCGACGCAGAAGGCGGTGATCGCGTTCGAGGCGTCAAAGGGCCTTCCCCAGGACGGGATCATGGCGTTGGCGGCGGCGAATACCCTGCGGGCAGCGGTGGCCGCGATCGATGCCGACAATACGGGCCAGACAGCGGTGCTGAGTCCTCAAGGCCTCGCGGTCGCCCCGGTCGAAGCGCCGACGATCGTCAAGGAGATGATCGCCGCGGCGAACGAGATCGCGACGCTCCCATACCGCTACGGGGGCGGCCACGCGAGCTTTATCGACACCGCCTACGACTGCTCGGGCACGACCGGCTTCGTGCTCCACGCCGCCGGACTGCTCTCCGTCACAGAGGACTCAGGCGAGATGGAGTCCTACGGCCAGCGCGGCCGCGGCGCCTGGGTGACGCTGTACGCCAACGCCGGCCATGTGTACATGAACATCGCCGGGCTCTGGTTGGACACCGCGGCTCAGAGCAAGGCCAACGGCAACGATCGTTGGTCGGCGACGCGGATCTCGCCCAGATCGGGATTCGTCGTGCGCCACCCCGGCGGGCTGTAGTCCTGCGCCGCCCCGCCGGGCTATAGTCATCCCTCTTCGGCCTGCGGAGTTCGCCGCCAGGCGAACCTCAAACGGCCCGAAGGGGCCACGATGACCGCGCTGGCTGAGCTGTACACGATCCCCCAGGAGCATCTCGAGTTCCGCGAGACGATCCGCCAGATCACGAAGGAGCGGATCGCTCCGCGGGCGGCGGAGATCGACGAGCGGGCCGAGTATCCGCACGACCTCCGCAGGCTCCTGTCCGAGCAGGACATCCTCGGGCTGCCGTTCGAGACCGAGCACGGCGGTACCGGCACGGGCACGTTGATGCTGAACATCGCGATCGAGGAGATCGCCAAGGGCTGCGCGTCGACGGCGCTGATCCTGATGGTGCAGGAGCTCGGGACGCTCCCGATCAAGCTGTTCGGAACGCCGGAGCAGCAGCAGCGATTCCTGCCCCGGTGCGCGACCGGGGAGTGGTCGCCGGCCTTCGCGCTGTCGGAGCCGGACGCCGGTTCTGACCCCGGCGGAATGCTCACGCGCGCGGCGTGCGAGGGCGACGAATGGGTGATCGACGGAGCCAAGAACTGGATCACCAACCTTGGCATCGCGGACTTCTACATCGTCTTCGCGGTCACCGATCGCGAGGCCGGCCATTCGCGCGGGATCACCGCCTTCGTGGTCGAGGCCGATCGCCCCGGGTTCAGCGTCGGCAAGCTCGAGCACAAGCTCGGGATCCGCGGCTCGCCGACCGGCCAGCCGATCTTCGACGATGTCCGGGTGCCGGTTCAGAACGTCGTCGGCAAGGTCAACGAGGGGTTCAAGGTCGCGATGGCGACGCTCGATCGCTCCCGGCTGGGGGTCGCGGCGCAGGCGCTCGGGATCGCCCAGGGAGCGACCGACTATGCGGCGGGGTACGCGCGTGAGCGAAGGCAATTCGGCCAGCCGATCAACACCTTTCAGGCGATCCAGTTCAAGCTCGCGGATATGGAGACCCAGTGCGCCGCGGGTCGCGAGCTGCTCTACCAGGCGTGCGCCAAGGTCGATCGGGGGGACCATGACGTCGGCAAGTTCTCGGCGATGGCCAAGCTGTTCTGCTCGGACGTCGCGATGCGGGTCACGGTCGAGGCCGTGCAGGTGCTGGGCGGCTACGGTTACGTCAAGGAGTACCCGGTCGAGCGGATGCTGCGCGACGCCAAGATCACACAGATCTACGAGGGCACGAACGAGATCCAGCGCATCGTGATCGCCCGAACCATGAGGTAGCGGTGTCCTCCTCGCCGCCGACCGTACACCGCATCCTCGCCTCGGCCCTTGCGGCGCTCGTCCTCGGGCTCGGAGCGGTCAGCCTGATCTTCGGCTTCAGCTCTTCCTTCCCGGTCCGAGTCCTGCAGGGGCTGGCCGTGTTCGCGGCGGGCGCGGTGATCATCAGCGGTGCCGCCGTGCTGGCGATGATCCGGCTCGCCGGCTGGCGCGACCCGGTCTCCGAGGAGGAGTTCGACGCGATCGTCGAGCGGGCTGAGCGGCTGGCGTCCGAAGGGTCCTCACGTGAAAGGGAAGGCTGGGGGGCGGAGCCCGAGGATGAGCTCGTGTCCGAGCCCGACGAGGAAGAGCAGGAGCTGTTCGACCCATACGACGAGGACGACTTCGCCGCGCTCGTCAGAGCCGCCGTCGACGATCTCCCGCTCGAGTTCCACCGTGCGCTCGAGCATGTCGCGGTCGTCGTGTCGGACGGAGGCCGCAGGCGCCGCGCGTACGGTCTCTACGAGGGCGACACGGTCGCTCGCGACTACTTCCACGACCGGATCGTGATCTTCCGCGACACGCTGCTGCGTGACTTCGGCCACGACCCAGCTCTCCTGCGCGCGCAGGTGACCCGCACAGTTCGCCACGAGCTGGCACATCACCTGGGCTGGGACGAGAAAGGCGTGCGGGGGCTCGGACTTTGATATGCCACGTCGACGGGCGCCGATCGGCCCGATGGCTGGTAGCGTCCGGACGGCTGTGTGTGGGGGCTCTGCGCAATGACCAGAACGATGATCGCCCGGGCCGCGGGGCTCACGCTCACGCTCGCGCTGCTCTGGTGCTGGCTCGGCACCGGTGGCGCTAATGCAGTCGTCGTGGAGCTGCACGACGGCCACGTGGTCGGGGTCTCGCTACGAGCCGGGGTCTCGCCGGCGTCGATTCCCGGAGTACGTGCCCGCGCTGTGCGGCCGAATCTCGACGAGGGGAACATGGATTACAACGGCGGACCGGTGGTGCATTCGAGCGCTCCGTACGTGATCTTCTGGGACCCCTCGGACGAGATCCCGACCCCGACGAAGACCCTCCTCGTCCGATACCTGAGGGACGCCGCGAACGACAGCGGCATGGCGACCAACGACTACGGGGTGGTGCGCCAGTACAGCGACCAGACAGGTATTGCCGACTACGTGCAGACGTACTCCTCGGCCCAGGTGATCGTCGACCACCACGCGTACCCGCCACGCGACACGACGAACTGTCCGGACGTCGACGTCAGCTATTACCCGAACTGCCTCACCGACGCCCAGCTACAAGCCGAGCTGACCCATCTGATCACCGCCGAGGACCTGCCGACCGACGGGCTCACGAGCTCGAGCGAGCTCGTCGCGAACGCGCCGATCTACTTCATCTTCACGCCCGCCGACGTGAACATCTGCCTCTCGGGCTCGCTTTGCGCCGATTCGAGCAACGGCTTCTGCTCGTACCACGGCAGCTACGCGGAGGACGGAAACAACGCCCTCTACGTGGCGATTCCGCTGATCAGCGCCGAGAGCGACGATCCCCAGCTGAGTCCCAAGGGCTGCCAGGACGACGGCAACACGGCGATTCAGGAGCCCAACGGCGACGGCGGCGACGTCGCGATCAAGCTGATGACCCACGAGGACATCGAGTCGATCACCGACCCCCTGCTGGACGCGTGGTACGACACCAGCTCCGGCCAGGAGGTCGCCGACAACTGCAACGCGTACGGCGCTCCCGCCGACCCCGCGCAAGGCTTCAGCCCGAACGCATTCACGCCCACGCTCGGCGGGTCGGCGACCCCGGTGGCGCCGGCCACCACCGGCACCCTGAGCAACCAGCTCGACAACGGCGACTCGTACTACGTCCAGAGCGTCTGGAGCAACGGCGACGTCAACTGCGAGCTGCGGCCGTCCGCGGGCTCGGTCGCCGCCGGCTTCACCGCGCCGTCCGTGGACCAGGCGGCCGGGCGCGCGATCAGCTTCGACCCGAGCGCGAGCTCGTCGAGCGCGGGCTACAGCAGTATCGCCTGGAGCTTCGGCGACGGCACGACCAGCTTCGCTTCGACGGCGACGACCGCCAACCCGGCGCCGGCGACGGTCTCACACACCTACGCGACGCCCGGGATGTACACGGTCACGCTGACCCTGGTCGACACGAAGGGGAACGTTGCCAGCGCCACCCACACCGTCAGAGTCCTCTATGCGCCGACAGCGGCGTTCGAGGTGGAGAACCCTCCGCCGGTCGCGGGCTCGGCGATGTACCTCGACGACAGCGGCTCGTCGGATGCGAACGACGGTGGCTCGATCACGTCCTACACCTGGCATTTCGGTGACGGTGGAAAGGAGACCCTGACGGCGCCGTCACAGGTGTCACACACATACGCCTCGCCCGGCTTCTACACCGTGAGCCTTACCGTTACCGACAACTTCGGGCTCAGATCGACGAGCAGCGAGACGATTCAGGTCGTGGTGCCGCCCACGGCCGCGTTCACTGACTCCCCGGCTGATCCGCTCTCCGGCGATGCGGTTGCCTTCGACGGCAGTGGCTCGTCGGATCCGAACAGCGGCGGCTCGATCGTCTCCTATAGCTGGTCCTTCGGCGACCTCAACGACACTACCCCCGGCACCGGGGCGACGCCGTCTCACACGTATTCGGCGCCCGGGATGTACATGGTCGAGCTCACAGTCACAGACAACTTCGGCCTCAGCACCACGACGAGCGGCCAGGTCATCGTGACCTCGTCCGCGGGATTCAACCCGCCCGTGGCGGTGTTCACGTTCTCGCCGTCGGCGCCGGCCCCGGACCAGGCGGTCGCCTTCGACGGCAGAGGCTCGTCGGATCTGAACTTCGATGCCACGATCAGCTCTTATAGCTGGTCCTTCGGCGACGGTGGGACGGGGACCGGGGCGACGCCGTCGCACGCGTACGCGACGGCCGGGATCTACACGGTGGGACTGACGGTCACCGACAATTACGGCCTCAGCTCGACGACCAGTGAGCAGCTCCAGGTGGGGGCGCCGCCGGTGCCCGCGTTCACGTCCTCGCCGGCCGCGCCGGTCTCGGGCCAGGCGGTCGCCTTCGACGGCAGCGGCTCGTCGGATCCGAACGGCGGTTCGATCGTGTCCTACAGCTGGTCCTTCGGCGACGGGGGGACGGGGACCGGGGCGACGCCGCCACACACGTACGCGTCGGCCGGGAGCTACGTCGTCGCGCTCACGGTTACCGACAACTTCGGCCTCAGCTCGACCAGCACCGGGTCGGTTCGCGTCTTCGCGGCGCCGTCAGCGGCGTTTACGTTCTCGCCGGCCTCGCCGCTGTCCGGTCATGTGGTGTCGTTCCGCAGCGGCGGCTCGTCGGATCCGAACAGCGGCGGCTCGATCAGCTCGTATAGCTGGTCGTTCGGCGACGGCGCCACCGCGACGGGCGCCGCGCCATCTCACACGTTCAAGCATCCGGGCGCGCATACGGTGACGCTGACCGTCACCGACAGCTTCGGCGTCAGCGCGAGCTCCAGTCGAGTCCTCACCGTCGAGGGCTCGCCGAGCGTGTCCGGGACCTCGCTCTCGGGGGTCGGCCACGGCAGGCCGAGGTTGACGTTCCTGCTGCTCGCCGGCGCGAACGCGCCGAACCTCGAGCGAGTCGTGATCGACCTGCCGCGCGGTCTCAGCTTCCACAAGCGAGGCTTGGCCAAGGGCGTGAGCGTCAAGAAGGTGACCTTCGCGATCAAGCCAGGTCACCGGGAGCTGACTATCAAGCTGAACCGCTCCGCGAGCAGGGTCCGCGTGGCCATCTCCGGCGCGGCGCTGACCGTGAGCCGGACGCTCGAGCGAACGGTCGGCGCCGGCAGGGTCAAGCGGCTCATGCTGGTCCTGACCGCGATCGACAGCACCGGCGCGAGCACGAAGCTGACGCTCAGGCAGGGCGTCTAGCCCGCTCAGCCGGCGGTACGGAGAAGCTCGCCGAGGGCGGCGCGGAGGCCGCCGGCTGCGGTCGAGAGCGGCGGGTCGAGGTCACGGTCGGCGAGGACGCCGAAGCAGACGAGGCCGTTGTAGCTGACGATCCCGACCGCGAGTCCCTGGTTGGACGGGTTCAGGGGGACGATCGGGTAGACCTCCGCCATCCTGACGCCGCGCAGGTAGAAGGGCTGCGAAGGACCGGGAATGTTGGAGACGACGAGATTGAATGCGCGGACGGATCCCATCGCGCGCGCGAGCATGCCCGACACGAGCGGGGGCGCCCAACCCGAGGCGCCGACCATCAGCGCGCCGGCGCGCACGGCGGCCGACTCCTTCAGCTCGCGTGTCTGGGCGGTGATCGCCCGGACTCGCGCCTGGAAATCGTGCTCTTCCACCGGCAGGTCGACGAACACCGTCGAGATGCGGTTGCCTAGCTGGCTCGCCTCGCCCCCGGAGCGCACGCTGACCGGGACGAGCGCGACCGGGGCGCGATCGCCCGGTCCGAATGCCTCCGGTCCGGCCGCGGCCAGGTAGCGGCCGAGCATCCCGGAGACGACCGCGAGCAGGACATCGTTGACTGTTCCACCGGTGCGACGGCCGACCTGCTTGAGCGTGGTCAGGTCGGTGTGGGCGAAGGCGTAGCGCCGGTTGGGGGAGATCGGGCGGTTGAGTGGCGTCATCGGCGCCTGGGGCCGGGCGCGCGCGAGCTCGACGACGAGCTCGGTCGCGCGGCGCATGTCCCCGGCGGTTCGGCGCGGGTCGGGGTCAAGTGCGCGCACGAGTCCGTCGAGCATCAGCTTCTGAGCGCGCGCCAGCGGCTTCGTGGCAAGGCTCGCGACGTGGCGGCGCATGTCGTATTTGCGTGGCGACCATGCCTGATCCGGGCCGGGGATCACCAGCGGCTCCTCGGTCGGGTCGAGCACGAGCGCCGCCAGCCCGAGCGCCGCCAGACCATCGGCGACGGCGTGGTGGACCTTCATCAGCAGTCCTTGCCGCCCGCCCGCCATCCCCTCGATCAGCGTCGCCTCCCAAAGCGGGCGCGAGCGGTCGAGGCGATGCGAGAACTCGCGACCGACGAACGCGCCGATCTCGCCGCCGCCGCCGGGCTCGGGGAGGCTCGCCTGGCGCACGTGCCAGTCCAGATCGAATCCTGTGTCATCTGTCCAGACCGGATTGGCGATCCCGAGCGGTGGCTCCTCGAGTCGCTGGCGCAGGCGTGGAACGAGGTGGATCCGCTCTGCGATCCGGTCGGCCACCATCGCGCGCGTGAGCCTTGGCGCAGGGTCGAACACCAGCAGGCCGCCGACCGCCATGTTGATCGGCCCGCGCTCCGCTGATAGCGAGGATCTGTCGGACGGCGAGAGCTCCTCCGGCATGGCTACTTCGGCGGCATTCGCAGCGCGCCGTCGAGCCGGATAACTACTCCGTTGAGCATCTCGTTCTCGACGATGTGCGCCGCGAGGTCGGCGAACTCCGCCGGCCGGCCGAGGCGAGGGGGGAAAGGAACCGCGGCTCCGAGCGCCTCACGCGCCGGCTCGGGCAGCGCGCCGAGCAGCGGCGTGTCGAACAGTCCCGGGGCGATCGCGCAGACCCGGATCCCGGCCGCGCCGAGATCGCGCGCGGCGGGCAGTGTCATGCCGACGATCGCGCCCTTGGACGCCGAGTAGGCGATCTGTCCGATCTGGCCCTCGTAGGCGGCGACCGAGGCCGTGTTGATGCACACGCCGCGCTCCTCGGAGTCAGCCGGCTCATTTACCAGCATCGCCGCGGAGACGAGCCGGAGCACGTTGAACGTCCCGATCAGGTTGACGGCGATCACCTTCTCGAACGGCTCGAGCGCGTGAGGACCGCGACTCCCGGCGACCTTCTCTGCCCACCCGATCCCGGCGCAGCAGACGGAGATTCGCAGCCGCTGGCGCTGTGCGGCGGCGAACTCGACGGCCGCGGCCACCGTCGCGGCGTCGGTGACGTCCACGCGGACGAACGTCGCCCGCTCGCCGAGCTCATCGGCCAGTCCCTGGCCGCGGTCCTCGTTCAGATCTGCGATCAGGACGTGCGCGCCGCCGGCATGCAGACGGCGGGCGGTCGCCTCGCCGAGCCCGGACGCGCCGCCGGCGACGAGAGCTCCGCATCCCTCGATCCGCATGGCCCGAACCCTACCGCCGCGGTGCCGAAAGCTTCGGGGTGCCAACCCAGACGCGCACTCGCGGCGACGCGGCAAGTCGGCTGGACGCGCTACCTGACCCGTCCCGCCAGCGAAAGCGCGTAGCGCTCGTGCTCGTCCGTGTACCAGCGGTCGAGCACGAGTCCAGCGGCGTCGTAGTCGGCCTCGATCCGCTTGCGGGTGAACTTGGCGCTGATCTCGGTGCGCATCTCCTCGCCCGCTGCGAAGTCGACCCGGAGGCCGAGGTCGCCGATCAGGACGCTGCAGGCCCGCTGCGAGCGCAGCCGCATCTCGATCCACTCGTGGCGGCGGTCGAAGAAGGCGACGTGATCGAACAGCTCGGGCGTGAAATCGGCGTCGAGCTCGCGGTTGACGACGTGGAGCACGTTGCGGTTGAACTCGGCGGTGACGCCCACGGCGTCGTCGTACGCGGCCTCGATCACCTTCGGATCCTTGACCAGGTCGGTGCCGAGCAGCAGCCGGTCATCGGGTCCGAGCATGGCGCCGACCGAGCGCAGCAGCCGCCGCCGGGTTCCCGGCGGGAAGTTGCCGACCGTTCCCCCGAGCAGGGCGACGATCCGCGGCACGCCGTCGATCGGCGGCGGGACGCGATCGAGGTGGCGCTCGAAGTCCCCGATCACGCCGTGGACGCGCAGCTCAGGGTGCTCATCGACGAGCTGAGTCGCGGCGTCGCGCACCACCACCTCGGACACGTCCAGGGGGACGTACCGGTTCAGTGTTCCGGCGCCCGCCATCGCTTCGAGCAGGATTCGCGCCTTGTCCGCCGCGCCGGAGCCGAGCTCGACCAGCTCCCCCGCGCCGGTCGCGCTGACGATCTCGGTCGCGCGCGACTCGAGGATCGAGCGCTCGGCGCGCGTCGGGTAGTACTCGGGCTGCTCGCAGATGCGCTCGAACAGCTCCGATCCGCGCGAGTCGTAGAAGTGCTTCGGCGGAAGCTCCTTGAACGGCCGGGTGAGGCCGTCGAGCACGTCGTTGGCGAGGCTGCGCTCGTCGATCTCCGCGAGCCACGACTCGATCACGATCGCGTCGGTGTCAAGCAATGACTTCATAGATCCCTCACGATCCGTAGTCCGGCGAAGATCTGGCGTCGCTGCGGCAAATCCCAATTGCGAAATGTTGGTGTGCTGACACGGGTGCGGCTTGCCCACGACCCTCCGCGCAGGGCCCGGTACCCGTGGCCGAAGAAGACCTCCGAGTACTCGCGGTAGGGATGAGCGGCGAATCCGGGGTAACCGCCGAAGCGGCTCGCTGTCCACTCCCAGACGTCGCCGATCATGCCGAGGCAGCCGTAGGGCGACGCGCCCGCCGGGTGTGCGGCGGCGGACGCCGGGCCGGCACCGAGCAGGTCGACATTCGCGTGCACGCCGGGCTCCGGGGGATCCTCGCCCCATGGGTAGGGACGTGCCGCTTGCGTCTCCTGGTCCCAGGTCGCCGCCTTTTCCCACTCGATCTCAGTGGGGAGGCGGGCTCCGTGCGCTCGAGCGAAGGCGTCGGCCTCGAACCAGGAGACGTGAACGACTGGACGATCCGGGTCGAGCGGCTCGAGCTTGCCCAAGCGCCACTCGGCGGCGTGGTCCGCCGTCCACCCGCCCGGGTGAGTGATGTCGTACTCCTCCTTCCAGGACCAGCCCTCGTCCGACCACCACTCACGCCGCTCATAACCGCCGCCCTCGACGAAGCTCAGATACGTTGCATTTACGATCGGCGTGCGGCCGATCATGAAGCCGCGCACGTCGGTGCGATGCTGCGGCCGCTCGTTGTCGTAAGCGAAGCCGTCGTCCGAGGCGCCGATCGTGCAGGCGCCGGCGGCAACTTCGATCAGCTCAAGACCGGTCGACGTCGCGTCCGGGCCGGGTCCGGGTCCGGGGTTCGGCCGCAGCGGCGGCTCGTAGTCGCGCAGCCGCGCGAGCGCGAGCGTCTGCAGCATCGTCTCGTTGTGCTGGTGCTCGTGGCGGATCACGAGCTCGTGCAGCAGGCCGTCGCCGACAGCGCCGGCCGTGATCGTGTCGAGCGTCCGCGCGCGCACCTCGTCCATGTACTTGCGCGCCGCCGCCGGGCGCAGGAACGGGAGCTCTCCGCGTCCGGCCCGCGGCGTCTCGAACGCGTCGTAGACGTCGAGAAGCTCACTGCGGAGCAGCTGCCGGCCGCCGAAGCGGTGACCGAGCCACAGGTCCTCGAACGCCGCGATGTGGCCGAGATCCCACACGAGCGGGCTCATCAGGGGCGAGTGCACGCGCTCGAGATCCTCGTCGGAGACCGACGCGACGAGCGCGAGCGTCCGCGCCCTGGCCTCGGTCAGCGCGCTGGCTGCGTCGGCGGCCGCGAGGACCGTTGGCGCTGCAGTAGGGCCACCCATCGCACTCAATTCTTCCATCCCAAAGGTTTCGGCAAACGAAAATGTCTACGCAGCCGGGTTCGGGACGGTTCATAGGCCGTAGCGCAGGAAGATCGAGCCCGCGCGTTCGAGGATCCACTCGAGCGCGAGTTCGGCCGCGTGCGGGAGCTCGGGACCGGCGGTTATCGCGGGGCCGACACCTCCGCCGGCGAGCTTCGGCGCGAGCGTGAGAAACAGCTCGTCGACGGCACCCGCGTGCACGAGCGCGCCGAACAGCGTCGGGCCGCCCTCGCAGAGGACGGTGCGGATGCCGTGGTCGGAGCGCAGGCTCCGCAGCACGGTCAGCGGCGTAAGCTCCGCAGGATCCACCTGCGTGACCTCGACGGCCGCCGCGGCGGTGATCTCGACCGGCGCGCCGGTGTACACGAGCACGACCGACTCGGGGTCGTCGAGCAGCGGGAGATCGGTCGGAAGCTCGCCGCTGCGCGTGATCACGCACAGCGGCGGCGTGGGGGTGAGACCGCGGCCGAGGCGACGCTGCACGCGCTCCGGGGCTCGCACGAGGCGGCCGTAGCGCTCCGCACGGAGCGTGCCGGTGCCGACGAGGACCGCCTCTACCTGCTCCCGTAACCCATGGAACATGGCGTGGTCGCCATCGTCGCCGAGCGGCCCGGACCGGCCTCCGACCGTCGCCCGGCCGTCGGCACTGGCGACGAAGTTGGCGATCACGTAAGGCCGGGCCTCGGGCGCGCGCTCGTCGAGACGGAGCTCGGCCAACAGCGCGAGGAGCTCGATCGTGGCCGGGTCAGGGTGCAGGCGCCTGAATTCCATAAGGACGTCCCGAGGGCGTTCCCGAGGCGGGCGAAGCTAGCAGTTCGCGCGCGGGCCGTCCGCCTGCGAGGACCGATTCAAACCGGATAGGCTCCGCAGCGATGGAGTTTCGTAAGCTGGACCGGGGAGAGGCGGTGGCGGTCATCGGGGGGCTCCTGCTCGCCGCCTCGATGTTCCTGACCTGGTACACGCTCAGCAACCAGTACGCGTCGCTCGGCAGCTGCAAGGGACCGAACGGCTCCTGCTCGGGGTGGTCCTCGCTCGGCGCTCTGAGCGTGATCATCGTGATCGCCGCGATCGCTCCGGTCGTGCTCGCCTACATCATCATCCGCGGCCACGCGCTGTCATGGCCGCGCGGCGAGCTGACCGCGGTTTGCTCGATCGTCGCGCTCGTGTTGACCATCTTCCGCGGTTTCATCGACAAGCCAGGGACCCCGTCGGGCGAGATCCATATAAGCTACGGATGGTTCCTCGCGATGCTCGGCGGCTTTCTCATTCTTCTCGGTGCTCTCGTCCGCTCGCAAGAGTCGGGCGGTCGGCGCAAGAAGCCTCCAGGCGTGCTGTGAGCGGCCAAAACGGGCCGGCCAGACCGGACCGAAACCTTGCGCTCGAGCTCGTGCGCGTGACCGAGGCAGCGGCTCTCGCGGCGGGCCGGATGGTCGGTCGCGGCGACAAGGAGGGTGCTGACCAGGCTGCCGTCGATGCGATGCGCTACATGCTCGACTCGGTCCCGATGGACGGAATCGTCGTGATCGGCGAAGGCGTCAAGGACTCGGCGCCGATGCTCTACAACGGCGAGCAGATCGGCGATGGCACGCCGCCGCAGGTCGACATCGCGGTGGATCCGCTCGAGGGAACCAGGCTCACGGCCATGGGGATGGCCAACGCGATCGCCGTGATCGCGCTGTCCGAGCGCGGCACGATGTTCGATCCGGGGCCGTGCTTCTACATGCAGAAGATTGTCGGCGGACCAGAGATCGCCGATCTGCTCGACCTCGACCGGCCCCTGCCGGAGACCATGGCGTTGATCGCCCAGCGCAAGAAGTCAGACATCCGCGACGTCGTGGTGATGATGCTCGATCGCCCGCGTAACCACGAGGCGATGCAACTGGTCCGCGACGCGGGAGCCCGCGTGCGGCTGATCCTCGACGGGGACGTGGCGGCGGGGATGCTCGCGGTGAGCCCGAACACGCCGGTCGACCTCCTCTGGGGGATCGGCGGAACTCCAGAGGGCGTGATCACCGCCGCCGCGGTCAAGTGCACCGGCGGCGCCGTGCTCGGCCGCCTCCATCCTCGCACCGACGAGGAGCGCGACGCCGCGATCGAGGCCGGCTATGACCTCGACAAGGTCCTCACCGCCGACGATCTCGTGGCCGGCGATGACGCCTTCTTCTCCGCTACCGGCGTCACCGACGGAGACGTGCTTCAAGGGGTTCGCTACCACCCCGACCACGCGACCACCGAGTCGATCGTGATGCGCTCGCGTTCGGGCACGGTCCGGCGGGTCCAAGCGCGTCACGACCGCGCCAAGCTGCGCGAGATCACCGGCGTTCGCTACGGCTGAGTGCCGCCGCCCTGCGCGTCGGCCAACCGCCCCACCTTCGACTCGGCGAGCTTGAGCTTGGCCAGCGAGCGCAGGAACGCGTGCGTCACGAACACGTGGATGTTGGACTGGGTCGCCTCGTAGACAGGCGCGCTCAGGCCGGACGCGATCGCGGGATAGAAGTTCGCGACCTCGACCTCGATTCTCAACGTCGCCATGTCCCCGTCGGCGGGGCGCCGCTGAACGTCGAGCGCCAGGAAGCCGCAACCGCGCCCCGAGCGCGCCACCAGGAGCCCGTCGCGGATCCGCCAGCGGACCTTTCCGTGGTCGGCCTCCAGCACGTACTCGGGTGCATCGAAGCGGAGCAACGTGAGTGGTCGAGCGAGCAGCACGACCGAGCGCTCGTCCTTGCCGTAGACGACCCGGATCAGGCCGAGGGTCACGCGCGAGAGAAAGCGCCAGTAGGTGCGTGCGAGGTTCTCGAGGCTCGCCGGCGACCACAGGCGGTCGAGGTCGGCCGCCGCCATCGTCAGCTCGGCCGACTGGACCGAGCGGACGGCGCCGTCCTTTGCGAGCACCGTCGACTCGCGAGGCGAGATGATCACCGATCGAGCCGGCAGCCTGCCGGCGCGGTGGCGGCGGACTGCGACGGCGGCGCCGGCGAGCGCGGCGATCATTGCGAGGAGGGGCGCCAGCACGGGGGTAATTCTCACGGTTCGCGCAGGACGGCGGCTCGGTGGGTGGGAGGCGTCAGCGAGGGAGCGCGATCAGAGTCAGCCGCGAACCGGCTTCGAGGTCGCCCGTCCCCGGCGGGATCATCGCCAACGCGTCCGCTCCCAGCAGTGAGCTGATCAGGTTCGACGCTTGCGGGCCGTTCGGGATCGCGATCGTGCGGTCGTCCGTGCGCTCGACGCGAACCCTGATCGCCTGTTCGCGACAGGGATTGCGCTTGACCGGGGAACCGAGCTCGGCGGCCTGGCGCCCGGCGCGGTCGGGAGTCGCGCCCTGAAGCGCGAGCAGGGCAGGGCGGGCGAACAGCATGAAGGTGACGAAGGCGGCGACCGGATTGCCGGGCAGACCGAACACGGGCCGCCTTCGGAGGCCTTCGGAGTTGGCCTGGCCGCGACCATCCCCGGGCCGGGGCGCGGTGAAGGTTCCGAACCAGGTTGGCTTGCCCGGCTGGATCGCGACCCCCCAGAACGCCTCGATCACACCGAGCGCCTCGAGCGCCGGCTTGACGTGGTCGTGTGGGCCCATCGACACGCCACCCGAAACGATGACGACGTCGGCGGCCTGTAGCGCGGCGGCGAGTGCGACCTCGATTGCCGGCCGGTCGTCGGCGAGGCGCTCGGCCGGCGTCATGGTCGCGCCGCAGCGAGTCGCGAGCGCTCCCAGCATTACCCCGTTCGCGTTGTGAATCTCGCCGGGCCCGAGCGGCTCGCCCGGAGCGCGCAGCTCGGTGCCGGTGCACAGAATGGCCACGCGTGGTCGCCGGGCGCACCAGAGCTCGCTCGCGCCCGCCGCAACAGCGGCGGTCAGCTCCGCGGCACCGAGTGCGGTGCCGGCCGCCAGCGCCGTCGCGCCGCCGGCGAAGTCCTCGCCCGGATGGCGGATGTCGTGCGCGGCGGCGACGGCCGCGCGAAGCGTGACCCGGTCGCCCTCCGCCTCTACATCCTCCTGGCGAATCACCGCGTCCGCCCCGGCCGGTACCGCGGCGCCCGTCGAGGCCCGAATCGCCTCGTCGGCCGCGATCGAGAACGGCGAGGGCACGCCGGCACGCGATTCTCCGATCACGCGCAGCGTCCGGCCCGCTGGGCCTGCCATCACCGCGTACCCATCCATCGCGGCGGAGGCGAACGGCGGTACGTCCCCGGCGCAGCGCAGGTCGCGTGCCAGCACCCGATCGAGTGCCTCCTCGATCGCCACGGGCTCCTCCGGCAGAGGGTCGAGCGCTGCCAGGATCCGCTCGTGGGCCTGCGCTACCGAGAGCAGCCGGGGGGTCATGAACCGCATTGTGCAGAGAATTCTGGTCGTAGCCTTCACGATTCGTGATAGAAGAGCCCGAGTGACTTCTGAGCGTGGAGTGCCGCGACGGCGCCCGCCACGGCCGATCTCTGCCGGATCGGTCGATGCGCTGCTAGCGCGCGGTGATGATCTGGCGAAGGCTTGGCTGGTGGCCCTGCTCGAGCAGACCGGGCTCGACGAGGCGCCCGGCATCCTCGTGGCCGATCTGGTGCGCGATGGACCGCGGCTCTGCGAAGCCGTGGTGCGAGCCCTTGGCGACGATGGGGACCTGCAGCGGCTTGAGCTCGGCGGGGCGCTCGAGCGGCTCGCGTCAGGCGCGGGTGAGCTGGCCGGGGCCTCGCAGGCGGAGACCAGTGCCCTGGCAGTCGACGCGTTGAGGGCCGTGATCTGGAGCGCGGCGTGTGAACAGCTGGGGGCCGATCCCGCGGAGGTCGAAATCCTCAGCGAGCGGCTGGCGATCGCGACCGAGCTGGTGCGGGGCGCCGTGTTACGTCGGTTTGGTGGCGCGGGTGAGGCGGCCGAGCGCGTCTGGCCGCCGCTGGCAGTCGCGGAGGCGGTCGGAGAGGGCGTCGTCGATCGGGACCCGGTTGTGCGCGATATCGGCGAAGACGAAGTCGGCGCGACCCGTGCGGGGGAAGGCGGAGCGGCGCAGTCGCCGATGGCGGCCGGCTCACTCTGGCGAGGTGCGCTCGAGGACGAGGTCGCCCGGGCGCAGCGCTCGGGCGCCAAGCTCGCGCTGCTGCTGGCTGAGCTGAGCGACGACGACGCAGCCCCCGCCGCAGGATCCGCCCACGTCGCGAGCGGGACCTTCGGCCGCTTCGCGCAGGCGGTGCACAGCGCGGTCCGGCGCGAGGACATCCTCGCTTGCGAGACGGAGCGCCGAGCATGGGTGATCGCGCGCACGACCGGGCGGGCCGGCGCACGGGCGCTCGGCGCGAGGATCGCCCGCGCCGTCCACGAGGCAGAGCCCGGGCGTGGAGTGCCCCTGACCGTCGGGATTGGCGTCGCGATCCTCGGCGAGGACGCCCACGACGCGATCGGTCTGATCGAGGCGGCGGACGACTGGGCCTTTGCGGCAGTGTCGGCCGGCGCGGCCCCAGCGAGCTCGGACGCCCCCCCGAGCGAGCCGGTCGGGGATGACGAGCCGCCCGGCGAGGGCGGTCCCGAGGCGGTCGCTGAGTGAAGAGGCCTGAGGTCGCGCCGGTTCAGCCGTCAGGCTGACACGGCGCCGATGGTCTCGGTCCCGGTGATCCCGAGGGCGTGCGCGGTCGCCTGCGTCAGATCCCATCTGGCGTCGTTGGCGAAAGGCCCACGGTCGATCACGGGAACGACGATCGTCCGTCCGCCATAGTAAATCTGGACCGGCGTGCCGCACTTCAGCGTGCGGCTGGCGACGCCGAGCGTGGAGCGCCTCAAGATCTGGCCGCATGCGGTCTTCTGGCCGAAGAAGCCCTTGCCGTAATAGGTCGCGATCGCCGGCCGGTAGACGGTGATCTCCAACGTCGGCGGGGTCGCCCCTGCCTGGCTCGAATTCGCCATCCGCTCGAGGACGGTGCGCACCGTCATCCGGCCGGCGTGGTTGGTCCGCCACCGGACCGAGAAGGCTCCGTCTACGGCGACGCTTCCCGAGGCAACGCTGACCCACCCGGCCTGCGGATCGAGCCGCTGCACGACGACGGTCGTGCCCTGGACGGCGGGGAGCGTTGTGCCAGTGAAAGCCAGGTGGCGGCCGAGCAGCGCCGAGACCTTCGTCGTGACGGTGATCCCGTCGCCGGTTGCGGTCGCGACGAGATCGCCGTCGAGCGCGGCCGATCCGGTGCCGGGAGTCGAGGCGCCGCCGGAAGACTGACCCGATGCCGTGGCGAGGGAGGCGCCCGGGGGCGGGGCCCCCGTGGACGCTCCCCCCGGTGCCGCGCCGCCCGAGCTGGCCCAGACCGGGGGGGCAGCGACCAGCGGGCTCGCAAGGAGCATGGCCACCAGCTTCGCTTTGGCGCGTAGTCTCACGTCGATCGAATTCCACCTGCGCTTCGGGCCTACGGGGTGAGCTGACGGGCTCGCGCTGGGGTGGCGCTACATGTCCGATCGACACGATTCGCCCCTGTGGGACCTGGATGGCCCACAAGTGGTTCCCCCGCCGGCCGCCCGCTGACGGGCGACCGCTCGGCCAATGAAGGATCGCGGAGTATACGAAACCTTGCCTCGACGGCGTTATCACGGCGTCGGGCCTCGGCCGCGGCCGCCGGAGCCTACGGCCTGGGTAGTCTCGCGACGACGCCCCGAAGGGCCCGAGCTCCGGCCGAGATGCCGATCTCGGCGAGCTCGGCGGTCACGTGTACGGCGGAGCCGAGAACATCGATTCCTCCGGCGGGCGTGGGCCGGCGGGAAGGTGGCACGGGGGGCGTCCCGGGGGGTTGAGGAGGCTGTCGGACACGCGAACTACTCGGTGTGGCCCGCTTCGTCGCCCCCGGTGCGGCCTTGGTGGCAGGGGTCGCAATCGTCGCACGATCCGCGTCGACCGCGCGCGGGGCAGCTCGCTTCTCGCTGCGGCGGTGCGGCCGCGTGCGCGGAAGCCCGCCGAGGACCTCCGAGGGGCGCTCATCGGTCATTCGAAGCCCATCATCGCGCACAACGGGCCGCGGCGCTACCTGTCGCTTCCGGCCGTCGCCGAGCTGGGGCGTGACTTTCGTGCGTCAGAAACGTCTTAGAACCATGATCATGTGGCTGTTGGCGGAGGAGAGAAACGGGTATCCCGCGACGAGCGAGGGAAAGTTCGACCACAACCTGAAACGGCAGAGCGCGTTTGACGTACTAGATTGGAGAACGTTGCCCGCGGTCACGGACCCGGCAGGTCATTGACTTCAGAAAGTATAGCGAGTAGCATAGGAGCATATGGTTGAGTAGCGGGCGTGCGCCGTGAGAGCGGAGTCCCACTGTTCAGGTCCTCAGCGTCACCAGGTCCAGCTGGTGACGCGTTTCGACGGAAACGGAAACAGATGTCAGTAGCCGAACTTCAGGAACTCGAAGAGATCAAGGGCCTCGTCAATCGTGGCCAGCAGGTCGGCGTGCTCACGTACGCGGAGATTGCCGGCGCGGTGTCGGAGCTGGATCTCGACGAGGCGGACGTCGAGGAGCTGCACGGCTTCCTCGAGCGAGCTGAGATCGAGCTCGTGGAGGAGGTAGATCCCGCGCTCGCCGCGGCGGAGGTGGAGCGCGCGCCGGATAAGCGCGGTCGACGTAAGCCCAAGACGGCGCTGGACCTCAAGCCGGACATGACGACCGACTCGCTTCAGCTGTTCTTGAAGGACATCGGGAAGGTTCGCCTGCTCACGGCACAGGAGGAGGTCGACCTGGCCAAGCGGATCGAGCGCGGTGACCTCGACGCAAAGCAGAAGATGGTCGAGTCGAACCTCCGGCTCGTTGTCTCGATCGCGAAGAACTACCGCAACCAGGGCCTGCCCTTCCTGGACCTGATCCAGGAGGGAACACTGGGCCTCGTGCGCGCGGCCGAGAAGTTCGACTACCGCAAGGGCTTCAAGTTCTCCACCTACGCCACGTGGTGGATCCGCCAGGCGATCGCGCGTGCGCTCGCCGACAAGGCGAGGACGATCAGGATCCCGGTCCACGTGGTCGAGAAGCTGAACAAGATCGGACGCGCCGAGCGCAAGCTCGTGACCGAGCTCGGTCGCGAGCCGACCGCGGAGGAGATCGCCGAGGTAACCGGGATCGAGCCCGACGAGGTCGAGTCGATCAAGCGCTCAGCGCAGGCTCCGGTTTCGCTCGAGAAGCCGGTCGGCGACGAGGAGGAGTCCGAGTTCGGCCAGTTCATCGCCGACGAGCGGGCCGAGTCGCCCTACGAGCGGGCCGCTGAGATCTTGACCAAGGAAGCGTTGCGCGAGGCGCTCGAGAATCTGAGCTACCGCGAACGCCGCGTGCTCGAGCTCCGTTACGGGCTCGGCGGCGAGCACCCGCGGACGCTCGACGAGGTCGGGCGCACCTTCAACGTGACGCGCGAGCGCATCCGCCAGATCGAGAATCAGTCGCTGAAGAAGCTCCAGTCGCTCGCCGAGGCGCAGAAGCTTCGGGACGTCGCGTAGGTCGCCGCGGCGTCCACATGCGTCCACTCGGGGCGGCGGGGCTCTCAAGCGGACGTGCCGTCGCGCCGATGAGTGACCTCAGATGTTCGAACTTCACGAGGCGCTTCGCTATGTCGTCCGTAAGGAGGGATCGGACCTTCATCTGAAGGTGCCTTCGCGCCCGCTCGCGCGGATCCACGGCAAGCTCGAGCCGATCGAAGATTACGAGCCGCTGCGCCCGGCCGACACCGACCGTGTGCTGCGCGAGATGCTCACCGATCACGACAAGCTGGCCGAGTTCGACCGCGAGCACGAGGTCGACTTCGCGTACGCGATCGAGGGGCTCGCCCGCTTCCGCGTGAACGCCTTCCTCCAGCGCGGAAACGTCTCGATCGCCGCTCGCGTGATCCCGTTCGCCGTGCGCACGATCGACGACCTCGGCCTGCCGGCGGTGATGAGCGAGATCGCCGACGAGGAGCGTGGTCTGATCCTGCTCACCGGCACCACCGGCTCGGGCAAGTCGACGACGCTCGCCGCGATGATCGATCAGATCAACGAGACGAAGTCCCGGCACATCGTGACGATCGAGGACCCGATCGAGTACCTCCACACCGACCGGAACTCGATCATCAATCAGCGCGAGATCGGTATCGACACGGCGTCGTTCAACCGCGCCCTGCGACGCGTGCTGCGCCAGGACCCGGACGTGATCCTGATCGGGGAGATGCGCGACGAGGAGACGGTGCAAGCTGCGCTGTCCGCAGCCGAGACGGGCCACCTGGTGCTGTCCACCGTCCATACCCTCGACGCCCCGGAGACCGTCAACCGGATCATCGACTTCTTCCCCCCGCACCAGCACCAGCAGGCACGGGCCATGCTCGGCGGCACGCTGAGGGCGGTCATCTCCCAGCGTCTCGTCCGGACACCGACCGGCGACGGTCGCGTGGCCGTGTGCGAGATCCTGCGCATGACCGGCCGTGCGCGCGACATGATCGTCGACCCCGAGCAGACCGGTCGACTCCGGGAGGTCATCGCCGAGGGCGAGTACTACGGGATGCAGACGTTCGATCAGGCGCTGCTTCGCCACCATCAGGCGGGCCGGGTCTCGATGGAGGACGCGCTGCGCGTCGCATCGAGCCCGCATGACTTCAAGCTCCTCGTCGCCGCCGAAGGTCGTACGTCCACGTCGATGGATGATCTGATCGACGCCCGCCGCGACGCCGGCGCAGGCCCGGTGACGCTCAAGCGTCCCGGCGGCGGCGGCGGTGGCCTCGGCGAGCCCGGCAGGTCCACCCCTCCGGGCAGGAATGGCTCCCCGTCATCTCCCGGCCGGCACGGATCGTCGGCGCCGCCCAGCGCTCCGCGCCCCGGCGTCGCGGCGTAGTGTCCTGACCCGAATCAGGCTGGCGGCGATCGCCCCCCGGCCGCCACGACGCATGTTCGGCGGCACTTCGCCGGCCCGACGGGGCCACTTCAGTTCGTAAAGCATCGCGCTATTATTAGGGCTCAGATGGCCTCCCAGAACTTGTGTCCGGTTTGCCGCACCGCGGAGATCGTGTGCGGAAAGTGGACCCTGCTGGTGATTCGCGACCTGGCCGAGGGCCGTTCGCGCTTCTGTGAGCTCGAGCGGTCGCTCCACGGCATCAGCCCGCGCACGCTTTCGCTGCGGTTACGCGCGCTCGAGGAGGAAGGGATCGTCGAGCGCCAGACCTATCCTGAGGTTCCGCCGCGAGTCGAGTACGCCCTGACCGAGAAGGGCCGCGCACTCGTGCCCCTGATCGAGAGCATGCGGACGTACGGCCGGCAGTGGCTCGGGCTCGATTGCGACGAGATCGATGCGGACGAGATCGACGCCGACGGTCCCGCCGAGCGCGAGCCCGTCGTCGCAGCCGCCTGACGTGCTCTGAGCAGCCGCGCCCGCCACCGTGAGGATCGCCGTCGCCGCCGATGAGCTGACCGGGATCGCCCGCATCCTGCCAGAGGAGCTGCGCAGTCGCGGCCATCACCCGATCCTGCACGGTGCCTACAACGACGCTGAGCGCGACGACTGGGCATGGGCGAGCGAGACGGCGGCGCGCGACGTTGTCGAAGGCCGCGCCGAGCAGGCCGTTGTCGCGTGCTGGACCGGCACCGGGGCGTCGATAGCCGCCAACAAGGTCCCCGGCATCCGGGCCGCACTGTGCGCCGACGCGCAAACCGCAGACGGCGCCCGCAGGTGGAATGACGCCAACGTGCTCGCGCTCAGCCTGCGCGCCACATCGCAGGCTGAGCTCGGCGAGATCCTCGAAGCGTGGTTCGCCGGCGGTCCGAGCAAGGACCCGTCGGACGTCGCGAACGTCGCTCATCTCGGCGAGATCGAGATCGACGCGCGCCGCTGACCCGTCCGCCGGCCTGCAATCCGCGGTGCGCGTGCTCTGGGATGGCAGGATCCACCGCGGCTGCAGCGAAACGGCCGATGTGCGCAACCGAACGCTCCACCAGCTGCTCGAGGAGTTCACGGCCCAGGCTGCCAGCCAGCTCGAGGCCGAGACGGCGAGCGGCGTCGAAGTCCCCTTCGAGCTGAGCGAGGAGCCTGGCGGGAGCGCTCCGCTGTACTGCTACAGGCCGCTGACGGGCGAGTTCATCCGCGAGTGCCTGGGGCGCCTGGCCGCGCTGCCGACCTACGCGCCGGTCGCACGCATGCTGGCCGACGCCGACGGCGTCGCCGCCTATCTGCGCGAGCGCGCCGAGCCCCGAGTGCCGACCGAGCCGCGCGAGCGCGCCGACGCGGTCCTGAATTCCTTTCTCGGCCACGTGTTCGACGAACGGAGCGAGTTCGGGTTCGATCCCGAGCGCTTCGAGCTTGCGTATGCGGACCTTGAACGCGCGCTGTACGAGGGGCGGTGCGTTACCACCGTGATCGCCCCGCTGCTGGGCGTGGCGCTCGAGCCCGGGACCGGCGAGGTTCCGCTGGGGGATGGTCTGTCGCTCCAGTCCGGGGACTCGCTGACTGACGCACCATCGGACGCCGTCTGGGGCGAGTACGAAGAGCCGAACATGCTGATCGTCCTGACGATCGCCGAGGGTCGTTCACAGCCGTCCGGCTCGAGCTCCCCGCGATCGGCGGCGCGAGTCAGGTTCCGTCGCGCGCTCACCGCGCTCAGGCTGTTCGAGCGCGGCGGATACGCGCTCGGTCCGCTCGCATGGACCCGGGCCGATGCCGGTGTGTGGCGGGCGTTTGCGCTCGGCAGCACCGGACGACCACGCGGGATGACCCTGATCCCCGCCGCCGAAGAGGACGAGCTGCGGGCCTTCTGCAGCCTGGTCTCGCGGCGGACCCCGACCGGCGGGGAGCTCGCATGGGCGCTGACGCGGTTCGAGATGGGACGCGAGCGCCTCGCGCCGTTCGAGGCTCTGACCGATTACCTGCTGGCGTTGCGTGCGCTGCTCGAGCCCGAGGGCCCGGCCAGCGGACGCCTCGCCCAGCGGCTCGCCGTACTCTGCGCCAAACCGTCCGATCGGGCCGCGCTCGCCGAGCGTACCGCGCACGCGATCTCGCTCGAACGAGCGGTCATCTCCGGGCTCGCGCCCGCGCAGAACGGAGCCGCCGCGCTCGTCGACGAGCTGGCCGAGAACCTGCGCGCGCTGCTGCGCGACGTTCTCTGCGGCCATCTCGACGCCGATCTGCGCGAGGTCGCCGACTACCTGCTCGCGGAGTCGGCCGCCGCGGTGTAGCGCGGCGCTCGGCCCAGGACCGCCGGCGCTACGCCGCGGGCCGAGTGATGCAAGGCTTACGCCATGTTCCACGTCGAGGTGCGCCAGTTTCCGCACGTCGCTCGCTCGTTCAACCTCTCCGAGGCCGAGCTCACCGCCAATGTCCTCGCCCCGTGGTGCCGGGGCGAGCTGGTGGACCTGGGCGAGCGCAAGTGGGAGCCGGCGCGAGCCAAGCTGACGATCTTCGAGGGGCCCGAGCTGCGCAGCGACGAGATCGGTATGGGGCGCGGGTGGGGGAACGTGAACCGCAGCGGACAGGACGTCACCGAGCGGGTCATCGGCGCGGCGCAGGCGCAGGTGTCCTCCGGCGCTGCGGCGGCGTCCGACGCGCTGACCGCGTTCAAGGACGTGGTGCGTGCCCAGTGCGAGGCCAATCGGCTGGCGATCCACCAGGTCCTCTGGCTCGCCAACAGCAGGCACCCCGAGTGGCGCGTCAGCGAGCGGGTCGCACTCGCGGAGCGAGCCGTGTGGGAGCTCCTGCACGAGGGGCGCGTGAGGATGCTACGGCGGACGACGGGCGACGACGGCCCGTCGCATGTCGACGTCGGGAAGGATGGGTGGGCGCGCGCGCTGCTTGCGTGGTCGAGCTGGTCCGATGCCGGCTCCCCCCGCTGGTTCCTCGTCGCCGACCCGGACTGACCCGAGGGCCCTTAGGCCACGACCTTGGCGATCATGCGCGCTCGCTCGGCTTCGGAGGCGAACAGATAGCGGTGGACGCGGAGCAGCCCCTCGACGTCGTGGACGTCGTCGTCGAAATGGGGGACGAGCATCTGCGGACGATCGTCACCACCGGGCGCGAGCCGGGCGATGTTCTGCTCGTCGCGTCTTGCCAGCACGTGGTAGTCGTGGAAGTTCTCGGCCACCCGCGCCGCGAGCTCGTCATCCAGTCCGGCCTCGAGCGCCGCGATCACGTCGCCGCGGGGGCTGTCGCCGAGAATGTCGTGATGCACGCGGTTGACGATCACACCCGCGAACGGGAGCCCGCTCTCCTCGAGGGTACGGCGGAACCAGATCGCCTCATCGATCGGCTCGCGCTGCGCCGAGGTGACGAGGAGAAACGCGGTCGTGTCCGCTTTCAGCATCTTCTCCACCTCGGCGGCACGAACGCGAAAGTCTTCGGTCATGCCGCCGAGCAGCCGGAAGAACGTCGACAGGTCGGTGAGCAGGTCGACACCGGTGATGCGTTGGAGGCCGGCGGAGAGCAGGCCGCTGCCGCGGCCTAGGATCCGCATGCCGAGGCCGGTGGGACGAACGAAGGTCTTCAGCATGCGACCCTCGAGGAACGAGGTCAGCCGCCCCGGCGCGTCGAGGAAGTCGAGCGCGTTGCGGGAGGGCGGCGTGTCGAGCACGAGCAGGTCGAAGTCGTAATCCCTGTCCAGCTCGTAGAGCTTCGACACCGCGGTGAACTCTTGGGACCCCGCGACTGCGGTCGAGAGCTCGCGATAGACGCGGTTGGCGAGGATCTCCTCAGCGCTGCCGCGGTCAGGAGCGAGGTGCTCGATCAGCTCGTCGAAGGTCCGCTTCGGGTCGAGCATCATTGCCCACAGCTCGCCGCGGACGTCGAGGCCGCCCGAGCGAAGGCGCCCCGGCTCGACGAGCCGGGGCTCGTTCCCGAGCTCCTCGAGGCCGAGCGCGTTGGCCAGGCGCCTGGCAGGGTCGATCGTGACCACTGCCACCTTCGCGCCTTGCGCGGCCATGCCGAGTGCAATCACCGCCGAGGTGGTCGTCTTCCCGACCCCGCCGGACCCGCCGCACACGCAGATCCGCTTCCCTTCGAGGAGGCCCGCGATGCTCACCTAGGGTAGCTCCTCGGCAGCGTGCGCCGCGGGCGGGCGCGTGGGCTTGGCCTCGCGCTCCTCGCCCGCAAATCCGGCTCCGAGCCGGTCGGCGAGGCGCTCGAGCTCGCCCCGGCCGAGATGGTCGGCGAAAACGAACGGCAGCTCGATCAACGGCCGTCCGAGGCCCGCGGCGAGACGCGTGAGCTGCCGGCGCTGGTTGTCCGCGCGAGCGCACTCGGACACGGCGGCCCGGATCGCTGCGCGCGCCAGCGGCGAGTCGGCATCCTCGACTGCCTCCCGCAGGTGCAATAGCTCGTCGGCTTCGAACCGGGATGGATAGACGGCATTGACGATCACGTTGTGCAGCGAAAGCCCGTCGCTCGCCAGCGCGTCGCGCAGCATCAGCGTCTCGTTGACCGGCATCTCCTCGGGCGTGGCGACGGCGAGGACCGCAGTGAAATCGGAGTCGGCGATCGTGCGGGCGATCGCCCGTCCCTGGTGGGCGATCGGACCGACGCGGGCAATCTCAGCGAAGGTGCGCGGCGTGCGCAGGATGCCGACGCCGTGCCCGCTCGCGGGCGTATCGACCACGACCAGATCGTACGGTGCCGCTCCGCGGGTCCTACGGTGGAGCTGAGCGAGCTCCCACACCTTGCCGATGCTCAGCAGCTCGCGCATGCCGGGAGTCGCCATCGCGAACGCATGAAACAGCTTGCTCGAGCCGATCGCCTGACCGATCGGGCCGATCTTGATCCTCAGGTACTCCTCCATCGCTTGCTGGGGATCGATCGAGATCGTGAACAAGCCCGGGCTCAGCTCGTTCTCGACCAAGGGGTCAGGACGTTCCCCGGCCTCGCCGTCCTGGTCGGCCAGTGTGCGCTGAATCCGATCCTGGGCGGAAAGCTCGACAACGATCGTCCGCAGGCCGGAGCGCGCGCTCAACAGCCCGAGCGCGGTCGCGACCGTGGACTTGCCCACACCACCCTTGCCGGTGACGAAGATGAGTCGCTTGTCGAGGAGGCCGGACACGAGGAGGTGGGGGGACCCTGGTCGCGCTCACTGGAAGCTCGCCACGGGCCGCCCAGAACGGCCTGCGGAGTGGATGGCACCGGATCTCGGCCGCCGGTCCGGCCCATTTTACCGGCGGGCGTCACCGGGGTGTCGAACGCCGTCCGCGCGCGGAGCGCATCCGCCGCGGAGGATTTCGCCTCGCCCCTGCGAATAGAGGCACGTATGCGTTCCCCAAGCCATCGGAGCCCGCAGTGACCGGCAAGGCGAAGGTGATCGCGTTCGCCAACCAGAAAGGGGGCGTCGCGAAGACCACGACGACGCTCAACCTGGCGGTGGCGTTCGCGGAAGAGGGCCACCGGGTCCTCTGCGTCGACATGGACCCGCAGGGCAATCTGACGATGTCGCAGGGGATCGATCCCGACGCGATCGAGAAGTCGATGTACGACGTGCTGGTGCACAAGGTCCCCATCACGGACGTGATCCAGCCCCGGGAGATCGACGTTGCCTGCGCGTCGATCGACCTCGCCGGAGCGGAGATCGCGATGTCGACGATGATCGGTCGCGAGCGTTCGCTCGAGCGAGCGCTCGCCCAGGTCGCAGACGTATACGAGTTCGTCTTCATCGACACCCCGCCGAGCCTCGGCCTGCTCACGATCAATGCCCTGACTGCGGCGCACAAGGTGATCGTCCCCGTCCAGTGCGAATATCTGTCGATGCGAGGTCTGGTCCAGCTTCAGAACACGCTTGCGATGATCCGCGAGAACCTCAACCCGAACGTTGACATCGAGGGGATCCTGCCGACGCTGGTTGACTCTCGGACCCTCCACGCCAAGGAGGCGATCGAGCTGCTCGAGGAGAACTTCGGCGACCGCGTGTTTGCATCCAGAATCAGGAAGACCGTGCGATTCGCCGAGGCGCCGGTCAAGGGCATGTCGGTGCTCAAGTACGATCCCGACGGTATGGCTGCCCACTCCTACCGGCAGCTCGCGAAGGAGGTTCTCTCAAATGGCACCCGGTAAGCGCGCGAGCATGCGCGAGGGTCCGCTCGCCGCCCTCTTCCGCAAGACGACCGAGGACACTGAGCCCGGGCCGGCCGAGACAGAACCGAACCCCGGCGAGCAGTCGGCAGACGAGGCTGCACAGCGGGCCGGCGACCTGGTACGCCAGGGGGACGAGGTCGCCCGGCGTGGAAGCGAGGGCCCGCGGGCGGCCCGTGACACCACGACGCCCGACAGCGATCTGGCGCAGTTCGAGGACGGCACCTCCGATGCGGAGAGCGCTTTCACGCGGGCATCCCGTGAGGACGCGGAGCCCCCCGCGACGGCCCCGCCACTCGCCGAGGACCTCGACGATCAGCCGGCGTCCAGGGCGACGATGCCCTCCCCGCAGGAACGGCTGCGCCACGTCTTCTCGTCCGACATCCCGATGAACCTCCTCGACCGGATGCCGGCCGAGATTCCCGACGAGCCGCCCCCGGACGTCTACGCGCGCCCGGAGCGGGCAGGCGAAGCGTTCAGGTCGGCGCGGACGGTGGGCTCCCCCGTGCTCCGCGTCGTCGGCGTCGGCGGCGCCGGCGTGAACGCCGTCAACCGGATGGTCGAGGCGGAGATCGAGGGGATCGAGTTCCTGGCCATCAACACCGATCTGCAGTCGCTGCAGCAGTCGGCGGCGCACGACACGCTCCATATCGGCGACGGGGTCACGCGCGGGCTCGGATCGGGCTCGAACCCGGAGCTCGGCCGGCAGGCGGCGCTCGAGGAGCACGACCGGATCAAGGCGCTGCTGAGAGGCTCGGACATGGTGTTCATCGCCGCCGGCGCCGGCGGCGGCACGGGCACCGGAGCGGCCCCGATCGTCGCTCACATCGCGCGCGAGCTCGGTGCGTTGACGGTGGGCATTGTCACCCGTCCCTTCCAGTTCGAGGGTACGCGGCGTCGCGAGCAGGCCGAGGCGGGCATTGAGGCGCTCGCCGCAGAGGTCGACACGCTGATCGTCGTTCCCAACAACCGGCTGCTGTCGGTTCTCGACCGGAACACTTCGATGGTCGAAGCGTTCAGGGTCGCCGACGACGTGCTCCGCCAGGGCGTGCAAGGCATCTCGGACTTGGTGACGCTCCCAGGTCTGATCAACCTCGACTTCGCCGACGTCCGCACGATCATGTCCGACGCCGGCAATGCGCTGCTCGGCATCGGGCTCGGCAGCGGTGAGCGCCGGGCGATCGACGCCGCGGAGGCGGCAGTGGCCTCGCCTCTGCTCGAGACCAGCATGGACGGTGCGCACTCGATCCTGCTCTCGATCACGGGTGGCCGCGATCTGTCGCTATGGGAAGTGAACGAGTCGGCGAAGGCTGTCGCCGCAGCGGCTCACCCGGACGCGAACATCATCTTCGGCGCGATGATCGACGACAAGCTCGAGGACCAGGTCTGGGTGACGGTCGTCGCGACCGGTTACGGGCAGGCGCGCCCAAGCAGCCGCCGCGAGGAGGATCGTCCCGCCAGGCTTCGCGTCGTTGAGCCGGCACGCCGCCCGGCCCGGCTCGACGAGCGCGAACGCGAACGCGACCGCCCGCCGCTGCGCGAGCCGCGCGGCGAGCCGCGGGTGTCACGCGGGCGCGAGCGGTCCGCGAGCACATCGCTCGACCTCGACGTCCCCGAGTTCATCCCGCGGCGCTAGTTTCCGCGGGTGCCCTGAGCCCGAAACGTCAACAGCTCGGCGTCATCGCCGCCGGCCACCCGCTGACCGCGCGCGCCGGCGCCGACGTACTGGGGGCGGGGGGGAATGCCGTCGACGCGGCGATCGCGGCGATGCTCGTATCGTTTGTCTGCGAGCCTCTGCTGACCGGGCTCGGAGCCGGGGGCTACATGCTCGTTGCACCGCCGGGCGATGCGCCGGTGCTACTCGACTTCTTCGTCGCGGCGCCCGGTCGCGGGCCGTGCGCCGGGCGCCTGGCTGAGCTGATCCCGGTGACCGTCTCGTTCGGCGAGGCGGTCCAGGTGTTCAACATCGGTGCCGCTTCGGTCGGCGCGTACGGAGCGCCGGCCGGCCTGTGCGAGGCTGCCCGGCGCTTCGGCCGCGTGCCGCTCGCGCAGCTCGTCAGCCCCGCCGCGACCCTGGCCCGCGAAGGGGTCCGCCTCAACGCCCAGCAGGCGTACATCCTCGAGATCCTCGCCGGCCTCGTGACCGCGACGCCGGAGGGCGCGGCGCTGTTCGCGCCCCAGGGTGGGCTCCTGCGCGAGGGCGACACGATCTATCAACCAGAGCTTGCCGAGGCGCTCGTGCGTCTCGGGGCGGAGGGCGCTGCCCCCTTCTATACGGGCGACCTCGCGCGGTCGGTTGTGTCCTGGATCGGTGCGCGCGGTGGGATCCTGACAGCCGAGGATCTGGCCGCGTACGCGGTTCGCGACCGCGAGCCGGTGCGTGTTCCGTACCGGGGCCGCGAGGTACTGACGAATCCGCCGCCGTCGGCGGGTGGCATCTTGATCGCCTATGCGCTCGCGTTACTCGACGCGGACGGCGCAGGGCCCGGTGTCGAGCGACTCGTCGAGGTGATGGAGCGAGCGCAGAGCGAGCGTACGCCAGAGTTCCTCGCCGGGCTCGACGAAGCAGGCTTCGCGGCCCGGTTCCTGTCCACCCGTGGTGTTTCCACCGGACCGCTCGGCTCGACGACACATATCGCGGTGCTCGATCGCGAGGGCCGGGCCTGCTCTGTCACCTGCTCGAACGGGTCGTGCTCGGGTGAGGTCGTTCCCGGCACCGGCATCCACCTCAACAACATGCTCGGCGAGCAGGATCTGAATCCGCTCGGCTTCCACCGCCACCCGCCGGGACGTCGACTGCCGAGCATGATGGCGCCCACGGTCGTGCTCCGCGACGGGTCACCGGAGCTCGTGCTCGGGAGCGCCGGGTCCAACCGGATCCGCTCGGCGATCCTCCAGACGATCGTCCGCGTGGTCGACGAGGGGCTGCGCGCCGGCCCTGCGGTCCAGGCGCCCCGGGTCCACTTCGAGGACGGCGTCGTCTACGCCGAGCCAGGCATCGAGACGACAGCGCTCGAGGTCGCCGGCCGGGCGATCGCCAGATTTCGCGACCGCAACCTGTTCTTCGGTGGCGTCCAGGCGGTGGAGCACGATCCGGTAAGCGGCTTCTCCGGTGGCGGCGACGAGCGCCGCGGCGGAGCCGCGATCGTGGTCGAAGCAGCGACCACCTGAGCCGGCAGCGCGGGCGCTCGCGGGATTCGGCACGATGCCTGGATGCGACGCTCGATCTGGACGCGGCCGGTGCTCATGGCCCCCAACGCGGCGTTCGCGGCGGCGCTGGTGGCGGCGACGATCGCCGGCTGCGGTCTGGCGGTGCAGGCGGGCGACCTGTTCCTGATCACGCGGACTGGCCAGGGCAAGCCGCTGACGATGCTGGTTACCTACGACGGGACGATCACCTGCGACGGCGGTCGGGGGAAGACGCTGCCCGACAGGCTCCTGCTGGTGGCACGAGACCTCCCCGGCCAGCTCCAGTCAGATGCGCAGCGCAACCTCGACCTCCCATCCCCGGCCGGGAGCGTGTACCGGTACAAGGTCCATCTCCAGGCTGGCACGATCGCGTTCCCGGACACGGCTGCGGCTCATAGCAGCGCCCTCGCGCAACTCGAGCAGTTCATCCTCCAGGCGCAGCCTTCATGCGGTGCCGGGTGACCGTCGAGGCAGCGCTCCTCAGCCGCGACGGGTAGGGTCCGCGCTTCGTGTACCCGGCGCTCGTGCTCTCCGTCCACAACCACGTGGACCCGGTCACGACCTTCCAGGCAGTGGTGCTCGGCCTGCTACAGGGGGTGACCGAGCTGTTCCCGGTCTCGAGCCTCGGTCACACGGTCTTGTTCCCGACACTGTTCGGCTGGCACACGCTCGTCAAGGCGCAGTCCAAGCCCGAGTCGTTCTGGCTCGCGTTCGTCGTCATGCTCCACGTCGGAAGCGCGGTCGGATTGCTGATCTACTTCTGGCGCGACTGGATCCAGATCATCCTGGCGTTCTTCCGCACGCTCGGCAAGCGCCGGATCGAGACTCCGACCGAACGGCTCGCCTGGCTGATCGTGACGGCGAGCATCCCGACCGGCATCCTCGGGCTCGCGCTCGAGCACCCGGTGCGGGTTGCGCTGGCGAAACCGGCAACGGCGGCGATCTTCCTGATCGTCAACGGGGTGATTCTGCTCTCTGCCGAGCGGCTGAGGAGCCGCACGGAGGTAGCCGAGCCGGCTCGGCGCGGGGACCTGAACGAGGACGGCGGCCGCAAGCTCGAGACGCTCGAGTACAAGGAGGCCGGCCTGATCGGCCTCGCCCAGTCGAGCGCGCTGATCCCGGGCATCAGCCGCGACGGCGTGTGCATGGCGGCCGGGCTCGCGCGAGGACTCGACAACGAGGACGCGGCGCGCTTCGCCTTCCTGCTCGCGACCCCGATCATCCTCGCCGCCGGGCTGTTCAAGCTAAGCGACCTCACCGGTCCGCTCGGCGATTACGGAGTACGGCGGGAGGCCGTCATCGCCGCCGTATGCGCCGCGATCGCCGCGATCTTCTCCGTTCACTTCCTGACCCGATACTTCCGCACGCGGACCCTGACCCCTTTCGGGATCTACTGCGTGCTGTTCGGGGCGGCGATGACGGTGTACACGCTGGCGTAGACCGCGATCAGTTGAAGCGGACCTTTCCGTTGGAGCGCGCCCTGGCCTGAGCGCGGTCGACGAAGTCGAGCCGCTTGAGGGCGGCTCGGAACAGCCTCATCACGAGCCGCAGGCGAGCGTTCTCCGAGCGCAGGTCGAGCAGACCCTGCTTGGCGTCGAGCCCGAAATCGACCTTTGCCGCCATCGCGTACGCCCCCATCGCCGCGAGCTCCTCGGTGTCAGGAACGCGGTCGGTCACGCGCTTGACGAGGTCGGCGTAGACCTGGCGCACCGTGCCGAGCAAGGTTTCGTCGATCGTCTCGTCCCGATCGTCGAGGAACTCGACGGTGGCGGCCGGGTAGGGGAGATGCTCGCGGCGCTCGAGGACCCGAAACGGCCTGGTGCCCCGGGTGAGGATGTTGATGCGACCGTCGTCGAGGCGTTCGAGGACCCGGTCGATCTCGCACGCGCAGCCGTTCTCGCGCAAACCCTCGTCGGACATCCAGAGGATTCCGAACTCCCGCTCGCTCTGCAGGCAATCGTTCATCATCGTCTTGTAGCGCTCCTCGAAGATGTGCAGCGGGATCAGCTCGCTCGGCAGCGCTACGAGCGCGAGCGGGAAGAGCGGGAAGTCGCGAACGAGCCGATCCGGCACAGAGGGAGGGTAACGGCCGCGCGCTCAGCCCCGCTGCATCGCGCGGTCGCGGGCTTCGCATGGGCTAATCGGCGGTGAACGCCGCGGGGTGCGGAGAGTCCGAGCCATCCTGACGAGCATTCGGCACCCACTTGGCCTCAGTGCGTCCGAATTACTACGTTATGGCTTGCGCGCGGTCAGCAGCAGATTGTAGAAGATCGCCGGTGGCAGGAATGGCTCGAGCAGGCGCTCGTCGACTCGCTGGAGCAGCAAGTACCCGTGGTAGGCGTAGTTTCTCCACGCGTACGGGACGTCGTCGGGCTCGGCGGTCGTCTCGAGCCCTCGATTGAGCCAGCCGAACCAGTTCGCGAGGAGCTCCTCGCCGCGGACCCGGACGGCCGCGAAGCCCGAGTCGCGGGCGAGGTCGAACAGGTCGCCGGGGGCGAAGGCATGGATGTCGACACAGCTCTCGAGCGCGTGGTCGTGGGCGCCTTCGGCGTCGCTGGGCGCGGCCCGGGCCGGTGCTGCCCTCAGCAGCGCTCGCCAGCCGGGTGCGAGCAGGCTCGCGCCGCGCTTGGGCACCGTTGCGAGCCGGTCGCCGATCCGCGACGGCTCGCCGGCGAACAGGACTCGCCCCCCGGGGCGCAGGACGCGGTTGAACTCGGCGAAGGCGCGCCCGAGGTCGGGCAGATGATGCAGGACGGCGTGGCCGAACACGAGGTCGAAGCTTGCGTCTGCGAACGGCAGCGACTCGGCGTCGGCGCGTGCGGCTCTGACTTCGAGGCCCAGGCGGCGGGCGTTGGCGGCCAGCGTGGTGACCATTCCGGGCGAGATATCGGTGCACGTCGCCTCGGTGAGCACGCCGGCCTGGAGCAGGTTCAGGCTGAAGTATCCGGTCCCGGCGCCGATCTCGAGCCCGCGCCCGTAGCCGGTCCGAAGCTCGTCGCCGATCAGCTTGCGGATCTTCCCGAGCACCTGAGACTGGCCGATGTTGCCGAAGTCGATGCCCCACTTAGAGTCGTAGCTCGCCGCGGCGACATCGTGGTAACGAGTGTTCACGTCGCGGATCTCGTCCGCGGTCAGTAGCGCCGCCATGGCCACGTGGACAATACCGCCGGTCAGCTGACGACGGGACGTCGGGCTCCCTACCCTCTCACCCCGTGCCGGCGAACGTCCACGTACAGAGTGACCAGCCGCTCGGAGTGCCCCCGCTGGAGCTGACCGGCGAGCGGACGCTCCCCGACGTGCCCGCCGAGAACTACTGGTTCAGGCGCCATCTCGCGGTCTACGAGTGGATCGGGGCGCGCGTGGCCGGCCTGCGAGTGATCGACATGGCGTGCGGCGAGGGATACGGATCGGAGGTCCTGTCGCGGTCGGCGGCGAGCGTCGTCGGCGTGGACGCAAATCCTGAGGCTCACGAGCACGCCCGGCGCCGCTACATACGCCAGCACCTTCGCTTCGAGCGGGCCCTGGTCGAGGTGTATGGGGACGCGTCCTGCTGTGACGCTGTCGTGTTCCTGCAGACGATCGAGCACGTCGTCGATCCCGCCGGCCTGCTCGGGCACCTGCGCGAGATCCTCGCCCCGGGCGGCGTCGCCTACATCTCGACGCCGAACGTGCTGACGCTGGCGCCGCCGGGCGCCGTCAAGTCAGACAATCCTTGGCATCTGCGCGAGTACCGCGCGGCGGAGTTCGAGCGGCTGTGCCTGAGCGCATTCCCCCGCGTCGAGCTGCTCGGGGTCTTCCACGCTCGCAAGCTGCGCGTGCACGAGCTCGCGCTAGGGCTCGGCTGGGACCGCGTCCACCGGCGCCTCGGCCTGACGGCGCCGTTCTACGACCGCTTCACGCCCGCCCTCGCGGCGAGCGACTTCGCGGTGCGCCCGGGCCGGCTGGACCGGGCGCTCGACCTTCTCGCGGTGTGCCGGTCATGAGCGGTGGCGGCGAGCTGGCGCTCGTATTGCACACACACATGCCCTATGTCGAGGGGTTCGGCACCTGGCCGTTCGGCGAGGAGTGGCTCTGGGAGGCGGTTGCCACCTCCTACGTGCCGTTGCTCGACGTGATCGGCAGGGCACCGATCACCCTGTCCCTGACCCCGGTGCTATGTGATCAGCTCGAAGCGCTCGGGGCGCTCCCGCGGTGCATCCGCTTCCTGCGCGAGGTTCGCCCCGAGTCCCACCGGCTCGACATCGAAGGATTCCGCGCCGCGGGCGACGATCGACTCGCGCGGGAGCTCGAACGATCGGCGGCCGAGTACGCGGCGGCCGCGGACTTTCTCGAGGCGATCGGCGCCGACCTTCTCGGCGCCCTGGCGCCGCATGCGAGCTGGACCTCGGCGGCCACCCACGCCGTGCTGCCGCTGCTCGCAACCGACGCCGGCGTCGAGCTCCAGGTTCAGACCGCGATCGCCTCGCATCGGCGCCGGTTCGGCCACTGGAGCGGCGGCTTCTGGCTGCCCGAGTGCGCGCACGCTCCGTGGCTCGACGGGCTGCTCGAGGACTGCGGCGTGCACGCGACCTGCGTCGAGCTGACGGCGGCGCTCGGCCTCGGCGCGTCCGAGCATCTGCGTCCGATCGCAACCGACGAGGGCCCCGTCCTGTGGCCGATCGACCGCGAGACGATCGATCTGGCGTGGGGCGACGGCGGCTATCCGGCTGACGCCGCGTACCGCGACTATCACCGCCATACGCGCCACCACCATCGGGTCTGGGCAAACGACGGTCGCCCGTACGACCATGACGCGGCGCTCGCGCTCGCGCGCCGCCACGCGGCCGACTTCGTCGCGCGCGTAGGGGCGCGTGTGCGGGACGGCGGCGTCTGCGTGTGTGCCTTCGACACGGAGCTGCTCGGGCACTGGTGGTATGAGGGCCCCGCGTGGCTGCGTGGCGTCGTCGAGGAGTCGACGAGACAGGGGCTGACCCTGACTACGCTCGATCACGCGCTCGCGCGGCACGAGCCGGCGCCGGCGCCGGCGGTCCTACCCGAGACGACGTGGGGATTGGGCGGCGACCTGTGCACGTGGAGCGCTCCGGCGGTCGCCGATCTGGCGTGGCGTGCCCGCACCGCCGAGCTACGGGTGATCGGCGCGGGCGGCCGCGCTCCGGAGCGTGCGGTCCGCGAGCTGCTCGCGCTGCAGGCGAGCGACTGGGCGTTCCTCGCCTCCCGTCAGCTCGCCGGCGAGTACCCGCGCGAGCGGATCCGCGGACATGCGGACGCGCTCGAGCTCGCGCTGTCGGGCGGCGAGGGTGGGCTCGACGCCCGGCTGCGCAACCTCGCTCCTGATCTGATGCCCGGGTGGCTCTGAGAGGGGCTCAGCCCCAGCGGAAGGTCCGCGGGGCGTCCCGCATCCGGATCAAGCGGGCAGGGATGCCGCCGACGACCGCGTTGTCCGGGACGTCGCTGGTGACGACGGCGCTCGTGCCGACAACGCAGTTGTCGCCAACGCTGACGCCGCGTAGCAAGCAGGCGCCGTAGCCGATCCAGACGTTGTGACCGACGTGGACCTCGCGCTTGTAGATCCCCTGCTCGCGGATCGTTCGCTCGGTCTCGACCATGCCGTGATCGAAGTCGATCATCATCACCTTGTCGGCGATGATGCACTCACGACCGATCGAGATATGCCGGTAAGCGGAGATCGTGCACTCCTGGCCGAGTACGCTCTTGGCGCCGATCGAGACGGATCCCTCGTGCACCCGCACCTTGGTGCCGTGGCCCAGCCACGACCAACGTCCCAGTGTCACGCTTGCGCCCTTGCCGATCTCGAACTTGACGCCCGGGCAGACGAAGCAAAGGCCGTCGGTATGCAGGCGCCCGCGCCACCGCAGCTTGAGCCAGAAGAAGCGCGCGATCAGCGTGACGTAGCCGAGCCTGATCATGTTGTGTGCGCGGGCGAAGCGCAGGAACTCGCGTGGACCGCCGCGTAGCGGGGGCGGCGGCATTCGCACGCGGACGGGCGGCGCCTGCTCGGCGGCGGGCTGCGCGCCGTCCCGCCGGGGTGGGTGCGTGGCGGGTTCGACGACGTCGGGCCGGGGTGGGTGCGTGGCGGGTTCCACGACATCGGGCCGGGTCTGGTCGGTACCGGACTCCACGGTGGGATCGTAATCGCGTCGGGTGGGACGGCGCCCACCCGTGGGATCGTAATCGCGCCGGGCCGGGCGGGCTGACTTTGGCACAACTATTGTGGATTTCTCAGCACGCCAACTTCTGGTGCGGCAGGCAGGCACGCTGGCGGCGGCGCGCTGCACCGCCGCCCTGGCATGATTGCCGACCCGATGGCTACGCCCGCCAGCTCGCTCGCCGAGCGCCTGCTCGCCGGAGACAAACGTGCGCTGGCGCGCGGGATCTCGCTGGTCGAAGACGACGACCCGGAAGGCTGGGCGCTTGTGCAGGCGATCTACCCGCACACGGGCAACGCCTCGGTGATCGGGTTCACGGGTCCGCCCGGCGTCGGAAAGTCGACGCTGCTGGGGGCGGTCACCAAGCTCGAGCGCGAGCGCGAGCGGACCGTCGCGGTGCTGTCGATCGATCCCTCGTCCCCGTACACCCACGGCGCGCTGCTCGGGGACCGGATCCGGCTCAGCGACCACTTCCTCGACCCGGGGGTGTTCATTCGCTCGATGGCGAACCGCGGTGCGCTCGGAGGCCTCAGCGAGGCGGCGCTGCAGACGGCGCTGCTGATGGACGCCTCCGGTCGCGACGTGGTCCTGCTCGAGACGGTCGGAGTCGGCCAGGCCGAGGTCGACATCATCGACCACGCGGACACGGTCGTGCTCGTGCTGATGCCCGGCTCGGGCGACTCGATCCAGGCACTCAAGGCGGGCGTGATGGAGATCCCCGACGTGATCGTCGTCAACAAGGCCGACCATCCGATGACGGACACGATGATCCGCGAGATCCGCGGCGTGCTCGCGCTCGGCCCGCACGAGGGATGGCAGGTCCCGATCGTGCGGACGGAGTCGATCAGGGCCGAGGGCGTCGATGAGCTCGTCGAGAAGCTCGCCGATCACCGCGCGTTCATCGAATCCGAAGGCACGCTGCACGCGCGCCGCCGGCGCAACCTGATGAACGAAGTGCTCGCGATCGCCACCTACCGGCTCCGGCGCGAGCTCGAGGCGTCAATCCACGACGATCCCGGCATCCAGGCCCTGCTCGACCAGGTCGTCTCCCGTAACCTCGATCCTGCGACCGCGGCTGCGAGGATTCTCGAGAGCCGGTAGGCGCCCCGGCCCACGAGCGCTCCCATCCTGCGGGGCTACAAGCAGGCGCGTGGGGGGTGTCCCCGCCGGCCAGTTGCTTCCGAACCCGCCAAGAGCCCACGTCCTACCCCAACCCAGGAAGCAACTGGCCGCCGGGACACCCTACGCGCCCAACGCGCGAGCGATCACCATCTCCTGGATCTCGTCGGTTCCCTCGCCGATCGTGAGGATCTTCGCGTCACGGTAGAAGCGACAGACCGGATACTCCTCGATGTAGCCGTAGCCGCCGTGGATCTGGACCGCCTCGTCGGTCGCGTGCACCGCGAGTCGCCCGCTCTTGAGCTTCGCCTGCGCGGCGACGAGCGTGAAGTTGCGGCCCGCGTCCTTGAGCCACGCCGCCTTATGGACCAGCAGCCTCGTGGCCTCGATTTCGACCGAGAGGTTCGCGAGCTTCGCCTGGATCGACTGGAACTTCGAGATCGGGGAGCCGAAAGCCCGCCGCTCCTTCGCGTACGCGAGCGCCTGGTCGAACGCGCCCTGCGCCAGGCCGACCCCCATCGCGGCGACGCCGATCCGCCCGATGTCGAGGACGTGGAAGAACTGGCGCAGTCCGCCGCCGCGCGGGCCGAGCAGGTTCTCCTCCGGCACGCGGCAGTCGCTGAACGAAAGCGGACGGGTGTCGGAGGCGTTCCAGCCCATCTTCCGGTACGGCTCACCCTGCTCGTAACCGGGGGTGCCGTTGGGGACGATGAGGTTTGAGATCTCACTCTCGCCCGTCACCGCGGTGATCACCACCAGCCCTGAGATCTCGGTCCCGGCATTGGTGATGAATTGCTTGGCGCCGTTGATCACCCACTCGCCGCAGTCGAGCTCTGCCCGCGTCTTCGTATTCGCGGCATCCGACCCGGCTTCGGGCTCGGTCAGCCCGAAGGCCCCGAGGCGCTCGCCCCGGCACAGGGCGGGCATCAATTCACGTTTCTGCGCCTCGGACCCGAACAGGTACACGGGCTGGGTGCCGAGCGAGGTGTGGGCGCAGAGCGTGATCGCCACCGACGAGTCGACTCGCGCCAGCTCTTCGACCACGATCGCGTATGCAAGTGAGTCGCCGCCCCCGCCGCCGTACTCCTCGGGGAAAGGGATCCCCATCAGATCGAGCTCGCCGAGCCGCTTGACGATCTCGTAAGGGAACCGCTTGGTCCGGTCCAGATCCTCCGCGACCGGGGCGATCTCGGCCTCGGCGAACGCGCGCACCATGTCGCGGAGCAGGCGGTGGTCGTTGTCGATCTCGAAGTCCATGGCAGCCATTCTCACACCGGGACGCCGGCCCGAGCGACCGCCTACCCTGCGAGGTCCTGGGCGAGCGCCACGAGCAGACGCACGCCGATGCCCGACGCCCCCTTGTCGAAGTACGGGCGGCGGACGCCGTACGCGGTGCCGGCGATGTCAAGGTGAGCCCACGCGACCTCGCCGGCGAAGTGGTGCAGGAACTCCGCGGCCGTGATCGAGCTTGCCTCGCGGCGCTCGGTGAGGTTCGTCAGGTCCGCGTAGCGGCCCTTGACCATGTCCGCATACTCGCGATCGAGGGGCAACCGCCAGACCCGCTCGCCGGTGGATCGCCCAAGCTCCTGGACGCGCTCGGCCAGCGCATCATCGTTGGACATCAGGCCGGCGTACGCCGACCCGAGCGCGACCACCACCCCGCCGGTCAGAGTCGCGATGTCCACGATCCGCTCGGCCCCCTCGCGGATCGCGTAGGTGATGCAGTCGGCGAGCACCAGCCGCCCTTCGGCGTCGGTGTTGTTGATCTCGACGGTCGTGCCGTCGAGCGCGCGCACGATGTCCCCTGGCTTGACGGCGGCCGGTCCTGGCAGGTTCTCGGTCGCGCCCACGACGCCCAGCACGTCGACCGGAGCGCCGAGCCGGGCCAGCGCTCCGACCGCCTCGATCACGGCGGCGCCGCCGCACATGTCGAACTTCATCTCGTGCATCTTGGCCGCGCCCTTCAGCGACAACCCGCCGGAGTCGAACGTGATCGCCTTGCCGACCAGCGCGACCAGCGGCCCCGTCGCGCCCGGACCGCGGTACCGAAGCTTCACCAGGCGCGCGCCGTGACCCGAGCTCTGGGCGACCGCCGAGAACGCGCCCATCCCGGCGTCACGGATCTCGCCCTCGTCGAGCGTGGTCACCGTGATCCCGTGGCCCTCTGCGGCGAGCTCGCGTGCCCGGGCGGCGAGCGCTTCGGGGGGGAGGTCGTTGGCCGGGGTGTTGCCGAGGTCGCGGGCCATGTTCTGGGCCGCGGTCACGACGGCGGCGGCCTCGACGGCGTCGGCCACTTCGTGGTGAGAGCTCACCAGCAGCCGCTCCGCCCCGCGATCGCGCTCGCCGCTTCGGTAGCGGTCGAATCGATAGGCGTGCAACATCGTCCCCTCGACGAGGCCTCCGACGATCTGATCTGAGACGTGGTGCGGCACCTCCCAGCACAGCACCTCGACGCCCAGCTCACGAGCTCGCGCATGCGCGACCGCAGCCGCCACTCGTGCACGCTCGGCGTCGAAATCTGCGCGCGGGCCGAGTCCCACGACGATCCAGCGACGGCCCTCGGCGTGGGTGACTGCGAGGCGCTTGAATGCGCGCCGAGCCTCGCCGTCCTCGAGTAGCGCCTGCAGCGCGCCATCCGGGCTGTCGTGGGCGATATCGTCGCCCTCGAACACCCCGACCGCGATCGTGTCGGCATCGGTCTCGAGTGGGCTGTCGGTCGTCGCTTCGACGTGCACGCGCGAGAAGCTACCAGCGTCTGCGCACCGCCGACCGTCCCGCACGCCGTGACAATCCGGGCCCTCGGGTCCGTAGAGCACCAGGATGGCCTGCCCGCTGGCGCCCACTAGCATTGCCTGCCGCAGGCTCAATCGAATCGAACCCGGAGATCACGATGCCCAAGACCGTCATCCTCTCGGCCGCCCGAACCCCAATCGGCAAGCTTGGTGGCGGGCTGGCGTCACTCGACGCCACCGAGCTCGGTGGCACCTCGATCAGGGCCGCGCTCGAGCGCGCCGACGTCGCGCCGGAGCAGGTCGAGCACGTGGTCATGGGCCAGGTGCTCCAGGCCGGTCAGGGTCAGATCCCCTCGCGCCAGGCCCAGATCAAGGCGGGCATCCCGAAAGAGGTGTCTTCGGAGACGATCAACAAGGTGTGCGCCTCGGGCGTCCGCGCGACCGTGATGATCGACACCGCGATCCGCGCCGGGGACCTCGAGGTCGGCGTCGGCGGCGGCATGGAGTCGATGTCGAACTCGCCTTACCTGTTGCCCCAGGCCCGCTTCGGCTACCGGATGGGCGATGGCAAGGCGATCGACGCGATGATCAAGGACGGGCTGACGAACCCGTTCTCGGGCAAGCACATGGCCCAGGAGGCGAGCGAGGTCGCGGCCGAGCTCGAGCTCAGCCGCCCGGATCTCGACCGCTGGGCGCTCCGCTCGCACCGGCTCGCGATCGAGGCGACCGACGAGGGCAGGCTGCCCGAGGAGATCGTGCCGGTGACGGTCAAGGGCAGGAAGGGCGACACCGTCGTCGAGGTCGACGAGGCGCCGCGGCGCGACGCAAGCCTCGAGTCGCTTGCAAGGCTGCCCCCGATCTTCTCCAAGGATGGCTCGCACACCGCGGGCAACTCGCCCGGCGTCAACGACGGGGGCGGCGCGCTCGTGCTGTGCAGCGACGAGTGGGCTGAGCGCAACGGCAAGACGGTGCTCGCGACGATCGTCGCTCACGCGCAGTCGGCCGATGATTTTGCCTACCTGGCTCGCACCCCCGCGCTCGCGGCCGAGAAGGTGCTCGCCAAAGCCGGCCTGTCGGCGAGCGACATCGATCTGTGGGAGATCAACGAGGCGTTCGCATCGGTGACCCTGAACTCGATCCGCATGCTCGAGATCGACGAGGACAAGGTCAACGTCAATGGCGGCGCCGTCGCGCTCGGACATCCGATCGGCGCCTCCGGCGCTCGCATCATCGGCACGCTCGTGTACGAGCTTCGCCGTCGCGGCGGCGGCCTCGGGTGCGCGGCGATCTGCTCCGGCGGCGGTCAGGGCGATGCCATCATCGTCGAGGTCAACGGCGGCTGAGTCGCAGGCCGCGCTTGGACCGCGACCCGCGCGAAACCAAGCGGCCGACGGACACCGGCTGGATCCCCGGAGCAATCGGCTGGGCCTGCGCGCCGAGACTGAGCAGCGGCTGGCTGGCATCGACCGGGATCGGGACGCCGTACTCCCACTGCCCAGTGCGGTCGAGCCAGCCGAGGCGGTAGGTGGCGCCGCCGAGCAGGGGCGCCGTGGTCAAGAAGTACCCGTCGCTGTTGGTCAGGAACTCGCTCTGATCCCCGCAGCTCGGCAGCAGCGTCTGGACGGGATCCCAAGCCGTCCCTGACGGCGAGAGCGACTGGATCTCGACGATCTGACGGCCGCCGGCGGTCGCCGGCACCTTCCCGAAGATCAGTACGAGCGGCGAGCCGGGACCCAGCGCGCGCTGGACCCAGAGCGTGACCTTGAAGGCCTGGGCGGCCGGCTTAGGTTGACCGTCGGAGTAGTAGAGGCCCGTCTGATAGGGCCCCCAGTACTGGCGCGTCCCCGGCCTGCCGGGTCCGGGCGTCGAGTCTCTGAGCAGGAACTGTCCGAACATGGCCGTGTCCGGGTCGCGCCATGCCAGATACGTGGACCAGCCGACGAACTCGGCCTGCTGGTCGGGAGTGAACGGGGAGTACGGGTCGGGAGGGTTGGTCTTGTAGCCGTACTCGGTGTCGTAAAGCGGCGGGTCGGAGGTGAGCCTGCCTGCGTGGTACAGCTCGTTCAGCAGCGTCTCGAGCCGCGACGTGTCCGCCAGCGGGACGTCGTCGGGGTCCGTCGCCGACGTCCCGGGAGTCATGTCGAGCGAGTAGGGATGATTGGCGTACCCGTCGGCCTGGAGCGGCTGGTACCCGGCGCACTGGGGAATGCTCAGCGGCTGGAGGCTGTCATTGACGCAGGTGAGGCCCTTGACGAACTCGATCGGCGGCACGTCGCCCTGACCCGGGGTCTGCGATCCGTCCGCCGCCGTCGCGCCGATCAAGACCGCGTCGGCCGGATCGACCTGCTTGATCTGTGCGTAGGCGTCGGTGTACATGCCGCGGTAGATGTTCGGCGACTCGGCGATCCAGCCCGTGGCCGTCCGCTGCCACTGCGGCTGGAGGAACTCTGACTGGTTGGGCTCGTTCCAGACCGTGAACAGCCGCACCGCGGGCAGGTTGATCGAGGGGTCGCCGGAGTAGGCGTAGCCGCCGTCGTAGCGGTTGGCGACCGCCTCGGCGAAGTCCCCGAACAGCGTCGGGTTCGGCTCGTAACGGTTCCGCCCGTCTTCGCTGCCGACCGGGACCGCCCACCGGGGTGCCCAGAACCCGATGTCGATCATCACCTTGAGCCCGTCCTCGTGCGCGTCGACGACCGCGCGGTCGAGATCGTGGAAGCCGCCATAGGGGTAGGTGAGGGAGTTCGATGGGTCGAACGGCGGCCCGGGCATGTGCGGCGAGGAGGACTGCGGGGCGATCGCCGACCAGCTCGCGGTCAGCCGCACGTAGTTGAAGCCGAGGTCCGCGATCTGGTCCATCGCGCTCTTGACCGAGCTGTCGGAGCCGTGGAGCAAGACGGCGTCGTCCTGGATCGTCGTCTCCAGGGTCCGTTGCGGCAGCGGGCTGCCGGCGAGCAGCAACGACACGAGAGTGCATACAAGAGTCCCCACCGGGGCCGGTATGCCGCGCTGCTCGCCGCCCCGCAAACGACAGCTGGCAGTTAACTCCCAACTCGACCATTAGTGCCAGTCGGACGCGGTTCGGGTACCCTCGCAACGGGCGAGGGCGCTCGAGCTTCGCAATCTCATACAATTCCGCCGCCCCGCACCCGGGCCCGTCCAGATGGCACCTTCCACGCAGAAGAAGATCCGCGTCGTCGTGGCGAAGCCAGGCCTCGACGGGCACGACCGCGGCGCCAAGATCATCGCGCGGGCCCTGCGCGACGCCGGCATGGAGGTCATCTACACGGGGCTTCACCAGACCGCCGAGCAGATCGTCGAAACGGTGATCCAGGAGGATGCCGACGCCGTCGGGCTCTCGATCCTGTCGGGCGCCCATATGACGCTTGTCCCCCGCATCATCGAGCTGCTGAAGGAGCAGTCGGTCGATGACGTGGTGATCACCGTCGGCGGGACGATCCCTTCCGATGACATCCCAGAACTGAAGGCGCAGGGAGTCGCCGAGGTCTTCACCCCCGGGGCGTCGACGCAGGAGATCATCGACTTCATCCGCGGAGCGGTGCGGCAGTAGACGTAGGCGCCGGCGCGGGCGGCGGGCTGCCCGGCGTCCGCCTGGGCGTGCTCACCGACCGATTGACGCGTCAGTCAACCGGTAGAATCCACGATCGTCGGACATGAATGAGAACCCCTTGAGGAGGCATTGTTGAAGATTTGCGTCCTGGTCAAAGAGGTACCGGACGCCGCCGTCGAGAAGCGAATCGACCCCTCGACGGGGCGGATGGACCGCTCAGGTGAGAAGAACCTGAATCCGTACGACACACATGCGATCGAGGCGGCGATGCAGCTTCGCGAGGGCGGCGCCGTCGATGTAGACGAGATCGTTGCCGTGACGATGGGCCCAGAGTCCGCGGTCCGCGCCCTGCACAAGGCGGTCTCGCTCGGAGCCGACCGCTCGGTGCATCTCTCCGACCCCTCGCTCGCCGGGTCAGACGTCGCGGCGACGGGCTACGCCCTGTCGAAGGCGCTCGAGTCCGAGCAGCCCGACCTCGTGCTGCTGGGACAGCAGTCCGACGACGGCGAGTGCTACACGATCGGCGCCGTGGTCGCGGACCACCTGAAGATGCCCTCGCTGACGCAGGTGATCAAGATGGACGTCGAGGATGGCGCGCTGCGGTGCGAGCGCCAGGCGGAGTACGGCTACGACACCGTCTCGGTCGCACTGCCGGCGGTGATCTCGGTTGGGGACGCGATCAACGAGCCGCGCTATCCGTCGCTCAAGGCGATCATGGGCGCGAAGAAGAAGCCGCTCGGCAACGTGACCGCCGGCGACGTCGGAATCGACGCTGCGCTCGTCGGCGCCGACGGGTCGCGCGTGCAATGCGGCGAGTTCAAGGATCCACCGGCGAAGGCGGCGGGGCAGATCATCGAGGACGAGAACACCGCCGAGACGGTCGAGAAGATCATCGCCTGGCTCGATGAAAGGAAGCTGATCTAGATGGCCGACATCCTGACCTACGTCCTTCACTACGAGGGCGCCCTGAACAAGAACTCGCTCGGCGCGGTGTCCGAGGGCGCGAAGCGGGCCGCGGAGATCGGCGGCGAGTGCCACGCAGTGGTCGTCGGCGGCGACGACCTCACCGACGAGCTCTGCCAGACGCTCGGCTCGTACGGCGCGACCAAGGTGTTCCGTGCCCAGGGTCCCGAGGGGCTCGCGCCGCCGGTCATCGACGTGATGGCGAAGGTGATCGAGGAGCATGGGCACGGTTACGCGCTGTTCGGCGGCGGGCTGCTCGGGTTCGAGATCGGCGCCGGGCTCGCCGCGAGGCGTCACGCCGGCGTGACGATGGAGGTCACGGCGGTACGCGCGGAAGATGGCGAGCTCGTCGCCGAGCGTCCGATCCTCGGCGACTCGAAGATCTCGGTCTCGCACTACCGCGGTGGCCTCGGGATCATCATCGGCCGGATCAACGCGTTCGAGACCTCCCAGGCCGGCGAAGCGGCCGCTGAGGTTGTCGACGTCGAGATCGACTACTCGCCCTGGTCGACACAGGCGACGATGATCCAGCGCGGCGAGCAGCGCGGCGCCGACGTCGACATCGAGGGCGCCGACATCCTCGTCGCGGGCGGCCGCGGACTCGGCAAGGCCGAGGGCTTCCAGCTCGCCGAGGATCTGGCTGCCGCGTTCGGCGGCAGCAGCGCCGTGGCAGCCACGCGTGCCGTCGTCGATGCGGGCTGGTACCCGTACGCGGCGCAGATCGGCCAGACCGGCAAGACCGTAGCCCCGAAGCTGTACCTCGCCGCCGGGATCTCGGGCGCGATCCAGCACAAGGTCGGCATGCAGTCCTCGGAGAACATCGTCGCGATCAACAAGGACGCGAACGCGCCGATCTTCGAGTTCTCCGACCTCGGCATCGTCGGCGACCTGAACAAGATCCTGCCGAAGCTGACCGAGGCCGTGAAGGCCAAGAAGGGGTCGTAGGGCAATGTCCGCGTCCAACGGTAAGGGCCCCCACGCCCCCGGCGAGTTCCCGCCGCCGGTCGACCCGGTGAAGGAGTTCATCAAGCGCGAGCTCGACTCAGAGGGCGACCGCATCGACGTCGGCGTCGCGATCGTCGGTGGCGGCACCGCGGGGCTCGCGTGTGCGAACAGGCTGCTTCAGCTGCTCGGCGAGGATCCGGAGACGATGGAGCGGCTGGGCGAGGTTCCCGTCGCCGTGATCGAGAAGGCGAAGACCTGCGGCGGCCACAACCTCTCCGGCGCGGTCATGCGACCCGGACCGCTGCAGGCGCTGTTCCCCGACCTGTCCCGTGAGGACTGGCGCAAGCAGCGCTTCGCCTTCGGCGAGGTCACCAAGGAAGCCGTCTACATGCTTCCGAGCGCGAAGAGCAAGCTGCGTATCCCGCCGCCACCGCCGTTCAAGAACCATGGCAACGAGGTCATCTCGGTCTCGGCGCTGGCGCGCTACCAGCAGCGGCTCGCGGAGGAGGGCGGGGCCTATGTCCTGACCGAGACCTCGGCCACCCAATTGATCGTCGAGGATGGCCACGTCGTCGGCGTGCGCTCGGGCGACAAGGGCCGCGGGAAGGACGGCGAGCCGCTACGCAACTTCGAGCCGGGCACCGACATCAAGGCCGAGGTAACCGTGCTTGCGGAGGGCTGCTGGGGTCACCTGACGGGCGCCGCGATTCGCGAGTTTGCGCTCGGCGAAGGCTGCGAGCCCCAGGTCTGGGAGCTCGGCGTCAAGGAGGTGTGGAAGGTCAAACAGCCGCTCGACCGGATCATCCACACGATCGGGCCGTGGCCGCTGAGGCTGTCGGCGAAGTACCGCCAGATCGGCGGCACCTGGCTCTACCCGATGAAGGACGAGAAGACCGGCGAGGACCTCGTCAGCATCGGCTTCGTGATCGACCTCGAGTACGCCGACGCTACCACCTCGGCCCACGACCTGCTGCAGCAGTTCAAGCTCCATCCGCTCGTGCGCGGCATCCTCGACGGCGGCGAGCGTGTCGCGTGGGGTGCCAAGGCCCTACCCGGCGGCGGCTACTGGTCGATGCCGAAGCTCTCGATGCCGGGAGCACTGCTCGTCGGCGACGCCGCCGGCATGGTCGACACCGTCGCGCTGAAGGGCGTCCACCACAGCATCCAGTCGGGCAAGCTGGCGGCGGAGGCGATCTACGCGACGCTGAAGCGCGGCGAGCCGCTCAGCGCCTACGAGCAGGCGGTCGAGGACTCCTCGATCGGGAAGGAGCTCTACCAGGTACGCAACACCCGTCAGCCGTTCCAGCGCGGTTTTCTCCAGGGGGGCCCGGCCGTCAACCTGATGATCGCCACCAAGGGGCGCTTCCCCGGCGGACGCTGGCACTGGCACCGCAACGACCAGCAGCCGCTGTTCGTCGGCAAGACGAGCGAGCGTTACCCCAAGCCCGACAACAAATACATCTTCGACAAGCTCTCGAGCGTCTACATCAGCGGCAACACCACCCGCGACGACGCTCCCAATCACATCCGCGTGCGCAAGCACGTGCCGCGGGAGATTGCCGAGGGCTGGCGCTGGATGTGCCCCGCCGGGGTGTACGAGATCCCCGACGACGCGCCGGAGTCGGGCCCGGTCGACGTGATCGTCAACTACACCAACTGCGTGCAGTGCGGAGCGATCACCGCGAAAGGCGGACGCCTGACACCGCCTGAGGGCGGCGACGGACCGCTCTACACGATCGCCTGACGGTCGAATTCGGTGCGGCGATTCCGGATCGTGGGATCGCGGATCGCCGGCAGCGGAACTTCGTGGCCCCGCGACGGTTAGCTCAGATGTGAGACGAATCGCGCTTATAGCGCTGGCGGTGTTCGCCACGCTGCCGGCCACCGCGGCGTTCGCCGGGTCGGCCACGCATCGGGCAGGCCTGAGGCTCGGCACGGCGTCGAGTGCGAAAGCCGCGGTTGCGATGCCTCCGCGCTCGCGTCTGACCGGGCTCGTCTGCCATCGGGCGCTGCAGCCGGCCGCCCGAGCGATGTACGTCCGCGCGTTGATGCGGCCGATTACCGGCACGCTCAGGATGGAGATGCGGTTCGAGCTGCTTTCGAAGTCGAGCACCGCGCCACGGGCAGTGAACCTGCACGGCGGCGGGCTCGGCACGTGGATCTCGCCGCCGAATCCGACGCTCGGACAGCGATCCGGTGACGTCTGGATCGTTCCCCACCCGGTTTACAACCTGCCCGCCCCGGCCGTTTACCACTACCGGGTGAGCTTCCGTTGGATCGGAAGCGACGGGCGCATCCTCTCGACGCGGACGAGGCGGAGCAACCACTGCTTTCAGCCTGAGCTCCGTCCCGATCTGCTCGTCAGCTCGATAACGATCCAGCAGATCCCCGGTAAGCCGGCGAAAGAGCAGTACGTCGCGGCGATCGAAAACCAGGGGCTGAGCGCCGCTGGGCCCTTCGACGTCACCTTCACGCCCGGTGCCTCGAACGCCCCTGGCTCGCCGGCGCCCGTGGCCAAGACCAAGGCGCTGCAGTATCTCGGTCCCGGCGCGACGCGGGACGTCAGCTTCGAGGGCCCTATCTGCACCACGCTGCTCACCCCGCCGGCGGTCGTGGTAGACCCGAACCACACGGTCGACGAGTACGACTACGACAACAACGCGCTCACCGTCGCAGCGACGTGCCCGCTGCTCACGAGCGCTGCGCCGCCAGCCCCGTGAGAGCTCCGGCGGCGCTTGGCCGGTCCCGCGGGTGCCGCTACACTCGGAAGACGATGAAAAGCGGAATCCATCCCGATTATCTACAGGCCCACGTGCGCTGCACCTGCGGCAACGAGTTCACGACCCGATCCACCCAGGCCGAGATCCACGTCGAGATCTGCTCGGCGTGCCACCCGTTCTACACCGGACGCCAGAAGCTGGTCGACACCGGCGGGCGGGTTGAGCGCTTCCAGCGCCGTGCGGCCAAGGGCCGGCGTGCCGCTGCCGCCTCCGGCTCCTAGGAGCAGAGCTTGCGCCAGGGACCGGGCCGTGACACAAGCGTGACGGCCCCGAGACTCGTCGCCCAGCGCGACGCTCCGGTCGGCGGCCAGGCTGTGCTCGAGGGCGTGATGATGCGCGGCGTCTCGACCTGGGCCGTCGCGGTTCGCAAGCCGGTCGAGGAGGGCGCGGACGCGGCCGGCGCGGATGCGGGCGACGCGCCACGGCTGGGGGAGATCGCCGTCAGCTCGTTCCCGCTGGTCTCCTGGACTCGGCGCCGGCGCCCGTACCGCTGGCCGCTGATCCGTGGCGTCGTCGCGATGGCCGAGTCGCTCGCGATCGGCATGCGCGCGCTCTCGATCTCCGCCGGCGCCCAGCTCCCCGAGGGCGAGGAGGAGCTCTCGAGCCGGGCTTGGACGGGCGCGGTGATCGTCTCGGTCGTGTTCGCGATCGGCGTGTTCTTCGTGCTTCCGGTCGGGATCACGAGCTTGATCAAGCACCAGCTCAGCTCGTCGTTTGCGTTCTGGCTTGTCGAGGGGCTGGTGCGGACCGCGATCTTCCTCGCCTATCTGGTGCTGCTGTCGCGGATTCCCGACCTTCGCCGCGTGTTCGAGTACCACGGAGCCGAGCACAAGGTGATCTCCTGCTATGAGGCCGACGACGAGCTCACCCCCGAGCGGGCGAAGCTCTACTCGCGCCTGCACCCTCGCTGCGGCACGAGCTTCCTGCTGATCGTGATGATCGTGGCGATCTTCGTCTTCGCGCCGATCGGGCTGCCGGCTTGGTACCTGCTCGTGCTGACCCGGATCGTCGGGGTACCGCTGATCGCGGGAGTGTCGTTCGAGATCATCAAGTGGGCGGGACGCAACCGCCGCCACATGTGGGTGCGCGCGGTCATGTTCCCCGGCCTCCAGCTCCAGAAGCTGACCACGCGCGAGCCCGACCTGGACGAGCTCGCGGTCGCGATCGCGGCGTTGCAGGCCGTGCTCGCCGTCGAGACGCCCGGAGCCGCCTCGGCGAAGGACCTCGTCGGGGTTGAACTGGTCGCCTGAGCGCCGCCGCCTACGGCTCCTAAACTCGAAAGGCAATGATCGACGACCTCGTCAACCAGGTCTTGGCGCGCTTCGGCGAGCTTGAAGGTGAGCTTCAGGACCCCGTCGTGATCTCCGATCGGCAACGCTTCGCCGCGGCCAGCCGCGCCTATCGCGAGCTCGAGCCCGCTGCCAAGCTGGCGGTCGAGTACAAGCACGCGGTCGACGACGCCGCCGGCGCGCGCGAGCTGCTGGCGGAGGACGGCGATGATCCGGAGCTGCGCGCGCTGCTCGAGTCCTCGCGCCTGCGGATCGAGCAGATCGAGGACGAGATCCGCGTGGCGATGGTCGAACGCGATCCCAACGACGACAAGAGCGTGATCGTCGAGATTCGTCCAGGCGCGGGCGGGGACGAGGCGAGCCTTTGGGCTGGGGATCTCTACCGGATGCTCAGCCGCTACGCCGAGCGCCGGGGCTTCTCGATCGAGCCGCTCTCGATCGGGGACGGCACGTACACATTTGCGGTCAAGGGTGACGGCGCCTACTCGGTGTTCAAGTTCGAGGGCGGCACGCACCGCGTCCAGCGCGTCCCCGAGACCGAATCCCAGGGGCGGATCCACACCTCGACCGCCACCATCGCGGTGCTGCCAGAGGCCGAGGATGTCGAGGTCGACATCGACGAGAACGATCTCCAGATCGACGTATACCGCAGCTCCGGGCCCGGCGGCCAGTCCGTGAACACGACCGACTCCGCCGTCCGGATCACCCACAGGCCGAGCGGGATCGTCGTCTCGATGCAGGACGAGAAGTCCCAGCTCCAGAACCGCGAGCGGGCGATGCGAGTGCTGCGCGCGCGGCTCTACGAGCGTGCGCTCGCCGAGCAGCAGGCGGAGGTCGCCGCGAGCCGCCAGGCCCAGGTCGGAACGGGCGATCGCGCCGGCAAGATCCGCACCTACAACTACGGCGAGAAGCGCATCAAGGACCACCGGATCAACCTCCTCGTCCACAACTTCGACGCGATCCTGATGGGTGAGCTCGACGAGCTCACCGCCGCGCTCCAGGACGACGAGAAGCGCCGGCGGCTAGCCGATGCCGCAAGCGGCTGACGCGGCGGCGCGCCTGGCCGCCGCGGGCTGCGAGAGCCCGCGGCTCGACGCCGACCTGCTCCTCGCCGAGGCCCTCGGAACCTCGCGCACCGAGCTGTACCTCACGGCACCGCGCACGCTCGAACCGGCAGCCCGCGAGCGCTTCGAGGAGCTGCTCGCGCGCCGGGCCGAGCGCGAGCCGGTCGCCTACATCCTCGGCCGCAAGCCGTTCCGCCGGCTCGAGCTGATCGTCGACGCACGCGCGCTGATCCCGCGGCCCGAGACCGAGCTCCTCGTCGAGGTGGGCCGCGAGCTCCCGCGCGGCGCCCGGGTCGCCGACGTCGGTACGGGGAGCGGGGCGATCGCGCTGGCCCTCGCCGACGAGCGGCCGGACCTCTCGATCACAGGCATTGATGCGAGCGCTGACGCGCTCGTGTTGGCGCGGGACAACGCGCGGCGGCTGGGCCTCGACGTCGCGTTCCTCCACGGCGACCTGCTCGTCGAGGGCCCCTACGACGCCGTGCTCGCGAACCTGCCCTATGTGCGCGACGGCGAGCGACTGCCGCCCGAGATCGCGCGCTACGAGCCCGCCGAGGCGTTGTATGGCGGTCCCGACGGCCTCGACGTGATCCGGCGCCTGGTGCGTGTAGCGGAGGCGCCCTTCCTCGCCCTCGAGGTGGGGGCCGGGCAGGCAGATGACGTCGTCGCGATGCTGCGCGAGGTCGGCTTCGGCGACGTCGAGCGCCGGCGCGATCTGGCCGGGCACGATCGCGTGGTGGTCGGGCGCCGGTGAGCGACTCGGAGGATTTCGAGCGTTGCATCTCGGGCGGCGGAGTGGCGGTGTTCCCGGCCGACACCGTGTACGGCCTGGCATGCGATCCGTCCGACGCCGCCGCCGTCGAGCGCCTGTATCTGCTCAAGGGCCGGCCGCCGACCAAGCCGGCGGCGGTGATGATGTTCGACGTCGATCTCGCGCTCGCGGCGCTGCCCGAGATCGGCGCGAGGACGCGGGCCGCGCTCGAGCGGCTGCTGCCCGGTCGCGTGACAGTGCTGCTTCCCAACCCAGCCGAGCGGTTTCCGCTCGCGTGCGGACCTGCCCCCGGGACGCTCGGGCTGCGCGTCCCGCGGGTCGAGGTCCTGGCCGGCGTCCGCGTGCCGGTGCTCCAGTCGAGCGCGAATCTCGCCGGCGGCGCCGACACCAGCAGGTTGGAGGAGGTGCCGGAGGAGATCCGCGCCGGTGCCGACCTCGTGATCGACGGCGGCGAGCTCCCCGGCACGCCCTCGACGGTCGTCGACCTGCGCCGCTACGAGGAGACCGGTCAGTGGGGGGTCGCGAGGACGGGGGCTGTGCCGTACATGGAGCTCTCGGCAGCGCTCAACGTGCGCTGAAAGGCCTCCCGCGAGCGGTGATATCGTCGCTCGCGGTGACCGAGCTGCCGCACGACTTCTTCAACCTGCCGCTCGCGGAGGTGGATCCGGAGATCGCCGAGGTGCTCGCGGCAGAGCTCGCGCGCCAGCAGCGCACGCTCGAGATGATTGCATCGGAGAACTTCGTGCCGCTTGCGGTGCTCGAATGCCAGGGCTCGGTACTGACCAACAAGTACGCCGAGGGGTACCCGGGGAAGCGCTACTACGGCGGCTGCGAGTACGTCGACATCGCCGAGCAGCTCGCGATCGACCGCGCCAAGGCGCTGTTCGGCGCCGAGCACGCGAACGTCCAGCCGCACGCCGGCGCGCAGGCGAACGCCGCCGCGTATCAGGCGCTGCTGACGCCGGGCGACACGATCATGGGGCTCGAGCTGGCGCACGGCGGTCACCTCACGCACGGGATGAAGATCAACTTCTCCGGCCGCCTCTACAACGTCGTCGCCTATCAGGTCGATCGCGAGACGAGCCTGATCGACATGGACGAGGTGCAGCGGCTCGCCGAGGAGCACCGTCCGAAGCTGATCATCGCCGGCTGGTCGGCCTATCCGCGACAGCTCGACTTCCCGCGCTTCCGCGAGATCGCCGATTCCGTCGGCGCGTACCTGGTCGTCGACATGGCTCACTTTGCCGGGCTCGTGGCTGCGGGACTGCACCCGAGCCCGGTCCCGTACGCGGACGTCGTCACGACCACGATCCATAAGACGATCGGCGGCGGTCGCGGCGGGATGATCCTGTGCACCGAGGAGCACGCGAAGAAGATCAACTCGGCGGTCTTCCCCGGTCAGCAGGGGGGTCCCTTGGAGCACATCATCGCCGGCAAGGCGGTGGCGCTGCGGATCGCGGCCACCGAAGCGTTCCGCGAGCGTCAGCGGCGGACGGTCGCCGGCGCCCAGGCCGTCGCGGCCGAGCTGCTCGCCGCCGGTCACGGCGTCAACGTGCTCACCGGAGGCACCGACGTGCACCTCGTCCTCTGCGACCTGCGCGAGTCAGAGCTCGACGGCCAGCAGGCCGAGGATCGCCTCGCGGAGGTCGGCGTCACCGTCAACCGCAACGCAGTGCCGTTCGACCCGCGCCCACCCGCGATCTCATCCGGGCTCCGGATCGGCACGCCGGCGCTCGCGACCCGCGGCCTCCAGGCCGACGACTTCGTCGAGGTGGGCAACATCATCGCGGCGGCGCTCCAGCCCGGGTCCTTCGACGGCCGCCGCTCCGAGCTCGCCGAGCGCGTCACCGCGATCGTCGACCGTTACCCGCTCTACGCAACGCTCGGGCACCCGGCCGCGGCACTCGGGTAAGTTCTTTTCGCTTTGCCGGGGGGGCGCGCGGGCGGCCCGTCCCGGCACCGGGGCTCTGGTGGGGCGGGATGGGCTGTGGTTGCGTGAACCGGTGAACGCAGCCGTTACATGTAACATCTGCTGTCGTGGCGACAGAACGTTCATCAGCGAAGCGGGTGCAAGCGCACCGCGATCGTCTCAGAGCCCAGGGCCTGCGGCCAGTCCAGATCTGGGTGCCGGACAGACGAGCCCCCGAGTTCATCCGGGAGGCGCATCGACAGTCGGAGGCGGTCGCTGCCAGCGAGCAGGCCGCCACAGACCAGGCATTCATCGACGCGGTGTCCTGGGACACCCAGGAGTGAAGCACGGCCAGATTTGGTCGGTCGCCGCACGAGGGGCCTACACGGGCAAACCGCGCCCCGCCGTGATCGTCCAGGACGACCGCTTCGACGCGACAGCGTCGGTCACCATTTGCGCGCTGACGACCGATCCAACCGAGGCGCCCCTCTTTCGGCTCGAAGTCGAGCCTGATGACCGCAACGGCCTCGACCGTCCGTCGAGCCTCATGGTCGACAAGCTCACCACGGTGCCACGGACGAGCCTCGGTGAGCAGATCGGCCGACTCAGCGACGAGGACGTCGTACGCCTCGATCGGGCGATCGTCGTCTTTCTCGGCCTGGCGTGAGACCGACCGACGCATCCTCCGACCGCTGCATGCCGCTAACGCGGCCATGGAGCCCGACTACGTCTGACGGCGGGTCCTGACTTGATCCACCCCACAGAAAACGCCCCGAGCCGTATTCGCTGAGCGTTCGCGCAATGAGACGGTCGTGGGCGATGGCGCCGACGGCCAGCCGCGATGCTCTCCGACCGAGGCCGCGGCTGGGGCTTCTATTCTTGATCGGCTGGATCGCGCGCTGGGCGGTGAGGGTTCAGCCTGCTCGCAACTCTGGTGGTGCGAGTTGCCGGAGATCGGCCGGCCCGGTCGTCGTCCGCTCGCGCGACGCCGCGATACCACGCCTGCGTCGCGCGCTCATAGCTCCGTGCACCACCACGATTCGCTCGCTGGCCAGCGAGGTCGTTCTCGTGCCCGGTGACGATCCCGTGCCACAGCGTTCGGCGGTCAACCTCGACTCGGTCGAGAGCGTGTCGCTCGTGGTGCTTGTCGAACGACTCGGCCGACTCGCCGACGCCCGGATGCGCGAAATCTGTGCGGCGCTGGCCGTCGCGGTCGACTGCCAGGCTGACCAGGCAGGCCGCGGCCAAACAGGCGTTCGCTGACGCGTGCCGCTTTCGCGTCGGCCGGGGTGGGCGCGACGGCGTGGCGGCACGCGCGGCCGGGCCGTGCCGCCGGCCAAAGGGGCGCTCGGAGGCGGGCGGGCGGGCCCGGCCCGGCACCGTTGCGAACGAACCGCGACCACACCCCATCCCCACCCAGAGCTTGGTGCCGGGGCGGGCCCGCCCGCCC
>Ga0302325_10001353_pt1 | contig 62638 bp, 53 predicted proteins | sample Palsa_T0_2_FD_201948 | JGI IMG/M metagenome (GOLD analysis project Ga0302325, IMG submission 201948) | Peat permafrost microbial communities from Stordalen Mire near Abisko, Sweden - Palsa_T0_2 | ecosystem: Environmental > Terrestrial > Soil > Palsa > Peat permafrost | place: Sweden: Abisko...
ACCCGAGCCGGGCGGAACCGGGAACAGCCACGCCGCCTGACCCATAACGCCCCCGCAGACCCTGGCCGGCCCGTGATGGTGGGGGTCCGCTGCCGCGCGCCCAGCTGAGGTCCATTTTTCGGGTCAGTGGGCAGGTCAGGAACCTGGTGAAGCGTACGCGCTGGGCTTGACCGCGCGCACGGTTCCCACCCCGGTGACCTCGTTAGCGCTGCTGGTGAAGACCAGCCTGTTCTGTCCTCCGCTGAACAGCATGCCGATGTCGCTGGACTGATCCCCCATGATGACGTTCCCCGTCACCGCGACATGACCAGTCCCGCTGTTAGCCTGCGTTACAGCCAGATAGACATATCGGGCAGCTGATGTCTCGCCCTGGTCGTTGAAGATCTTGTTACCCACGATGGTCGAGCCGTTGCCGTCCTGAGCGGTGCCGACGATGCCGTACCAGGTGCCGGAGCGCTGGCTGACACCGAAGTCCTCGATGTAGTTGCCGGAGATCGTGGTCCCGTACAGCCGCAGCGCGACGATCGCGCTGTGCGCGACGTTGTACAGATGGTTGCCGGAGATGTCCCAGCCTCCGGCATTGCCGAGATTTACGGCATCCAGCCCGGAGCCCGCTATCTGATTGTTCTCCAGGTAGCCGTCGGTGACCGCGTCGGCGGGGTCGATCACCTCGAATCCGTACTGCCCGCAGCCGGAGATGAAGTTGTCATCGAACCGGCTGTTCACGCTGGTGTTCGTGATCACCCGGCCGCTGGCACCCGCGCTGGTGTCGACGATGCCGGAGCCGCCGCAATCGCTGACGTCCACGTGGTCCACGTCGGCCTGCCAGTTGAGCACGATGATCCCGTCGGTGCGCCCGGACCCATCGCAGGCCACGGTGAGATCCCGGATGGCGAGCGGGTCCCCCGTGGTCGACTGGCTGTCCACGTAGGATTGCGAAGCCAGCACGTAGCTGGCCGGCCCGTCCTGCTTCAGGATCGTGCCCGTAGTGCTTCCTCCGGTGTAGGTCCGGTCGCCCAGCAGCACGAGGCCCTTGGTGAGCAGGCAGGTACCGCCCTGGAACTCGATGGCCGCGCCCGCCGGGCTGGAATCGATCGCCTGCTGCAGCGTCGCGGCATCCGTGCTGCGGTCACGGCAAGCGACGTGGACCGAAGCTAGCGGAGGCGGAGCCGACGCAGGTCTGGCCCGCGGCGGAACGACTGCCCACGTGATCGCGCCCGCCACCACGGCGACCACAAGCATGCCCACGGCTGTGGTCCAACGCCGATTTGCACCCCGAGCACGGGGTTGTGTCCGGTCCAGAACAGCATGACTACCCATCCAGCTACGCTACCCTCTGTTAACAGCGCGGATCCGGCCTGCGACCGCGCCGCTCACCCGCCGCGCGGCGAAACCCGAGCCGCAGACGAATCGCATGAGCGGGCCGAAGGCGGCGGCCGACGCCAGGCCGGTGAAGTAGACGCCGGGCACCGACGACTCGAACGCCCCGGACAGCCGCGGCGAGCCGGCCACGCACCGCACCCGGCGCCGCATCGCGTCGTCCATGAAGTCCAGCCCGGCCAGGTCGACCCGGTAACCGCGAGCACGTGGTCGACCTTGAGCAGATCAGAAGTCATTTTCCGCCGCATCATCTGTTGTACCCCGCACGGTGCCATACCGGCCGAACCAGACTTCGCCGTGGCCCCGTGCCGTGTACTGCCTCATTGGTTCTCCCGGTTAGCCGCGGTCACGACAGGAGCGCGAATCGGACGATGACGATGAGTGCAAAGGCAATCAGCAACGGCAACGGGGCCATCGCGAGTATGCGGGCCAGTCGCCGGGAGGCCAGTGGCCAGATGCGGGTAACCTCCCGTGCGGCCAGGACAAGGAGGAGGAGGCTGAGCTCGGCCAGCCCGATCGGTGTCCAGACGGTCGGGCGCCCGGGCGAGGTCGTCACCGGAGGCAGTGGCTGCATTCGCGTGCCAGCCGGCCAGGTGAGGGTATAGACGGCGGCATCGCTGTCGCTGAATGCCACCTTCACACCTGGGTAGGATCTCATGGCCGCGCGGAACTGCTGGCCCCAGCCCGCCGGGTAGCTCGCCGCCTGCTCCAGGTAGGTCTCCTGGGTGGTGGTGGTGATGATGTAGCTGTCCGGGCCCATCGCGCGCAGACCGGAGACCAGCCCGCTGACCTGCGTGGGGCTGGTGGGAGCGAGCTCAGGAATGTAGTCGGTCGTGCTCAGGTCCCGGTACTGCCACGGCATCTGGGGCGTATCGTCAACAGCCGGCTGCTCGCTCAGCCAGACCACCCTGATGCCCGAGTGGTCGTGGGCGTACAGGTAGTTCATGGCGCTCAGTTCGCCGGGCGGTGTCCGCTCGAACGCCTCGTTCCCGTATCGGGCCACGAAGAAGAGCAGGACAGCCGCTATCGCGCACATGGCGGCGGCCGGCACCACCCGCCAGGCGCGGTAGTCATGCTTCGCTCCGGTAAGCGATCGCCAGGCCCGGTCATCGCGCGCCGGGCCAGGGAAGAAGAGGTAGGCGGCCAGGAGGCACGCTCCCGGGAGGGCGAACATATATACCCGCAGCGCGATCTCGCCGCCATAGTTCTGCAGGCCAAATCCTGCGAAAGGCACGCACATGAGCAAGAGGGCGATCCGGTCGTCAAAGGCCAGCCGCCGCCGCCGCATCAGGCCCATGGCGGCGAGGAAGAGGACAGCTCCGGCGAAGGCGGTGCGGGAGTACAGCACCAGCTTGTGCAGCGCCGTGCTGCCCACCATCCGGCCAGACACGCTGGTCGACAGATTGGAACCGAGATTGCCGAAGCCGCTGAACATCTCCGAGAGATGCCCGGACCAGTACGGGACGGCCGCGAAGCTGATCCACGCGGCGAAGATCACGCCGAGCAGTATCGGCAGTCCGCGCAGCCGGCATCTGCCTGCGATCACCAGCCCCGCCGACGCAACCACCATGAAGAACGGCGTGAGCTGATGGCTTGAAGTAGAGAAGACGAATATCGCAATGATCAGCCCGAGCATGACGATCAGGCGTTTCCGGCTCGCGGGGACGGCCGGCAAGTCCCCGGGGATGGGCCGGGTCAGTATCGCCCGCCACCACAGACCGCGTCCCGCCGGGCGGCGGCGGGCCCCACGGGAGCCGCCCCGTCGGTCCTCCGCTTCCGCTGGATGATCCGTTGCGGGCTTCCGGCCGAAGTACGTCACCAGCAGAGCGATGAAGAACAGGTAGAGCAGGTAGTTGAAGGACTGCGGGGAAAAGTAGTCCTGCCCCACCCAGTTGCCCACGGAAAAGATGAATAGCGCAAACCACTTCGCCCGCCAGCTCGCCTGCATCCGGTTGATGATCAGGCCCATCGGCACCAGGGCCAGCAGGTCCACCGCCAGCGGCCAGAAACGCAGGACCGGGATCAGGTCACTGCTGCCTGCTACGTGCTCGGCCAGCGCGACCAGATAGAAGAAGCCGGGCCAGCTGAAGTACGCCGAAAGGTCGGGCGCCGTATGCCCGGTCCGGCTGACGTAGTCAACGAAGCCCGCGATCCAGTAGGCGGTCGGGAACCTCGGTTCGGGCTCGGCTATGGAGGTCACGCCATCCAGGCACACCACGATGGCCACCAGGGTGGCGGCCAGCAGGGCTGGCTTGGGACGGGTCAGCCCGAGCGCCAGTATGAACGTCAGGGCGAGCAAAGCGATCCCAGCCAGCGTCGCCGCCGGAGTGATGGAAATGAGACCGAGACTGCTTATCTGGCCCAGGTGCCTGGTCACCTGCCCCAGCGGAGCGAAGAAAAGTACGACGCCGGCTGCCGTCATGACGGACAGCGCGGCCGTGGGCAGCCAGTTCAGCCGACCAGGATCCGGTGATACCGGCGGCCCGGCTCCGCCGGTCTTCGCTACCACCGGGTCGTGCACCGTCATCTCTTCTACTCCCGTCCGCTGGGCGCCGGGCCCAGCAGACTGTGCTAGTCGGTCAGGCTCGGCATGCTCAGCGGGCCATGGCAGCTCGACGGTGGGGAACTCCACTTCGGTGGTCGGCAGTTCGACAGGGCCCATTGCGGTGCCGGGGAGCTGCACCCATCCGGTGGCTGCCGGGCCTTCTTGCCTGGTGGTGGCCGGGACTGCCTGCGGGCGCGTGGCGGCGGGGGGCGAGCCCGTTCCGGCCAGTACGCGGCGAAGTCCGGGCAGGATGAGGAGGGCGATGAAGGCCTGGGTGGCCAGGGCGGCGATCCCCGCGCCGACCACACCCATGATCGCGGTCAGGCCGAGCGCGAGCCCGAGGATCAGGACACAGCGGGTGACCTGGATGACGGCGATCAGCCGGGTCCGGCTCTGGGCCCGCAGCGCACCCAGGTACAGCTCGGTCAGTGTCTTGGGCAGCGTGGCTAGGGCCAGCAGCTCCAGGATCGGCGCGCCGTAGGCCGCGTAGCGCGGACCGTACAGGTCCAGGGCGGGACGGGCGAGCGCGGCCACCAGGGCCGCGGCCGGCACCAGGATGAACAGCGTCCGGCGCAGCGCGGAACGGCAGTTGGCCGCGAGCGTCTGGCTGTCGAAGGCGCCCTCAACCGTCAGCGACGTCGCCATATTGACCGCCAGCAGGTCGAGGACGCCACCGACCATCCAGGCCACATAGAAGTAGGCACTCAGGCCCGGTCCGAGCCGGACCGCGACCACGATCGGCACCAGACTGGAAATGGCGAGCATGCACAGGCCGCCGGTGTAGTCGCCGGCCAGGAAGCGGCCGACCTGGCGTACGCTGGGCGGCTGGCGGTCCCGGGTCAGCAGCTGGTGGCGGGGCATCAGCTTGGCGAAGATCAGGAGGTTGATCAGCGGCAGGGACACGATGACCGGGAGCATCCAGGAGATGTCGATCCCGGCGGCCGGGATGGTGGCGGCCAGCGCCACCAGCAGGACGATCTTCACCACGCCGAACGTGCCGTTTTCCAGGGGCACCCACGGGGCGCTGCGCAGCCCGGTCAGTACCCCGTCCTGCAGCGTGAAGATGCCCCAGGCGATAACACAGACGACAAACGCAAGCCCCGGGATCAGGGCGCCGAGCTGGGCGTACGAGGGGCCCCAGTGCCGCACGACCAGCAGGAAGGGAATGGTGACGATGACCGAGGCCAGCGAGCTGAAGAGGTAGATGCGCAGCACGAACGTCCGGGTGTGACGCCCGGACTGCGGGATGAAGCGAGTAACCGCGCCGATCAGGTTGTAGGCGGTAAATCCGGAGAGCAGGTTCATTGCGGAGTAGAGCGCTGACGCCCGGCCCACCTCGACTGGCGTGTAGTGCCTGGCGGCCAGTAGCCAGTACAAGAGGCCCAAGAGCCCGGTTACGCCGGTATTGAGCATCAGCGCATAGGCGTTGCGGTACAACGGCACGGTCAGGTGCGCGCGTAGCTCCTGCCAGCGGCCGTTCAGGTCGAACCGCCGCGGGCTGGGCACGGCCGCCCCGTCGCGAATGGTTCCCTGAGCGGGAGCGACCTGCCCGCTCACGACCTGGAGGGGCACGGTATCCGCATCCGGCTCCACGAGCCTTGGCCGGGAAACGGAGCGATACTCTGCCGGCGAACCGGCGAGTCTTAGCGCCCTCTGGTCCCGCGAGGCACGCTGGCCGCCCGCCGTGGCACGGTGCCGCGGCGGGGCAGAAGTAAGTCGAGGGTCCGGATCCAGCCGCGACACCGGGTCGCCTGCGGCGGGACCAGGACCAGCAGGTTCAAGCACGTCCGGTAACGCCAGCCAGCCCGGCCCTGGAACGCCTGACCACCGCCCATCCCTTGGTCAGGGCATGGTCCTTGAGGTAAATCATGGGCTGGGTGCTCCCCCGTGCGATGTGCTCAAAGGTTGTCTGCCTGGTCGATGCACGCACCGTCAGCCGCGGCAGTGCGAACCGGTCTTGAGCCGAGTCGGCGACCGCGTTGGCTACCGCGCACGCGTAACTGTAACCAGTGGAGCGGACCGTGCGCCGCACTCGGGCGCTGCTATAGCCGAACGGGTAGGCCAGACTAGGCACGGCGCGGCCAATTCCGTCCTCGAGCAGCGCTTTACTGGTGGCGAGCTCGTCCTCGAGCCGGCCCTGCTTCAGCTGATCGAGTTGGGGATGGGCGTGGCTATGCGCTCCAATCTCCACACCGGCTGCCACTGCTTCACGGATCTGTGTCCAGCACAGCATCTGACCGGGACGGTTTCCCGCTGAGTGTCGGCCAGCATCGGCGATCCAGCCAGTGGTGACGAAAACTGTGGCGGTGAAGCCGTACCGGCTGAGCAGCGGAAGTGCTTCGCGATGAAAGTCTGCGAATCCATCGTCGAAGGTGAGCACCACGGCACGGTCCGGCAACACGCCACCGTCCGCCAGCGCCGCCGCCGCCTGCGCGAAGGTAATCGTGCTGAACCCCGCGTCCCGCAGGTAGGCCAGTTGCGCAGCGAAGGAGGCGGGAGGCACCGCCAGCCGGCTCCGCGTGTCCGGTCGGCCCGCGACTTCGTGGTACATGAGGATGGGCACAGGCCGGTCACGGACCGGGCCGGGTTCCGCCAGCCCATTCACCGTGGCCGTCCCGTAACGGCCGCCGGAGCGCGTGTGGAGTTGCGGAGCCTCCGGCGCCCGGCGATGTCGTTCGCCGTCCCGTTGACATAACCAAGAGTCACAGCGGACAAGCCGGCTACGATTGCTGCCGCCCGGCCAAGCCCAGCGGCGTCGCCACACAGCGCGCCCGCCACGCCCCGGACGACCCCGGCCGGAAGTGTCCGGCTGGCGTAGCGGCGCTCGGACGACAAGCCGTCCCCGGCGCCCACGGACCGCGTCACCATCGCCTTGGACAGGCCTTCGGCGTAGCAGCGTGACCGGTAGTAGGCGAAGCGGCATCGATCGATCCGTACCCGGTGCCAGATGACCGCCTGCTCGTCGAACAGCAGCACTGCGCCTGGGATCTGCTGGCGGAGCCTGATGCAGAACTCGGTTTCCTCACAGCCAAGCGGGCGCGTGCTCCGGTCCCGCCCGATGCCGCTGATGAAGCCGCCGACCTGGTCGAAGACGTCCCGCCGGAACGACGCGTTGCCACCGAGCACATTGCGCACCGGCGCCCGGCGGGTTGGCATCCCGATGTAGGTGCAGCCGATCACCCAGTCGAACTCCTCGGGGAACCATGACGGCCGTTCAGTGTCCCAGGCCGGCAGGGTCCGTCCGCCGACACCCACCACGTCAGGATCCGTGTAGGCGTCGAGAAGGCATTTCAGCCAGTTCACGTCGGCGACCGCATCGTCGTCCAGGAACGCCACGACCTGACCGGTGGACGCTGCGATCCCCGTGTTCTTGCCCCCCGAGAGCCCCTGCTGCTCCCGGTTTTCGATCACCGTGGCGTCGGGCAGCTCAGCCTTGAGCCGCTGGTGCAGCGACGGGTTGTAGTCGACGACAACGATGAGTTCCTTGGCGGGGTGACTCTGGGCACGCACCGAGGCCACGGCGGCCAGCGTGTCATCCCACCGGTCGTCGGCGTGCGCGCAGATGACGACCGAGACGGACAGCATGTTCACGCCCCTTCCACCTCGGCAGCCTCGGCTGGTGAAGATGACAGGGCGGGAGGCGACGCCGCGGTCAGCGGGCCGGCGTCGCTCAGAAGGAGCCGGGCAAATTTCTCCCGCACGATCAGGCGCAGGATTCGCCATCCGTCACCGATCGCGCTGAGATTGCTCTCCCCGTGCAGGCGCGGCCGCTCGAAGCTGGGGATCTCCTGGATTCTGAGCCCGGCCTTGGCCGCCCGGATGTTCATCAGCGTTTCCACCTCGAAACCCGGGCAATCGATGCGCAGGGCGCTGAGGTGGCGCGTCCAGAAGGCGTTGTAGCCGTAGCACAGGTCCGTGAACTGGGTCCGGAACATCCGGTTGACCAGCATGCGCAGCAGCCGGTTGCCGTACCGGCGGCTGACGGTGAGGTCGTCACTGCCGCCGCTGCCGGAGAACCGCGAGCCTTTGGCGAAGTCGGCCCCCGCCACCAGGGCCCCGACGAACTGGATGATCTCCGCGCCGTCAGTGGAGCCGTCGGCATCCATCGAGACGATGATGTCGCCGGTCGCGGCGGTGAAGCCGGCCTGCAGGGCGTCCCCCTTGCCCCGGCCGGACTGGGCTATCACCCGGGCCTTTGGGCACAGGGCCTGGGCCACAGCCACGGTATCGTCCACCGAATGCCCGTCCACCACGATGATCTCGTCCACCCAGGCGGGCAGGGACGCGAACACATGCGGAAGGTTGGCCGCCTCATTCCTGGCCGGGATCACCACACTCACAGTGGGCGCGATCGCAAGCGCCGCCGAGACGGGACGATAGAGCAGCATCGTGCGGACGCTGGCGGAAGTGTCTGTTTCTGGCTTCGGCCGTCGGTCGGGTTGGGAAGCGGTGACGTCTCGAGCCATCTACTTCACGACCTCACGAACGTCGAGGACCCGGCCGGAACACCGGCAGCGGCCTCACGGTCGGGAGACGCGGTTTCCTCGTTGAGCATGGCCGCGGTCCTGGCAAATGGCAGATCAACCACCATCTCGCGGAAATTTGCACTGGGCGGTTGGCCGGTCAGAATTGGAGCTTTTTGCATTTGGCCCCCCTTAGGTAAACCATCGTCTGCGCTGACTCTTGTCAGGACAGCCCCATGCCTGGTGTGCGGCGCTCCTCCGCGACCTGACATGTACTTGACGCCCCAGCGGCACAGACGGTTTACGGCCAAACGTGCAGACATGTCGTGCTTTAGTGATCACCCAGTGATCGACGGTCGGATGCGTAACGTAATCAGAATGCAATATCCCCAGGTAGAACGAGCTAAAGAGGGGTGATCCAGATCAGGCCTTACAGTTTCTGGCAAGTTACTAAACAGTTTCTGGCAAGTTACCACTCATGACAGAGCGTCAAGGTTTAATTACTTTTAGTAGTAGGCGGCCTAGACCTTGTCGCTTTCAGTAATCAAGCGTTTGCTGTACGGATTAGGAGGCCAAATTTTTTATTTCTGAAGCAAATGTAAAGCCGAACCATGGCTGTGCTCCGAATGCAACCAGGTCGCACTGGTGAATGCGTATGGGCAGGAAGATCCGAAGATGCTGGTACGCGTAAGCGACAGTTACGCGCGGAAGCGGCAACGATCCGGCCCCCGAGGCGCGGGCAGGTGACCTCGGTACCGCCGGGGCGGCCCGCAAGTCGGCCGACGGGGCTCAGCCGTCGTCGCGCTCAGCGCGCTCCCAGACCCGGACCCGTTCGGTGTAGCGCCGGGCGGCGGCACGCAGCTCCGCCTCCGGGTCGAGGCCTTCGGCCCGGGCCGCGGCAACCAGGCCGAACAGCCGGTCCCCCAGCTCGGTGCCCGGATCACCGCCGTCGGGCCCGGCGTGAGCCAGTTCCGGCGGGATGGCGGCCCGGGCGGCCCGGCGCTGCAGTTGGGCGGCCAGGGCCAGGGCGGGCTGGCCGAACGGCACTCCGTCCAGGGCCGAGGCGGCCGCGTCGCCCGGCGCGGCCTTCTCGGCCCGCTCCGCCTTCTTGATCGCGTCCCAGTTCTGCGTAACCTCGTCGGCACCGGAGACGGCCACGTCGGCGAATACGTGCGGGTGCCGGCGCACGAGCTTGGCCACGATGCCGTCCGCGATGTCGTCGACGGTGTACCCCGTGCCGTCGTCCCGCTCCGCAGCGACCTGGGCGTGGAAGACGACCTGGAGCAGGACGTCACCCAGCTCCTCACGCAAGGCACGCTGATCGCCGCTCTCCAGCGCCTCGAGCGCCTCGTAGGGCTCCTCGAGCAGGTGCGGCGCGAGCGACTCGTGGGTCTGCTTAGCATCCCAGGGGCACTCGGCACGCAGGATTGCCATGGTGGCCACGAGATCCAGCAGCCGGGCGCCGGGCAGGTCGGCCGCGCCCACCAGGACCGTCACCGCCGGGGCGGGCGGTTCCAGTTCGCTGAGCGCGCCCAGCAACGCGCCTGTGCCGTCAGCCGTGCCGGTGCCGAGCGCGGGGCGCGCGGGGCCGCCGGCCAGCCAGACCACCGGCCCGTTCGCCTGCGCCGCCGCGGCCGCGAGCAACCGGGCCAGCTGCTCCTCGGGCCGGGCGGCGGAAACCGGGCCGGGGCCGACCGGAGCAAGGCCAGCCGACGGAGGAACAGCCGGGTCCCAAATGGCCGGAACGGTCCCAGCCGAAACGGGTCCCGCCGAAGCGGGGACGGCCAGGATGTCAGTGGTGATCCCGGCGGCCACCAGGGCCGGAAGCTGCGGGTGGTCCGCGCTGGCGGACAGCACACGCGCCGCGCCGCGCAGCATGTCCCAGGCGCTGAGGGTCAGCAGACCGGGCGCGACGCGTGGGCTCGTCACCAGCAGGATCAGCTGGCCAGCGGTCCCACGGTCCCGCGATCCCGCCGGCTCCGCTGGGCCCCCCGGGATGGCTGGGCCCGCCGGGCCGTCCGCGCCAGTCAGCACGATGGCGACAGCCCGGAGGTGGACGGCTTGGTCGCCGGGCCCTCGGCGCGGGACAGCGTGTCGGGGGCGGCCACCACCGAGTCCTGCGTGTAGTTCATGGTGCCGAACTGGGGGCTGACGTGGACGGTCTCGGCCTTGTAGGTATGACACTCGGCCAGGTTGAACTGCTTGGTGATCGAGCTGACTGCCGCTGAGCTGGTCGGCAGCTTGCCGCCGTTGCGGGCCTCGGCGTAGGCGATCTCAATGGCCTGGTAGCGGCCCAGCTCAGTCAGCAGGCCCGGCGGCAGGCCGTTGGCCACGGCCAGCTCGTCGAGGCTCACGTTGCTGATCCCCTGCTGCTGCGCCTGCGCCTGCGCCTGCTCGTAAATGTCCGCCAGCGCCTGCTCGGTCTGGCCGCGGGTCACGCTGATGTGCTCACGCGTGGCCAGATCCTCCCGGACCTGGAATCGGATCAGCCAGCTCAGCACGTCCTTGGGCAGCTGGGCCGCGGTGAGCTGTACCGCACTGGAGTACGGCTTGGCCGCCTGGCTCAAGGCCGAGACCTCGCTGTCGAGCTGGCCGGTGGAGATCCGGTCGCTGCCCACGGTCGCCGCCGCGCCCAGCTGGACGGGCGCGCAGCCGGCGATCAGCCCGCCGAAGGCGGCAGCGACGACGGCAGCCTTGACCGCGGTCGCGGTCCTGATCCGTGTGCGGCGCACAACGATGTCCCTTCTCACGCCCAACTGTCCTATCCCTGGCCCCTGGCTATTCCCTGGGCCGGCTCACCGAACACAGCGTCGATGAGCTCGGTACACCAGGCGAGCATGTCCCGGTCCCGCAGCGGCTCGCCGCCGATGGCGGTTGGCGCCGCTGTGGCCACGGCCCGGCCCCGTGCCGCGCCGGACGTGGCAGCGGCCCCGGACGAACCGGGTGCCGCCTTCGGCACCGGCACCAGCATCGTACGCACTGCCGGCTTAAGCAGTGTCCTGGGGTACAGCCGCTGCACCCGGACCTGCCGAGAATCGGGAAGCTCTACCGGGGCGAACCGGACGTGGTTGCCCTGGAGCGTGATGTCGGTCAGGCCGGCCCGGCGCGCCCGGGCCCGCAGCCGTGCGACCTCCAGCAGGTTGAGCACGGGTTCCGGGAGCTGGCCATACCGGTCGGTCAGCTCGTCAGCGACCGCACTGACGTCGCGGTCAGAATCGATCGCCGCGATCTGCGTGTAGGCCTCCAGCCGAAGCCGCTCGCCGGGCAGGAAGTCGTGCGGAATGTGCGCGTTGACCGGCAGCTCGACCCGGACCTCCGGCCGGTCGGCCGGGCCGTCGCCCTTGAGCTCGTTGACCGCCTCGCCGATCATCCGGACGTACAGGTCGAAGCCGACACCCGCGATGTGGCCGGACTGCTCGCCGCCGAGCAGGTTGCCCGCGCCGCGGATCTCCAGGTCCTTGAGGGCCACGTACATGCCGGCCCCCATCTCGGTGTGCTGGGCCACGGTCGCGAGCCGCTCGTGCGCGGTCTCGGTCAGGGTCCGCTCGGGCGGGTAGAGGAAATAGGCGTAGGCGCGTTCGCGGCCGCGGCCTACTCGGCCGCGCAGCTGGTGCAGCTGGGACAGGCCATAGGTGTCCGCGCGGTCCACGATGAGGGTGTTGGCGTTCGGTATGTCCAGGCCGGACTCGACGATTGTGGTCGCCACCAGCACGTCGTACTTGCCGTCCCAGAAGTCCACCATGATGTTCTCGAGCGTGTGCTCGTTCATCTGGCCGTGCGCGACCGCGACTCTGGCCTCGGGAACCAGCTCGGCGATCCGGGCCGCGACCTTACCGATCGACGCCACCCGGTTGTGCACGAAGAAGACCTGGCCGTCGCGGAGCAGCTCGCGCCGGACCGCGGCCGCGATCTGCCGCTCATCGTACGGCCCGACAAAGGTCAGCACCGGGTGCCGCTCCTCCGGCGGGGTCAGGATCGTCGACATCTGCCGGATACCCGCCACCCCCATTTCCAGGGTGCGCGGGATCGGCGTCGCCGACATGCTCAGCACGTCGACCTCGGTCCGCAGCCGCTTCAGGTACTCCTTGTGCTCCACCCCGAAGCGCTGCTCCTCGTCGATGATCACGAGACCGAGCCGCTTGAAGCGGATCTCCGGCGACAGCAGCTTGTGCGTACCGATGACCACGTCGATGTTCCCGTCGGCCAGCTCGCGGAGGGTTTCCGCGGTCTCCGCGGGGCCCTGGAACCGGGACAGCGCGCGCACCTTGACCGGGAACGGAGCGTACCGGTCGCTGAACGTCGAGAAGTGCTGCTGGACGAGCAGGGTCGTCGGCACGAGTACCGCGACCTGCATGCCGTCCTGGACGGCCTTAAACGCAGCCCGCACCGCGATCTCCGTCTTACCGTAACCGACGTCGCCGCAGATCAGCCGGTCCATCGGGATCGGCTGCTGCATGTCGGCCTTCACCTCGTCAATGGCCGCGAGCTGGTCGCCCGTCTCCACATAGGGGAAGGCGTCCTCCAGCTCCCGCTGCCATGGCGTGTCGGGGCCGAAGGCGTGCCCCGGGGATGCGGTCCGGGCCGAGTACAGGCGGATCAGCTCCGCGGCGATCTGGCGGACGGCCTTGCGCGCCCGCCCCTTGGCCTTAGCCCAGTCCGCCCCGCCCAGCCGGTGCAGGCTCGGCGCCTCGCCCCCGGAGTACTTGGTTACCTCGTCGAGCTGATCGCTCGGCACGTAGAGCCGGTCCGGCGGCTGCCCGCGCTTGCTGGCCGCGTACTCGATGACCAGGTACTCCCGGGTCGCGCCGGCCGCGGTCCGGCTGGTCATCTCCAGGTACCGGCCGACGCCGTGCTGCTCGTGCACCACGTAGTCGCCCGGGGACAGCTGCAGCGGGTCGACGCCGCCGCGGCGCCGGCTCGGCATCCGGCGCATGTCCTTGGTGCTGGAGCGGCTGCCCGACTGTCCCGCCAGGTCGTTTTCCGTCAGCACGGCCAGCTTGACCGACGGCCAGGTGAACCCGTGCTCCAGCAGGCCGGTCGTGACGTACGGCACGGCCGGCTCGGGGGGTGCCTCCAGCTCCTCCCGGCGGGCCCCCAGACCCTCGCCGCGCAGCATCTCGGTCAGCCGCTGCGCCGGGCCGTGCCCCTCGGTGACCAGGACGACCCGCCAGCCGTCCGAGAGCCAGCCGCGGATGTCCGCGATCATGCCGTCCGCAGCGCCGCGATAGCTCCGCGCCGGAGTGGCTTCGATCTTGAACGAACTGCGCCCGGGGTCCTCCGAACCGTCCGCGTCGTCCACCGTGGCACCGAACGGCTCGATCGTCCACCACGGCAACTGGCGGGCCCTGGCCGCCTCGCGCACCCGGGCGATGGGCTGGAAGGCGGCGGCACCCAGATCGATTGGCGCGTGGCCGCCCGCCGCGGCGTTCACCCAGGACGCGTCCAGGAATTCCCGGCTGGTGCTGACCAGTTCCTCGGCCCGGGCGCGGATGCGCTCGGGGTCGCAGGCCACCAGAATGCCGTCCGCAGGCAGGTAGTCGGTCAGCAGGTCCATCCGGTCGGCCAGGACCGGCGCGAACGCCTCCATGCCCTCGACGGCGATCCCGTCCGCGAGCTTGCCGAGCACCTCGGACAGACCTGGGTACTCGGCGGCCAGGTCCTTGGCCCGGTCCCGCACCGCCGGCGTCAGCAGCAGTTCCCGGCAGGGCGGGGCCCACAGGCCGTGCGGTGCCTCGCCCAGGCTGCGCTGATCGGCGATCTTGAAGTAGCGGATCTCCTCGACGGTGTCCCCGAAGAACTCGATGCGTACCGGGTGCTCGTCGGTGGGTGAGAACACGTCGATGATGCCGCCCCGGACGGCGACGTCGCCGCGCCGCCCGACCAGGTCGTCCCGTGCGTAGCCGATCTCGACCAGCCGGGTCAGTAGCTCGTCCGGGTCACAGGTGTCACCCGCCCGCAACCGGACCGGCTCCAGGTCCCCCAGACCGGCCACGATGGGCTGAAGCAGGCACCTGACCGGCGCCACGACCACCGAGAGCGGTCCCGCAGCGTCATCCGCGGTGTCCGGGTGCGCCAGGCGGCGCAGCACTGCGATCCGCTGCCCAACGGTGTCGGAACGGGGCGAGAGGCGCTCGTGCGGCAGGGTCTCCCAGCCCGGGAAGCAGGCGACGCTGCTTTCGGGCAGGAAGGAGCCCAGCGCCGCGGTCAGGTCCTCGGCCTCACGCGCCGTCGCGGTCACGGCCAGGACGAACCGCCCGAGCCCGGCCGTGATGGCGGCGGTGAGCACCGGCCGCAGCGCCGGCGGGGCGATCAGATCAGTGCCTTCCAAGGCGGCGGCCCCGGACCTGTCAGCCGGGGCGGCTCCCGTCTCGAACGCACGGCTCAGTCGCGGATCGTCCGCGACGATGCTGAGGATTCCGGCAAGACTCATGGTGTCCTTGGGTCAACGGCATGCGGTGGTGACGGCCCTGGGTCGGCTGCGGCCCAGCGCCCGGCCGCGCAGAGGTGGCGGCGTTCACGTAATTGTGATGGCAGCTGGGTATTTCGGGACGTCCCGGGCATGCGTAAGACTCCCGCACCTGATGGAGACGGGGGGTCATGCTCTGTCACGACCCTTCGAGTTTACGTCCCGCGCGGCCTGGTTTGCGCGCTGGCTCCCCTGCTTCGCCCGCGCATTCGCCGTGTGGGCGCCGCCCGGGCGGGACCGCGCCCGAGCCGACACTCGGCCGGCCGTTGAAACACTTAAGGTAGCTACAGTATTACTATTTGTGTCATGCCATCAGCCGCCGACCGTGCTGGCCAGGACGGGCACGCCACGGGCGGCAGCCGCCCCGGTCCGGGAACCGGAAACGTCCCCGCTGATCCCGACCATGCGATACGGGCCAGCACGGCCGCGCGGAACGCACAGCAGGCGATCACGCGGGCCCGGCGTGCGGCCAGCGAGGCCCGGCTGGCGGCGGAGAGCGAGGCCCAGCGCACCCGGCTGGTGCGGGAACTGTTCGCCCAGCCCACCCGGGACTACCTGCACCAGGTGCTCGGGCGCCCGGTCGCGGTGCTGCAAGCCGGTGCCGGTGTTCCCATCGAGGAACTGGGCCTGCAACAGCTGCGGGCCAGCGGATACGACATCAGCGTGATGACGGTCGATCAGAACGATCCCGCCATCTGCGCCGCCGCGGGCCGCTCGGCAGGCTCACCCGCCCCGGTACTCGGCGACCTGCGGGCCGTCCCGCTGGCGCCGCGGTCGTTCGACATCGTGCACTGCGGCCTCCTGCTCGACCGGATCCCGAACGCGGAGCTTGTGCTCGATCGCTTCGTCGCCGCGCTCCGGCCGGGCGGTCTGCTCCTGCTGCGGATTCGGGATCGTGATTGCGCTGCCGGGCTGCTGGAGCGGCTGACACCCGAACCGGTACGGAGGATGGTCTGGGCCCGGCTGCGCGCGGGTGAGCCTGGGCCGTTCCCGGCGATCTACGACCCGGTCAGCTCGGACCACGGCATCCAGGCCTACACGGTGTCCCATGGCCTGGTGATCATCCGGCGGGAAGCGGCCCGGACGGTCCCCGGGCCGCCGGGCCGACTGTCCAGCGCCACCGGGGCGGCCCGGGCCCTCATCGCGCGACTGAGCCGCGGCAGGATGACCGACGCACACGACGAGCTGCTATACGTTATCCGGAAGCCGGAAGACCGCGTCGCCCGCCTTGTCTTAGTGCGGCAGGCCTGCGAGGCTTGCCGGGCTCCCCGAGGCCGGCCACGATAAGGGAGCCGGCCCGCCGCGGGTGCGGCAGAGGACGGGTTATCACGCCACAAACACTGACGTTACGGCCACGGACATGACGCGGTCATCCGTATGGTTAGACGGCAGAGAACGTGTGGGGGGCGGCAGACAAGCCGCATGCCGGTGGCGCCGGGCGGCCGGAGACGGGGCACCCAGCTGCGGTCGGCTTATCCCGCACGCAGAAATAGCCCTGGCGGGAGTGAGGCAGACGTGAGCGCGGAGGCGGTGGCGGGACTTCCCCGCGAACTGGCGGACTGGCCCGCGTGGACCCCCGGTGAGGCGCAGCTCGGGGAGCTGGAGCTGCTGACCTCGGGAGGGTACGCGCCGCTGGCGGGTTACCTGACCGCGGCCGACCTGGCCGCCGTCGCCGAGCACGGCACGCTGGCGGACGGGACGCCATGGCCGGTGCCCGTGACGCTCGAGGTCCCGGCCGGGGTGGTCCCGCCTGGCGAGCGTCACCTGGTCCTGCAGGACCACGAGGGGGCGCCGCTGGCGGTGCTCGAGATCACCGAGCAGCTGCCCACCTTCAGTCACGGCGAGCAGGCGGGATGGCGACTGGCCGGCCCGGTACGGTCGCTGCGTGAGCCGGAGCACGGCCCGTTCCGGCGGCTGCGCCGCCAGCCAGCCGAGGTTCGGGCCGATCTCGGTGCGGGCCCGGTCCTGGCCTGCGCGACCCGCGGTGCCCTGCACCGGCGCCAGATCGGGCAGCTGCGTCACCTCGCCGACCAGATGAAGGCCCGCCTGCTGCTGCTTCCACTGGTCGCCGGGCCCGCGGACGTGGTGGTCCGGCCGGACGCGCTGGTGCGCGCGGTGCTCGCCGCCGCCCAGCACCTGCCGGCCGGGTCGCTGGTGGTCCCGGTCCCACTCGCGCCCCGGGACGGTGATCCCAGCGTCGAGCTGCGGGCGCGGGCCGTGGTGGCCGCCGCGTACGGCGCGACGCATCTGCTCGTCGACCCCGCCGACGCGCCCGACGTCCTGCTCAGCGGCCGGAGCAGCAACGGCGGCCGGAACGGCCCGCTGCAGCTTCCGGGCCTGCCGATACCGGTGGTCTCGGCCGGGGACTGGGCCTACGACCCGAGACCGGAGGTCTGGCGGCCGCTGTCCCTGATCGAGCCCGGAGTGGAGCGCAGCGAGCTGACCCACGACGAGCTCACCGACCTGCTCGATCGCGGTGACCCGCTGCCCGCGTGGTTCACGCCGGAGGGCGTCGCCCGCGAGCTGCGGCTGGCCCGGCCGCCGCGTGGCCAGCGGGGCCTGGTCATCTTCTTCACCGGGCTGTCCGGTTCCGGCAAGTCCACGGTCGCGCGCGACCTGCGGGACGCGCTGGCCGAACGGGGGGATCGGACGGTTTCGCTGCTCGACGGCGACCGGGTGCGGCAGCTGCTGTCGGCCGGGCTGACCTTCTCCCGCACGGACCGTGACCTGAACATCGTGCGCATCGGTTATGTCGCCGCCGAGGTCGCCCGGCACGGTGGGATAGCGATCTGCGCGCCGATCGCGCCGTACGCATCCGCGCGGGCGACCGTGCGGGAGATGGCTTCGGCGGCCGGTGACTTCCTGCTCGTCCATGTGGCCACGCCGTTGGAGGTCTGCGAGGCCCGGGACCGCAAAGGACTGTACGCGAAGGCCCGGGCCGGGCTGATCGGCAGCTTCACCGGGATCTCTGATCCGTACGAGGAGCCGAGGGACGCTGACCTGGTTCTCGACACCTCGGCCATGAGCCGCCAGGACGCGGTGGAGGCCGTCGTCGGGCTGCTGACGGTGGGCGGCTGGCTCGCTCCGGAGCCCGGCCCGACGACGGCCGGCGCCGGCCGCTGGAACCGCTAACAGACGGCGCTCCCGGCCCGGGCGAGCCAGCCCGTCCCGGGATGCGCAGCCCGGCTCGGCCGCGGGGCTGGAGCGGGTGATCGGGGAGATCCGGGGCCGTTGGCCCTCAGTCCTCGTCTTCGGCGCGCGTGCCTTCGTCGAGGCGGGTGCGGAGCTCGACGGTCCGGCTGCGCACGCCGCGCAGCCGGGAGGTCAGCGCGCCGGACATGCGGTCCCGCTGCCGTGACAGCAGGACAAAACTGGCGATCCCGCTGACCAGCAGGGCCAGGGCGGCCAGCAGCAGCCCGCGGGCGCCAGCGAAGTAGAGGGCCACGAGCGCGATCAGGAAGAGCACAAACCGCGCGGACGTGTAGGCCAGGGCAGTACGCATGACACTGACAGGTTAATGCGCCGCCGGCGCTGGCGTGGCACCGCCGCCGGCAATGACCCGCGCGAACAGGGCCGGGTCGATGTTCCCGCCGGAGAGCACCGCCACGGGATGACGCGCCGCCGGGAACTCGTCCCGGCAGAACAGGCAGGCCGCCACCGCGGCCGCGCCGCCCGGCTCGGCCACCAGGCGCGCCTCGGTGGCCAGGCGCCGCACCGTGGCGAGGATTTCCCCGTCGGTGACGGTGACGATGCCGGCCACATCCCGCTGCATGTGCGCAAAGGGAAGAGCCCCGACGCGCTCCACCCGGAGGGCGTCGGCGACCGTCCGCTGGACCGAGGCGGACGGCCAGGCGACCCGCTCCCCCTTCCGGAGCGAGTCCCGGGCGTCCGCGGCGAACTCGGGCTCGACGCCGATGATCGTGACGTCCGGGCTGACCGCGCGGGCGGCGGCGGATATACCGGCGATGAGGCCGCCGCCGCTGACCGGCACGACGATGAGGTCCGTGTCCGGGGCATCCGCCATGATCTCCAGGCCGATCGTGCCCTGGCCGGCGACCACGCGGGGGTCGTCGAACGGCGGGATGAGCGCGTAGCCCTGCCGGGCGGCCAGCGCATCGGCTGTGGCCGTCCGCGCCTCCATGGTCGGCGCCACCCTGATCAGCTCGGCGCCGCAGGCGGTGATGGCGTCCGTCTTAGTGGCCGGCGCCGTCTCGGGTACCACGATCACGGCGCGGATGCCGAGCAGGGCCGCGGCGTAGGCCACCGCGTGCCCGTGGTTGCCGCTCGAATGAGCCACCACTCCCCGCTGCCGCTCAGCGGACGGCAGCGCGCTGATCGCCGCGTAGGCGCCGCGCAGCTTGAACGAGCCCACCGGCTGTAGCGACTCGGGTTTGATCAGCAGCGGGGACGGCAACCCCGGAAAGGGCACGAGCGCCGTACGAGTGACGACACCGTGCAGGCGGTCGGCGGCGGCCCTGATCTCCGTAACAGTTACAAGCTGACCCATGCCGCCACAGTAAGGTAGCGGGCACACGGAATAATCAGGCCGCTCTAATTTTCCGAAATCTAGGCAGAAAGCACTCGTTAGTCGCCAAACTTAGGTCAGGCTCAGGTCCATGGGCCTACGGGGCTTAACTGGGAGGGGACTAAGTTGGACGGCAACAATGAGCGGCTACTAACTCCGGGAGAGGTAGCGGCTCTGTTCCGGGTTGACCCGAAGACCGTCACGCGCTGGGCCGCATCTGGCCGCATCACGAGCATCCGTACGCCTGGGGGGCACCGGCGCTTCCGGGAGTCGGAAGTGCGCGCGCTGCTCCGCGGTGAGGGAGAGCCGTCAGCCGACGGTCAGTCGGTTTTGTGACGTCCCGGCGGCCGGCACGGCGATCGTCCCGCCTCTCGTGGCGGCCGCACGGCCATGCCGGCAGCCCTGGCGTCATCCATGGTGATCGCGTCGGCTGCAGCCCGCCGTAGGCCGGGCGCCATGCGAGCCTCTACCGCTGGCCGGACGGGGCACGTCGACGGGCAGGCCGGGCGGCGAGCCTGATCGCGTCGCGGAAAGAGCAGCAGGTGCTAGGCGGGATCGGCGTCGTCGCCCGGCTCGGACCAGCGGTAGTCGGAGTTTTGCCGGGCGAACTCGGCGAATTCGCGTTGCAGCGCCTCGTCGCCGTCGCGCCACTGAGCCCGGCGGCGGGCCGCCTCGTCTTCGGTCATCGCCTGGGCGGCCAGTCGGGCGTACTCCGCGTCCTGTGGCCCAATTTCCACGTAAGCGTCGCCGATCATCCGCCCGTCATTGCCGATGGCGGTCTGCGGAACCATCAGGTTCCCGTTCGGTAGCCGTATTACGAACATCCCACGCTCACCTAGATGCCATAACGCCGGTTGAAGTAGAGCATCACATTCAGCGCCGTCCGGGTATTGCCGCCGAGCATGTCAACCAGGGCCGGCCGCTGCCTGGACGCGATCGCCGCGAAGGCGTCCGCGAAGAATTCCTTCCGGCCCAGGCCACCGCGCTGGCGGTGGAAGTCGCTCGCCAGATGCGGCTGGCACTGATCGTAGAGCATCCGGAACTCGGCCGAGTCGGACTGCCATCGGCCGGCCGGCGCGTCGATGTCGTCCAGCGCATGCCCGACCTCGTGGCACATCACGTCCGGGGTGGGTGACGGCTGGGTCCCGACCACGATCTTGCGTTCGCCGTAGGCGCCGGCGCAGGCATCCCAGGTGGCCCGGCCGGAGGGCAGGGGCACCCCCCGGAGGGCGGTCATGTCGTCCAGCTGCGGAACGCCACCGGGCCCCACGAAGATGCCGTCGAGGCCGGCGGCGAGCTTGTCCTTGATCTGCTGGGGCAGCTCAGCCAGCCGGTCGATCGCCGCCGCCGCTTCGGCGGGCGGAAGCGTCGCGGGATCCCACTGCCGCCACAGCACGGCCTCCAGCGTGCCGCAGTTGCGGCGACCATCACCGTAGCTGGGCTCGCCCGGATTGTGCGCGTGCGCGAACGGGAGCCGGGGCCGGATGGATCCGGCCCCGGCGGCGCCTCGCGCAACAGCGTCGGCCTGCCGCTCGGCGGGAAGGTTGGCGCGTTCGGTCTCGAACCACTGCGGCCGGGCCGCCGCAGGCGGCCTGGCGCGGATGCGGTCCCGGGTGACCGGGGAGGCGGGCGGCCGGACGACCGGCGCGGTGCCATAGGGGCGCACCCGCGCTCGTGCCCCGCCCATCGGCACGCCGGGCGGATCGGCCGGGCGGCCAGCCATTTCGCCGCGGCCGCGGGGAGATGGGTTCACCGGGCGCGGCGGGCGTGGAACCGGCGAGCGGGCGCCGCCAGGGGGCCCCGCCGTGGCTGGGCCGCTGCCGTGGCTGTCCGCCCCGGGCAGTCGCCCCTCAGCCGCCCACGGCGGGTCGTTCCTTGGTGCGGGTACCTCGGCCGGGGCGTGCCCGGCGGCTTCCTGGCTGTGACGGCGGTGCCGTCCGGCGGTGTCGGCGGAGCTCGCGGACACGGCCTGCCCGTGCGGGTCACCTGCATGGCCCCGCGAGCGTGCCTCCCAGGGCCGGTCGTGCCGCGTTGTCTCCCCGGCCCGGCCACGCCGCGGCCCGAACCTGCCCGCACGCGGATGGGCGAGCCGGCGGACGCGCTCGAAGAGCCGTAGCCGCATGTCTCGCACTCCCTGTTCGCACTCGGGCGCCAGCGTACGACGAAAAACCGCGCAAGTCACTTGATCGTGACCTTCGGTCATACGTTGGTGATGCGTGGGGTTCGGATGCCGTTTCAAACTTGGCCAATGTAGATAGGGGTGGCCCGTACCCACGGTTAGGCTTCGTGCATGTTGCTGCTCGGCGCCCTCCTCGTCCTCATGGTGGCGGGCTTCTGGCTTTACTGCCTGGTCGACGTGGCGCTCGCTCCTGGCAGCGAGTGCCGTGGCCTCCCGAAGGCCGCCTGGATCGCCATCGTCGCTGGAACCTTCGCTGTCGGCGCCGCAGTATGGCTGGGTTTCCGTGACCCAGCCCGCCCCACCCGGCCTATTCGGTCGCCCGGGGGGACCGGCCGCGAGGTGCGCAGCCCGGCGGGCCTTAGCCCAGGCCCGCGTAGGAGTGCAGGCCCGTGATGAAGGTCTGCACCACCAGGATGTTGAACAGCAGGGCGCCGAATCCGATCAGCTGGATATACGCGGCCCGCCTGCCTCGCCAGCCGGCCGTGGCGCGGGCGTGCAGGAAGCAGGCGTAGACGACCCAGGTGATGAAGGCCCACGTCTCGACCGGGTCCCAGCCCCAGTAGCGGCCCCACGCCTGGTCGGCCCAGATCGCGCCGGCGATGATGCCGAACGTCCAGATCGGGAAGCCGAAGACAACGGTCCGGTAGGTGAGCCGGTCGAGCTCCTCCGCCCCGGGCAGCCGGCGCATGATGCCGTGGTCGGCCGGGCTGCGGCCGGCCGCCACCCGCCGGTTGTACCGTTCGGCGAAGAGGTAGACGACGCCCAGCACGGCGGCCACGAAGAATATCCCGACCGACAGCGTCATCGCGGCCACGTGGATCGCCAGCCAGTACGACTGCAGCGCGGGCACCAGCGGGCCGGCCGGTGTATAGATGACCGTCTGCGCGAGCCCGAGCGCGACAACCACCGCGCCCATCACGAACACGCCGAGATGCCAGGCCCGGTAGCGCATCATCAAGGCGACGAAGAAGAGGACCGTCACGCAGGTCAGCGCCGTGACGAACTCGTACATGTCGCCCCAGGGCACCCGGTGCACCGCCAGGCCCCGGGTGATGACTCCGGCCAGGTGCAGGGCCAGGCCGGCGTAGGTCAGGGCGATCGCCCCGCGGATCAGCGGGCCGAGCCGCTCCCGCCCGTCCGCGGGCTGGTTCACCGCCGCTGGGGTGGCCGCCGCGGGCGGTTCCGCTGAGGCTGCTCCGCTGCCCGCGCCCACGCCGGCCAGTTCGGCAACCGGCCGGGAGGTCTTCGCGGACGCGGCCGGCCTCACCCGGCGGCCGTAGGCGAAGTCGCCCGCGTAGGCCAGCATCGCGAGCGAGTAGATGACCACGGCCGTGATCAGGAGGTGGTCGCTGAGCTGCGCCAGCCCGACGTTATCGGACATGGGCCTCACTCCGTCTCTGCACTGCGCGTCTCTTCGGTGGTGGGAGATGGATCGTCGTCGCCGCGAGCCGGCGTGCTAGCGGTGACCGGCACCGGCCGGTCAGCACCGGATGTGCCGTGGAACGCGGCTCCAAGACCGGCCGCCAGCTCCGCGAATTCGGTCTCGAAGCCGCCGCCGACGTCAGAGCGGGCCAGGCCGCCCACGTCGACCACGGTGCGGCCCGATTCACCAGGGTAGGCGCGGACGAAGATCCGCCGCCGCCGGACGAGGAATGACAGCAGCAGGCCCGCCAGGGCGACGATCCCGGAGACCAGGGCCGGCACCTGCCCGGGGTCGTAGGTCACCTGCAGGCTGATCCATTGCTTGTAGCCGGTAAACGTGAGCGTGCCCGCGCCGTTCGGCAGCTTCATCGACTGGCCGGGCGTCAGCACCTGCACGGGAGTGTCGAGCCGGTGCATGCCGGAGGTGTCGAGCTGGTATACCGACTGGGGTACGCCGGAGTTCAGGCCCAGGTTGCCGCTGTAGGGGATCATGCTGACCGCCGGCTGATACGGCGCCGGGAATGCCGACTGGAGCTGGCCATCCACGTCGACGGCGGTGGGCAGGAACACCCCCGCGAAGCCGAGCTGCTCCGGCTGCGCATCGGGCACCTTGACGACGCCCTCGGACAGGTAGGTGGACGTCTCGGCCGGCAGGAACGGGGTCGCCTGGTCGTACACGACCTTGCCGCGCCCGTCCGTCACCCGCAAGACCGGGGCGTACCCGTGCCCGATCAGGTAAACCTTGGTGGAGTCCACGTTCAGCGGGTGGTTCACCTGGATGTCGTAGCTCCGCACCGGGCCGCCGGGCTGCGCCGTGTAAGAGACGTGCGCCCCGAAGACGGACGGCTGGTCGCGGTCCGGCCCGCTCAGGATGTAGCTCGCCGTGAACTTGTCCAGCGTCAGGCTGAAGGGCGCCAGGTCGCCGGGCGACACCAGATGCCCGGGATGGTACGCGTCGAGGTCGGTGATGGTGTCCGCGAAGCTGCTGCCCTCGACCACCACGCGGTCGGCCTTGTACCCGAGCAGGCCACCAAGGCTGACCGAGACCAGGACCCCGATGAGCGCGATGTGGAACAGCAGGTTGCCGAACTCGCGGCGGTACCCCTTCTCCGCCGACAGCCAGCCGTCACCCCGGTGCAGCCGGAAGCGCCGCCGGGCCAGGAAGGCCTCCGCCGCGGCGGAGGCCTCCGCCGGCGTCATCGTCGTCTCGTAGCGCACGGAGTTCGGCAGCCGGGACAACAGGCGCGGCGCGGCCGGGGGCAGCGCCCGGGCCGAGCGGGCCAGCCGGTACGCCCGCGGCAGCACGCAGCCGGCCAGCGACACAAAAAGCAGCAGGTAGATCGCCGCGAACCAAGGGGCGGCGAAGACGTTGAAGAGGCCGAAGGCGTTGAGGAAGGGCGCCAGCGCCGGGTGGGCGGTGTAGTACTGCTGAACCGCGGCCGGGTCGATGCCCTCCTGCGGCAGCAGCGATCCGGGCACGCTGCCCAGGGCGAGCAGGAACAGCAGGACGAGCGCGATGCGCATCGAGGTGAGCTGCCGCCAGCCCCACCGGGCCCACGCCGTCACGCCGAATCGGCCCGCGGCCGGGAGCTTCGGCGGGGCGGGATCACCCGGCACGAACTCACCCGGCGCGGCGGCCCCGGCACCCCCGCTGCCCGCCTCTGGCGTGCGCACGTCCGTCATCGGTTCATGTCCCAGCGGTCACCTTGGTCAGCATGCTGTTGAGGCTCGGGTACGTCACCCCGCCGATGACCCGCCCCGCGATCCGGCCGCTGCGGTCGATCACCAGGGTGCTCGGGATCGCCGCCGGCGGCACCGTGCCGCTGAAGTCGAGCGCGATCTCGTCGGCTGGGTCGTTCAGGCTCGGATAGGTGATACCGAAATTCTGCACGAAGGCGTCCGCGGTGGCGGGCGAGTCGCGGATATCGACCCCGACGAACTGGACGCCCTTGGACTTGTACTGCTCCGACAGCACGACCAGCGTCTCGGCCTCCTTGCGGCACGGCGCGCACCACGATCCCCAGAAGTTGAGCACGACCACCTGGCCGCGGTAGCTGCCCAGGCTGAGTTTGGCGCCGGACAGGGTGGTGCCGGAAACGGCTGGGGCAGCCGCCCGGCTACCGGCCTTGAAGTATGTGGTGGTGCCGCTGCCCGCGACGAAGTTGACCCCGTTGCTGGCCGGAGTGTTCGCGGCTATCTGGCCGCCGCACGCCGCCACGCCCAGGACGCCGGCGATGGCCAGCACCGCCATGCCCACGGCACGGCGAACGGTAGTCGACGAGCGGAACACCAGGCAGATCTCCCGGACCCGGAAAACTCCTACAATGAGTAGTACCAGGTTCTATTGTGCCGCACCACCGAGATCAGCCTGACGCCGGGCCGGCTCGGCGTAGGTCACGCCGGTGATGGCGTCCCCGGTGAAGGTGAAGCTGGTGACGCTGGCCAGCGCGCATTCGCGGTTGCTCGGGTGGTGCCACAGCCTCCGGCCTTCGACGCTCCGGCGCGTCACCCAGATGGGCAGCTGGTGGCTGACGCACACCACGTCATGCCCGCGGGCGGCGTCTCGCGCATCCGTGATCGCGGCGAGCACCCGCTCGACGACCGCCTTGTAGCGCTCGCCCCAGGACGGGGAGAACGGATCCCTCAGGTACCACCAGTGCTCGAGCCGCCGCAGCGAGCCGTCCCCCACCCCGAAGACCAGGCCCTCGAAGTGATTCCACGACTCGATGAGCCGCTCGTCGACGATCGGCTCGACACCGAACCGCTCGGCGACCGGCTCGGCCGTCTCCCGGGCACGCTCCAGCGGGGAGGTGAAGACGGCCACCACGTCCCGTTCGGCCAGATAGTCCGCGGCGGCCTTGGCCATGATCCGGCCATCTTCGGACAGGTGATAGCCCGGCAGGCGGCCGTAGAGCAGTCCGCGCGGGTTCTCGACCTCCCCGTGCCGGAGCAGGTGCACAACGGTCGTATCGGCGCCTGGCCCGGGCGCGGTGGCACCCACCGCGGCGGCAGGGCTGGGCAAGTCGTCACTCATGGCTGAGTCAGCTTACCGGCACCACGACGAGGCATGACGACCATGCGGTGACAGTGACCGCCGGGCCGGCGCGGGCGTCAGCCGAGAGCCCGGGCCGCCGCCCGGGCGGCGGCGGGCAGCGCCGCGGCGATCCGCGCGATCGCGGCCGTGTCGTGCGACGCGGACAGGAACCAGGCTTCGAACGCCGACGGCGGCAGGTACACCCCGGCGTCGAGCATCGCGTGGAAGAAGGCCGCGTACGCGGCCGGCGACTGGGCCCGGGCGTCCGCGAAGTCCCGGACGGGCTCGGTGCGCCCGAGGTAGACGGAGAAAAGGTTGCCCGCCATCTGCAGGCAGTGCGGCACGCCGGCCTCGGTCAGCGCCTCGGTGGCCAGCTTGGCCACCACCGCTGCGGCCTCGTCCACCCGTCCGTATACCTCGGGGGTGCAGGCCCGCAGGGTGGCCAGGCCGGCCGCGGTTGCGAGCGGATTCCCGGACAGCGTCCCGGCCTGGTAGACGGGGCCGCTCGGGGCGAGCCGGGACATGATCTCGGCCCGGCCGCCAAAGGCCGCCGCGGGCAGGCCGCCCCCCATCACCTTGCCGAACGTCGTCAGGTCCCCGGCGACGCCGTCGCGCCCGTACCAGCCGGACCGGCTCACGCGAAATCCTGTCAGTACCTCGTCCATGATGAGCAGCGCGCCGTGCGCGTGGCAGACGGCGGCGAGCATCTCGTTGAAGCCAGGGCCGGGCGGCACCACGCCCATGTTCGCCGGGCACGCCTCCGTCACCACGCACGCGATCTGGTCGCCGCGCGTCGCGAAGGCCTCCCGCACCGCCGCCTCGTCGTTGTACGGCAGCACGATGGTGTCGCTGGCCGACGCACCGGTCACGCCGGGCGAGTCCGGCAGCCCGAACGTCGCGACCCCGGATCCGGCCGAGGCGAGCAGGGCGTCGACGTGACCGTGGTAGCAGCCCGCGAACTTCACGACCGCGGGCCGGCCGGTGAAGCCCCGGGCCAGCCGCAGCGCCGACATGGTCGCCTCCGTGCCCGAGTTGACCAGCCGCACCTGCTCCGCCGGGGTGCGGGAGGTGATCTCCTCCGCGAGGTCCACCTCGCCGGGGGTGGCCGCGCCGAAGGACGTGCCCCGGCGGGCCGCGTCGTGCAGCGCCTGAACGACAGGCGGGTACGCGTGCCCGAGAATCATCGGGCCCCAGGAGCACACGAGGTCGACGTACTCGCGCCCGTCCACGTCAGTCAGGTACGGCCCGGAGCCCGAAGCGATGAAGCGTGGGATCCCGCCCACGGAGCCGAACGCGCGCACCGGTGAGTTCACGCCTCCCGGGGTCACGGCGCACGCCCGCTCGAACAGCTCCGCCGAACGGGAACCCGGGACAGGGATGCCTTCGGCGGCGTTGCTCACGACAGACCAGCCTCCTCACACGCGTCAACCAGGAACTCCAGCAGCCTAAGCGCGTCCGGCAGCGAGTGGTCAGCCGGGTCACGTACCCACCGGGCCGGCTCGCCCGTCCCTCCGGCCGACGGCGGGGCGAGGACATAGCTGCCCCGGCAGTGCCAGCGCAGGCTGCCCCGGCTGGTGATGTTCTCCGGCTCACAGTCCAGCCGGCAGGACCACCACTCGTCCTCGTCGACCGGCGCCCCGCGGGTCGTGGCAAAGAACAGGGTGCGGCCACCGGCCTCCGCCACTGGGCCGGCGGCGATGCCGGTTTCCTCGATGCGGGCCAGCGCGGCCGCGCCCACCACGGCCGGGACGTCGAGCACGTCGAAGACCCGCCCGGTGACCAGGATGACGCTCGCTTCCGGCCGGGCCGCCCACCATTGCCCGATGATGCCGGTGTCGACCGTGGCCTGCATCTGCCAGGTCGGGGACACGGGGTGCGCGCCCGGCGCCGGGCAGCCTACCCGGTCGCACGAGCAGGCCCGGCCGGTCTTCAGGCCATCGGCCGGGAGATGAGCCCCGACACAGACGGGCCAGCCCAGCGCCGCGTAGTTCTTCGCCGCCTGCCCGAGTGGATCGCGCCGGTCGCCACGCATCGCCGCCTTCCGGCGGCTACGGCGCTTCACCACATCGACCATCGGGCAGCTCCTACCTGGAGCCCCGGCCGCATCGCCGACGCTCCGTATCGATGTTGCCGGCCACAGGTCCGGGAGAACGCATCCCCAGCGTGCCGGGCCAGAAAGGTGCCGGACGAGGGTGTGCAGTCCCAGCGACGGCGTCACCCATCGTAGAGCACAGCAAACAGCCCGTATGGCATATTGCCGCAGGAGCCCGGTTCGTGCCCCAGCCGGCGTTAACTGCCCGTGACCGTGCATTGCAGCGGCCCGGCTGCCCGGGCAGCAGGCCCGACCGGCGACCCGTGCACCACCGCCCGCGCTTAGCCGTCCCCCGCCCAGCTCGCCTGGTCGCCCCGCAGCGGGCAGGTGCCCAGGGATGACGATGGCGTATCCACCCCCGGTTAGAACAGGGGTAGATACGCCATCGCTGGTGTTGGGATCCAGCGGGGAGCGGCGATGTGCCGCCTACCGCAGGCGGCGGGCCACTTCGGCGGCCCAGTAGGTCAGGATGATGCCGGCTCCGGCCCGGCGGATCCCGGTGAGCGTCTCCATGATGATCCGGTCCCGGTCCAGCCATCCGTGCGCCGCGGCCGCCTCCACCATGGCGTACTCGCCACTCACCTGGTAGGCCGCGACGGGCACGTGGACGGTGGCGGCGACCCGGCTGATGATGTCCAGGTAGGGCAGCGCGGGCTTCACCATGACCATGTCCGCGCCCTCGTCGATGTCGAGCAGCACCTCGCGCAGCGCCTCGTCCGAGCCGGGCGGGTCCTGCTGGTACGCGGCGCGGTCACCGAACTGGGGGGCGCACTCGGCGGCATCACGGAAGGGGCCGTAGAAGCCGGACGCGTATTTGGCGGAGTAAGCGCAGATGGCCACCTCGGCGAAGCCGGCCCCGTCCAGGGCCGAGCGGATCGCGGCTACCTGCCCGTCCATCATCCCGCTGGGTGCGACCACATGAGCACCGGCGGACGCCTGCGCCACCGCGATCGCCGCATAGCGCTCCAGGGTGGAATCGTTGTCCACCTCCCCGGCGGGTGTGAGCAGGCCGCAGTGGCCGTGATCGGTGTACTCATCCAGGCACAGATCGGCCATGAGCACCGTGGCGTCGCCCACCTCAGCGGACAGGTCCTGCAGCGTGAGCTGGACGATGCCGGCCGGGTCGTCGGCGGCTGAGCCCCGCCCGTCCTTCGCGGCGGGAATGCCGAACAGGATGAGGCCGCCCACACCCGCATCCACCGCCTCGGCGGCCGCCTTCCGCAGGCTGTCCCGGGTGTGCTGAACGACACCCGGCATGGAGCCGATCGGCTGGGGCTCGGCGATGCCCTCCTTGACGAACATGGGCAGCACCAGGTCGGCAGGCCGCACGGCGGTCTCCGCGACCAGGTTGCGCAGCGCCGCTGTACGCCGTAGCCGGCGCGGCCGGACTACGGGGAACCCTGCGTTCACGTGCCACTCCCTACCTGGGGTGCCAGGCCATTGCTTGACTTGCGGTCTTACCGGGGGCGCTTACGGGCCCCCCGCCGCCGCTCGCTGGGCCGCCGGAGCGGTTCACCGGCCTCGACGGCGGCGGCCCGCTGGCTGGCCCCGTAGTCGGCGAGGGCTTCGACGAGCGCGGCCATCGACGGCTTCGGGGCTATGACGTCGACCCGCAACCCGAACTCCGCCGCGGTCTTGGCCGTCTGCGGGCCGATTACCGCGATCACCGTGACCGCGTGCGGCTTGCCCGCGATCCCGACCAGATTCCGCACGGTGGAAGAGGAGGTGAACAGCACCGCGTCGAAGCCACCGCCCTTGATGGCCTCGCGGATCGGCGCGGGCGGCGGCGCGGCCCGGACGGTGCGGTAGGCGGTGACGTCCTCCGCCTCCCAGCCCAGTTCGGTGAGCCGTGCGACCAGGTGCTCGGTGGCAATGTCGGCGCGCGGCAGCAGGACCCGGTTGATGGGGTCGAGTACATCGTCGTAGGGCGGCCACGCGGCCGCGAGGCCCTCTCCCGACTGGTCGCCCTCCGGGATGAGATCCGGCGATATCCCGAATTCCTTCAGCGCCGCGGCGGTCTGCGCACCGACCGCGGCCACCTTGACGCCGGCGAACGCCCGCGCGTCGAGGCCGTAGTCCTCGAACTTCTCCCTGATGGCACGGACCGCGTTGACCGACGTGAAGGCGACCCACTGGTAACGGCCGGTGACCAGCCCGCGCACCGCACGGTCCATCTGCTGTGGCGTCCGGGGCGGCTCCACCGCGATGGTCGGAACCTCCTCCGGGATGGCACCCTGCTCGCGGAGCCGCTCGGAGACGGCCGCGGCGTCGGCCTTGGTCCGTGGGACCAGGACACGCCAGCCGAAGAGCGGCTTGGTCTCGTACCAGGACAGGCGCGGCTGGGCGTGCACCGCGTCACCGATCACGGCCACGGCGTGGCCCGCGTTGAGCAGGCTCACCCCGGCGGCCTTCAGGTCCGCGCCGATACGGCCCAGGCTGGAGGCGACCGTCCGCTGCGAGGTGGTCGTCCCGTCCCAGGTGATGGCGAACGGTGTCGTCTCCGGCCAGCCCGCGGCGATGAGCATCTTGCCGAGGTCGGCGGGACCGGCTTCGGCGCCGAGGACCACGAGCGTCCCGGGGCCGAACACCACGCGGCTGGCGTCCGCGGCCTGGATGACCCGCACGTCAACGCCTTCGCCCCCGATCGGGATGCCGGCGTAGGCGGGAACCGCGGTCGCAGCCGGGACGCCCGGCACGACCTCGAACGCCGCGCCGGCCGCCGCGAGCGCCAGCGCGTCATCCGCGCCACCATCCAGCAGCGGGTCACCGTCGTAGAGCCGGACCACCAGACTCCCGGCCTGAGCGGCCGCGATCAGGTCGGGCTCCGCGCCGGTACCTTCGGCGGTGATGACGAGCTCCGCGCCGGGGCTCAGGAGCTGCCGGATCCGGGTCCCGGGCTCGCGGCTGGCGACCACCAGGCCGGCCTGGCCGATGAGCTGGGCGCCGCGTAGGGTCAGCAGGCCCTCGTCTCCGGGTCCCGCACCGACCAGCGCGACACGGCCGATCGGCGCATCGTCGGGTGGCAGGGAGGTACTAGGGGTGACGTTCACGATGCATCTTTCCCGTTCATCGTCCGAACCTGTGGCACGCTCATCAGACTGCCCGCGCCGTCTCGCAGCAATCGTGCCGCGATGTCCCGGCCGAGCTGCGCGGCCGCACCAGGCCTGCCATCCCCGCGCGCACGCAGCGCCTGACGGCCGTCCGCGGCGATGACCGCCGCGTGCAGATGCAGATGCTCTGCCGTCCCGGCCGCGTAAGCCCCGATGGGCGCACTGCAGCCTGCCTCCAGAAAGGCCAGCACGGCCCGCTCGGCGGTGACGGCCGCGCGGCTGAGCGGATCATCCACGGGGCCAAGCAACTTGGCGAGGCCGGAGTCATCAGCGCGGCACTCCACCGCGAGGGCGCCCTGCCCGGGCGCGGGGAGCATGTCGTCTGGCTCGAAGACCTCGCTGGCCGCCTCCAGGCGCCCGATCCGGGCCAGGCCCGCGGCGGCCAGCACCACGGCGTCGAGATCCCCGGCGCCGACCTTGCCCAGCCGGGTATCCGCGTTGCCCCGGATCGGGACGCACCGGATGTCCTTCCTGAGCAGCATCAGCTGCGCCGCCCGGCGCGGGGAACCCGTGCCGATGGTGGCGCCGGCCGGCAGGTCCGCGAGCTTAGCGCCGTCCCGGGTCACGAGCGCGTCGCGCGGATCGTCCCGACGCGGAATGGCGGCCAAGACGATCTGCTCCGGCTGGCCGGTCGGCAGGTCCTTGAGTGAGTGCACCGCCAGGTCGACGTCGCCGGCCAGGAGCCGGTCACGCAGAGCGCTGACGAAGACGCCGGTCCCCCCGATCTGGGCCAGCTGAGCCTGGCTCACGTCCCCGTGAGTGGTGACTCCGACCAGCTCGACCCGGCACCCGGTACGGGCCGTGATCGCGGCGGCGACCAGGCTGGACTGCGCCATGGCCATGGGGCTCTTGCGGGTGCCGAGCCGCAGCACCGCGGGCACGCTCATTCCCGGTTCCCCTCCGCTGCCGACGGCGAGGGCAGCTGGGTATGGTCAGCATCTGCCGACTCCGGATCCGCGGAGGTAACCGCCTCAACGGTCCGGGGATCAAGATCGAAAAGAACCCGCAGTGCCTCGTCGTACCCGTCCCCCCGCGGCGAGCCGGCGAGCTCTTTGACGCGCACCGTCGGTGCGTGCAAGAGCTTGTCTACCACTCGGCGCACCGCGCGGGCTATCTCCTCCAGCGTACGGCCGTCAAGTCCGTCGACACCCTGCAGCCGCCCGGTCAGCCGGGCCAGCTCGGCATCGACCACTTCCGCGGCCTTGGCCCGCAGCGCCACGACGGTCGGCGTCACCTGGGCGGCGTGCGCAGCGGCCCGGTAGGCGCTGAATTCTTCCGCGACGATCGCCCGGACGGCGGCCACTTCGTCGGCCACGCTCGCCAGCGCCGTCGCGGAACGCCCCGCGGCGGCCAGCTCCTCCATCCCGATGACGGTGACGCCCGGCAGCGTGGCCGCCCGCGTGTCGACGTCGCGGGGCATGGCCAGATCGAGGAACACCAGCGGATGACCCGATCCGGTCCCGGCGTCGGCGCCTGTGCGCCGGGCCAGCGCGGACTGGACGGCCGCGGCGGTGATGACGAGCCCGGACGCTCCCGTGCAGGAGACGACCACGTCGGCCGCGGCGATCGCCTGCGGCAGCTCAGCCAGGTCGGCCGTGCCGCCGCCGACCGATGCGGCGAGGCGCTCGGCGTGCCGCCGGGTGCGGTTCGCGACGGTGACGCGGGCCGCGTCCGACCGGCTCGCGCTGGCCGCGGCGAGCGAGCTCATGGAACCAGCTCCGACCACGAGGACGCGCTGGCCCTGCACGGACGAGCGGCCCAGCACACTGGCCGCCATCTCGAGCCCCACGCTGATCAGGCTGGCCCCAGTCCGGTCGATCCCGGTTTCTGCGTGCGCGCGCTTGCCCGCACGCAGAGCGGCCGAGCCCACGTCGCCGAGAACCCGGCCCAGCGTCCCGTTCTCCCGGGCGACGTTGAGCGCGGCACGGACCTGGCCGAGAATCTGGGGCTCGCCGACCACCATGGAGTCCAGCCCTGACGCGACCGCGAGCAGGTGCTTGACGGCGCCCTCCTCGTAGTGGACGTAGAGGTGCCCGGTCAGCTCGGAGGTGACGATGCCCGAGTAACGGGAGAAGAGCTCGCAGACGGCGGCCACGCTCCCGTGGAACCGGTTCACATCCGCGTAGATCTCCACCCGGTTGCAGGTGGAAATGACAAAGGTTCCCGCCACATCGCCAGCCTGGAAAAGGTCTCTGAGCAGCTTCGGGAGCGCGTCCGCGCTGAGCGCGGCACGCTCGAGAACCGGGACCGGCGCACTCTTGTGGCTCATCCCGACCACGAGCACACTCACCTGACTACCGCCTACGCTTCTGCCGCTGATTTGGCCGCGGCCGCCGCCGGAAACCGCTCGGCTTCCTCAGATACGGTACGCAGCGCGCTCCGGGTGATACGCCCGTTCCGCTCCACCAATCGTCGCTGCGCGTGGAACGCGAGGATTTGCAGTTCTATCGACAGATCAACCTTACGCACGTCAACGCCATCCGCCACATTGAGAACGACCGGCGCAAAGTTCAGAATGCTGGTAACTCCTGCCCCGACGAGGCGATCGCACACGGCCTGAGCCGAACCGGCGGGCGCGGCAATCACGCCGATCGCCACCTTTTGCCGGGTCACGACGTCTTCGAGCTCGTCGCAGTGCCGGACGGCCAGGCGCCCGATTCGGGTCCCGACGATGGCCGGATCGCAATCCAGCAGAGCCGCGATCCGGAAACCCCTGGTGGCGAAGCCCCCGTAGTTGGCCAGGGCGCGGCCGAGGTTTCCGGCGCCGACGATGACCACGGGCCAGTCCTGGGTCAGGCCGAGGGCGCGCGATACCTGATAGATGAGATATTCGACGTCGTAACCAACGCCCCTGATGCCGTACGAACCGAGGTGCGACAGATCCTTGCGGAGCTTGGCCGAGTTCACGCCGGCCCCGGTCGCCAGCTGATCGCTGGACACGGTAACCACACCGCGCTCGGCCATACCGGTCAGCACCCGGAGGTAGACGGGAAGCCGGGAGACCGTCGCGTCGGGCAGCCGGTCGCCAGCTGGGCGGTCCGCGGCCAGACGGCCGCTGAGGTCGTCGGGATCGTCGGGCTCGGGTTCGGGCAGGCGGTCATGCGACATGCGCCGGCGCTCCTCGGGGGATCGACGCGAAGCGGGCCACGGCGGTGGTGACCGGTCTGGGCCCGCCAGGTGGGCTTGGAGGCGCCAGCCGGCTGCGCGAGAAGGGGCGGCGGTCGTCGTGGCGACTCGCTTTCCAAGGTACGCCTTTGTGAATAGATGCACAAAGTCGGGACCTGCCGCCCGCCTCTGCAGGTCAGTGCCGCAGGGCGGCCCGGAGCCGATCCTCGCTTACCCGCCAGAAGTCATGCTGCACGCCGTCGACCAGCGTCACCGGGATCTTGTCCCAGTACTCCGCCAGGTCCTCGCTGGACGCCGTGATGTCGCGTTCCTCCCAGCCGACCCCCAGGTCAGCAGCAACCCGGGCGATGACCGTGCGCGCTTCGTCACACAGGTGACAGCCCGGCCTGCCGAGCAGGGTGATCCGGGTCCGGCCCGGCGCTTCCGGTGCGGTCATGGCTCAGATCCCCCCGTACCGGCGCTGTGATGCCGGAAGCTCCTGGCTGCGACCACCGGCCGCGGCGGGTGGATCCGCCCAGCCGGCGGCGTAGGCAGCACCGTCCGGATCCCCTGCGGCCCTGAAGCGGCCCAGAGGCCGCGGTCCGGCCTGGGCTGGCGCACCCGCCGGGAAGGTAGCGGCGGCCGGACCGGCGCCACTGGCCTCGCCTGTGCCCGCCGCTCCGGCCGGCTGCGTCCCGGCTTGCGCTCCGGCCTGCCCGAGCGGGGAAATCTTGGCGTACTTCAGCCGCAGTTCGATCACGTTGGTCGCGAGCACATAGGGCCTCCTGGCGGTGACGAACCGCTTGATGTACGCCTGCTGCTCATGCCGATCGTAGGCCGCCCGGTCGCGGTAGATCTCATAGAAGATCCGCTGCATCGGGGCCTTCGGCACGGTGTGGATCACGTAGACCAGCGTGTCCGGCTCATGCGCGCGTACCTCTTCGGCGGCCTGATCGGCGATCCGGTCAAAGTCTGCCACTCGGTCCTCCAGAAGCGTGTAGATCGCGATCAGGCCGTACGGCGGTGCCGTCGGCTTCACGACGCCGGGAGCCGGGGCCGCCGGACCTGAGGCGGCCGGGGCCGGAATCCGGCCCGGTCCCGTCGCGGGCTCGCTGCGACCGCCGGGCCCGGCGGTCGCCCCGGGTGTTCCCGGCCGGTACGGCCGAGGGTCCTGGCCGCGGCGTCGCGCCCCGTCCACCGGGGCGTCAGCGCGCAAGCCAGGATCATAACCACCGGCCAGGACATCCGGATCTGGGCGGCCCGGACCCGGCCCGGGTAGCCGTTGCCCTTCGCTCCGCTGGTCCGCCGGCCATTCGGCGGCTGGCCACGGCTCGCTGGCTGGCCATTCACCGGCCGGCCGGTCGCCGGCTGACCGCGGCGAGGCATCCCGCCCGGCAACGCCGGTCCGCACCGCCCGGCGGGCGGCCCGCGAAGATGCGGCCACCGGGCCATCGATTACCGCGCCGTCGATTCTGCTCATGCCGAACCAGACCAGCCCGGCCGCGGCAGCCGTCAGCGCCGGGTAGGCCGCGTTGGCCGACAGGGGAAAACGCAGCGCCACCAGGGCCGCGATGGCTGCAGCCCCGGGCAGCGACGATCTTCCCGCGGGCCGGCTGCGGGCCCGGGCCGCGCACAGACTCACCGCCGCAACAGCGGTGACCAGGACGGCCAGATCCAGCGTGATCAGTACGTAGTGCGGAATGAGCTGGTAGTGCACGGCGGCTGGGGGCCAGGTGGTACCGAACGGCCTAGCCGCCAGCGGATCCGTGGCCAGGATCACGCCGGCCACGACCACCAGCCCGCCGGCGGCAAGCCGCGCCCCGAAGCGGGCGGCCGGCCCCCGCGCCACCAACTCGACCAGGCCCCAGGCCAGTGCGACCGGAGCCACAAGCTGCGCGCTGATCTGAATGGCCCGGAATGTCGCGGGCCCGAAGCCGCTGACGAATCCGATGCTCTGCGCGAGTAGCGCCACCGTGATGGCCAGCATGGCCGCCGTCCAGGCGATGAAGCTGGGCGCCGGGCTGCGGATGCACTGCCCGCCAAACAGGCCAGTTCCCACAGCCGCCACCATCACGCCTGCGATCGCCACCAGCACGGAGATTGACATTGACGCTTATGGTGCCTGACGTCGCGGGATGGCGCGACCCATACGGCCCGCTGCGTTCCAGGCGCTGCGCTGCACGCCGGGCCGCCGACCGTCCGGCGGGTACCGCGCGGCGACCCGGTCCGGACGGCCTACTTCTTGTTGCGCCGCTGGATGCGCGTCTTCTTCAGCAGCTTGCGGTGCTTCTTCTTGGCCATCCTCTTACGACGCTTCTTGATGACTGAGCCCACGAAATTACCCTCACTCGACTCTACGGAAGACGGCCACGCCACCGTGCCCGCCCAGATGAGGGCGGCTGGGCATAGACCCGGTGTAGTAGGTTACCGCGTCGGCCGTAGTGGGCCGTGACGGTCCCGGAAGGCGGTTCCCCAGATCCGGGCTCAGCCAGTACCGACGAAGGCCTCGCGAAGGTACTGATTGACCGCCTGTTCGGGAACACGGAACGAGCGTCCGACCCGGATCGCTTCCAGCTCACCCGAGTGCACCAGACGATACACGGTCATCTTCGAGACGCGCATAATCGTGGCCACTTCGGCCACCGTGAGAAATCTGACGTCGCTGAGGGGAGTTTCGGTTGCAGTCATCCCTGCTCCACTTCCGCACGGAGCCATGCACGCTTAATCGATCGGCGCACCAGTCACGTACGTCTCCAGGGTAAGTCGCGCACGAAAAAGAGCAAGTGACGGTGCTGGAGGGGCACGCCTTGTGCACATCCCGGCGAAAAATAACTCCGAAGAAAACGCAGGCCAGCGGCGGCGCCAGTTCCTCACGGGACTAGTGGTGCACACTAATAATTCGTTGGCCTTGCGCGGCTGGCTGAACCGCAAGTAGTGCAAGCGTCGTTTGCGGCAGCCTCTGAGCGGTACCGCTGGCCGCGGGCTGCCTCACCAGGGACCGGCGAGCAGTCCGTGCGCCGGGAAGGTGGCTTTCATCGTGGCGGCGATCGCCCGGTCGACAGCATCATGCGGGTTCGAACCGGACTCGTAGGGGACGAAATCGGCCGCGGCCCCGTCCGTCATGCGCTCCGGCGGCTCGGTCCCGGTCCTGCGGCGGGCCAGCTCACGCCAGGCCGCCGGAGTAGGCTCGCCGGGGTCGATGGGATGGTCACTCGCGATGCCGAGCAGGTGTGCCCAGGACCGCGGGACGACCGCGACGAGCGCGTATCCGCCGCCGCCCGTGCAGATCCACCGGCCGCCAGCGGTCTCGTGCGCCAGCCGGTGCAGCATGGACTGAGCCCGCCGCTGCCCGTCGACGCTCACCTCCAGGTGCGCGAGCGGGTCGAGATAGTGGCTGTCGCAGCCGTGCTGGCTGACCAGAAGCTGCGGCTGGAACTCCCCTAGCAGCGGCGGGACGATCGCATCGAGCGCGCGCAGCCAGCCGGCGTCACCGGTCCCGGCGGGCAGGGCGATGTTGACGGCGAAGCCTTCGCCGCTTCCGGTGCCGGTCTCGGTGGGCAGCCCCGTTCCCGGGAACAGGGTGGCGGGGTGTTCGTGCAGGCTGATCGTCAGGACACGCGGATCGTCGTAGAAGGCCGCCTGCACGCCGTCGCCGTGGTGGACGTCGACGTCGACGTAGGCGATCCGCTCCGCGCCCTGCTCCAGCAGCCACGCGATGGCGATCGCCGGATCGTTGTAGACGCAGAACCCGCTGGCCGACCGCCGCATGGCATGGTGCAGGCCCCCAGCGATGCTGGCGGCGTGGGACGCGGCGGAGGTCCACACGGCCTGGGCGGCGGCGAGCGTGGCCCCCGCTACCAGCGACGATGCTTCATGCATACCGGGGAAGACCGGATCGTCAGTGGTGCCGAGACCGAAGAGCAACGACGTCGGGTCCAGCGGCTCGCCCCGCGCCGCCCGCTCCCCTGCCCGGCGGACCGCCTCGATGTACGCGGGGTCATGCACGAGCTCGAGCTGCTCGCCGGTGGCGGACTCGGGAACGGACACCGAAACACCCGTGGCATCGAGCACACCGAACTCGCGGGCCAGGGCCATGGCCAGCTCCACCCGCACCGGGGCGAGCGGATGGCCAGGGCCGAAGTCATACTCGGCGAGCTGGTCGTCCCAGCTCACCGCCAGTGAGCACGTCACGGTCGCCTCCGAGTGCATCGCGCGGGCCTGGCCGCCGCGGCCTGAGCCCCAGCCTCAGCCGCCGGCGAGATCCCGGCCCCGGTCACGCGCGGACTCTATCGCGGCGAGGAACGCGGCGCGTACCCCGTGCTTCTCCAGCTCCCGGATGGCGGATATCGTCGTCCCCCCTGGAGACGTCACCGCCTCGCGCAGGATCACCGGGTGCTCACCGGATTCACGAAGCATCGTGGCCGCCCCGTAGACCGCCTGGGTGACCATCTCCATCGCCGTGCCGCGCGGCACGCCCAGCAGAATGCCGGCGTCCACCATCGCTTCGACCAGAAAGTACACGTAGGCTGGCCCGCTGCCAGACAAGGCGGTCGCGGCGTCCTGCTGCGATTCCGGGATCCGCAGGACCTTGCCCACCGGCTGCAGCAGCTTCTCCGCTCGGCCCAGATGCTCCTCGCCCGCGTACCGGCCGGCGGAGATCACGCTCATGGCCTGGTCAACCAGGACCGGCGTATTGGACATGACCCGGACCACCGGAACATCGCCGGTGAACCGGCGCTCGATGAAGGCCGTGGTGATGCCGGCGGCCACGGAGATCACCAGCCGGTCGGCCGAAGCCGGAACGAACGCGGCGATCTCGTCCAGCAGTGCCCCCATGTCCTGAGGCTTGACCGCCAGCACCAGCGTGTCCGCGGTCTTGGCCGCCTCCGCGGCGTCCGGCGTCCGCACGCCGTAACGCTCCCGCAGCTCGGCCGTGCGCCCGGGCTGCCGGGCGACCGCGAGAAGCTCAGCCGGCGGATGACCGGCCCGGAGCAGGCCGGACAGCAGCGCCTCCCCCATCTTCCCGGTACCGAGGATCGCGATCATCTGGGTGTCACCTCGCAGGTCGCGCGGTGCGCTCATGGGCGCCACCGGGACGGGGCCAGCGAACGCAGGAAGAAGCCGAGATTGCCCGGGCGCTCGGCGAGCCGGCGGACGAGGTAGCTGTACCAGTCACCGCCGTAGGGCGTGTAGACCCGGACCCTGGCGCCCGTGCCGGCCAGGCGCTGCTGCTCCGCGGGCCGGATGCCGTACAGCATCTGGTACTCGAAGCGGCCGGCGGTGCGGCCGGACATCAGGGCGAGGGTCGTGGCGATATCGATCAGCCGCGGGTCATGGGTCGCGAGCATCGGGTAGCCGTCGCCGGCCATCAGCAGGCGCATGCACCGGACGTAGGAGAGGTCGACATCGCGCCGGGTGGTGTACGCGATGTCCGGTGGCTCGTCGTAGGCACCCTTGCACAGCCTGACCCGGGCGCCCGTGCCGGCCAGCTCGGCGCAGTCGGCCTGGCTGCGCCGGAGCCTGGACTGGACGACACAGCCGAGATCAGGGAAGTCGGATCGCAGCTCGCCGGCGATGTGCAAGGTCGGGCCGACGGCCGCGTGGTCCTCGGCATCGAGCGTGACCGTGGTCCCCGCGTCGCGGGCGGCGGCGCAGATCCGGCCGATGTTCTCCACCGCGGTCTTCTCGCCATGCTCGGGCACGAACAGGCCCACGGCGGTCGCTTTGACGGAAACCTCGCAGCCGCCGCCAGTCAGCCCGGCATCCGACAGCTCACGGAGCAACCCGAGGTAGGTGCGGGTGACGTCGGCCGCCTGTGCCGCGTCGGTGGTGTCCTCGCCCAGGTAGTCCAGCGAGACGAGCAAACCAGCCGCCCGCAGCTCACGAGCGGCGCGCACCGCGTCAGCCGTGGTGTCCCCGGCGACGTACCGGTTCACGATGGCCCGGGTCTGCGGTGCCGTGGTCACGGCCCGGCGCAGCCGTTCGCTTGATGCCGCGGCCAGTAGGGTTCGGCGCAGCAATGAGGTGACCTCCATCGCAGGATCCAGACGCTTACGGCTTGCCCAGCAGAGAGCGCCGGCCGAACGCCGCCTTGTCGATAGTGACGTTCGCGCCGGCGTCCGGCGGCACGATGACCTCCTGCGCGGCGGCCACCCCCCCGGCCAGGAGGGTCGCCTCGACCGGGACCGTCCTTCGCACCAGGGCCAGCGCGATCGGGCCCAGCTCGAAATGGCGGGCGGCCGACCCGACAAAACCGACCGGCTTGCCGTCCAGCTCAACCGGTTCCCCGTGCCCGGGCAGCCGGTCGGCGCTGCCGTCCAGGTGCAGAAACACCAGCCGCCGGGGCGGATGGCCGAGGTTGTGCACCCGAGCGACGGTCTCCTGGCCCCGGTAGCACCCCTTGGACAGGTGCACGGCCGGCGTGATCCAGCCGACTTCGTGCGGAAGCGTCTTGTGGTCGGTGTCCAGGCCGAACCGGGCTTCGTGGGCCGCAATACGCAGGGCCTCATACGCCCACATCCCGGCCAGCCGCGCGCCGCGGTCGCTCACCTCACCGGCGATGGTGGCCAGCTCGGCCCGGGGCACCACGTAATCGGTACCGACCAGGCCGTCGGTGACGGCGACGGCTGCTTCGGCCGCAGGCGCCGCGGCCTCCGCGCCGGACGGGCCGGCCACCGTGAGCACCGCGTAACCGGCGGTGAGGTCGGCCATCTCGACGCGGAGCATGAACCGCATGGAGTCGAGGAACTCAACCAGCGGCGCGGCGCATCCCGGCTCGACGTGGATCCAGGTGGCGGTGCCGTCGTCGGTCAGCGTGAGCTCCTGCTCCACGTGCCCGTTCGGGCTGAGGATCAGGGCCCGGGCGGTAGCGGCGGCCGCCAGCTTTTCCAGATGCTGGGTGGTCAGGCTGTGCAGCCAGCTCAGCCGGTCCGGGCCGGAGACACGCACGACCCCGCGGTGGGACCGGTCTACCAGCCCGGCGGCACGCGTCATCGCGCGCTGCTCGCGGACCGGGTCTCCGTAGTGCGCCGCGACACCGGCGTCCGGTCCCTCGGCGGGAACGGCTCCGGGCGTGGCGAGAAGCGGGCTACTCATGGTCCTAGGTTACGCGTGGCCCGGCCCGGCTCAGCGCCAGCGCGGCGGCACTGCCCGCAGCGTCCGAAGACCGTCAGGTGGCCGACGTCGGTCTCGAAGTCCTGCTCCTCATTAAGCGCCGTGACCAGCGGGCGGACCGAGTCCGGGCTGACCTCGGTGATCTTCCCGCAGCTCCGGCATACGAGGTGGACGTGATCGGCGTCTACGGCGAGGTGATACGTCGGCGCCCCGTGCCCGAGATGCGCGTGGGTCACCATGCCGAGCTGTTCCAGCAGCTCCAGCGTCCGGTAGATGGTGGAGATGTTGACGCCGCGCGCAGCCTGCCGGACTTCGGCGCCGACGTCTTCCGGGGTCGCGTGGCCAAGCCGGGCCACAGCCTCCAGGACGAGCTGTCGCTGCGGCGTGACCCGGTAGCCGCGGGCCCGTAGCTGCTCATCCCAGGCCTGCGGGACGCGTTCGGTGTCCCGGGCTGCCGCCATGCCCGCAGTTTAGCCGGGCCCGGGCCGAGCGTGTCCGGGCTGGCGGAGGCGCCTTCCGGTCATCGGGGGAGGTCCGCTCCAGGCCAGCGGGAAGGGGCGGCCGGAATTCGTCTTGCCTCCGCGGCCCGCTGTGACATAGCGTGCGTTTTACACGGGAAAGGAGGTGGTCCACAGCATGCATAGACGTTGGACTCGTGAGGTGGCTGTCCGCTAGCCGCTGACCCGCCGACGCGCGCACCGTGGTACCAGGCCGTCATCGGCCTTCGGCCGCAAGGCGCGGGCCCCGCCCTTCCACCTTCTTTCCTGAGGTGCCGATGGGCGCCGGCCCTGACGTCCTCTGGGACGGCGGTCGGCAATCCCGGACAGACACCGCCCCCCCGGGCTGACCGGCCCTGTCCAGCCGGTCCCCGCCCGCGCTCCGTGCGCGGCGGGAGCCGCCCGGGGGGTTTTCATGCCCGTGCGCGGGCTTCCCCGCTCGTGGCCAGGAAGCCGCCCGGGGTTTCAGGCCCATGCGCTGCGCGGGCTTCCCCGCTCGTGGCCAAGAAGCCGCCCGGGGTTTCAGGCCCATGCGCTGCGCGGGCTTCCCCGACCCGTGCCAGGGAGTCGCCCGGGCTTGCTGGCCGTGCGCGGCGGCCGCCTGGTCCTGCCCGGCGTGGCACGGACAGTATCGGCCGGCTCAGCTCACGCGCTTCAGCTGGGCGGATATGTGGGACTGCAGCGGCTGCCCGACGGCGGCCATGTCATAAGCCCAGCCGAGATCATCTCCAATGAGCCCGTACAGGCGGCGGCCAGCGGTAACCTCCTTGGCTGAGCTGGTGCGGGCTACAACGTCGGTGGCCAGGTCGATACGGTGACCGGACACCTCGCCCAGGTAGATCTCGGTGATACCGGTCGGGTGGGCGAGGAGCAGCTCGACCTTGCCCTCGGGCTGCGGGCGCCAGAACCCGGCCTCGGTGGCCAGCGGCCGGCCGATATGTCCCTCGGCGTCGAGTCGCCACGTGCGGCTCGTGTAGCTGAGGAACGGCTTGCCGTTGTGGCTGAAGGAGATTTCCTGGCCGAACTGGAAGCTCTCTATCGTCGGGTAGCCCCCGACACCCGCCCCTTCCCACCGGCCAAGCAGGAACGCGAGCGGCGCGAGGTCTGGATGCAGCTCGGGGTGCCGGTCTCCGGAGACGGCGCCATAATCTTCGTCCATGCCGGCCAGGGTAGACGGACAATCGGCGGTCGAGCGGCCCGACCCGCCTGAAGACGTCCGTCCCGGCTGGCTCGGGCTGGGGCCTGGTCCCACCCGGCCGGGCTCAGGGCCTCATGGCCGTTATGGTCGGGGCCGGTGCGGTTCACCCAGGACGTAGACCCGGGCACTCCCGCGCCACGCGCCGGGCGGGGGGCCGTTGCCCTCATCTCGCGGCCCCTCGGTGCCATCTGAGTCGGTGCCATCTGAGTCTGGGCCATCTCGCTCTGGGCCGCTTGGATTGGGGCTGTTTGGGTTCAGGCCGTCCGAGCCGGGACCGTCCGAGCCGGGACCGTCCGAGCCGGGACCGTCCGGGCCGGGACCATCCGGCTCTGGATGCGGGCGCAGCCCGGACCTGGGCCAGCCGGATGCGGCGGACGGCGGACTGTCCATGGCAGGCCAGCCGCGTGAGTACAGCGACCTGGCCAGGTCGGGCCACGCTCGGGGGCCCCGCCGCCCGCTGTCATCCGGTCCATCCCCAGCGCTATCCAGATCGGGCCATTCCACCAGGTCGTAGACCTGCTCGCGCGCTGCGGGCGATCCCGGATGGTCCGCCATCGTGCCGACTGGAGCTCCCCATACGAGCCCAAACTCTTCGTCATCGTCCGGCGTCGTTTCCTGCGAAGCGGGCCGACCGGAGTCAGGCGCGGCAGGCGGCCCGGGCCAGCCGGGATCAGGCACGGCGGCCCGATCGGCCCTGGCCCGGTCGGTCGCACCAGTGGCCAGCCCAGACTCCACTGGCAACTCCCTGGGCGCGGGCTGGGCCCGCCATGCGGAAGCGGCCGCGGCGCGGTACAGCCACACCGCTGATCCCGCGCCGGCCAGCGCGATCACGGCGAAAACGACCAGTATCACCGCCGCACTCAGCATGCCGTGCATGCACGGGAGTGTACGGTGCGGCCGGCTGCGTAGCGGCGCGCCGCGCCGGCGGTTAGAGTGCTCGGATGGCAGTACGGACGCTCGTCATCAAGGTCACCGCAGGTAAGGACGACCCAGAGCGCTGTAATCAGGCTTTCACCGTGGCTGCCGCCGCGGTGGCCAGCGGAGTCCAGGTGTCGTTGTGGCTCACCGGCGAATCCGCCTGGTTCGCGCTCCCGGGCCGCGCCGCCGACTTCGGTCTGCCGCACGCAGCGCCCTTGGCTGACTTGCTGGCGGGGGTACTGGCGGTCGGCTCGGTGACGGTGTGCACGCAGTGCGCGGCGCGGCGGGACATCGGGCCCGACGACGTGATCGACCGAATCAGGATCGCTGGCGCGGCGAGCTTCGTGGCCGAAGTAACCGCCGATGGAGTTCAGGCTCTCGTCTACTGAGCCGCCCTGGCCGTCGCGGTGACCGCCGGGCATGCGGGTCGGCCAGTTACGGGGCCACTGCGTCCAGGCGTTCCCGGCGCAGTGTCAGGGCCAGCTCGTCCTGGGCCGGGGGCAGCGGCCGCATCGGACCCACGACCCAGCCGAGCAGCAGGTCGGCCAGGCCCGGATTGCGGACCAGGGCCGGGCCGTGCAGATAGGTGCCGAGCACCCGGCCCGCGAGCGCGCCTTCAGTGCCGTCGCCGTTGCCGATACCGACAGACACCTGCGCGAGCGGAGCCGCGTCCGGCCCGAGCCGGGTGACACCCTGGTGGTTCTCGAAGCCGGTCAGCGCGGGGACACCCAGCGCGGGGTCGACGTCCGCCACAATTTCACCGACCGCCCGGCGCTCGCCCCGTCCGCTGCGCATGTCGAGGATGCCCAGGCCCGCGGTCGGCTCACCGTCGGCCCCGCCGAACTCGTGACCGAGCAGCTGATAGCCCGCGCACACCGCGAACACCACCGCTCCCCGGCCGGCCGCCTCGGCCAGGCCGCCATCCGCGCGGAGCCGCCGCGCGGCGAGGACCTGCGGCAAGTCCTCCCCGCCACCGAGCAGATAGATGTCTCCGTCCCGGGGCACGGGCTGGTCCGAATTGACGAAGACGCACTCGACATTGATGCCACGCAGCCGGGCGCGGCGCTCAAGCACGAGCAGGTTGCCCCGGTCCCCGTAGGTGCTGAGCAGGTCCGGGTAGACCCACACCAGGCGCAGGTCGCCGCTCATGCGGCCCGGCCCAGCACCGTACGGATCTGCTGGAACGCGGTGTAATTGCCGATCACCTCGAGGCGGCCGTGCCCCACCCGGTCGACGGCCGCGTCGATGCCTGCCACAACCTCAAAGCGGACATCGTCCGTCTCCAGGCGGACGGCCAGGTCAGTCCGGCGCTCACCACCGACGAACACCGGCCTGCCGCGCAGCGGCCGGTAGTCTACGTCCCACAGCCAGGACGTGTCCCGGCCGTCCGGTACCTGAGCGTTCACCGCGAGCATGACCGGTTCCGGCGGCGGGCGCAGCACATCGAGCGCCTCCAGCCAGCCCGCCGGGTTCTTGGCCAGCAGCAGCCGGATCTCCACCCCGCGCAGTTCCACGGTCGTGTACCGGCCCGCCACGGAGGTGACGTCGCGCAGGCCCCGGAGCGCGTGCACCACATCGACCCCGAAGACCTCGGCGACCGCGAGCGCGACCACGGCGTTGGACTGGTTCGCCCGGCCCGGAAGGGCCAGGTCCAGCGGACGGACCCGACCGGCTGGGTCGATGACGTCCGACCCGGACAGCGCCCACCGGACCGGCGGGCGGGTGAACGCGCATTCGCCGCATATCCACTCTTCGCCGGACCGGCGCAGGTGCGAACCGCAGCGCGGGCAGCACCATGAGTCGTCGTGCCAGCGCTGCCCGGCCGACACCCAGGTGACGTGCGGTGCGTCGCTGGCGGCCCAGGCGATCAGCGGGTCGTCGGCGTTAGCGACGACATGGCAATCGGGTGCGGCGGACAGCGCATCCCGCCAGTGCCGGGCCAGCAGCCAGATCTCGGCAGCCCGGTCCATTTGATCGCGGCTGAGGTTCAGCAGCACGACCACCCGGGCCCGGGTGGCCCGCAGGACGGAGGGGATGAACTTCTCGTCGCACTCCAGCACCGCGATACTCGCGTCGGGGGCTTGGCCCAGCGCTGAGGCCATACCGGCCTCCATGTTGGCCCCGAACGCGTTCGAGGCGATGTGCTCGCCGAGCGGCGCGAGCGCGGCGGTGATCAGGCGCGTCGTGGTGGTCTTGCCGTTCGTGCCGGTGACCAGGACAACCTGCCGGCCCTGTGCGAGCATGGCCAGCAGCCCGGGCTCGAGCCGGAGTCCGATGACACCGCCGATCACCGAGCCGTCCCCGCGGCCGGCCAGCCGGGAAACTTTGCTCGCGGCACCGCCGAGGCTGGTGGCCAGCCTGGCTCGCAACGGAAGCTTGTTCATCCTCGCCGATGCTATCGTCACGCGAGCGGGCCGTCAGCAGCATCGCCGGGCACGCACTCATCCTCGCGAAACACCACAAACCGGCGCGGCCAGGACAGGACCGTCTCCAGCCATCCTGGCCCCGCGCCGACGCCGCCGGATACCTCCATCAGGGCTGCCGCATGGCGCAGGCCCTGAGCATGATCCATGCCGGGCATGATCTGGGCCAGGTCGGCGGCGAACGGCACGGGACCGTCCGTACCGGCCAGCGCCGCCCAGGCTAGCAGCCGGTTCGGCGCCAGCTCCATCGACAGCGGGTGCCGCCGCAGGGCCCGCACCCGCTGGCCGACTCGGATACCCGGCCAGTCCCGCAGCCCGGCCAGATCGAAGTCCAGCGGCGGAGCGTGCTCGGTTGGAGCGAGCCCCAGGCCGCTGAGCGGGCAGAGCTGTTCCATCTCATGCAGCCAGCGCAGCTGGGGGATCACCCAGGCCGCCCCCGGCCGGACCGCCGCTCGCCCGGAGCCCGGCCCCGGCGCCTGCCCGCTGCCGTCCAGCCGGTTCACCGCGGCGGACATCACCACCGCGGTGAACCGGGACGGATCGTAGCTCTTCCGCAGGGCCGCGGTACGCGCGCCGACCCGCAGATCGGTGACCCAGGCCAGCAGGCATTCGCGCGGCCGGGCGGCCAGGCTCGCCCAGCGGCGGCGCAGCGGCGCGGGAACCACCGGCAACGGATTGTCGGTCAGGAAAGCGAGCACGAAGGTCTCGAGCCAGACCCGTAGCCAGGCATGGTCCGCTGAGGTGGCCAGAAGCTCGGCCTCGCGCAGCTCGGACAGGCGGCACGCCCGGGCTTCGCGGCACGGACGGCCACACGCCGCGGAGCGGCGGCCCCGCAGCACGGGCCCGAGATCGCTGGCGGCAGCGCGGACAGCCGGATCACGGCCGGCGGGAGTCACGATCGCGGCCGGAACGGCGGCCGGTCTCCCGTCCGCCGCACCGCCGTCCCCGGCGGCCACCACCGCCGCACCGCCGTCCCCGGCGGCCACCACCGACGCACCGGGCGGGCCGGGCGGCAGCGGCCCTACCGTCCCGCGACCGGCGCCCCGGGCTCGGGGTCCGATCGATGCCGCGTTCCGCACCGCGTCCCGCACCAGCACGGCGGGCCGCTGCTCGGCCAGCACGACACCTTCCCCGTACGCCCCGAACTCCCCCAGCAGAGCCGCGAACCCTTCGGCCGCACGCGTGGGCGCCTGGTCCTGGCCGCGATCGCGCAGGATGGAGCGGGCCTCCCCGATCACGACGACGTGCTCGATGGCCCGCTGCGGCTCGCGTGGCCGCGCAGGAGGTACCTGACCCTGCGACATCCCGTCCCGCAGACGTGACCGCAGCCGCAGGTGTTGGGCGAGCCTCATCACCAGGGCGCCGGTGACGAGGGCCCGGTCCGCCGCGGCACCGATGTCATGCACGGTGAGCACGACGTTGCGGTGGAGCAGCTCACCGATATCGGCGGGATGGCCCCCGTCAAGGAAACGCCCGGCCGACCCGGCCAGCAGCGGGCCGAACCGGGCATCAGCCAGGCTGCGCAGGCGGGCCCGGGTATCGCGGCCGTAACCGGCCTGCCCGATCACGTCGATCACCGCCGCGTTCAGCTGAGCCAGACCGGGCACGTCCCGCGCCAAGGCCGGATCGCGGTGGTGGCCGGTCCGGTGGCCGGTAACCAGGTCCCAGCCGGCGGCCTGGTACACCCGCGGCAGCGCCGCGGCCAGGGCGAGGGAAAACAGCTCGTCGGCAGCGAAGGAGACGTCCAGCAGCCCGCGCAGCATGGCCAGGTGCGCCTGCAGGGGATATCCGGGCTCGGGGGCGAGCGGGCTGACAGTGAGCGGCACCGCTTCCGGATCGCAGGGATTGATGACCATGACCGGTGGCTGGTCGGGTCCGGCCACGAGCGTCTCGTAACCGGCCCCGGCCCGGTCGACGACCAGCCACGCCAGGCCCAGGGACGTGAGCTGCCCGAGGACGTCCCGGATGGCGGGCGACGTGGGTGCGCCAGCGGCCAGCAGGACACCGCGGCCGAGCGCCCGCACCGGAATGTGCAGCGCGTCGGGGCGGAGGCCAGCGTCCGGGCCCAGGCCAGCGTCCGGGCCCAGGCCAGCGTCCGGGCCCAGGCCAGCGTCCGGGCCCAGGGGCGCGTCCGGTGGGATCCAGGGCCCGCTGCCGCTGTCCTCTTCTGTCTGGGCCAGTTCTGTCTGGGCCAGGCGGTCCGGCGGGCGGGCGGCCGTAGCGTTCTCGTTTATAGCTATCGGTGATTGGCTCATCACAATTTGTGCTTAGCCGGCCGACCTGCCTGTGCGCTACCGCATCGGCCAACCTCACCGATTCGCGGCTGCCGGGCCTGGATCACTCATCGGGGCGGCGGCGCCAGTCCAGGCGCTCCGGTGGTGGGCCGAGGTTGGGCGGCGGCTGCCCTTCTCCGCCCCGCCAGCTAAGGGACGGGACGTCGGCTGCGCGCGAGGTTTCCTGGTCGGGCGGGGAGATAGCCGGCGCGGCCAGAGTGCGCGCGGCGCCATCAGCCGAGGCACGGCGCGCCTCCTCGACCGGGGCCAGCGTGGCGGACGGCAGGCCCATGATGCCCGGGTTCGCGTCGACCAGCACGACGGGGCGGCCGTCGGTGGCCGAATACGTGACGATCATCGCGCTGGGTGGGAGCTGCTGCAGCTCGTGCTGCTCGACCAGGAACTCGCGCGACCTCTGCACGGTACGGGCCTGCGATTCGCTGTCACCGGCCGCCCGTGACGTGCTGATGCCCCAGGCCGTGCTTTCGCTGACGCCGCTGGTGACCGCCGCTGAGTCGGTGTAGCCGGTTGACTGGCTCGAGTCGCTGCTCCGCGACCGGGTGTGGTGGCCCAGCGGCAGGAAGCCGCTATCCCGGCTGGCGCCCCGCCCGCGGCTGCGGCCGGACGTGTCCGTCACCGAGCTGGTCTCGGCCAGCGAATCCGCCGTCCCCACCGTACTGGTGTAAGAGTCGCCGGTACTGTCCGTGACGGACGTGCCGACCGTGGCGGTGAGCTGCGATAGCACGAAGCGGTGCTCGGTGCCGATCTGCTCGCTGGCGGCCCGGGCGTCGGCTGCGTTCCCGAGGCGCATGAACGCCACCGCGGCGTTCCCGCGCCCCAGCCGTTCCCTGACGGGGGCGGGAATCGACCGGTAGGCCAGTACGAGGCCGGTACGCGACACTGTGCACGCGTCGGTCAGCCGGTCCAGCACGTCGCCGCGCAGCCTCTCGGCTCCGAGCAGGAAAAGGGTGTGCTGCCAGGGAACGCCACCCGTAGCCCGGCGAATGACCGGCGTGAGCCCCGCCGCGACGTAGGTGCCGAGGACAGCCTGGCCGGCCACACCAGCGCCCTGGCCCATCGCCACCACGCGCAGCCGGGACCGTGGCCCAGGCCCCGGGTCACGCCCGGTGCTGTCCAGCTTGCGCAGCTGTGACTCCATCGCCCAGGCACGCTCGACCACCAGCGGCCCGGCGGCGCGGCCATACATCGCGGCGAGCTGGTCAATCTGCGCCTTGGTGAGCAGCCCCTGGTGGGCATCCTCATACGGGTCCCCGATGTGGCCGAGGACCCGCAGCGCGGCATTGATCTGGGCCACCGTGGCGTCCTGGCCGAGAAGGCCGATGACACGCTCCAGGATTGCGTTGTCCCGGGACAGGTCCCCGGCCGAACCCGGCTCGTCCCCGTCCCCGGCTCTCGCCCCGGCCGCCAGGGCCAGCAGGTCCGCGAGCTCGGCCGGACTGAGCCCCGCGCTCAGGTCCATCCGGGGCAGGTCATCGGGCAGCACCCAGACCGCCGGGGTGATCCCGGCCCAGCGGGCGGCGGCCAGCAGGTCCTGCGCGACAGCCCCGTCGGTGAGGTCGACCACCGTGAGCTCGCCGCCGGACTGCAGTCGCGGCATGCCGATCATGGTGAGCACGGCCGACCAGCCGGCCAGCGTGCCGCCCGCCACATCGATGCGGTCGACATCAGTGGCCAGCGACACCGCGTACCACTGCTTCTGCCGCTCGTAGGCGTCCCGGCGCAGCTGCCAGTCCCGGGTCTGGTCGGCGTGCTGCGCCTGCCATTCGAACAGCCTGGCTTCCTGCAGGGACCGGATGGTCGCGACCCGGCGTTCTTCGGTGGCGACGCGGGCCTGTACCGTCCGTTCGCTGTGCCTGATCTGACGCCCGGCAAGCACGGCACCGGCCAGGCTCAGCAGCGTCCCCAGCCCGCACAGCGACGGATTGAGCAGCCCCAGCACACCGAGGCTCACCAGCCCGGCCGCGAGGACGAGCGCGCCGCCGAACGACAATTTGAGCGGGCGGTCCAGCCGGTGCTGCTCTCGCCGCAAGGCCGCCACCCAGTCCGGATTGAGTTGCTCCCGGGCAGGCGGGGTGGGCCGCCGTGGCGACGGGCCAGGATGCGGGTGAATGAGCGCATACTGCCAGCCGAGGTACACCCGGTCGGGCCGCAGCCCGGGCCCGGACGCCATACCGTCCGCCGTCATGGCGCTGATTCCGTCGTACTGGCTGTCGTCTTACCAGCCGGTGTGCTGTCCGCCAGGGTGACCGCCGCAGGTGGCGGGGCGGCGAGGCGGACGGCAGCTACCGTGGGCGGATCGGCCGGCACGGTCCGCGCCGCCGGGACGAGACGTCCAGGGTGCCTCACCACCAGCACAAACTCGCCCCGGCCGAGCTGCTGCAGCTGGGTGGCCGAGACCCGGGGCTCATGGATGAACGAGCGGGCAGCCGGCGTGGCGGGCGGTGGCACCCTGGTCGCCATAGTTGTCTGCTGGCCGGTGCGGTTCGTGCCGCCGGGCCCGTGACGGAGCTGATGACTGGGCGCGGCCGTAGGCGGCCGCCCGGCCCAGGGCTCCGGGACCAGCCGTTCGCCGGTGCGGCTGGCGAAGCTTCCGGCGCTGCCGGCGTCTGGCATCCGGTGAATGACCAGCACGTTCACCTCATCGGCCAGGCCCGCACCGGCCCGCGCCGACGTGGTGGTCAGCACCGCCGGCAGCCCGGCTCGGGCGCCCTGGCTGATCAGGTCCCGGAGCATCGGCTGTGGCAGGCCCTCGCAGTTGTCGAACCACGCGATCCCGTCGCCGTCGACGCCGATGTCGCACAGGTCCTGGTCCGCGGCCAGGACGTCCTGGCCCACCAGCCACGCGATCCGGGCCGCCGCGCTGGGCTGGCCGGCTGAGCCGAGCGAGAACAGCACGACGGCGCGCTCACGGATCACCCGGCCGATGTCGATGTGCCGCCGCCCACCGGCTGCGGCCGGCCGGAGCCAGCGCCCGATCGGCGAAGCCCGGAGCTGGGCCAACTGACTGGCTGCGGTCATCAGCAGGGCAGGATCGGCCCGGGCCTGGCTGACCGACGCCCCGATCCGCTCGGCGATGGGTTCGCGCCGGGGGTGATGGGCGGGCACCTGGACCAGCCGCGCCTCGAGCGCGAGCGGGTCGAGCAGGTGCGCCACGTCGTCCAGGACGGGGATGCGCGGGTCGGCCTGTGCCGCATCGATCAGCTCGAACACGTCGGTAAGGAAGCCCGTGAAACTCCGCCGGTAATGGTCCACGGTGCCAGACCAGTTGAGCATGGCCGTGACGAGCGTCGCGCGCCGCGCTGGACTGCCGGTACGGAATGGCTCGTACGACGCCCGCCCGGGCCCGCTGAACTCATAGAACGGCGCACCGGCCGCCGCGCAGACGGCGGACAGTGGCGCGGCGAGGTCGGTGCCGCCACCCAGGTTGACCGCGATGACCGGCTTCCGCAGCCGCACCGCGGCGTGCACGAGCTGGAAACTGCTGGTCGTGGTGCCGGACCCGGCGGCGCCGGCGACCAGGGCGCCGCCGGTCAGCTCCGCCCAGCTGGTGACGGCCGGGCCGCCGGAAAGCTCATCAAAACCGAGGCAGGCGCCGGTCCTCGTGACGACACCCCCGGAGCGCACCGAACTGACGACCATGGCCCGCCGGACGGCCACGACGAGGCCCGGGCGGGGCGGCCGTATCTCCCACTCATCGGTGTGCAGCCAGTCGAGCCAGGCGGCGAGCGCGGCTTCCGCTGCGCCGGCGATCAGCGCGATCGGAAACTGGCGGGGCAGCCACTGCCCCATGGACGCATAGGCCGCGCCGAGGTGCAGCAGCCGTCCGGACTGACCCGCCACGCCCCCCAGGTAGGAGACCACCAGGGCCGGTCCCGCGGCAAACCCCGAGGCGGCTGTGGCCAGCCCGATGGCGAGTGCCCATACCAGCCCGGCCGCGGCCGGGGCCGCCAGCCAGGCCGGGCGCCACCTGCTGACCTTGGTCACGCCGAAGAAGATGAGCGCCAGGATCAGCGTGAGCTGGGCGAAGATCACATGCAGGATGACCAGCGCCACCCCAACCACAGCCAGGAACTCGCCACGGCGCGGTGTGTCTCTGGGTATCACGTAACGTGCGCGCCGTGGCGCGCGCTCCGCCACTGATACCGGCTCAGCTGGCATCGGCATTAGGTTCGCAGTAAGGCACGGTGCGTGTCTATAAACCAGGTATATCTGCGCGCGGCGCTGGTCTGGCGGCGCCGCCCGCGGTTGCGCCCGGTAAGCTGCCCGGCGCCGCCGTCTCGACGGAGACCTTGAAGAAGTCCGGCCGCAGCATAACGACGGTCAGGGCGACCGGAACCGACGACTCGTCGAACCTAATGGTCACGGTGATCGCCGACTGGCCCGGAGCCAGGTGCAGGCCCCGCGCGATCGAGGGCTGCGGCGGGCTCAGCTCCACGTTCAGCGCGGCCGGGCGCCCGGCCGCGGTCGTAGCGTCCGGGCCGTCCGGGCCGCCGTCGGCGGGGGGGTCGGTGAATTCGGCGGGGGGGTCGGTGAATTCGGCGGGCGGGGCGGACAGCAGCTCCTCGAAGGCCGGCAGCCAGCGGGAGTCCTCGTCGTCCCGGGGCGCCCTGACCCGGCTGGTGACCGGCTGACGGGCGGCGGGCCGCGGGGGCTGGTAGGCGGTGGACATGGCCACCGGCCGGCCGCCGGACGTCCACAGGCAGCGGATGACCCGGACCTGGGTACCCGGCGCCAGCCCGAGCGCCCAGCAGATGTCCTGCGGCGCGGGACGCCGCGACACGTGCCTGGCCTGGCAGACGATGACACTGCCCATGGGGTCGACGGTCGTGCTGAGCCCGGCCACGCCCTCGATCGGGATCTGGTACTCGGCCGGGCTGGCCCGGTACAGCTGCCCGTCCGGCAGCTTGCGGAGCAGCGCACGCCGGGAAAGCTCCTCGACGGCGACATCGATCTCGGCCAGGCTCACGTTGAAACGCCGCGCCAGCGCACTGCGCCGGGGCAGCTTCCAGCCTGGCTCCCGGTGTACGAGCGCCGCCGCCATCCGGTCCGCCAGCACGGCGGCCGCCGAGCCCTGGCCATCCGCCGCGGGGGGGCCGGTCTCGCCGTTGCCGCTGTGCGCGGCCGCTCCAGCTTTGGCCGCTTTCCCGCCCCTGGGTTCAAGCCCGGCAGTCATTCCGCATTGCGCCAGGGAGTCGTGAACAGGAACGTGTCCAGCGCCTCAGCGGTCTGCGCCGTGGCCAGGCCGGATGAGCAGGCCGGCCGGGCAGGCGGGAGGCCCGGACCGGCAGCGAGCGCGCGAGCGGCATCCGCCTGCGCTGCGAAAACCACTCTGGTGTGCCCTCACTTAGTATCGGGCCGTCGATGGGACGGGACGGGTGGGCCGCCGCCGGATCAGGCCGCCGGGTCAGGTTCATTGTTAGACAGCCCCGGTGAAGCGGCGCGGAACGCTGATCTGGGCGAAGGCGACGACTAGGCAACACATCCTTGAACTCGGGGAAGCCCCCGCTTCCCAGGCGGCGCTCCGCGACGCGGGACGCGCTAGTCCGGCGGCAGGGAGCCAGCGAGATAGACCACGCGGCGGGCGACGTTGACGGCATGGTCACCGAGACGCTCGTAGAAGCGCGCCACCAGCGTCATCTCCATCGCCACCGGCAGTGTCATGCTCCCCGAGGCAAGCTCGGCGATCAGGCTGGCGTGAAGCTCGTCCATCTCCTCGTCACGTTCGGCCAGCAGCGCCGCGGCGGAACTGTCCCGCTGGTACCACGCTTCCGACGCCTGGCGCCACATGTCGGATACGAGTTCGCCCATCCGCTCGACGATCCCCCGGGCGCGCGGCGAGAGGTCATCGCTGAGAATGTGATCCGCCCGGCGGGCGATGTTCTCGACCAGGTCGTGCGAGCGCTCGAGCTCCGGCATGATCCGCAGCACGGACAGCAGGAAGCGCAGGTCCGAAGCGACGGGCGCCTGCAGCAGGATGTTCCGGTTGACCGTTTCCTCGATCTCCGGGTACAGGGATTCGATGACCGCCTCGCGTTCGGCCAGCACCTTGACTACTTCGTTGTTGCCGCTCAGCAGGGCATCGGTGGCCCTGGCCAGGTCCTCGGCGACCATGGCGAACAGCTCAATGACCTTGGCCTCGATGCCCTCAAGCTCACGCTGCAAGTCCTGCCGATGCTCAGCCATGATCGAAGCTCCTCAGCCCATCCGGCCGGTGACGTAGGCCCTAGTGCGGTCGTCGTGCGGGTCCTCGAAGATCTGCTGGGTCCGGCCGTACTCGACGAGCACGCCCGTGCGGGTATCGCTTTCTTCGTTGCGGAGCACGGAGAAGAAGGCGGTGCGGTCGCTGACCCGGGTGGCCTGCTGCATGTTGTGCGTGACGATGACGATGGTGTACCGCTGCTTTATGTCGCGCATCAGGTCCTCGATGGCGCTGGTCGCGATCGGGTCGAGCGCCGAGCAGGGCTCGTCCATCAGCACCACGTCCGGCTCGACGGCGAGCGTGCGGGCGATGCACAGCCGCTGCGCCTGGCCGCCGGACAGGCCGAGGCCCGAGTTGTTCAGCCGGTCCTTGACCTCGTCCCACAGCGCGGCCTGCCGCAGCGAGCGCTCCACGATCTCGTTCAGCTTGCCCTTGTTGCGCTCGCCGTTGATGCGCGGCCCGTAGGCGACGTTGTCATAAATGGACTTCGGGAATGGGTTCGGCTTCTGGAAGACCATGCCGATACGCCGGCGCACGGCGATGGCGGAGACATCCTTGCCGTACAGCGATGCCCCCCGATATTCCACGTCGCCCTCGACGTGAGCGCCCGATACGAGGTCATTCATCCGGTTCAGCGTGCGCAGCACCGTGGTCTTGCCGCACCCGGACGGGCCGATGAACGCCGTGATCTCGTGCTCGTAGATCTGCAGCGAGACGTCAGTGACGGCCCGGAAGGAGCCGTAGTAGCACGAAACCTTCTTCGCGCCGAAGATTTCGGTCCCGGCTTCGGACGCGTCCGACTGAGCTGGCTGTGCAGCCGCCACCTCGGATCGCGGCAGGTTGGTGACGACTTTCTGCTCAGAATCTTCCATCAGGTTCCCTAGCGCTGGAATCGGGCGAATCGGGCGGTGATCATGCGGGAGACGATCATGAGGATGAAGGCGATCGCGATGAGCGTGAGCGCCGCGCCCCAGCCGCGGGACTGGGCGCCGGCGTACGGCGTATTCGCGTTCGCGAAGATCAGCGAGGGCAGCGAGGTGTTGGGGCCGCTGAACACGTTCCAGTTCACTGTGGTGACGGTGAGGATGGTGAACAGCAGCGGCGCCGTCTCGCCCGCGGCGCGGGCGATGGCGAGCAGTGCGCCGCTGACGATGCCGCCGATCGCCGCCGGGAGCACCACGGTCACCGTCACCCGCGCCTTGGTGGCACCGAGGGCGTAGCTGCCTTCGCGCAGCGAGTCCGGCACCAGCCTTAGCATCTCGTAGGTAGAGCGGATCACGATCGGCAGCATCAGGCAGGCCAGGGCGAAGGCGCCGGCCAGGCCCGAGAAGCCGAAGTGCAGCACCCAGATCGAGAAGATGAACAGCCCCATGATGATCGATGGCACGCCGGTCATCACGTCAGAGAAGAACCCGATGAGCTTGGCCAGCCAGCCAGTGCCGCCGTACTCGTTGAGGTAGATCGCGCCCAGGATGCCGAGCGGCACGGCCAGCGCCGAGGCGAGGGCCACGATCACGATCGTGCCGGCTATCGCCGGCCCGATTCCGCCAACGCCCGGGGGCGCCACCTCCGACGGGATCTGGCTGGTCAGGAAGGACCAGTTGATGGCCGAGGCGCCCTTCGCGATGACCGTGACCAGGACGAACCCCAGCGGGATGATTACGAGCACGAACGCGAGCACCATCAGGGAGGTCGCGATGCGGTTGCTGGCGCGCCGCCAGCCCTTCGGCTCGCGCAGGTCTGGCCGCTGCTGTTCGGCGATGACGGACATCAGGCACCCCTCATGCGCCGGGTGGAGCGATTCACGATCGCGCGGGCGATGATGTTGATGATGATGGTGAACGCGAACAGGAGCACGCCCATCCCGATCAGCGCGGCGCGGAACGTGCCGCTGGACTCGCCGAATTGGTTGGCGATGACCGCGGGGATGTTGTAGCCGGGGGCGAACAGGTGCGATGTGATCGCGGGCGACGAGCCGATCACCAGCGCGACCGCGATGGTCTCGCCCAGGGCCCGGCCCAGCCCGAGCAGCACGGCCCCGACGACGCCGGCCTGGCTGTGCGGCCAGACGGCGCCGCGGATCATCTCCAGCCGGGTGGCACCCAGCGCGTAGGCGCCCTCGCGGTCGATGGCCGGCACGGTCGCGATGACCTCGCGCGACAGCGAGGTCACGATCGGCGTGATCATGAAGGCCAGGATGATGCCGGCGGTGAAGAACGAGGCCCCGCTGACGGGCTGCCCGAACAAGGGGCCGAGCACCGGGGTGTGGCCAACACCCGAGGCGATTGAGGTGTAGATGTGCTGGAGCCAGGGCGCGAACACCAGGATTCCCCACAGGCCCCAGACCACCGACGGGACCACCGCCAGCAGGTCGATCACGTACACGATCGGGCGCGACCACCGGTACGGCACGACCTCGGTCAGCAGCAGGGCGACGCCGATGCTGACCGGGACGGCGATGATGAGCGCGATCGCCGCTGTGATGGCCGAGCCGTAGATGAAGGCCAGCGCCCCAAAGTCGTTGGACGCGGGGTTCCAGTTGTTCGTGAAGATCTTCAGGCCCTCGCTGCTGAACCACGAGGTGGACTGCTGGGTGGTCGCGACGGCGATCAGGACCAGGATCACCAGCACCAGCAGGCCGGCCGCGAGCGTAATGATCTGGAAGGTGCGGTCACCGAGCGGCCGCCGCTCCGACAGGGGGCGGGCGGATCCGGCCGGGCTGGCCGGATCCGCCTTCGTCTGAGTGCTCACGAAGACTGGCCGATCTGATCCGTCTGCGTCAAAATCCCCACCACTTACGAGGTTATTTTGCTGAGCTGCGCCACGGCCATGCTGTCGATGTTGGAGGGCAGCGGCGCGTAACCGAGGCTGGTGAGCGTCTTCTGGCCGGCGCCGAGCAGGTAGCCCAGGTACGCCTTGAGCATCGCCGCGTCATTCGCGCTCGGCTGGGCCGCGTAGACCAGGACCCACGACTGGTAGGTGATCGGGTACGCGCCCGCGCCGGATCCGTCAACGGCGTGGAAGGTCAGGTTCGGCGCGACCGTGACCCCGGCCGCGGACACCGAGGCCGCCGATGGAGAGGCCGCGACGTAGTTGCCGGCGCTGTTCTTGACCTCAGCGAAGGTCAGCCCGGAGGCCTTGGCGTCGGCGTAGTCCACGTACCCGATGGCCCCGGGGGTGGACTTGATGATCTGCGCCACGCCGGGGTTACCGCTGCCGGCCCGGGCGGTGGACGGCCACTTGATGGTCGAACTGCTGCCCAGCGTCCACACGCTCGGCGCGGCCTTTTGGAGGTACAGGGAGAAGTTCTGGGTGGTGCCCGAGGAGTCGGAGCGGACGGCGGTGGTGATCGCTGTGCTGGGCAGGGTGACACCGGGGTTGATCGACGTGATCGCCGAGTCGTTCCATTTGGTGATCTTGCCTTCGAAGATCTCCGCGATGACCGTCGGCGTCAGCTTCAGGTTGGTGACGCCCGACAGGTTGTACGCCAGCGTGATCGGGCCGATCACGACCGGGAAGTAGAGCACCGTCTTCTTGAAGCTCGACGCCTCGGAGGAGGGGATCGTCGAGTCCGAGCCCGCGAAGTTGACGACCCCCGAGGCCAGGTCCGTACGCCCCTTGCCCGAGCCGCCGCTGCCGTAATTGACGGTCATGTTGGGCTGGATCGTCTTGAAGGCCTGGATGGCGGACTGCTGGTAGACGGTCTGGAACGTCGATCCGCTCCCGCTGAGCGAGCCCGAGAGCTTGGCGGCGGTGCTGCTGCTCGACGAGGACGGACTGGCGCTCGATGAGCCGGAGCTGCTGCCCGACGAGCTGCAGGCGGCCACCGACAGAGCCGCCGCGAGGGCGATCCCCGCCGTCGCGCTCACCTGGATGCGCACACGTTGCATATCAGATACCCCTTTATAGTTTCCCTGCCAAGCGTGGCCAATATTGCTCAGCTACTGACGAGCGCGGCCACAAGCATTACCTTTGGCGGCGTGGCGCCGATTACCGGCTGACCGAAAGACGATGCTAGCGGCCGACTCGAACGCATCGCAGCCACCCCAACCCCACCGGCTATCCCCACTCTTCCCATTATGTCGGGCCCACGGTAATGTTAGAAAGGTTAATTGCAGGCAAACGAAGCATGAACTTCACCTTGCGATTGCGGTGCCCACAAGCGCCGGATGGCCCCGTGCCGGCCGCCAGCGGCCGGACGTACCCGGCGGTGACGTCGCTGCACCCGCCCGCAGCCGCCCCGTACCCCGCCGGAGGCGAAACCGCCCCGGGTAACCTGACCTGGCCAGGTCACGCGAACAGCCGTTCCGCAGGCCGCCGCTCCGAAACCCTGACGGCACAGTGCCGGTCAGAAGGCCCGGCCAGACGGTCCGGGCGGCGGGCCGCTCACCGGGCCCCGCGCGGCCACCCCTCATGACCTTCCCCGCACGCGGGTAAGTTAACAAGGCCAACGAAAAGACGGTAGGGACTATGGTCACTGCCGAAAGGTATGCCCCATCAATCCGCGGCATTATGCGGACAAGCGCGGGAGTTGACGGACTGTTTACCCGCGCATAATGCTCTGGTCACCTTGACGCCAGCTGAGCGACGCGGGCCCGCAATTCATGGGTTACCCGGCAGCCATTCCGGCTCATTCCATTCGGGTCTCGTTTCGATGCATATTCCGTTTCCGGACCGGCCGCCGGCACGACGAAGCCCGCGGCTTCCCGATCCTGGGTCTGGTGACAGAGTCCCGGGATCATCAGAAAGCCGCGGGCTTCGCAGCTGCGCTCAAAGCGTCAGACGGTCACCTCGACCTTGGTGACCTTGCCGTACTCGGCGGAGACGCTGCGGTCGGCGCGTGCCCCGCCGGGGGCGAGCACCCGCAGCCTCCAGGTGCCGGGAGCGGCGAAGAAGCGGAACCCGCCGTCCTCGCCGAGCGGTACCTCGGCGACGAACTCGTCGCCGGTGCCGAGCAGCCGGGCGTACCCGGTCGACAGCGGGGCGTTGTCGCGGACGACGCGCCCTTCCACCACGGCCTGGCTGCCCGCGTCGGTGGCCGCGGTCACCGGCACGCCGCCCGCCTGCGCGCCGCAGCCGTCGACCTGGGCCTGGTCCGGGCTGGTCATCGGGCGTCTCCTAGCTCGATCGGAACGCCCACGAGCGAGCCGTACTCGGTCCATGAGCCGTCGTAGTTCTTCACGTTCGGCTGCTCGAGCAGTTCGTGCAGCACGAACCAGGTGTGCGCGGACCGCTCCCCGATCCGGCAGTAGGCGATGGTGTCCTTGCCGAAGTCCAGCCCGGCTTCGTCGGCGTACAGCGTGCGCAGGTCGTCATCGGAGCGGAACGTACCGTCCTCGTTGGCCGCCTTCGACCACGGGACGTTGCGCGCGGTGGGAATGTGCCCGCCGCGCTGAGCCTGCTCCTGCGGGAGGTGCGCCGGCGCGAGCAGCCGGCCGGCGAACTCGTCCGGCGACCGGACGTCGACGAGGTTGCGCTTGCCGATCGCGTCGAGCACCTCGTCCCGCTTGGCCCGCAGAGCGGGGTCCTGCTCGGACGCCTTGTAGGACGTGGCCGGGCGCTGTGGCACGTCGGTGGTCAGCTCACGCGACTCCAGCTCCCACTTCTTGCGCCCGCCGTCGAGCAGCTTGACGTTGTGGTGGCCGTACAGCTTGAAGTACCAGTAGGCGTAGGCGGCGAACCAGTTGTTGTTACCGCCGTACAGCACGACCGTGTCGTCGTTGGAGATGCCGCGCGCCGACAGCAGCTTCTCAAAGCCGACCCGGTCCACGAAGTCCCGGCGCACCGGGTCCTGCAGGTCCTTCTTCCAGTCAATCTTGATCGCGTTCCGGATGTGCCCCTTGTCGTAGGCGCTGGTGTCCTCGTCGACCTCGACGAGGACGATCCCCGGGTCACCGGCGTGGGCTTCCACCCACTCGGCGTCCACAAGGGCTTCGGAGCGGCTCATAGCGTAAAACCTCCTGGTTTGGATCAGGCCGCCGCACGTCGCTGCGAGGGCCAGATCCGGCGAATGAACAGATACATCTGGCAGCCCAGGCAGAAATCGAACGCCGCATTAAGGAACGCGGCGGCCAGAGCCAGGGCGGTAAAGGCGATCCCGACGCCGGTGAGCCCGATCGCATAGCCGATCACGCCGATCGCGGCGATGACCAGCCCCACCGCCTGCGCGAAGCGCGGCGGGGCGGCGGGCTCGAAACGGGTCGGCGGCCCGAGGCGCGGGCGGACCAGGAAACGGTAGACCAGCCCGTAGGGGGCGTACCGCATCCCGGCGATCGCGCCGACCGCGAAGACCAGCGTCTGGGCGAGCAGCAACCAGACACTGGTGGTGGCCAGGGCCACGGCGAGAACGATCGTGGTGATCACCGCACCGAACCTGGGTCCTCTGGCGTCAATGTCCATGGTTACCGTTCCTTGATGCTGGGGGGATATCCCGGGGCTCGCGGGCGCTGCCACCGGGCACAGGCATAGGGCTGCCTGCCTGCCCGGATACCCGCGGGCCAGTAGCGTGATGCGGGAATCAGCAGCCCGGGACGCGCCGGGTGACGGCGGGGCCGCCGGGGCGCGCCATTCTCAGGCTGCTAGCGGGGACGGCCGACACAGCGCGGTCGCCACGCGGCAGAAGTCCACCGCGCGGCGCTTCGTTAGCAGCTGCACCGTCCCGGAAAGCACGTAGACGATGGTATGCGCGGTCAGCGCGACTGTCACTCCCTGGCCAGCGACCTTATCTGACATTATCGACCGTTTTAGTAGAAGAATGGCCCGAACAGGCGGCTGTCAATCTCTGGCTGGGGCGGCGGCCGCTTCGGCTGCCGGTCCGGCCGGAGGCACCAGTTCGCCAAGCGCCGCGATGACGTCAGCCTTGCGGGGCTGGCCACTGGCCTGGCGCGTGATCACCCCGCCAGGTCCGAGCACCAGAACGGTGGGCGTGGAGAAGATACCGAGCCTGCGCACCAGATCCAGCCGTGACTCGGCGTCAAGTTCCACGTGGCTCACCCCGTCCAGCATGCCCGCGACCTCGCCGAGGACTTGCCGGGTGGCATGGCACGGCGCGCAGAAGGCACTGGAGAACTGCACCAGGGTGGCCCGCGGGCCAAGCTCGTGCTGCAGGTCTGCGGCCGTCAGCGTCGGCTGCCCGGCGGCGTCGGCGGCGCTGCCCGCGGGCGCCGAGCCGTCCAGGTGCCGGGCAGGGCGCCCAGTGGCCCCCACGGCGCGGAGCCTGCCCTGCCGCCTCCGCCAGGCCAGGCCGAAGGCGGTTGTGATTATCAGCACCGCGACCAGCACGATCACTCCTGCGCTCATACTGATACAAAGCAGGGTGGCACCGGTGGAATTCCGCCCCGCGCCCCGAAAGGGATCCCGGGCCCGACCCGGGCGCGGGGTCAGCGGGGCACGAACGTGGCGAGCCGCTGGTTACCGGCTGTCACGTCGAACCCCTGGACCTGCGAGGCAGTTACCCACGTGGAGCCGGCATACCAGGCTGTCGCGGACCCGTTGGCCACCGTCCAGCCCGACACGGCCAGGTGCACACCCTGGGCGTCGGTGACCCAGAGCTGGCAGGTCGTGCCGCTCGGCACGCCGATGACCTGAATGTCCATGGCTGTACCCCACGGCTCCCGGTCGTACCGGAGCGTGGCCGTGACGCCGCTCAGAGCACTGGTGGTCCGGGCGGTCGGCC
>Ga0302325_10001357_pt1 | contig 62511 bp, 30 predicted proteins | sample Palsa_T0_2_FD_201948 | JGI IMG/M metagenome (GOLD analysis project Ga0302325, IMG submission 201948) | Peat permafrost microbial communities from Stordalen Mire near Abisko, Sweden - Palsa_T0_2 | ecosystem: Environmental > Terrestrial > Soil > Palsa > Peat permafrost | place: Sweden: Abisko...
GATGCGGGCGTGGTTCCAGCTTACGGTGGGAATGTCGACCTGGACGTCGGAGGCGGGGTCGCGGCCGATGGTGATGACGCGGGCTCCGGGCGGAGGCGCTGCGACGCCGGCTCCGCCGGAAGCCAAGGAGGCAGGAGGTGGTCCGCCATAGACGGTGCCGGGAGCAGAACTGGGCGCGAAATTGGACGCGGCGGGGCGGGACGCGGGGTCGACGACGGTGCGGGCGGGTGGCCAGGGCATGGGAATCTGGCGGCCGAGCGTGACTTGCGAGCCGGGCTGGAGATAGACGGTCTGCCCGGCGGGAACGCGCTCGCCGTTGACGTAGACGCCGTTGGGCGAGTTGAGATCCTCGACCCACTGGTGCTGGCCCTGGCGGATGAGCCGGCAGTGATGGCCGGAGACGGTGGGTTCGGGGGAGACGAGGTCGCAGTCCGGCGCTCTGCCGATAATCCAGGACTCGACAGGGGACTCGACTGGTTCTTGTGGGTTGGATGCCATAGGAATGTGCCAGGGACTGGGAACACGATAGCACGAGCGTAGCGAAGGAAAGCAACCATAATCTTGGTGAATCTTTGTGGAATGCTTGGCGAAATGCGGGTTTGCCGCTAGTTTGCGGCGCGATGAGGGGATTTGGCTGCCGATTACGCGTAACTCGAAGAGCGGGGAGGTTTGGGCAGTTTGGCGAGGTTTGTGCGCTATAGGGATGTGTAGAAGGCGGATGACTTCCGAAGCTGGACCGAGGTGCTCCAGAGACTACCAATCCGCGACTTCCATTCCGCAATAGGCCAGCGTGCGAGAAATGGTCTACAATCGTGTTCCCCGAAGCTGCACCGCTGAAAGCTGCACTGAAACTTCACATTGAATCTTGAGGAGAGTGTTGACCATGGGCAATGAAGTCATGCGTTTCTGGAGCAGGCGTGAGTGGTTGAGGAGGGCTGGGATGAGTGCCGCTGCGTTGTCCGTGGCTCCTGGCGTTATGGGCGGGCTTTTGCCGGAGCGGGCCTGGGCGGATGAGCCAATTGTGTCGGATCACTCGCGGGGCAACGTGAGCGACGAGCAGGAGATTGAGCTGGGCAAGCAGTTTGGCGAGCAACTGGAGAAGGAAGTCGAGATTGTTTCGAATCCGGTGATCGATCCGTATCTGAGCGCGATGGTGCGCGATCTGGCGGCCAAGAGTCAGCGGCCGAATATGCCGTATTACATCAAGCTGGTGAACACGACGGATGTGAATGCGTGTTCGATTCCGGGCGGCGGCGTGTATCTGAATCGCGGGCTGCTGGAACTGCTGACCAGCGAGGATGAACTGGCGGCGACGCTGGCGCATGAGATTGGCCATGTGGTGGGGCGGCACGTAATCAACCGGCTGGTGCTGAGCTTCCAGGCGCGGCAGGTGTTGAAGCCGGTGCTGGACAACCTGAACAAGAACAACGGCGTGGTGCAGAACATCATTTTGAAGATGGGCGGCGCGCTGGCGATGATCGCGATGCTGCACTTCAGCCGCGAGGACGAAGCGCAGGCGGATTTGCTGGGGTTCTACGAGTGCCTGCGGGCGGGCTGGGATCCGCATGGGTTTGTGAAGGAATTTGAGATGATCGACAAGCTGGAGAAGCAAGCGGGCGGACGGGCGATCCCCTTCCTCTCGGATCATCCGCCGACACCGCAGCGGCTGGCGGCGATGAGGCATGAGATCACGCTGGTGAAGATTCCGCCGGACGCGAAGACGGATTCGATGGGCTTCCGTGCGTGCAAGGCTGCGATGAAGTTTTTGCCGACGCCGCCGAAGCCGAAGAAGGACGAGACAAAGTAGCAGGGTGGGATTTGTTGGCATCGTGCTCCGCCACCGGATTGGCCGTTGACCGGTCCGATGGCGGAGTGCTTGCATAATAGACGCATCGAGGTGCATGGAATGCTGGTTGGGAAGAGGCTGGGATTGAGCTGGATTAAGACGCGACATGCCGGCGCGGCTGCGCTCGCGGGCGCTTTTTTATTGCTAACTTCGATAGGGGCGCTGGGACAGGCGAGTAATGGTCAGGCGCAGGGCGGGCAGCGGTTGACGGCTGGGCCTACGTATACCAGCGCGGATGGTAAGAGCGATCCGAAGTTTCCCAATGTGGATGTGGTTTTCACGCTCTCCGGTCCGGATGGCAAGCCGATCGCGGTTAAACCGGCGGATTTGAAGTTGTTTTCGCAAGGGACGGAGCTGGGAACGGCAACTGCGATTCACACCTTTGAGCAGACGGGCCATGGATTGACGGCCATCCTGGCTCTCGATGCGAGCGGTTCGATGCGGGGCGCGCCGATCAACGCGATCCATGCGACGATTGCGAAGTTTGTTGGGCAGGCGCGGAAGCAGGACCAGGTGGAGGTGGTGACCTTTGCCGATGAGACGAAGTACGATGTGCCGTTTGGATCCAGCCAGGATGCGATGAAGCAGCAGCTGGAGACGGTGCAGCCCCGGGGGAAGTTCACGCACTTGTATGACGGGCTGCTGGACGCGATGGATCAGTTCAAGAGCACCCAGCCGAAACGGCGGCAGATTGTGGTGATTTCGGACGGGCATGACGAGGGTTCGAAGCACACGCTGGCCGATGTGGTGGTGAAGGCCAACAAGCAGAATGTGGTGATTGACGCGATTGGGCTGACGCGGGATCACGGGGAGTATCTGACCAGCCTGCAGCAGATGGCGGACGATACGGGCGGGACTTACCAGAGGGCCATGACGGCGGAGGATCTGGACCGGGAAATCGACGCGGGGATTCAAGCGAACCGGCAGACGCCGGTGGCGAGTTTCAAGTCGGCGCATCTGGCGGCGGACGGTACGCAGCATACTACGCTGCTGAAATGGAAGCCGGGCAACCTGACGGCGACGGCGTTTGTGAACACGCCACTGCGTAGCTGGTGGCAGAATCCGCTGGTGTGGGTGCTGGGCGGATGCTTTTTGGCGGGGATCGTGCTGCTGGCGATTTCGTGGTTTGGGTCGAAGTCGAAGGGGAATGCAGCGGTAGCGACGCCAGCGCCGTTGCCGCCTCCGGTGCCGGCGGGATTTGCGCCGACGCCGACGGCGGTGAGCCCGCGGCCGGCGCCGACTTCGTATGAGGCAAGTTCGGGGCTGGGCGGAAGAACGCCCACTGCGCCGGATTCGGCGCAGGCTTCGGGAGCCTTTGGACCGCGCGCGGGCAAGCCTGCGGTTACTTCGGTTGAGCCGCAGTTTCCGTTCAGCGGGACGGCGCAGGTGCCGGTTGTCAGTGACGATGCGACGGGGAAAGTGAATCCGGGCAAGGATATTCTTGGGAAAGAGCGTGGGAAGACGCGGCTGGCGGCGTTTTTCGATGCGCCGGATGCGGGTCCGTATGCGCTGATCCGGGTGCAGAGTGGGGAGATGGCGGGCATAACGATCCCGATGACTTCGGCGACATTCAGCCTGGGAGCGCTGGGGGGAAATTCGCTGATTTTGCCGGGAGATGCGACGATTTCCGGGCAGCATCTGAAGTTTTTCTGGGAGGGTTCGATTCTGAAGGTGGAGGATTTGGGCTCGACCAATGGGACGTTTCTGAATGCGGCGCGGCTTGGGCCGGGACGGCAATTGCTGCGGCCTGGGGATGAGGTTCGGATTGGGCAGACGGTGTTGGTGCTGGACCGGGTCTGATTTAGGGAATAGGGATCAGGAGGAAGTGACGATGATTCATTGCGCGAAGTGCAATTATGGATGGAATCCGGACACGGCGACGATCTGCGTCCAGTGCAAGTCTCCGCTGGAGTCGGCGGCGGGGATTCGGCGCAGCGATACGCTGAATGAGAATATGATGCCTTCTGGTGGCGCGCGCCGTCCGACGGTTGCCGACTCGGCTCCGATTCCGCCGCCTCCGCCGCCTTCGTATTCGTCGCCATCGTATACGCCGCCTCCGCCTCCGCCGCTGCCTGCGTATTCTCCGCAGCCGCCGGTGAATTTGACGCCTCCGGCGGCTCCTCCGCCTCCGCCGATTGCTGCGCCAACGCCTGCTGCGGCAGCGCCGCGGTGGAGCGATGCTACGCCGCCCGCGGCCGATGCGGCGCAGCGAAGGCGAACGGTGTTTGCCGGGGCTGCTCCGACTGAGGCGCCAGCTCCTTCGGCTTCGATTCCCACGCCCACGCCGCTGGCTGGCGGATCGCGGCGGCAGCAGACGGTTGCGGTTGACCCTGGGCGCAAGATTGTGGGCGTGCTGATTACGTATAGCTGGCAGGAGTCGGGGCAGGTGTTTCCGATTCTCGAAGGGCGCAACCTGATTGGCAAAGACCCGGACCAGTGCGATATCGCCATTCCGCAGGATGCTACGCTCTCGGCGGTCAATTCGTTTATCACCTACCGGCGCCATTTTTTGATTGGCGACAGGGTGAGCATGAGCGGAACGGATGTGGATGGCGAGCCGATCGAGACGGAGTTTGTGCCGCTGCGCAATTATGCGAAGATCCGGACCGGGTCGACGTATTGGACGTTTGTTTCGGTGCAGCCGCCGGCGCAGGCGGGTGAGGATACGGGGGCGTAGGGTTGTCCCTCAGGGCTAAAGCCCTGTCGATTTCATGGGCTTGATTGGCACGATGCGTCTGGGTTGAAACCCAGACCTACCAGCCTTGCCCTGTTACAAAGCCTTCCTTGGGTTGGATTTGCGGGCGGCTGTGAAATCGCGACCAAGACGATGGCGCGCTTCCTGTGCGTTCCTGGAATCCCACCCGCCCGCAAAGACAAATACGCGGCGAGGATGGGGCACCCAGGTTTCGTTCTCCGTCCGCTTGGGGTGTTGGCGCGCGGTTTTTCTTGTCGCGAAATATTGATTTTCCTGCTTCCCTTCCACAATGCTTTGTGTTGCGCAAAACGGGAGTCATCGTTAGGGCGATTACCTTAGTTTAGGCGAGCGCCGCATTCGATCCATGTTAGGCTGGAGTCCCGACTTGTGATCGACTATTTTCCCTCTATTTTTTTGAGGGACGCATGAGCAATTCCGGCTGGGTTTTCCGCTTATCTGGGTAGGAAGAGCCAAGAAGTCAAGGTCTGAGAATTGCAAGTTGGATCCCGCAAGACTTCAGTCGCCCGGCTCAAAATTCACGCGATGCGACCGCAGGCCGCAGACGTATTTTGCGGGACCCACGGAACTTAGCCACGGCTCGAAAGACGTTGAAGGAGTTAGTCATGCGCAATTCAAAACTCGGTTGGATGGGCACTGGAGCAATTTCAGCCATCACAGTCGCCGGAATGCTGATGCTTGGCGATGGATTGGCCAATGCGGCTCAGACCAAACCCGTCGTACCCCCCAAAACCACCCAGTTGGTCAAGAAGCCGGCGACGCCGCCGGTGAAGCCTCCCGTGCAGCCGGTACGGCCGCCGACACAGCCGGTGCGGCCCGTGCCTCAGACGCAGCCGGTAAGGCCACAGCCTGGTCCAAAGCCGGCGCCAACTCCGGGGCCGGGGACGAAGCCTGTGCCACCGGGTCCTGGGCCGGTGCCGCATCCGGCGCCAGTCGTCGATCGCAACGGAAAGGCAGTGGTTCCTGCCGGTTCGGTACGGCAGCAGAAAGCGGGTGGTGAGACGATCAAGACCCCCGATGGGCGAGTGATGGAGACCAACGGCAAGGGCCAGTTGACGCACTTGAAAACGCCGAATGGGACGGAGGCGCGCTTCAGCGGCGGACGCATGACTTCGATGCACAAGGTTGGAACGGACGGCAGCGTGACGGACATGCATCGTTCGCCGAGCGGCGTGTCGAGGATCAAGACGGTGAGCCGCGATCCCTATGGCCATCCTGTGACGACGGTGGGAGACGGGCATCGCGGTTATCGCGAGCGCGATCTGCTGCGCCGGCCGGGCTACCGGCAGAGGACTTACTTTGCGAATGGCCAGACGCGGGCGGTGATTTACCACGTCCAGACGTTTGGGCGATATGGGGCGTATCCGGTGTATGTTCCGGCGTACACGTATTCGCCGGGATTTTACGGCTGGTTTGGTACTTCGTGGGGAGTTTCCGTGTCGGCTGGCTGGGGTGCGCCTCCTCCGGTCTATGGCGGGTATTTTGTACCGGCGGCGGGGTACACTTCTCCGAATGCCTATGTGTCGGACTACATGATCAACCAGAACCTGCAGCAAAACGCCGCGGAGCAACAGGATGCGCAAACGGATGCGGCGACGGATGGAACGCAGCCGGCTCCCGAACCGCAGGCGGCTCAGCCTGAGCCGATTCCGCAGGGGGTGCGCGACACGTACTCGCAGGAGGTGCAGGCAACGACGAAGCAGGAGCAGGCCGCAGCATCAGGGCAGCCGGTGGCGCAGAGCGTTCCGGGTGCGCTGGATCCTGAACACAAGGTCTTCCAGAGCTACTCGGACGTGGAAGCGACGAATGCGAGTGGACAGGAATGCGCAGTGACGGGCGGCGACTTTGTGCAACGGGAAGAGGACACTCCGGATGCGCAGAAGACGGTAGCAGTGACCGTGGTGGCCATTGCCAAGCCTTCCGCCAGCCATTGCGCGAAGAATGTCCGGGTTCGGCTGTCTGTGGATACTTTGCAGGATTGGTACAACAGCTACAACGAGCAGCATGAGGCCGGTATGGAAGCGATCAACGCGGCTGCGGGGAAGAATGGAATTCCCGCCATGCCGAACGCAGGCAAGACCGCGAACCCGATGGGCCAGGGAACTCCGGATGACTCTGGCGCGATGGCCAGCGCGATGAAGGAGCAAGGGGCAGATGTTTCCGGCATGCAGGCGCAGGTGAATGGCGGCGGACAATAGCCGGCGGTAATCGGCAGGGACCGGGCTAATCGTGAGCGGAGAGCGGGGAGGATGGAAGTCGGCTTCCTCCCCGTTTTTCTTAAGGGTTGAGAAAACCGATGAGCATTGCGCTTTTCGGTGAGAATGCGTTGCGGGAAACGCCAGGGAGAATAGGGATGATGAAGACGATGAAGCGGGTCGCGATCGGCATGGGGATTGCGCTCGGAATGGCCGGGGCGGTTCAGGGGCAGAGTCCGGATGCGGCGGCTCCCAGCCTGCAGGACTTGCTGAAGACGCAGTACAAAGTGACGCGGGCTGGTTCGGATTCCGGCGGTTTCAAGGTTCTGGAATCCGGAACCGTGGTGGTGACGAAAAATCCAGGGATTATGGCGACGGCGAGCAGCGGCCCGCATACGCCTTCCAAGGATTTATTGGGGCTTTGCAACAACACGTTCAAGCATGGCGCGTTGAGCGTAAAAAAAGGATGCGCCACGACCTCGCTCGGGGCAAGATTTCTTGGAGTCGGCGACAAGCTCTACATCACCAAGTTTGAGGTGAAAGAGAAGGACAACAAGATCTCTTTCAACCTGGTGGAGTGCAGGACCTGCAACGGAACGGCGGGCGAGATGAAGGTGGAAGTCACCTTTGAGTTTGAGCCGAAGTTTCTGGATACAGCCGAGCCGGGGCAGGTGACGGACGTGATCGGACAGGTGTTTGCTCCCGACGCGGAAGCGACGCGAGCCGCAGCGGCGGGTGAGGTCGCGCCGCCACCTGCCGGCGCGCAACCTACGCAGGCCGAAGCAGCTCCGGCGGCCCAGCCAGCCCCAGCTAAGTCAGGTCCGACGGTGAAGATGGGCGACACGCCACAGCAGGTGATCGCGATTCTCGGTAACCCGATCGGGGTAAAGCCGGGCGGCGGCCAGGTGATCTACCAGTACAAGGATTTCAAGGTGATTTTTGTGGGAGGCCGAGTTGCCGCAGTCGAATAACAAGCACGCGACAGAACTGGGCCGGATCGGCCTGCTGGTGGCGGCTCTGATGGGTGTGGTTGCCATGCTGCCGGCGGGGACGGCGCTGGCGCAAGGCGCGCTTTATGGGCCGAGCGGGGTGAGCCCAATGGCCGTGAAGCAGGGGTCGCTGGGCAGTTGCTACTTTCATGCGTCGATTGCCGCCGTGGCGAAGGTTTCGCCGGCGTCGATCAAGAGCGCAATCAGTGCGGATGGGCAAAGGGGATACAAAGTTCACTTTTTGACCGGGCCGGAAGAGGTGGTGTATCCGCAGGATATTGCTTACGCGCACGAGCATGCCTATGACCGGTCGGAGGGCGAGTGGGTTACCGTGCTGATGCGCGGCTATGCGCAGCGGGCGCTGCGGCACAGCATGGTGGAGGCGGTGAACCGGTCGACTGCGATTCCCGTATTTGCCAAGCCGATTGCGCTGAATGCGCTTTCTCAGACTGGTCCGCTGCTGCTGGCTTACGACCGGGCGGTGCGTTCCGTGGTGAGCCAGGATGGACAGATGGACAAGGCCAGCTTTGAAGCGCAGTTGAACAAACAGATCGTTGCGCTCGGGGTTCCGGCGGCGCAGGCGCAGGTGGTTGGCGGGCTGCTGGAGCGGGGCGGCCTTTACGAAGCGATTGCCAAGAGCGTGCAGGAGAATGGCGAGGTTTTTGGAGCCTATCGCAGTCTTGGGCAGGGTGGGATTCCCTTCAACGTGCTGGAGGCTCTGTTGGGAACGGCGCACTCGGTGCCGGTGACGGACCCGTCGATTGGCGGCCAGTTGCGCAGTCTTCACGCAGGACGCGTGGCGATGGTGTCGGGAACGAAGCCCTCAGCCGGGGCGAACAGCGGGGCGGATTGGTTTGTTCCGACGCACGCGTATACAGTGCTGGATTACGACGAAGGCGCGCGAATGGTGGTGCTGCGGAATCCGTGGGCGACGAAGCCGGGGCCCGATGGGGTTTTCCGGCTGCCGCTTTCGGTTTTTCAGCAGGCTTATGAGAATTTCTCGTATTCTTCGCCGGGTGGGAAAGAGTAGCTGAAGAAAATGCCGATCCCGACCGGGCCGGAAGTGCTTGGCGGCTTAGGTCGGGACCGGCGATGTTGGGCAATCGGGCGTAACGCCGCGCTGCTGGGTCTCGTTAGAAGTTGAACTTAAGCGCTCCTTGAAGAACGCGGGCGGGTGCGGCGCTGATTGCGTTGCCGAAGGTTCCGCTGCCGATATTGCCGTCCACTGAGCCTGCGCCATTGAACTGCGTGTGGTTGAAGACATTGAAGCCTTCGACGCGGAAGAGCAAGGATTTATCCTCGGCGATTGCAAGTTTCTTGGCCAACGCCATGTCATAGTTGTCCTCGCCGGGGCCGTAGAAGAAGCGCCGCTTGGAAGTGCCGGGAGTTCCCAGCGCATTCATGCTGAAGTCCGCCGTATTGAAGTAGTTGTTCCCGTTGTTGCGCGGATTGCGATTCAGTTTGAGCGATGCGCCGTTGTAATCCGGCTCGTCGATGCTGCTGTTGTTGACTCCGTTTGGGTTGGTGCCGATGAGCGAGTTATCTCCATTGTTGATGAGGGTGATGGGAAATCCGGTCGAGAAGTGAGAAATGCCTGAGAGCGACCATCCTGCGGTTAAGCGGTTCGGGCGCAGAAGCCGGTCCACGGGTAACTGATACTCATAACTCAGGACCACGTTATGCTTTACGTCGAAGGAGGAGATGGCATAACTCAGCGCGGGGTTGAAGGGATTGACTTCCTCGCCGATGTTCGAGGACTGATCGAGCGTCTTGCCGTAGGTGTAGGCGCCCGAGAGTTCCAGCCTTCCGCTGGTGTGCCGGACGCCCACTTCCAGAGCGTTGTAATTGGCGTGGCCTATATTCGATTGCAGCGCATTGCTGCCGAAGTTGTGCCCCAGCGGACCGCGCGTCCCATTGACCACGCCACCGCCAACGGGATAGTAGACGGTGTCTTCGCCAAAGGCGTTGCAGGTCAGCGTTCCAGGCATGACTTCATTTGGCTGGCTGAGGCTGAGGCACAGCGCGGGATCGCCCGCATTAGACTCAACGAGCACGCGCTGGCGATGACTGGAAGTGCCGACATAGCTTGCGCTCAGGACAGTTTTAGGACCGGCCTGCCGTTCGATCGAGAGCATCCATTCTTCGGTGTAGGGCGCGCGGTTGTGAATGTCGTACCCAGGGATGCCGCTGATCGGCTCGAAGGTGCTCCAGTCGAAATTGGCGTCGGGATGGCTGCGCGACGAGTTCAGAGGAGCAAAGGTGTAGGGGAAGGGCTGGCCGAAGTTTTGCCCGCTCGCCGCTGAGACGAAGGGCGTGGCGAAGAGCGGCGGAGCTGGGCTGGTGTAGGTGGTGCCATAGGGAGCGTTCGCGGCCAGAACGGCTATCGAGAGCGCGTCGATGGCGGTGTAGAAGTTGCCGAAGCTGGCGCGAATGCTGGTCGAGCCGGGCGCGCCCAGCAGTTTCTGGAGCCAGGTATCCGGCTCCGCCTGCGGAGACCAGGCGAGACCCACGCGGGGCGCGAGGTTCAGCTCGCCGATGGGAGCGAGCGTATTGGGAATTCCGGGGTCGCCGGGATAGAGAATGCCGGCCGGTGCGCCGGGGAAGACTTGCGACTGCGCGCCCGCAACGAAGGTCGAGATCTGGTTGTATCTTTCCGACCACGGCGCTACGCGATCCCAGCGCAGTCCATAATTCAGAGTCAGGTTCGGGCGGACGTGCCAGCTATCCTGCGCGAACGCTCCAATGTACTTGTTGCGCGCGTAGAAGGGGTTGAGCTGGCTCTGGTTGTACTGGCTGGGTGTGCCGATCAGAAAATCGGCAAAGTCGAGGCCGGTTTCCGTTCCTGAAAAGACGAAGCTGCCGTTGAATTGCGCAATGGCATGGGCATTGACCTGATCGGCATGAAACTCGGCGCCGAATTTGAGGGTGTGATTGCCCAGCACCTTCGTGAAGGCGTCTGTTACCTGATAGGTATTGTTGGTCTGAATGAGTTGATTGGCCGCGGCGCCGGTCGAATAGCCGTTGAAATTGAGGTTTTCGACGCCCTGGCCGTTGGGGTCGAGCGGCACAATGCTGGCCGTGCCGTCGGCGTTGGTGAATCCCTGCGAAATGAGGCTTACGCCCTGGCCGCCGCGCGGCTGGCCGAGGTTGGTGAAGTCGCGCAGATAACTCACGTGCAGCTCGTTGATCGCGGTCGGGCTCAAGGTCTTGGTATCGCTGAGCGCAAGCAGTTGCGCGCGGCCGCTGGTGAGAGCGTTGAAGCCGGGAATGCTGGCGCCGCTTTGCGCTACGGGATAAGGATTGTCCAATGTGAAGTTGTCGAGGAAGTAGTAGGCCGAGAGCAATCCCCAGTGGGTGTTTGCATCCACGCGCAGGGCTTCTTTATCGTCCTGCACCGTCTGGTTGTATGCGGAGGTGGCATAGCCGTTGGCGGAGTTCGGAGCGGGGATGTACTGGAGCAATCTCTGGGCCGGCGCCGACCATGCGCTTTGCGGGATGGTTCCGGTTGGAAAGACCGCGGGCCTGCCTGCAGTGCAGCCAGCGGATTGCGCCGAATAGGGATCGTTGGCGGCTACGTTTGAGCCAAGCTCTTTGGAGAGTATGCCTGCCAGATAGGGGCCGCTTACGCATCCTGTTAGCTGGCTGAGGCCGGTTGCGGGATCGATGAAGTTGCCGCCGCGCTCGGCTGCGGTGGGAACGGAGATTTCGCCGGTGTCGATGCCCTGCGTCTGGCGGGTGCCCTGGTAATCGCCGAAGAAGAAGATTTTGTTGCGGCGAATGGGACCGCCGAAGGTGCCGCCGAACTGGTTTTGACGAAAGGCTCCGCGGGTGGGAGAGAAATAGTTCCGTGCATCTAGATCGGTGTTGCGCAGGAATTCGAACGCGCTGCCGTGGAACGTGTTGCTGCCGGATTTTGTGATTACGCTAATCTGGCCGCCGGAAAACTCGCCATATTCGGCATCAAAATTGCTCGTAACAATGCGGAACTCGGCAATCGCATCGAGATTGGGGATGATCGCCGTGCCGGCATTCACGTCTTCTTCGACGTCGCTGCCGTTGACGCTGAAGTAGTTGGCAAACTCGCGCTGCCCGTTCACGGAAACTGTGCCGGGATTGAGCGTTCCGGAGGGCGAAAGCGTGGTTGCTCCCACGTCCTGAACCGTTGAGGAGGTAATCGAGGTTGCGGGCGCTACGCCTGCCTGCAGCGAAAGGAGGTCAGTATAGCTGCGGCCATTCAGCGGGACATCGGTCATCTGGCGTCCGCTGATGACCTCGCCCAATTGGGTTTCGATGGTCTCAACATGCAGCTCATTGTCGGTTACGCTCACCGTTTCGCTGGCGCTGCCCAGGGCAAGTGCGGCGTCGAGCGTGAGGGCTGCATTGGTATCGAGCACGATGTCTTTGCGCCGGTAGCCGCGAAAGCTCGTGGCCTGCACGTCCAGTTCATAGCGACCGACGGGCAACACGGGCAGGGTGTAGTAACCGCGGTTATCGCTCTGGGTGCGATAGATGAGGCCGGTGTTGACTTCGTGGACAATCACGCTGGCGCCGGGAACGACTTTCCCCGCAGGATCCTTGACCGTGCCGGAAATACTTCCAGCGACGGCTCCCCAGGCCGCAGCACTAACAATCAGGAAAATGAAGCTTAGGAAAATTGCGAAATGACGGTGATTCTTTAGCGGGCTCACTTGAAATTCCTTCAGTTGTCGCAGGCTCGGAGGCTCCGGTTTCAGGTAGATTCGGAACGCCAGCAAACTACGACTCATTTGGTCTGCATTTAATATACGACAGATTGAGTCCGATATTGAAAGAAAGCCGGACCGGTACCAGATTTTGAGAAATATTCATATACCGGGGCGACCGGAATCCCTGTCAACCTGAGGCAGCACGTTGCGATCGGTTACGCGGCTGGCGCGGCGGCCTGGGGAAGGCGGACGTGGAAGCGGCTGCCGCCGGCTTCGCTGTTTTGGACGCCGATGGAGCCGGAGTGGGCTTCGACGGCCCACTTGGCGATGGAGAGGCCGAGACCGGTGCCCCCGCTTAGGCGAGAACGTCCTTCGTCGATACGATAGAAGCGGTCGAAGATGCGGGATTGTTCTTCAACGGGAATTCCGGGGCCTTGATCGAGCACGGCGATTTCCGCAGCCTGATTATCGATTGCCGTGACTTCGATGCGGATTTCGGTCTCCGGCGGGGAGTATTTGATGGCGTTATCGACGATATTGAGGACGGCTTGACGCAGCACGCCGCGGTCGGCGCGGACGGCGATCTGGTTGCTGCCTTCGATGAGAATGGCCTGGTCTTTGTCTTCGGCGAGGATGCCGACGACGTTGACTACTTCCTGGATGAGGTCTACGAGAGGAAAAGTCGTGAGGTTGAGGGCGATCTGGCCGCTGTCGGTGCGGGAGATGGCGAGCAGGCTGTCGACCAGGTGGGTGAGGCGGCGGACCTCTTCCAACATGCTGCCGATGACTTCGCGGTATTGCTCGGCGGAATGGCTGTTTTGCAGGCTGACCTCGCCGATGCTGCGCAGCGAGGCGAGCGGGGTGCGGAGTTCGTGCGAGGCATCCGATGTAAAACGGCGGAGCTGGGTGAAGGAGTCTTCGAGACGCTGGAGCAGTTGGTTGAAGACGCTGGCGGCGTGGCCCAGGTCGTCTGAGGGGTTCGAGATGGGAAGACGCTCGCTGAGGCGCTCGGCGGTGATGCGCTCGGCGCGGCGGACCATGCTGCTGAGCGGGGAAAGCGCCTTGCCTGCGACGGTATAAACCACCCACAAAGCTACGACAATGGTGATGGGGGCGAGCAGCAGGAGGACGCCGAGGAAGCGCAGAACATTGGCGTAGAGCGGGGCTTCGTCGTAGGCGACACGAAGGATGGTTGGATGGCCGTTGAACCAGTGGAAATGGCTTACCATTAGCACCTTGCGCCCGTCGCTCAGGGTCGCAAACCTCTCACTTGGGGTAAGGGTGCCTTCTTTGGGAAGGAGCGGGCCGCCGAGATCGACACCGTGGAGCTTGCTGTCGCGAAAGAGCAGGCGGCCGTCGGGAGAAAGTATCTCAACCAGACGATCGAGGCTGAGGCGAACCTCGGGATGATTGAAGTAGTTCTCGTTGATAGAGATCTGGCCGTCGGGAGTCTGGTACATGAGGCCGAAGACGGTTCTCGTCTCCTCATGAGCGGCGCGGAAGGATTGGGCGATGAGCTGGCGGTAGTGGACGACGGTGGCGACGCCGATGTGCAGCAGCAGCAGGATGGAGAACGCCGATCCGTACCAGAGCGTGAGACGCAGGCGAAGATTGCCGGAACGCGGGAAGGTTGTCATGATTCTTCCCTCAAGACGAATCCGATGCCGCGGACGGTGTGGAGCAGCTTGGCTTCGAATGGGTCGTCGATTTTGCGGCGCAGGCGGGCGATCTGGACATCGATGACGTTGTCGAGCGAGGTGTAGCGGAGGGTTTCTTTCCAGACGTCGCGCGTGAGCATTTCGCGGGAAACGACGCGGCCGCGGTTGAGCATCAAATATTCGAGCAGTTCGAATTCGCGGCCGGTCAATTCCAGGAGCGCGGCGCCTCGATGGGCTGTCCGGCCTGTCAGGTTCATATGCAGGTCGGCGAGGTCGAGAGAGGTCTGGGAGGTGACGGTGGTTCGGCGCAGGAGGGCTCGGACGCGGGCGAGGAGTTCTGGGAAAGCGAAGGGCTTGACGAGGTAATCGTCGGCGCCGGCGTCGAGGCCGAGGACGCGATCTTCCACGGAGTCGAGCGCGGTGAGCAGCAGGACGGGAGTTTTGAAGCCGTCGCGGCGGATTTCGCGCAGGACGCTGAGGCCGTTGCGCTTGGAAAGCATGACGTCGAGCAGGAGAAGGTCGGGGGTATTGCGTTCCAGCCATTGGAGGGCGTCTTCGCCGGAAAGAGCGATGGCGGCGGCGTAGCCCTCCTCGGCGAGGCCCTGTTGCAGGGCGTTGGCCAGTTTGCATTCGTCTTCGACTATAAGTATCTGCATGTTGCCGTCTGAGTTTTTTGAGATTATCCGATCCGCTCGGCGGAAATTTTTGGTTGTATCCGACTCTAAAGCAAGTGGAGCATACCAAAAAAGACTCACGGTGCGTTGTCATGAAAATGTCAGGCAGTGGAGAGGTTGATTGGCGATTTAATGGGGAGCGGGCGGTGGATCGGGTATCGTGTCTGCCGTTGCAACGAAAAAACAGGTACGGCTATCGGTGCGCGATACCGGAGGTGGATTTGCCGCGCCTGTTCGATCGTTTTTCTCACTCTCCATGGGAAGGCAACCTCACTCGTATTCCAGGACGCGAAAGTTGGGTCTCATTCGCCCAGGAGCGCGTGACGAACGCGAGGTCGATCTCCGCGAACAAGGCCTCTTTCGTGAAGTGGCATGAACAAGGTCAGTTTCACTTCGTTGAGCGCGTCTTGAATTCTTTTCAATCCGACTTTCGGCGGATGCCGGTGCATTTCTCAGGCCGCTATGATGGCGCTGCGTCGATCATCCGGCTTCGCTTGCTCCGGAATTCTCTTGATGAGTTGGGTGGGGACAGATTGAGAGCTGGCCTGAATCATGAAGCAACGACTACACGTTCTTAGCCCTGACGGAAGATCTTCTCGTAGCACCTGGCAGAAGCGTTTACAGGTGAGTTTGACCGCCTGTTCCGCGATCGCCTGTTTGTTTCTCCCCTTGCGCACCGCGGCGCAGCAGCCTGCGGAACCCACCGACATCAGCCCCATCGATGGCGAGGTGTACTACGTCATTAACCAACTGTCCGGCTTGCAATTGGACCTGGACGATAATTCCAAGACTGCGGGTGCGGAACTCGTTCAAGACACGCGAAGCTTTACAAGCCTGAGCCAGCGATGGGCCTTTACCAAGATGCCGTCGGGACTCTGGTCCATCGGCAATGTCGACAACGGGCTTTGCCTGGATCGTTCGACAGCATCGGCGCCGACATTGACGGTGCAGAATCCATGCCTATCGACGAGCGCGACGCAACAGTGGTCGCTCAGTGCGACATCCAATGGCTACGTTACGTTGAAAAACGCAGGGACCGGGCTGGTGCTGGACGTTTTCAATAGCGCCAACACGGCCGGCAGCGCGATCAGTCAAACCGCTGCTTCGACGAAACCGACGCAGAGCCAACAGTGGCTTTTGCGGCCTGCTTTCCTTCGAGGCGTCGACACGGCACTGCTGGAAAAGCAAGAGGCGGAACGCGTGGCCGGCAAGTATCCGTGGTGGAAGGATGCGGGCAAGACCGGAGATGTGCTGCAACTGCTGAAGAGCCATGGCGTAAATATGGTTCGCATACGGCCTACTTCCGAACCTCCATATAACACCTACAGCGCAACCGCCTGTACCGGCAATGGATGTTATGCCGAGACGGATGCCGCCGACTTGAATCTGGCCAAGCGCGCCAAGCAGCTTGGCATGTCGGTTGAACTCACTCTGTTCTTCGATGGAGGCTCGTCTTCCGCGATACCGGGTCCATGGTCGAGCTATACCTTGGCTCAGGCCGAAAGCGCTGTATACAGCTATGTGAAAGCGGAGATTGAGGCGTACCGCGCGGCCGGTGTGATGCCGGATATGGTCACCATCGGCAATGAAGTGGACACCGGCTTTCTGGGTTCGCTCGGCTCACCGACGGGCAACGACTTTAGCCCCTTTGCGGCTTTGGAAAAACAGGGGATGCAGGCTATCGCAGATGCTTCCTCTGAAACTGCATCGGGACCGGCATTGCCTGCGCCGATACGGTGCATCCACATTACTCCGAACTGGAGTTTGACGAGTTTCTTCGGGTATGTACAAAGCAATGCAGTCCCTTACGACGCGATGTGCCAGAGTTACTATCCCATCTATCACGGCCCGCTGACGCCGGCGCAGGCGTCTGCTTCCAATCCTGGAGATAAGCCGGTAGAAGAAACAGCTCTCATCGACGCGGCCAACTCGTTTGGCAAACCGATCTTCCTTATCGAGACCGGAGAGCATTACGAGAATGGTTTCGACGCCAACGATCCCTGGTATCCGGCGACGGTTGACGGACAGCGACAATTCCTAATCGACCTGAACAGCGTAGTGAAGGCACTGCCGGACAATCTTGGTATGGGAATCGAATATTGGGATCCGGAGGGGGTAAATATCCCTAAGTCCGGTGGTGGATTTACGAACGGAGACGGGCAGCCAAATGCGGTCTTCACGTGGAATGGCCTGACATTGTTCGATAATGCCGACACAGCCGGAGAAACCAACGTTGATGCGGTGAATTACTCTGCCGTGTTGGCAGGAGTAGACGCGCTGGGCGGCAAGCTGGACCCCACGCTGGCGTATAAGCTGGTGAACGTTGGCAATGGAGAGGTGCTGGAGACTGGCAGCGCGGTTAGTGCCGATGGAACGGCACTAACCGCCGGCACGAATACCGGCGGCGCGAATCTGCATCAGCAATGGAAGATAGCCAGCGATGGCAATGGCTATTTTCAGATTGCGAGCTTGAATGCCGCCAGCACAACGGATGTGCTGGATACGGATGGCGCGTCCGCTGCAGGCAGCGCAGTGTATGCGAATACAGCGGATGCTGGGAAGCTTTCGCAGGAGTGGAATATTGTAACTGCCGGCAGCGGTACATATGCCATCGTGAATCGGTCAAGCGGTCTTGTACTTGGGGTATCTGCCGGTTCCGCTGTGGCCATCGAACAACAAGCTCCGGCTGCTACGACGCTGGACTGGATCACGCCTGCGAGTGCGATGCAGCAGTGGCAGATTGTGCCTGTTCACATCACTGAAACCGATGCGCCCGCCGCGCTCAGCTTTGCATCGAACACGGAGACCAGCTTGGTGTATGGCGCGGCTATTGGATCTCTGCGTGTGAATGTGTTGAGCGGCACGGGGTCGGCGGCTACGACTCCGGCTGTGACTGTCGCTTTGACGATCCAGGGGCCCGGCGGCTATAGCTACAAGACCAGTGCGGCCAGTTCCAATGGCGTCGCGACCTTCAACCTTAGCAGTGTGATTCCGAAGCCCACCGGGACATTTACGCTTAGCGTATCGGCTACGGGTCTTATTGGTTCGACCGCGAGCCTTACCGTCACTAAGGCGACGCTCAAAGTCGCGGCGGTGAATGCCACGCGCGCTTACGGCGCGGTTAATCCTGCTTTCAGCTACACTGTCACAGGATTTGTGGATGGCGATACGCGATCGGTGTTGGCTGGATCGCCTGCGCTGTCATCAACTGCGATTGCGACCTCCGCGCCTGGCAGTTATCCGATTGCAGTCCGGGCCGGAACCCTCTCGGCGGCAAACTACAGCTTGACTTTTGTCGCCGGAGTATTGACGGTAGCGCCGGCAACGACCGCGACGGCACTGAGTACTTCAGCCGCAACAGTGTATCCGGGCAAGAGCGCAATCCTCACTGCCTCCGTAACGGATGCGGGTAAGCCTGTGACCGCGGGAACTGTGACGTTCCTCGATGGCAAGACCGTGCTGGGAACCGGGAGCTTGAGCGCCACTGGAACTGCCAAGCTGACCACAGGGGCGCTCACCGCAGGCGCAAACGAGATCACGGCGGACTATGCGGGCAATGCCGATTTCGACGCCTCCAAGTCCTCAACCCTAACCGTAACTCAGCCGGACTTCTCCATTGCGGCGAGTTCTACGAGCGTTAAGGTCTCAGATGGAAGCAATGCCAGCGTTGGTCTGACTTTGACGCCTGTCGGAGGCTACGTTGGGGCGATCAAGATGAGTTGTACGTCCGGGCTTGCGGGAGTTACATGCGCGTTCACGCCTGCTGCTTATACAGCTTCCGGATCCGATGCTGTGCTCAAAGGAACAGTGACACTTTCCGCATCGTCGGCTGCCTCGGGAAGCGGCTCGGTGACGATCATAGCCGCCGGCGCGAGTGGGCCCGTGACGCAGACAATCAAGCTTGCGGTCAGCGTCCCTTAAGGAACCTCTGATTAAGTCGCCGCTTTGAAAGGGCGTGGCTTCAGCCACGCCGTAAAGCCAAACAAATCAACGCGGCTTTAGCCGCTGAGGGAATGTTGGCGACTTGTTCAGAGCTTCCTTAACGTTGCATGGCTGAATCGCTGCGCTAGTGAAGCTCCACTTGCGCAGCGGCTTCCGGATAGACCTTGATCCAATGCGTGCGGATAGACGTATGCAGAGTGCGGCCTGCCGTTACCGAGACTATGGCGCTGGTTTGCATTAGCGGCATGTGGCAATCGACACAGTTCCGCTTGATCTTTTCGCCCAGTTTATGCGAGGCGCCGCACGATTGCCATTGATGGCAGCTTAAGCATCGATCGGAATACGTTGCCGCGGCGCGCTCCGGCGCGTGTACATCGTGGCATGTGGAGCAGGACATCGTGGACGATGAGAGATAGCAGCGGCTCTTCTTGAGCAGGCCTACCTGATTGCCGTGGACATCGGGCCGATCGCCAATATCGGCGAGGTTTGCGCCGAGATACTTATCCAGCGGTTGACCGGGTTGGTAGGTGAATGCCGGAGCGATCTCGGCACGTTCGGTGCCGTTGTGGCAAAGGGCGCATTGATCGACTTGGCGATCGCGCGGGAACTTTGCCGGATTGAGGATTCCCGCGTCGGACGGCTTCCTTGACTTCGATATCTGGGCTTGCTCCACGGCGATATGGTTGCTTCCGGGTCCATGGCAGGTCTCGCAGGAGATGCCGAGGACCAATGACCCTTGCTTGTAGATGTTGGTCTGCGGATCGGTTGATAGAGGCTGAATGAAAGTGCTGTGGCACTCAAGACAGCGTGGGTCTACGTGCCGCTCGAAGTTGGCTGTGCCGTCTTGATAGCCGGGACTGTTGATCCACTGGTTGCCTTCTTTCCACCAACTCACCGGCAGTTCATTTAGCTCGTTGCCATGCCAGAAGAGATAAGTCTGGCCGCGCACACCTGAGCCGATTACCAGATCGATTCTTTCTTCATGAGTGAGCCGCTTCCCTGCTTGTGCCGCGATGGCAGTCTGATAGTAGCTGCCGTCTTTCGCATCCATTTCAAAGTAAAGACGCGGGTCTCGATCGTTGTCTTGGGGATCGGCGATGGACAGGGTGTTGTTGCGTGCTCCAAATGAACCGAGGATGGATGCACTGTCCGGCTCCTGGGAGGTCAGGTGATGCGAGGTGTGCCGATACGTCGGCGATTCCTGCTTGTGGCATGGCGCGCAGGCTTCATCGCCAGCGTAACCGGCGCGATGCGTTGCGCCAGAAGCAGGTTGAACCATGCTGGACTGCGCATGGACTGTGGGAGTTGAACGATTTAACGGCAGTAAACCTATGCCGCACAATCCTATTGCCAGCAAGAGAATTAACGATGCCACTCTCTTCGATTGACGGTATCGGATCGAATCATGGCTTGACATTGGTGGTGTCGTCTCCATGATCCGGAGCCTGGGGATTCATCTGCCGATACAGGCCTTTGACTTTGTCGTCGGTCTTGCGAATCTCGAGGTAGAGGTTCATCTGCTGCTTGCTTTCGTCGTCGAGATGCAGTGCCCGGGCGATCTGCGAAAGCCGGTAATGAGCCGTTGCGTTGAAGGGATCGGAAGCGACGGCCATGCGCAGATACGCCGCGGCCTGCTCGTGATTCCCCTGCATTTCAAGTACACCGGCGAAGCCCATCTGCGCCTGCGCGTCTTTGGGATTCAACTCGTAAGCACGCTTGTAATGCGCAAGCGCCTGATCGGTCTGGGACTGGAGCAACGCGATTCTGCCTAGCTCGCACTCGACGCGGGCGCTGTCACCATCTGTCTGGATGGCCGCTTGCAATTCTTTGGTCGCGGAGGCTTGACTATTGGCATCGTTCGGCGAAGACTCCATCATGGTTTCAGCAAGTTCAAAGTGCATGCCGGGGAGTTTCGGGTCGATTTGGAGCGCCTTTTCGTAGTGTTCCGTTGCGTCTTTGAGGTCGCCGGCGTTGATAAGCTTTTCTGCGATCAATTGCTCCATGCGCGCGGAGCCAGGTGCAAGTACGGCAAGCTTGTTCAGCGTGTTATCGGCAAGCTCGCTGTAAACACGCTGGGCGAAAAATAGGATATCGACGTTGTCGGGATTCAGATTCAACAGCTCGTGCAAGACCGTGACCGTCTCTTCCAGTTGGCCTTGCTGATAGTGGTCGTCGGCCAGTTCCATACCGACCTGCGTCTTCATTTTGGCGTCGTCGAGTTTTGCAAAGGCGCTTTCCATATCGGCCTGAGCCGTGGGTCTGCCAAGCCTCCGTTCGCAGATGGAGAGCAATGCCTGCGCCTTGATCAGGTTCGGTGCCATCTTAAGCGCCGCGTGGAACTCACTCTCGGCGCTATTGCAGTCGCTGTGGAAGAAGGCCATGACGCCAAGGTTGGCATGGGCTTCCACATTGTCCGGATCGAGCTTGAGAGCGGCACGAAACTGCTGTGCGGCGAGCTGCTGGTCGTTGGCCTTGAGCGCGGCCTGGCCTCGTTCGAGATCGGCGGCGAGTTCGGATTGCGCGTGCAGGCAGGCGCACGGCGCGAGGATGAGAAAGCCGCAAAGGATCGAGAGCCGGATTGATCTCACGATCCCGCAGGCCGGCGATGGCTTGGTGGTTGAATGCATGGACCCTTTGCAATTTCCACGCCTCAAGGATTGACGGTCGCAATCTACGCAACGGAAGTCTATCCCAGGCATGAGGCGATTGTAGGCGATTTTGAAGGCTTGTCGAAAGCGTATCGAACAAGGGAAGACCGGGACTCGATTGCGGGCTGGTTGGCTCGCTCGAATCCCGGTCTTCTTGTGCCTGCGTTGAGGCGGATCAGAAGGTAAATCTGCCGCCGAGTTGGAATGTGCGCGCACCATTGGCGGACGTGATCACTCCGCCGCCTGCGACGCCAGTCCCCGTAGCAGCGTCAGGTCCGTTAAAGTTCGGATGGTTGAAGAAGTTGAAGGAGTCGGCGCGAATTTCCAGCCGAATACCTTCAATCAATTGGAATCCCTTGCCCAGGCTGGCGTCGAGATCGCGCCAGTTCGGCCCAGTCAAGGTGTTGCGGCGAATCGTGCCGAAGGTGCCGCTGGCAGGAGTGGCGAATGCGGCGGGGTTGAACCATTCCTGGATCGACCGCCGAGCAGGATAAGCGTGCGCAACCTGGTTAGGCAGCCATTCGTATCCGCAACCGCAGTCGTTTCCCGCGGAACCACTCAGATCTTGACCGTTGAAGGACGTGGTTGGCGTGAAGGGAATGCCGCCATGTACCTGGAAGACGCCCGTTGCGCGCCATCCGCCCAGTACTTGATCGAGGACTCCGTGCAAGGCAAACGATCGCCCGATACCGAAGGGAAGCTCATATGTGGCTGAGCCGTTGATCGTGTTCCTCACATCGAGGGTAGATAAGCCATAGTTGGCCTGGATGTTGAAGGCGTTCTGCCATAGATCGACACCGGTGTCGTTGCCCGATCCTGTGCCGGAGTCCATCGTCTTCGACCAGGCGTAGTTGAAGACGAAATAAAGGCCGTGGGAGGTGCGCTTCTGAACTCTCAATTGCAGAGCGTTGTAGTTGGAATAGCCTTCGTACAGGGAGCCGTCTATGGAGCAGAACAAGGGAAACGCCGTGGGGGCGTTATAGCAGTCGCTGGTCGCCGACAGAGCGCTCTGCGGCACCTGATTGATGTCGCGCGAGAAGCCAAGGTGTGTACCCTTGGTGAAAACGTAGCTGGCATCCAGGAGCGTCTGGAAAGGCAGTTCATGCTGCACGGAGAGCAGCGTCTCCTGGTAATACGTCACCGGCCTTTTTTTCGGGAAATATGGCACGTCGTCATAGTTATATTGCGAGTTCGAGAGGTTGGCTAGCGTGGGGTACGCAACGGCGCCGGGTCCGGGGCCATTCTTGAGCTGGAAGGCAGCAGAATTGCCGTAGCCCTCTGTGCCGTGTGGATTGAGACCGATGCCATAGGCAGCCGAATAAGGATCGGTGGACCAGGGAGCATCGGAGATGCCGTAGCTGGCGCGGAAGGACCACTTGGGAAGCGGCGACCAAGCCAGACCTATGCGGGGAACCCACTCGTTGGTGCCGTCTTGAATGTTCTTCCTACCCTGTCCGCCGTAGAGCATGGCTCCGAGCGCGTTATTGGCGAATTGACCGTTGTTGACGATCGTAGGATCGAAGGTGCCCCAGCGATTCTCCACTTCGCCCCATCCGCCCTGGTACTGGTAGCGGAATCCGAGATTGACAGTCAGGTGCGGGTTGATTTTGTAGTCGTCCTGCACGAAGGCGCCAAGGTTCCACATGCGTGCGCCGGTTTCGACGTAGTCGTAGACGAACCAGCCGTAAACGTCCCCGAGCAGGAAGTCCGCGTAAGGAACGCCTGTCGAGACACCGTCGAAGACGAAGTTGCCGGAGCTGACATCGGCCCAACTGGTGTAGTTCTGATAGCTCTTGTCGAACTCGCCACCCATCTTGATGGTGTGCTTGCCTTTGATCAGTGTGAAGACGTCCGACTCGGCCAGAGCGCCGTCGGCCAGAGCCGCGTGAACGCCGCCGTTGATGCCGATTCCTCCGACGTTGCCGCCGCTGTTGATGGTGACGGTGGGGAAGATGTTCGCGGGAGCGTCCGTGCCATACGTCGGCTCAAGGCCGATGGTCGTCGGATAGCCCTTGTCGAAGGTGGGAGGGATGTACTTGTCCACTTCGCGTACGCCGCCAATGCGCGCCTCGTTGACCATGGTAGGGCTGATGGTCCAGGTATCGGTCACCTGGCCGTCTTCGTTGTAATTGTTGCCGGACGTGCAATCGAACCCAAGGGAGCAGAAAGCATCAACGTCGTTCAGCAGACTGATAGGAAAATCCATGTACGACGCCGTAATACGGTGGCTTGCGGAGGGTGTGTAGTCGACTTTGCCGACATACCACGACGAAGTGGCCGGCGTGGTTGCAACGACCCGGTAGTTATTGCTGAGGCCGGGCAAGTTCGGCGCGGGAAAATACTTTTGGATATTCACCGCGACCGGATCGAAATCCGACGAAGGAATGCAATTGCCAGGGAAGGGCTGGCCCGTGGCGGGGTTGGTAACGGCGGTAGGGAAACAGCCGGCCTCCAGGCTACCGGGCCCTTGCGTAGGAACGGTCGTAGTGGCAATACTCGACGACTTGTTGGGGTTTCTCTGATAAGTGAAGTAAAAGAAGAGCTTGTTTTTTACGATGGGACCGCCGATACTGCCACCGAATTCATTCCAGCGTAGCGGCGCGTTGGCTGCTGTCGGGCCCGAATCGAAGTAGTTGAGCGCGTCGAAGGCATCGTTCTCAATAAATTCGAAGCCCGATCCATGAAACCTATTGCTGCCGCTCTTGAGAATCGCGTTGAATACCGCGACGCCATTACCGTATTGCGCGCCGAAATTGCTGGTTTGAACATTCACTTCTGAAATGGCATCGACGGGCGGATAGTTGTCACTCGCGTTCGCGTCGCGAGGCTCCTGGGCCACCGCTCCTTCAAGAAGAAAACTGCCGGAGTTACCCTGAGTGCCGTTGATGCCAACATTCTGGCCCGAGGCATCCTGGCCCCCGCCGCCGTTGATACCGGGCAACTCATTCGTCAACTCGTTGTACCAAACACCCCCGACGATTGGCGCGTCCTGGACTGCCTGCTCATTGAAGTCCATGTTCTGGCCGGAATCTTCAGTCTGCAGAAGCGGTGCGTCCGCCGTGACAACGATCTGCTCGGAGGCTGAACCTACTTGCAGCGTGGCATTGATTCCGATCGTAGCGAGATGCAGCGCGATGCCTTTGCGCACGTCGTCGCGGAAGCCTGTCTTGCTGAAGGTGATGGTGTAGTCGCCCGTGGGCACCGAAGGCACATCGTAAATGCCTTGGCCATTGGTGGTGGTGGTGATGGCGACGCCTGTGCCGACGTTGAGGATGGTGACGGTGACGTCGGGAACGACGGCGTTTGAGCTGTCCGTCACTGAGCCTTTGATCTCGCCGGAATTTGTATTTTGTGCGAGTGTGCCGGTGGTTCCCGCGATTGCGAGTACGATCGCGAGTGCCAGCATCATGATTCTCGATGGAATCGTTTTCATTGCGTGTGCCTCCTGAGCAATCTTTCAGTCCGCGAGAATATTAGGAGGATGCATGTGGCACGCGAATCCGTCAAAAGTCGGATTGGAGTATATTTCCTCACTGCGAGGCTGGACGAGAGTAAAAACACTTGAATTCTATGCTCCATAACGTCGATGAAATGCATTCAACTTCAATGGGAATCGACTAGAAATGGACCAGGCCGCGCTGCAAGGCGCAGATAACGGCTTGGGTACGGTCTTCGGCATTGAGGCGCATCAATATCGTACTTACGTGGCACTTTACCGTGGCTTCAGTGATGCCGAGCAACTCACCGATCTTCTTATTGCTGTTGCCCGTGGCAAGCAGTTCCAGCACTTGCCGTTCGCGATGGCTCAGGTCGGAGTCGGGTGTGCGCGAGGCCAACGCCCGCTTGACTGGAAGAGGCAGGAAGCGGCCGCCCATGTGTACGCGTTCAAGCGCGTTGATAAGTGAATCGTAGGGCATGCCCTTGATGATGTAACCCTGCGCTCCGGCTTCGAGAGCCTGGTGAATGTCCTCATCGCCCTCATAAGTCGTGAGCACGACAAAGCGAGCATGCGGATGGAAGCGGCGAATGGTGCGAATGGTGTCGACGCCACTCATTTGCGGCAGCCGCAGGTCCATGAGAGTGATGTCGGGGTGATGCTTCTGAAAGAGATCGACTGCCTCTTCGCCGCTGCCGGCCTGGGCGACGGTCATCATGTTGGGCTGGTTGTCGATAATGGCCGCGATGCCGACGCGCATGAGCGGATGATCGTCCACGACCAGAACCTTGATTTCCCTGCCGATCATAGTCCACTCCCGTCTGGCGCCCCTACTATGATGACTTTCGGAACCGCAGTTTGTCACCTTTGCATCTCATGCGACGATTCGGTTTACGCCGTGAGCCGGGCAACGGTCACGACTTGCGCCTCAACAAGCCTTGCGTATCGAGCCAGGATAGAAACAGTACCGGCCACTCCGAGACTGGCGCTCGATTGGTCTTGCGGACTCCAAATCCATGGCCCACTCCGGCGTAGACATGCAACTCCGCCGGTACGTGCAGTCGGGCAAGCTGCAAATACAACTGCGGCAATCCCTGCGATATGTCAGGCCGGTCATTGCCGCCACAGGCGAGAAAGGCGCGGGGCGTATCGGCGGTGAGCCTTGGGTCCTGCGGAATCGCGGGATACAGCAATGCCTGAAAATTCGGTTTGGAGCTGACGCGATCCACCGGATCGGTCGCAGCCGGCGAGCCATCGTCGTATCGTGTGCTGGCCAGTTCAGCCAATTCACCACCTGCGGAGAAGCCCATCACGCCAATGCGCTGCGGGTCGATAGCCCACTCCGCGCCGCGGCTCCGTACCACGCGGATGGCGCGCTGCATGTCGCCCAGCTCAGTGCCTTCGACGGTGAATGTGGAAGCCTTCTCTCGGGCCAGCCGGTACTTGAGAACAAAGGCTGCAACGCCGTGGTTGCTCAGCCACTCCGCGACCGCATAGCCCTCGTGATCGATCCATAACTCGCTGTGGCCTCCGCCGGGCGCGATGACGACCGCGGCACCTGTGGCTGTGCCTGGCGTGGGAAGAAACGGCGTGATGGAGGGTTGACGTATGCCGGAAATCACATGGTCGCCTTCGGGCGTAATTCGCACAGTCTCGGGGACATGTATGCCATCGGAGCCGGGAGCGCCGTTGGGCCAGAGAGGTAGGACCGCAGATTGTGCCGTTGCAAAATTGGGCGCGGCAAACGCGCAACAAAGAAGCACAGCGGCAGCCAGGCAATAGATGGCCAAAGCGGCAGGCGGAGCAATCCGGCGTGCGTTACGCATGGTCGATTCCCTTCCCTTAAGATGCTGTGTCAACTTGAATTCCATAGCTTATAGGGAACCTCCGATTAAGTCGACGCTTTGAAAGGGCGTGGCTTCAGCCACGCCGTAAAGCCAAGCAAATCAACGCGGCTTTAGCCGCTGAGGGAATGTTGGCGACTTGTTCAGAGCTTCCCTAGCGCGTCACTTCGATTTGATACCACGTTGTTGCGATGCTGCCCAACGGTAGCTTCCAGTCGCTGCCGCTTGGCGTGGCCTGCACTGGCGCCCCGAGTGGTTGACCTGCTCCATCGATCGCCTGAAGCGCTACGGAGCGCGCGCCTTGGAGTCCTCGCAGCGTGATGTTACCCTTCACTGTTTCAATCAATGTGGGAGACGCGCCCCAGGCCGTTAGATCTGTTCCCACGGCGTTCCAGGTCTGGCCGGTGTTCTCTACTGGGCCGCCGGCAATGAGCAGGAGCTTGGAACTGGACGCAATTGGCTTTTCGTCCATGGAACTGAGAAGGATAGTGGAAAAGCTGTTATCGATTTCAGCGGCTAGGTTGCTCACAGACTTACCGCGAGCCTTGACGAAGCCGATTAGCGCCTCGCTGCGCGGCGTGTCGACGGTGACCAGGCCATCCCTCTTGCCGGATGCCGCCGGAGTTGTAAACCAAGCCAGTTGGCCGGTATCGGAGACGATGGGGTTGGGCGCTTCACCGGCGGGAAATGCTTGCGTTGGAGGCCCGTTTAGCGAGGAGATGCGGACCTCGTGCTCCAGCGGCAAGTCGAGCGGAAAGCCTGGAGTGAAGTACGGCCGCTCGTTGGTGGGTATGATCATGCTGTCGAATACTTGCTGCTGCGAATAGGACCGGTCGCTGACCGACTTTGCTCTTGCGACATCGCCTCGCAGAAACATGAGCGCGCCCGCGGCTAGCTCGGGCATCTTGACGGGATCGAGCGAGATATCGAATGGGTCGCCGACATAGGGCTTCCAGTTCGGATCGAGCTTGGGTTCGAAGGTGTACCAGATGATTGCGTCCCAGTCCTGCAGGCTGCCATAGGCTGCGAGGATCGGCATGCCTTCGCCAGCGTAATCGTTGGGGAAGGGATTGCCGACTTCACTCACGGTATAAGGCTTGCGAGCGACGGCGGAGCGCGATAGCTCGACGACGGTGGAGTTGTATGGGTCATTCACCATGGGGAGTTTGCGCACGTAGTATTCGGGATGCTGCCAATACGTGTGGCCGTCAAGGATGTCCATATTGGACTCGGAGAGCAGGAGCGGATAACCGCTGCCGGAGTGGCTATGATCGGCCGTGGCCATTACCAGCGACTTCGAGCCCAGCGTCTGCTTGATGTATCGCTCCATGTCGTCGAAGTAGTTGCGCTGCAAATCCTCGAAGAACTCAGCCTCTGTTTGGAAACGCTCCGCAGGCGCGCGGGAGGACTGGCCTCGCGGTCCAAGAAGCGGCATCGGTGCATCCGGCTTGTCTACTGAGACGCCTGCCAACGAGCGTAACCTGGCGATCTCTTGGGGCTTGCGATGCTTCACGAGCCATTGGTTGAAGATCGTGGTCAATTCGTCTTCATAGAACGGGGATGGTCCTCGATAGCCGACGTTGATGGCGTTTTCATTGTTGATTTCGACGATTGCAACCGCCGGATCCTCTGTGTAAGCCAGCTTCGTATAGGGGTTTCGATGGCTCAGTAATTGCTGTGCGTATTCCTTTTGCAGCGTAATCATACGCTCGTCGAAGAGCGACGTTCCCTTCGCCCCTTCATGCAGCAGCTTGGCGTCTCGTACTCCGTCCGCTTCGCCGAAGGGACGGCCCACCAACAGATTGAAGTCTACATAGATGCCGCGTTTCTCAAGCTCTGCAATGAAGTAGTCTTCGCGATCCAACTGTTCCGGATCGAGGGTGCGTGTGCTGCCTTTGGCGGGAAGGATAAGCCCGCGCGGTGCTTCCAGATCGAGAAACTGAAAGCGGACACAGTTCACGCCGAAACGGGCCAGCGTACCGGCCCAGAACGCCGCATCCTGCTTGGAAGGAATCTGCCGCGAACCGCTGCTCCAATCCGTGATGTTGACGCCCCAGAAGCGGATGCGCTGGCCGTCGCCGGTGGCAAGATGGCCATCGCGCACAGTGACGAAACCATGCTTGCCGGCGGGCGCGTCTAGCAGAAAAGACACATCGACAGGTGACTGAACCAGCGCCCCGCGCCGGTGATCCATGGCAAACGGAACCATGCCGGTTGGGTTCTGCGCGAGAAGGCCCAACCCACTTGCAAGCGAGGCGCATAGGGAGCAATGGAGGAACAATCGCAATCGCTTCAAGACATCATCCTTCGGGCCAGTCACCGCGTCTGGGCATGGCATAGTTTCCTGTCGCGTACCAGGCCGGTCTTCGTTGCTTTGCAAGACTACGCGCTTACCCACAGCCCAGGAATCCGACAAAAGTAGGACTGAGGGGAAATTGGATCGGTCCGACTAAAGTCGGTATCGTTGCTTTCGCTCAAGCTGTATCCTAAGCCCCGTCATTGAAAGGTTTTGCATGTCCCAGGGTTTGAGCCGTCGTAGTTTTCTGAGCAGTGCAGCAACAGCAGGGGTGGTCTCTGCATTGAGGATCGATATGCCCAGTTCGATGCTGGCGGAAGGCGGCAGCATAGCTGGAAGATCGAGCTTCGACGATCGGTGGCGCTTTTATCTGGGAGATTCGTCGGACGCTCATCTCGCGGATTTTGATGACTCTGGATGGAGACCACTCGATTTGCCGCATGACTGGAGCATCGAAGGCGCCTTCAGCGAAGATGCGCCCGCGGCCGGCAATGGAGCGTATCTACCCACGGGTATCGGGTGGTATCGTAAGCAGTTTTTGCTTCCGGCGGAAGCACGAGGCAAGCGAGTTTCGCTCACCTTCGATGGCGTATACCAGCGCAGCGAAGTCTGGGTTAATGGCAAGTCGATGGGAATGAGGCCGAACGGCTTCGTTACGTTTTCATACGATGTTACCGATCATCTCAATCCCTCGGGCAAACCGAATCATGTTGCGGTACGCGTGGATAACTCATTGCAGCGGAATTGCCGCTGGTACACGGGCTCCGGCATCTATCGGCATACGTGGCTTGAGATTACCGACCCGGTGCATATTGCGAAATGGGGCACATGCATTCGCACTTCCGCTGTAACAACGGAGAGCGCGGACGTCGAAGTGACTACGCGCGTGTTGAATGAAGGAACCCGCGATGCGGCATGTGAGATCGCAATCGAGATCCTCGACCCGAACGGCAACGTAGTACAGCGAGATGCTGCTACGCGGAGCATTGCATCTGGAAGCGAAGAAACTCTCTCATGGCGATTGAAGATCACATCGCCTGCGCTCTGGCCGGGTGCTGCGCCCAATCTCTATTCGGTGAGAAGCACGCTGCGATCGAGCGGAAAGGAAGTCGATCGGGAGACGACGACATTTGGGATACGCGACATTCAGTTCGACGCGGATCGCGGCTTTCTGCTCAATGGCGAGCATGTAAAGCTGAACGGTGTTTGCATCCACGGCGATGGCGGCTCGGTGGGCACGGCGGTGCCGGAGCGCGTCTGGGAGCGGCGGCTGGAATTGTTGCGTGAGATGGGCTGCAATGCGATTCGACTCAGCCACAACCCTCCCGCGCCTGAGTTGCTGGATATGCTGGACCGCATGGGCTTTCTGGTGATGGATGAGGCCTTTGACGAGTGGAAGCAGCCGAAGGGCGGCACTCCGGTTTACGGCTATCACAAGTACTTCGACGAATGGTCGGAGCGCGACATGAATGCCATGGTGGAGCGCGACAGGAATCATCCTTCTATCGTGATCTGGAGCGCGGGCAATGAAGTTCCCGATCAGAGCGACGCTCATGGCCCTGAGACGCTGCGAAAGCTGATGGCTATCATCCGGGCCAAGGATCCAACGCGCCCGATTACGGTCGGATGCGACCAGATCTCGGCAGAGCCCAATGCGGCATTGCCGGAGTTTCTGGAGCAGCTCGATGTGGTGGGGTACAACTACGTGGATCGCTGGCGAGACCGGCGTGAGAAGTATTACAGCATCGATCGGCAAGCCTATCCGAAGCGTAAATTTATCGGGACTGAGAGCAGTTCGTTCTACAGCGCGCGCGGTGTCTACGCGATAGATCAATCGAACGAGTTGTTTTTTGAAAAGGCGTCCAACGCTGCGATCGGGATCGAGCAACAACAGAAGTTCGTTCAGACTTACGACTATGTGAGCGGCGACTTTCTCTGGGTGGGCATCGATTATCTGGGCGAGGCGCGATGGCCCTCAAAGCTGGCTCCCTGCGGTTCGCTCGACACCTGCGGATTCCGCAAAGACAGCTTCTATTTTTTCCAAAGCCTTTGGAGCAAAACGCCGGTGCTGCATCTGCTGCCGCACTGGAACTGGGCGGGCAAAGAGGGTCAGGCGATTCCCGTGACCTGCTATACCAACTGCGATACGGTCGAACTGTTTCTCAATGGAAAGAGCCTGGGCGTAAAGGGATTTGCGTTTCCGCGTCCGGGCATGGAGAAGACTTACGGCGACTATCCTGCACGGGCTAAGGTCTTACAGACCACGGGCGATTTACATCTCTCCTGGGATGTGATCTATGCGCCGGGGACGCTTACCGCCAAGGGTACCAAGGACGGCAGGGTGATCCTTACGACGGAGATTGCGACCGCGGGCGCCGCATCGTCGTTGTCGCTGCGAGCAGACCGCGGCCGCATCCGCACCAGCCGCGCCGATGTGGCACACATCACTGTCGAGGTATTGGACGCAGCGGGCCGCGTGGTGCCCACGGCTAACAATGCGATTTCCTTCGCTCTTGAGGGGGAAGGCCGCATACTTGGCGTGGACAATGGCCAGCCCGACAGCCACGAGAGCTACAAGGGCGATCGACGCAGTGCCTTCAACGGGATGGCCCTCGTCTTGCTGCAATCCAACGGGAGGTCGGGCACGATGACGCTGACAGCTTTGTCGCCATCGCTTGCTTCCGCACACGTTACAGTTGAAGCAAGTTGAGTTATTGGATCGCGTCCCAGGCCATGCCGAATTTGCGCTTGTTTTGCGTCTTGGAAACGATGGCCGCTTCCGGCAACAGCAATTCAATGCGAGTGCCGCTGCCCGGTGTGCTGGCGATCGTCAACTTGCCGCCTGCCTGATCGATACGCTCGCGCATGCCGGTGATGCCGAAATGTCCCTCGGCTGGAGCGACGGTTACGTCAAATCCACTGCCGTCGTCAATCACGGACAGGCGCAGTTGATGCGGCTCATATTGCAGTTCGATCTGAATCTCACGCGGATGGCCGTGCAACACTGCGTTATAGACTGCTTCACGAACCACCATGAGCAACTCCCGCGTAACTGCGCCGGGAATGGGTAGCGGCGATCCCTCCACGCAGCACTGCACTGCGATGGCGAATTCCTTTCGCGTCTGCGTTGCTATCGCTTCAAGCGAGGCGGTCAGATCGAGCTCCGGGTCCTCTTCGTGGCGCAAGTCCCAAACGGCGTTGCGCGCTTCATCGATGGTGGTGCGTACCTGAGAGCGCGCATATTCGAGCAGATCTTCACCGGGAGCGCGATTGCCTGTTTGCAGGCTGGCTATCGCTTCAAGGAGCGCGGAGATGCTGGTGCAGCCTTGAATGACCGTGTCGTGCATTTCGCGCGCCAGACGGCCTCTCTCAGCCAGCACGGCGCGAAAGCGCAGTTTGATCTGATGCATGCGGACTTTGTAGATGCCCCAGGCCAGAAGTGAAAGCAAAACAACGGAAAGAGTGAGAAACCACCACGTCTGCCAGAGGAGTGGAGCTTTGCGCAGATCGATGTGAGCTTCCGAGACCACCGATGGGTCGCCCACATCGTAAGCATTGACACGAAACCGATAGTCGCCCGCGGGTAGATTGGTGTATGAGGCAGTTAGATTCGTGCCTGCAAAGAGCCAGTCTTTGTCGAAATTCTCAAGTTTGTAGCGATAGCGTATGCCAGCCTGAGAGCGCAGCGAGATGGGCGTGAACGTGAATTCCAGCCGCGTCATGTGCGAGGGTACATGAATGGTTCCCGCGAGTGGCAGATCGCGGCCGTCGAGCGAGACGTTTTCAATGGCGATGCGAGGAGGAGATTGAATGGCGCGCTCTTCCAAAAGCACATGAGCTGCGCCCTTGTTCGTTGGGAACCAGACTCCGCCGCTGGGATCGAGATAGCCGGAAGGCTGCCGGCCGCCATACATCTGCGCGTCTTCGGCACCGTAGGGCATCGCGTAGCCGGTCACGCTCAGATGGTCCATCGCGGCTGCAGAGCTGCGTTGCAACTGATCTTCGTCGACCGAGGAGATGGTGCTGGGGCCGCTGAGCCAGAAGCGATGCCGTCGATCTTCCAATATCTGATAGATGCTGTTGCTCACCAGTCCCTGCTGCGTGGTGAAGTGCGCAATCTGGCCGTCGCGAAAGCGAAAGAGCCCATGGTCGCGGGTGCCGAACCACAGCACGCCGGACTCATCCTCAAAGATGGACCAGACCTTTTCGTGGCGCAAAGCCTGAGTCGCAGGATCGTCCAGAAAAGCGTTGCGGCGCCAATGGCTCAAGCCCTGATCGGTGCCGATCCATACGTCGCCGGAGCGGTCTTCGAGAATGCTGCGCGTGCTGAAGTAGACGAGGCCGTCTTTCATGCCATACTTCTGCACGCCCTGCGCCGTGATGCGGCTTACGCCTTCATCGGTGCCAATCCAGATATCGCCGTGGCGGCTCTCCATGAAGGCGCGAATGAAGTTGTTGGTCAGTTCCCGCGGGGCCGAATAATGAACTGTGCCATTTGGAGCGATGCGATACGCGCCGCTTCCATCGGTTCCAATCCAGAGTTCACCGGCGCGGTCGCGAAAGACATTGCGCACCATGACTTTGGGCAGTTCCGGGAATTGATAAGGGCGAGCCGCGCCGTTGTGAATCCGATAGACGCCCGAGGCGACGATCCAGAGATCTCCGTCGCCGTTACCGGAGAGCGTCTCAAAGTCGGCGTCGGGACCGCCGGGCAGCGGCACCACGCTCACTGGAGTCCGGCTGAGGCGTACCAGGCCATCTTGCAGGCCGATCCAGACCTGATGACTGTCATCCTCGAATATCTGCAGAACCGTGCTGCTCGGCAGCAAACCGGAGAGTTGCAAAAATTTGCCCTCGCGATAGGCCCACAGGCCATTGCCGATGGTGCCGATCCACAGCGTGCCGTCGGCGGTCTGCTTGAGTGCCCGCACCGTGCCCTCGATTCCGGGCACACGCTGGAAGGCGCCGTTGACCAGGCGCTCCAGGCCGCCTACCGTGCCCACCCAGATCGTCCCGTCCGAGGTTTGCAGAATCGTTTTCACTCGATTGCTGCTGTACGATCCAGGCAAGGTGAAGTAACGCATTTGTCCGGAAGCCTTGGGGTCGATGACCAGCAGCCGCGAGCCGCCTATCCAGATCCGTCCTTCTCGATCCTCCGCAATTCCGTGGACGGCAAGCGGCCCGCTGCCACCCACCTCAACCCGTCTCACGATGGCCCCATCGACCTGAAAGAGCCCGTTGTCCGTGCCCACCCAGACGGTTCCGAGACGATCCTCCAGAATGCTGCGCACGAATCCGTCTGTAAGGCCCTGCGCGGCGTTGTAGGAGGTGAAGGCGTTCTGCTGCAGGTGCAGCAGGCCTCCGCCTTCGGTGCCGATCCACAGGCTGCCGTCGCGCGCGGGAGACAGGCAGAAAATACTGTTCACTGCGGGAATCGGAAGGGTACTCGATCCGTTCAGAACGAAATGCGAGCCGTCGAAACGCGTCAGGCCGCCGGTGGTTCCGATCCACAGATAGCCGTCCTGGGTCTGTGCCAGCGCCTGCACCGTGCCTTCGGGAAGCCCGTCCTGCACCTTCCACAGGCTGCGGGCATATTGCGTTTGCCGCGCGTCCAGAGCTCTCAGGGAGTGACCGTTCGCGCACAGGACAAAGGCCGCCGACAGGGTCAGGAACACAGTGCGCACGACTCCAATCCTGTTCGTCCTCGGCACGCACCACCCCCGCACTGGCCATCTGGCTAACGCCTGATTTTACAGCCCATACGCTGTGCCGCGCATCAGGGCCCGGACTCATGCTCAGCAGCGGCGCAATTCTGCTGGAGTTGGAGGACAATCGGTAAGATTCGCCCGTTTCCGGCGTTCGGGAGGATATAACCTGGGAACGCCCGCTTGGCCAAAAGCGGGCGTTTCTTACTTCACGCCGTCTACGTCGAAGATGTAGGTTCCGGCGGGGAGGGTGAAGCCCGGTCCGGCTGGACTGCCCTTCGCAACAGTCACGCTCTTATCGATGGCCTTTCCGTCGATTTTGTAGTGCGAGGCCTCAGCCGCTGTAAGTGGCAACCATCCTGAAGCATTGGCGGGAATGGTCACAGTCCAGTGGGCAACGCCGTTGTGAATGGCCCACGCGGAGTGAATCACACCGTAAGGCGAGGGGTATGTGAAGTCAATGCTGCCGAGTTGCGCGTCGAAGGTTGGATGCAGGCGTATGGTGTGGAAGCCGGCGTCGAGTGGCGTTGTGTCCACGCCGGCGGCATAGCGGTAGATCCAGTCCGCGACTGCGCCGTAGGCGTAGTGGTTATAGGAGTTCATGCTTGGATCGCTCTTCATCCGATCCCCATTCCAGCGTTCCCACATCGTCGTAGCTCCATGATCGACAAGATAACCCCACGACGGATACTGCGTGTTGAGAAGCAGGCGATACGCCAGGTCGCGATGTCCAGTGTCAACGAGCACCGAAAGCAGATACGGCGTGCCCAGAAATCCGGTGCCGAGCAATCCGTGATTGGCTTCGATCTTCGCGGCCAGCTTGTCTCCGATCGCCTGACGCAGGTTCTCCGGAGCCAGGTTCATGTGCAGCGCCAGCACGTAGCCAGTCTGCGTATCGCCCTCGGCTGATGCGCCTCCGTCTCCCCCAGCTACAAAGCCATCATCGTGCATGAAGGCTTTGGCAAATGCTTGCTTGATCTTCGCGAAGAGCGCCGCGTAGTGAGCTTCGTCGTCCGCTTTGCCCAGCGCGTGAGCCATCTGCTGCATGAGCGTGACGTCATAGGCCCACGAAGCCGTGGCTATCAGAGGGAATCGCGTAGAACCCTCAGGTGAGAGCCAGTCACCAAAAGCGGTTCCTGCGTTGTTCTTCCACTGATAATCGGGGTTGGTTGACTCGATAGCCGCAAGATACTTCGTCATCGCATCCCAGTTTTGTTGAATAACAGTCGTGTCGCCGGTCTGTATCCATGAGGTCCAGGGGATGATGACGCCGGCGTCGCTCCAACCCGCGCCGGAGGCAGACGAGATAGTCGAAATACCCGGCGCGTAGATGCCGAACATCGCGCCTGCGGTGGGCCCGGACCCGCTACCCACCTGGGTTCCGCGCATGTCTCCTGTAAATTTGCGCGAGAACGCAGCCAGGTCCATGTTGTAACTCGCAGTGCGCCAGAAGACCTGCGCGTCGGCCATCCAGCCAAGACGCTCGTCGCGCTGCGGGCAATCGGTAGGCACGCCGACAAAATTGGACCGCTGGCCCCAGAGAATGTTGCTCCACAGGCTGTTCAGCATGGGGCTGCCGGTCTTGAGCTGAGCTGCGAATGGCGCGTCGGTATGAAAGACTACGCCGCGCACATCGGCGATAGACGGCCTGCTTGCCAGCCCCGTCAATTCGAGATAGCGGAAGCCGTGGTAAGTGAATTGCGGCTCGAATGTTTCAGTTCCATTCCCGCTCAGGATGAAGTGGTCGGTGGACTTGGCCGTGCGCAGATTGTCCGTATAAAGCGTGCCGTCCGCGTTGAGGATTTCGCCGGTGCGCATGCGCACGTCTGTACCGGATGGGCCGGTGAGCCGCAGCTTTTCGACTCCGGAGAAATTCTGCCCCATGTCGAAGATGTAGACTCCCGGCTTGGGCTCGGTCATGGCTTTTGGCGTCAACTCACGTTCTACGCGGATGGGATGAAAATCCTGCCCATCGTCGTGGGTCTCGTAGCGCATGGAGTTATGAATCTCGGCGGGCTTCCAATGCGAGGCATCGAAGCTTGCGGTATTCCATCCAGGTTGGATCAGACGCGCGTCCTGCGTTTCCCCGTCGTAGATCTCGGACTTGAGAATAGGTGAACTATCGGCTTTCCAGTCCTGATCGGTGACCACCCATTCCACCGAGCCGTCCGCATACTGGATGCGCAATTGGGCCATCAGCGAAGGCGGCGCGTTGCCGTATATATTCGGTTGCTGGAACCATTGCAGAGGTGAGGAATACCATCCTGGCGCGACCAACGCCGCGATCGCGTTCTTGCCTGCTGTCAGATCGGCAGTGACGTCGTACGTCTGGTATTTCAGGTGTAGTCGGAAGTCTGTCCAACCCGGCGACAATACCTGATCGCCAGCGCGCTTGCCGTTGACGAAGACCTGATACGCTCCGAGCGCGGTGGCGTAGAGACGGGCGGAGGCTATGGGCTTTCGTACGTCGAATGTCTTGCGCAGAGCCTTCACCGACTGGGCGGGCCACGGATTGCCGAGGGGTTCATCTCCGACTGTCTGAGTGCAGCAGAAGGCAGGTTTCCAGGATGCGTCTTCGGTAGGCGAGTTAGTCCAGCCATCGGACGGGTGTGTGGAGGCTGTCCATTCTCCCCTGCCGGATGAGGCATTGCCGCTTGAAAAGGTTTGGACAGTTCCGTCTTCAAATTGCACGGCGAGTGTTGCGCTCATCACTGGCGCATCGCTGCCAGGGTTGCCGCTGGGGTCCGTGATGTAACGCGTTGTTTGGATAGCCAGCAGGTTCGACGCCGGATGAAGCGCAGACGCAACATCCACCTGCACGTATTTCTTCCATGGAAGCTGCTTCCAGGCTGGTAACGACGCTCCGGCCGCAACTTGTGTTCCGTTGATCCAGGCGGAGGCGACGTCCTGGCCAGTGACAAAGAGATATGCGGTGCGAACTGATTTATCGAGGGTGAACGGGAGTCGATAGGCGACGCGCTGCTCGGTTTGTTTACCTGTGAGAAGCTCATGAAGGAGCGGTGTCATCCACCGTGCCCCTGCATTGCGAACAGCAGCTTCTTCCCAGGTCTGGTAGCCAATCCAACGGGCGTTTCGACTGGCTGGCAGTTCGGCTCTGGGATCGCCCGACCAGGCTTGCGGATTCATGAGGCCCGTTTCCCACCAGCCGACTTCGCTGGCGGGATAAGCCTGACCGTCCTTATCCCACGCCAGAACTCGCCAGTAATACCGCGTCGAAGGCAGCACCGCCTTGCCTGCATAGACTACGCCGACCGATTGCGCGGAATCAATGCGTCCGCTGTCCCACGCATCGGCCTTGCCCGGCACAAGCAGTTCCGCCTTTGTTGCGACCAGCACTTCATAGCCTGTCTGCTTTGCGCCCCGGCTCGTGTCTTGCAGCACCCAGGCAAATCTTGGGGTGGGATCGTCGAGGCCGAGAGGCGCGGTCAAATCGTCGGCGCGCAGTAGATGAGGCGCGCCACGTCCGATCGCTGCTTTGCTTACAGGTGCGGCAGAGGACAATCCCGCGGCCGCGAACGGAAGCGTTGTTACCAAGACCACCGTCAATCCAAAGTGCGGAAGCCGCTTGCGTTTCCTCGATCCTCTCAATTCAGTCAACTCTCACCTCAGGCGTAGCTTCCCCCGCCGGATTGTCGGCCGCCGCGCTCACGCGTGATTTTCTCTACATACCCACCTTCCCGCAGCGCACGCAATGGGTCCGGCACCAGACCACGCTTTTCCCGCCACGCAGCCAGCAGCGGCCGCACATCGCGGTAGAAGGCGCCGCGGAAGAGCTCCTCCGCGCCCACCAGATCGCAACTGGCCTGCAAATCCGCCAGCTTCTCCCGATCCAGCAGCGCGGTTTTCAACCATAACTCCTGGGCGCTCATCACCGTCTGCACCATGGCCTCAAGCTTGCCCTTCAGGTTATGGCTCTGGTCGATCGTGAACGCGACATCGAGCGCCAGCCCTTCGGACTCCGCCGTCTGAATCTCATGAAAGATTCGAAAGACCTGGTACGGGTCGATCGACCCGAGGGTCAGATCGTCGTCGGCATAGCGGCGATCGTTGAAGTGAAAGCCGCCCAGCATGTCCGTATGAATGAGCCATGCCACCAACTGCTCAATATTTTGCGCAGCGTAGTGATGACCGGTATCGACCAGCACCCGCGCCTGCGGTCCGGCGGTTTTGGCCAGATGCAGCGCCATGCCCCAATCGGCAATGTCAGTATGGTAGAAAGCCGGCTCGAAAGGCTTGTACTCAACGAGCAGACGCTGTCCCGGCGCCAGATGCCGGTGCGATTCCGCCAGCGCTTCTTCCAACCAGCCGATGCGTTTGCGAATGCTCTGCGTACCGGGATAATTCGACCCGTCCGGAAGCCACAATGAGACGTCGCGTGACTGCAATTGGCCCGCGATTTCGATCGACTTGAGCACATGCGCCATAGCCAGTGCGCGAATCTCGCTCGACGGATTGCACAGCGAACCGAATTTGTATTCCCAATCCTGAAACAGGTTCGGATTGATGGATCCGACACGAATCCCATGCTCGCCGGCGAGCGCCTGAACCTTCGCAATATCGGCGTGACCATTCGGAAGATCCCACAGGACGTGCAGGGCCATGGTCGAGGTGCTGCCCGTCAGCCGATGTACCTCGGCCGCGTCGCTGAACTTCTCCTCAATGGTGAACGCGGCCGCGGGCTGCGTAAACTTGCCGAAACGCGTGCCGGTGTTGGCAAAACCCCAGGACGGAATCTCAATGTCGAAGGCATCCAAAACCGCGAAAGCTCGCTCGGCCAAGCCCGCTTCCGATTCGAAACCAGCGTTGGCGCGACTCATCCATTTCTCCTGGCACCGCTTTGGCGCCTCAATCTCGATTCCAGCTAATTTCAAACAGGAAAAGATTCTGTAAAGATATAAAGTTTCTATTGCATTTCGTCAACTGTCCATCATTTTCCCAGGATTGTAATCGCCGAGACGGTACGAAGTCGGCTTTATCTCCGCTGTGGGCCACTGAATCTTCGTAATCCCGGCGATTTGTCCGCCGAAACCGAATTTCTCAACAGGAATTCCGGCTGCGCCAATTTCCGCAATGAAATCGCGTATGCTGCCCTTAAGCGTCCTTTGGTTCAAAGTGGCGGCGCCTGCACTTCAATTTCCGCAAGGAGTCAACCCGTTGGCCAGCGGCAAGATCAAACGCCTCTACCTCATCCCCATCCTCTCCAAGGCTCTCGACGTGATGGAGATGCTCGAAGAGCAAAACGCCGGGATGACGCTCGAAGACGTCTACCAGCGCACCAAAATCTCCAAGACTTCCGTCTACCGCATTCTCAAAACGCTGGTCCATCGCGGCTATGTGGCCCACGGCGAGTCTGGCGACTACCGCCTGGTTTCGCGCCCCAAGCGCCTGCGCTTCGGACTCGCCGTGCAGAGCGGAGATCTGCCGTTTTCGCAGCAGGTTGCGGCTTCCGTCACCGCTGCGGCGGCCAGCTCCGGCGTGGAGCTGCTCATCCTCGACAACCGCTTCGACGCTGAGACTGCCGTTCGCAACGCCGAGGATTTCGTTGCCAAGCGCGTCGACCTGATGCTCGAATTTCAGGCCGAGGAGCACGTCGCACCGCACGTCGCGCATATCTTCAAGCAGGCCGGCATCCCGCTCATCGCCATCGACGTGCCCCACCCCAACGCCACCTATTTCGGCGTGGACAACTTTGAAGTCGGCTACGAAGCCGGCGTCCTGCTGGCCCAGCACGCCGTGCGCAAGTGGAAAGGCAACGCCGACTGGGTTATCGGGCTGGGTTTTGCCGAAGCCGGCAGCTTCGTGCAATCCCGCATCAGCGGCGCCTTTGAAGGCATTCGTACCCGCATGGAAGCCCACGGCGCGGAGATCCCAGCCGACCGCTTTTTGCGCCTGGAAGGCCGCGGCATGAGATTGCCCAGCAACCGCGTCATCGCCGAGTTTCTAAGCAACCACCGGCGCGGCGAGCGGTTCCTGGTCGCCGCCGCCACCGATTCCAGCGCACTCGGCGTTCTGGACGCCGCGCGCAACGCCGGACGCGAGCAGGACTTCGCCATCGCCGGCCAGGATTGCATTCCCGAGGTGCTGGACGAGCTGAAAACCGGCAAGAGCGCCATCATCGGCTCCGTTTCGCACGAAGCGCAAACCTACGGGCCGCGCCTGATCCAGCTCGGCATCACGCTGGTGCGCGGCAACGCCGTGCCGCCCTACAACTACGTCAAGCACCGCGTCGTTACAGCGGAAGACCTGAAGTCCGAAACCAACACCGAAGAACAGGCCCTCTCGTCCTTTGTTCCAAACCAAACAAATCTGTCATCTTGAGCGGAGCGAAGCGCAGTCGAAAGACCTGCGGTTGCCTTTGCCGTTGCATTCGCCCTTCATTTCAAACCCAGCAAATCTGCTTTTCCCCTCACTCTCATTTGCGTGTTATTGATTGGGTTTCAGGCATAATAGAGATTGTCTTCCACGCTCCGTCCCCGGCGAGAAAGACAGGCGAGCAACATCAGCGGCTTTACAACGCGTTTTTCACGCCCCAAAGCGCCCCTTTTGTCGGGAAAAGCGCCCTTTATAGCCCCGAATTTCGCCAGTAAGCCTATATTTATCAATCACTTGTAGGCACATTTACAACATTGCAACAGTCTAGGGAACCTCTGATTAAGTCGACGCTTTGAAAGGGCGTGGCTTCAGCCACGCCGTAAAGCCAAGCAAATCAACGCGGCTTTAGCCGCTGAGGGAATGTTGGCGACTTGTTCAGAGCTTCCCTAGATTCGCCCAATTTTCGCTTTTTGACCCAATAAGCGACGCCGACATCACGATAACTTTAGCGGCTTTCCGCCCCGCGATGAGCTACCCTGAGCTCACCGTGGCAAGCCCAACCCAGCCAAATCCCGCGCCCACCGAGCGACTTACAATCCATCCCCGCCCGGTGCCTGCAAAATCTCGAAATTCCAATAAGAAATACTTCTCCTATTGTTTTTCGACGTGCTATTGTGATTGGGTTCTCAGAATTGTGCCACTGAGACCGTAACCGCGGGCTGCCCCGCAACAAGGAATGTTGTATGACGACTGAAGCAATTGCCCCCTCCACGCTTAAATTCTTAGAAGACCGCTGGGACTCGGCCCTGGCCGCAACGCTCGACGAGCCGGAGCTGCTCCGCTACCGCTCCAACCTGCTCGGAAGCGACCTGCGCATCACCAACTTCGCCGGCGGCAACACCAGCTCCAAGATCATGGAAATCGATCCTCTCACCGGCGAATCGGTGGAGGTCCTGTGGGTCAAAGGCTCCGGAGGCGACCTGGGCAGCATCAAGCGCGGCGGATTCGCCACGCTCTACCAGGAGAAGCTCCTGGCCCTCGAAAAGAGCTATCGCGGCGTTGAATTTGAGGACGAAATCGCCGGCCTCTACCCGCTCGCAGCCTTCCGCGCCAACCCGGTCGCAGCGTCGATCGATACGCCTCTGCACGGCTTCCTGCCCTTCAAGCACGTAGACCATCTGCACCCGGACTGGGGCATCGCTCTCGCCGCCTCAGCCAACGGCCTGGACAAAATGGCGGAGTTCAACCGCGAATTCAACCACAAGCTGGTCTGGCTCCCATGGCAGCGCCCCGGCTTTGAACTGGCCATGATGCTCAAGCGCGCCGTCCAGGAAAACCCCGGCTGCGACGGCATCGTTCTCGGCGGCCACGGCCTCTTCACCTGGGGGGAGACGCAGCGCGAATCCTATCTCTCAACCATCACCGTCATCGACCAGCTCGGCCAGTTCATCGAGCGCCACAGCGGCAAAATCGGCGCGCAGCTCTTCGGCGGCCAGACGCAGTCCGTCCGCGCCGACCGCAAGACCCTCGCGACCCAGATACTTCCCTTCCTGCGCGGCCAGGTCGGCGCGTTCAAGCGATCGATCGCGAGTTTTTCGGATTCCGAAGACGTGCTCGGCTTCGTCAACTCCGCCAACGCGCAGGAGCTGGCCTTCCTCGGCACCAGCTGTCCGGATCACTTCATCCGCACCAAGATTCGCCCCATGTTTGTGCCCTGGAACGTAAGTCAGCCTGCGGAGACCGGCGATATCGCCAGCCTGAAGGCGCAGATCGCCGCCTCCATGGCGACCTATCGCAAGGATTACGAGGCGTATTACAAGGCCCACGCGCTACCCGATTCGCCAGCCCTGCGCGACACCAGCCCCGCCGTGGTGCTCATTCCCGGCATCGGCATGTTCAGCTTTGGCAAGAACAAGACCGAAGCTCGCATCGTCGGCGAGTTCTACACCAATGCAATCCATGTGATGGAAGGCGCCAGTGCCCTCGGCCACGGCATCGCTCCCATCAAGACTGGCGACGAAGTTCCGCAGGCTGGTCCGGCCGCGGCTTCGCATGAGTTCTCCGTGTGTACCAACTACGTGGCCCTGCCGCCATCCGAAGCCTTCCGCATTGAATACTGGGCGCTGGAAGAAGCCAAAATCCGCCGCCAGCCCGCCGAAAAAGAGCTGAGCCGCAAAGTCGTCCTCATCGTTGGAGGAGGCAGCGGCATTGGCCGCGAAGTCGCCCGTTTGGCCGCCGAGCGCGGGGCGCATGTCGTCGTCGCCGACCGCGATTTCGCCGGAGCGGAGCGCGTCGTCGGCGAGTTGCACAAGATCGTTCCGGCCGAGTGGACAGCAGCCGTTCCCGTGGACATCACTGATCGCGAGACCATCCGAACCGCGCTCGACGCAGCCGTCAACGCCTTCGGCGGCGTGGATATTCTGGTCAACACCGCCGCCATCTTTCCCAGTTCGCCGGACGGAATCGTTTCGGACGCCATGTGGGCCAACACGCTGAATATCAACGTGACGGCCAATTACCTGCTCACCGACGAAGCCGCCAAAGTCTTCAGCGAGCAGAATCTGGATGCCTCCGTGGTGCTGACCAGTTCGGCCAACGCCGTCGTCTCCAAGCGCGGCAGCGAAGCTTATGACGTGAGCAAGGCCGCGCTCAGCCATCTCGTCCGCGAACTGGCCATCGGCCTCGCGCCGAAGATCCGCGTCAACGGCATCAGCCCGGCGACAGTGGTCAAAGGCTCGACGATGTTCCCGCGCGACCGCGTCCGCGCCTCGCTTACCAAGTACAACATCCCATTCGAAGAGACGCTTTCGGACGACCAGCTGCGGACCCTGCTTGCCAACTTCTACGCCAAACGAACGCTGACCCATACGCCCATCGACCCGGCCGACTGCGCGGAGGCGATCCTCTTCCTCGCCGGCGACCGCTCCCGCTGCACCTCCGGCCATCTGATTCCCGTCGATGGCGGCCTGCCGGAGGCTTTTCTGCGGTGAGCCAGCCCTCGCAACCCAGCGCCAAAGCTCTCGTCGCCATCGATCTAGGCGCCGAGAGCTGCCGCGTCTCGCTGCTGCGCTGGCCCAATCGAGACCCGGCCGCAACTCCGGAGATTGAGCTGCTGCACCGCATCCCGAACGGCCCCGAAGACCGGCACGGCCATCTGCATTGGCCCCTCGACCGCATCCGGAACGGCGTCGAAGATGGCCTGCGCAAAGCCGCAGCCACTGCGCCGGAGGGCATCCGCTCTATCGCGGTGGACGGATGGGCCGTCGACTACGTTCGCCTGAACCCGCAAGGCGAGCCGCTGCACGCGCCCTTCTGCTACCGGGACGAGCGCACTATCGCATCGAAGACCTGGGTGGAAAAACGGATCACGCCGGAGGAGTTATTCGCGATCAACGGAGCGCAGCCGCTGCGCATCAATACGGTTTATCAGTTGATTGCCGACAGCCAGGACGGCATCGATGCACACATCCCTTGGCTGCTGCTCCCGGAATACATCCTGCACACGCTCGGCGGCCGCGCCGTAGCCGAATACACCAACGCCACGCACACCGGGCTGGTGGATCTCAAAACCGGCAACTGGAGCGAGCTGATCTTCAAGCGCCTAGGCCTGGCGATGGAAGCCGCGCCGCCCATTGTCCCCTCCGGCACCATTCTCGGTAAGCTAGCCGGTCCGCTGGCCGAACTGCCCGCCTTCCGCGACACGCTGCTCATTGCGCCAGCCTGCCATGACACCGCATCAGCCATTGCAGCAGTCACCGCCGACCTAACTCACACCGCTTACCTCGTCTCCGGCACATGGTCGCTGGTCGGCACAGTGATCGACCGGCCGATTGCCACGCCTGAAGCCGAGCACGCGGGTTTTACCAACCAGGGCGACTCCGCCGGCGGCTTCTGCTTTCACACCAATATCAACGGCATGTGGATTGTGAAGCAGTGCCTCGACCACTGGTGCCGGCAGGGCCGCAAGATCGAGCTTCCCGCGCTGATTGCGCAAGCTGAGAAAGTCACCGAAATTCCCGCCATCCTCAACGTGGACGCTCCATCCCTGCTGCTGACCGGCAATATGCCCGAGCGCATCAACAGCGACTTCGCGCTCCTGGGCCTGCCGCACATCGCCGACATCCCCGGCAACGAGCCAGTCTTCGCGCGCCTCATCTTTGCGAGCCTGGCCTCGCGCTACGCCACAACGATTGCGAACCTGTCGCAACTCACCGGCCGCAGCTTTCGCCAGATCGTCATCCTCGGCGGAGGCAACCGCAACGCGCTGCTCAGCCGGCTGACCGAGCAAGCCTCCGGTCTGCCCCTCTCTGTTGGAGAAGCCGAAGGCTCGACGCTCGGCAACTTCGCCGTCCAGCTTGCCGCATGGGAAGCTGGTGAAGGCCAAACTCCGAGCGCGAGCGCAATTCGTGCGTGGGCGCAGCGCCTTGCCAATAGAAGCGAGCCCCAATAGCAACGATCCGAACTGGTAACTACTGAACCTTCAAATAGCTCCCGTATCCAACCACCACCGTCGAACCGACCAGCAGCGCCAGTCCGCAGGCCACCAGCAGACGCGTCCGGCGGCTGGTCCCCCTCCACTCGTGCAGCGCCACGCCCCACAGCGTGGCAAAGATGATGATGCTGGCCATGTGCAACGTCCAGCTTGCAAAGTCATACTTGCCCATCTTGGTCTGGCCCATCGAATAAAAGAAGAACTGGAAATACCAGATCACGCCCGCCAGCACCGCCAGTAGATAGTTGCGCACCAGCACCGGGCCGGCGATACGCTGCGCCAGCGTTCGCGGGTCAGCGTCATGCAACGTTGCGCCGGTCACGGCAGCCGTGCCCATGGGGTTCACCCCCGGTTCGCCCAGAAACTGCGCCCCGGAGCGGTTGCGAACGATCAGCACTGCCGACCAGACAAAGTTGGTGAAAAAACCGCCCCACAGCACTACCACCAGCACGGGGAGATTCTGCCAGAGATCGAGCCCGCCGCTGGTGGCAAGCTGCCGCCGCGCGATCTCCGCGATAGGCTTGCCCGCATCCAGTCCCACGGCAAAGAAAGAACTCATGATCCCCGCAAAGACCGCCACGGCCAGACCTTTGGCAAAGGAAAAATCCCGCTCGCCCGTTTCTGCTTTCTGCTCCTCGGTGATCTCGGCCTCTTTGAAATACCCGGCTGCGCCGCTGACTGCGATGGCGATCAAGCACATCAGCACGCCCAGCAGAATCACCTGTCCGGAGCGCTCGTGTAGAATCTCGCTCATCTGCCCATGCGAGATTGGTGGGATCAACGTGCCGAAAGCGGTGCAAAAGCCCAATGCAATCGCGTATCCCAGCCCCAGGCCCAGATAGCGGATCGCGAGCCCAAATGTAAGGCCGCCCACTCCCCACAAAATCCCCCAGAAAACGGGATAGCCGATGGCCGAAGCGGGTGCGCTCTTCAGAATCTCGAAAAGATGCGGCACGAAGATGCTCGCCAGCACCAGCGGCGCGATCAGCCACGCCGCCACGCCCTGAATGATCCAATAAATCTCCCATGACCAGCGCTTGATGCCGCGAAAGGGAATGAAATTGCTGGCGGAAGCGAGACCTCCCAGCCAATGGAACAGTACTCCAAGAAACGGATTGGGATGCATCCGGGGAAACCTCTCGCCATGCGCGAAATGGTAGAACGTTAGCGGAGACCATCCTACGCTACAGAGCATTGGAGTGCTCTCGCCGTCAACGCTTTCAAGTCGCCTCACTGCAAGCGGCCTATCGCCACTACTAATCGTTAGCGTGGCCCGTAGCTGCATCGAGAAGCAAGGTCCTGCCAAATCCTCAACCATTGAGATTGAAAAGATTCCCGATGGTCCAAGCGATAGCATCGAAAGATCGCTCGCCGATCTGGCCAAGTTCCCACTTGTCTTGAATGAACCATGTGATCGAGGTCAGATCTGCTACCGTGCCCGTAAGGCTTGCCTCCGGGATGCTCGCGCGGAGTTGAGAGATTGAAATTGGTGGACGATCCACAACTCGCGGCTGAGCGAAGCGCATCCAATCGCATTGACTTGATTGTCCGGAGATACGAAGAGTGAAAAAGCTAGCAAGCGCGACCGATCCTTTGTGGTACAAGGACGCGATCATTTATGAACTCCATGTCCGCGCTTTCGCCGACTCCAACAACGACGGAATTGGCGACTTTCCGGGGCTGATGTCGCGGCTTGACTACCTGCAGGATCTCGGTGTCACTTGCCTCTGGCTTCTGCCATTCTTTCCTTCGCCGTTGCGAGACGACGGGTACGACATTGCCAATTATGTCGATGTGAATCCCGCATATGGAACGCTGGGCGACTTCAAGGCCTTCTTGGATGCCGCCCACCAACGCAACATGCAGGTGATGATCGAATTGGTCATCAATCACACCAGCGATCAACATCCATGGTTCAAGGCCGCCCGCATTGCTCTGCCCGGATCGCCGGAGCGTGAGATGTATGTGTGGTCCAACACCGACCAGCTCTACAAAGACGCCCGCATTATTTTTACCGATACTGAAAAATCGAACTGGACCTGGGACGAGGTTGCCAAGAGCTACTACTGGCATCGTTTCTTTTCCCATCAGCCAGACCTCAATTTCGACAATCCGGCGGTGATTGAAGAGGTTGTCAAGGCCATGCGATTCTGGCTCGACCTGGGGGTCGATGCGCTCCGCATGGATGCGATCCCGTATCTTGTGGAACGCGATGGCACCTCCTGCGAAAACCTGCCTGAGACCCACGCCGCGATCAAAGCAATTCGCGCGGCCATCGACGCCGACTATGCCAACCGTCTTATTCTGGCCGAAGCAAACCAGTGGCCGACCGATGTGCGGCCCTATTTTGGCGACGGGGATGAGTGCCACATGGCCTTTCACTTCCCTCTGATGCCGCGGATTTACATGGCCCTCCGCCAGGAAGATCGGTTGCCGATAACCGACATCATGGCCCAGACGCCGGAAATTCCAGGCAACTGCCAGTGGGGCCTGTTCCTCCGCAATCACGATGAACTCACACTTGAGATGGTGACCGATGACGAACGCGACTATATGTATCTTGCTTACTCCGCCGATCCGCGTATGCGCATCAACGTCGGGATCCGCCGCCGGCTGGCGCCGCTGGTCGACAACAACCGCCGCCGCATTGAGCTTTTGAACTCTCTTCTACTTAGCTTCCCGGGCACGCCGATCCTATATTACGGAGATGAAATCGGCATGGGCGACAATATCTATCTCGGTGACCGCAACGGGGTTCGCACGCCGATGCAATGGAATTCCGACCGTAACGCAGGATTCTCAAAATGCGATCCGGCGCGGCTCTACTTTCCGGTCGTCATGGATCCCGTCTACGGTTACCAGGCGATCAATGTCGAAGCCCAACTGAGCGATCAGTCCAGCCTGTTGCAATGGACTCGCAACATGATTGCCCTGCGCAAGCTTTTCCCGGTCTTTGGACGCGGAAGGCTGGTTTTTCTAAATCCGGCAAATCGCAAGATCCTCGCCTATCTTCGCGATCTCGATCGCGGCGACGGCTCTCACGACACCGTTCTCTGTGTCGCAAACCTCAGCAGATTCGCTCAGCCGGCAACCCTGGACCTGGCTGAATATGCGGGTTTTCAGCCGGTCGAGATGCTGGGCTACGTTCCATTTCCAAAGATCGACGGAACTCCCTATGCGTTAACTCTTGCACCCTACTCTTTCTTGTGGCTCGAACTGCAGCCCGCCAACGCGGTCCCTGAGTTGCGACCGGAATCCGTCCAAGACACGCAAGAGACAGAGACTGATGAGATTCCCTCTGACGAGACGATTGCAGATTGCATTGTGAGGGAAGGCTGGTCTGGTCTAGCCGGCGGCAAAGGCCTGCAACTGCTCGAAACCGCGCTGCAAGCGTGGCTTCCGAATCAACGCTGGTTTGGAGCCAAGGCGCGAACAATCCAACACATGCGGGTGCTGAACTGGGTCGAGCTTACCTTCGACGGAGCAGACGGGGCGATCCCCCCCACATTGCTCTTTGTTCAGCTTCACTACGGCGAAGGTTCTCCAGATACGTACCAGCTTCCGCTTGCCTTCAGCAGCGGTGCGGACGCAGAGGGCTTGATCGCGAACGATCCTCAGTCCGTGGTTGCATTTTTCACGACTCTGTCCGGTTCCGCGGTACTTTACGATGCGACAGCCCGCGAGGACTTTCGTCATCTTCTGCTTCAGCTCATTGCGCAGGGCCCCGCTCTTCCATTGTCCTCGGCGCGCGGTCTTGCTCCAGAGATTGAGTCTTCGTCTGGCCGGGATGAGGCTGAAGGTCTTCTGAATGCCCGCGCTTCGTCTGCGTTTGCCGCTTCCGATGGCCTCCAGCACCTGGGCAGCCGTATTGCCTCAGGCGAGCAATCGAACACGTCTATCGTTTACGGCAAGCAATTGATTTTGAAACTGTTCAGGCGCCTGCAGCCGGGAGAAAACCCAGATGTGGAGATTGGCCGCTATCTGACAGAGGTCGCAGGATTCCCGCGCATTGCTCCGTTGTTGGGAGAGATCGACATCCTTCCTGCGAATGGTGAAAAGACCACCATCGCCATGCTTCAACCGTTGGTTGCCAATGACGGTGACGGTTGGCAGTGGTTTCTGACTCAACTGGAGTGTTTCTTCACATCGGTCGCTACTCTACCAACTCCCCAGCACTCTGCGATTCCAAGCTTTGTGGACGAGCAGGAAGCGAATGGCGAGTCTCTGGCCTATGCTGGATTGGATGCGGCCGCGCTTCTCGGCCGGCGCACTGCCGAAATGCATCTCGCACTCGCCGCTGCGACAGGCGATCCAGCCTTTGTGATCGAACCATTGACCTCTGAAGATTTGGCCGGAGATGCGCGCCGCATTGAAGCGCAGATCACTGCGACGCTGGCAGCCCTCAAGGCCCGGTTCTCAGCACTGGATGACCTCACCGCGGGCGACGCCGGCTTGCTTCTCTCGCGGCGTATCGAACTCTTCGCTCGCGCCAACTCTATCACCGCGTTCACGCCCACGGGCGGGCGGTTTCGCATTCATGGCGACTATCACCTCGGGCAGACGCTGAGGACGGCCGGGAGCGATGTCGTACCGGGCTCGGACGCAGGCAATCCTGCTTCCGGCGATTTCATTTTGCTCGATTTCGAAGGAGAGCCCGCGCGATCCCTGGCCGAACGCCGCCAGAAACAATCGCCACTGAAGGACGTTGCGGGCATGATCCGATCCTTCTCCTATGCCGCCTTCACCGGTCTCAATCGGTATATCGCGAGCAAGCAGGAAGGAGCGCCGATGAATGACGTCGGCGCGCTCAGGGCATGGGCCACGTTCTGGCAGAATGCCGCTTCCTCGCAATTTCTTCGCGGGTATCGTGACACGATCTCTGCCAACCCCGCTATCTTGCCCACGCCTGAGCAGTCGCAATCGTTGCTCGAAGCTTATCTTCTTGAAAAAGCCCTGTATGAAACGCTTTATGAGTTGAACAATCGGCCGGCCTGGCTTCGCATTCCGCTTGCCGGCATCTTGTCTCTCTAATGGCCTCCGACGCGCAAGACTTGTTCCAGGGCTTTGAAAGCCAATACGTCGAACTGGCCTGACGACGGTTCGCGAGAGAGCCACCAAACATCCGCCCAATGGATAAGTTCGACACGTTGGAGACGAAAGGTACTTATGCCACGGACACCCCTGTCGACCTACCGCGTGCAACTGCACGCAGGCTTCGATTTTGAGGATGCGGCAGCAGTGGCGGACTACTGGAAGGCGCTCGGAGTTTCGCATGTTTACTGTTCGCCCTACTTGCAGGCACTGCCCGGCAGTACGCATGGATATGATGTCGTCGATCCCGAGCGGCCCAATGAAGAACTGGGCGGCGAAGAGGGGCATAGCCGCTTCTGCCAGCGGCTTGAGGAACTCGGCCTGGGACAGGTACTGGATATCGTGCCCAATCATATGGCTCTTGGGCACCAGAACCGGTATTGGTGGGATGTGATCGAGAACGGTCCATCGAGCCGTTACGCGACCTGGTTCGACATCGATTGGCAATCGGCCGAGGTGAAGCTGCAGCACAAGGTGTTGATCCCGGTGCTTGGAGACCAGTACGGGCGTGAACTGAGTGCAGGCCGGATCAAGCTGGAATACACCGGAGAGCGATTTCAGGTGCGCTATGCGGACAATCTCTTTCCTGTGGCTCCAAGATCCTTATCGAACATGCTCTTGAAGGCCGCCGAGTATGCACACAGCGATACGCTTCACTTTATCGCCGGCAGCTTTGCACGCTTGCCGTTTCCGGAATTGAGTGATACCGGTGTCGCCAGCGCCCGGCATCGCGACAAGACCGTGATCTACCGGATGTTGAACTCGCTTTGCAGAGAGCAACCCGAGGTATCCGCTGCGGTATCCCGTGGCGTGGACGAGTTGAATCACGATGTAGACGCATTGGATGAGGTGTTGAATCAGCAGAGTTATCGCCTTGCCTTTTGGCGGACGTCCGATCAGGAATTGGGCTATCGACGGTTCTTTGACGTGAATACGCTCATTGGACTGCGCATGGAACGGGAGCATGTGTTCGAAGCCACCCACAGCAGAATTCTGCAATGGCTTGCAAGCGGCGTCCTTGACGGTGTGCGCGTCGATCATCCCGACGGCTTGCGCAATCCACAGCAGTATTTTGAGCGGCTGCGCAAGCGAGCACCCGAGGCGTGGATTATCGGCGAGAAGATTCTCGAACCGGGAGAGTTTCTGCGCGAGAGCTGGCCAATTCAAGGGACCAGCGGCTACGACTTTATGAACGTATGCAATCGGTTCATCGCGCATGACGAGGGTATGACCGAGCTGACCAGGATTTACAGCGAGTTCACTGGCGAACCTGTCGACTTCGCAGAATTGGCTCACCAGAAGAAACAAATGGTTGAGCAGAATGCCCTCGGAAGCGACATCAATCGCCTGGCCAGCTTATTCGTCGAGATATGCGAAAACAACCGCGATCGGCGCGATTATACTCGCGCTGAGATTCGCCGCGCCATTCGCGAGGTAGCGTCGTTCTTTCCTGTTTATCGCACCTATATGGTTGCCGATTGGGATCGCATTCTGGATGAGGACCGCGTCAATGTCGACCGCGCTGTGGAGCGGGCAAAGGAGCGGCGCCAGGACTTGGATGCCGGCCTATTCGATTTCATTGCCGATGTGTTGAAGCTGAGCGTGCGGGGAACGAAGGAAAGCGAGTTCGTCATGCGCTTCCAGCAGTTCACCTCGACGGTAATGGCCAAGGGCGTGGAGGATACGGCGTTTTATTGTTTCAACCGCATGATCGGCTTGAACGAAGTCGGCAACGATCCAGGCCTCGGCGCGTTGTCCATAGAATCGGTTCACGACTACTTTGTCAAGATGCACGCGACGCACCCTCTGACCATGACCACGCTCTCAACGCATGATACGAAGCGAGCCGACGACGCAAGAGCGCGACTGGCGGTAATTGCAGAGATTCCAAGGCGATGGGGTTCCGCTCTGCACCGTTGGACGCGCATGAACGCTCGCTTCCGGACCGGAAGCTATCCCGATCGCAATACTGAGTACTTTCTTTACCAAACTTTGATTGGAGCTTGGCCCGTTACCAAGGACCGGCTTTGCGCCTATATGGAGAAGGCGACTCGCGAAGCCAAGCAGCAGACAAGCTGGACGCAACAGAACAAGGATTTCGAAGGCGCATTGCGGAGCTTCATGGAACGACTTTTGGATTGTCCGGAATTTATTGCGGATCTGGAAAAGTTCGTTGCAATCGTTTTGCGCGCAGGTCGCATCAACAGTCTTGCTCAGTCGCTGGTCAAATGCACCGCTCCAGGCGTACCGGATACCTATCAGGGGGGCGAACTATGGGACTTAAGCTTAGTCGACCCGGACAACCGCAGGCCCATTGACTATGACCAACGCCGCGCGATGCTGACTGAGATACAAAATGGGATCGAGACCGAAGAAATCATGCGCCGGCTCAATAACTATTTCGACCCCGGTATGCCGAAGATGTGGCTGCTCCATGAAGCGCTCACGCTTCGCCGCGAACAGCCAGCATGGTTTGGGGCGGAGGCAGCCTATACGCCGATGATGGCAGAGGGACCGAAGCGACAACATGTATTGGCGTATTTGCGGGCAGGGATGGTGGCTACTGTTGTCCCACGCTGGACTCTCAAGTTAGGCGATAGCTGGTCTTCGACAGCGATTGAGTTACCGCAGGGTCGATGGAAGAACCGGCTCACCGGCGACGTAGTTCAAGGCGGACGCACGCGCGTTCATACACTGTTGGAGCGCTTTCCAGTCGCGCTGCTCACGAAAGAGGCGGAGTAAGCTATGCATCGGTTCGAGGTTTGGGCTCCACGGGTGAGGAAGCTTGCCGTGACAGTGAGCGGCGGCACATTCGGCACGACAGCATTGGCCATGGATGGACCCGATGACCAGGGCTGGTGGCGGCTCGATGTGCCGGCAGCCAACCCAGGATCGGATTACGCCTACCTGATCGACGACGATCCCAAGTCCTATCCGGACCCGCGTTCTTTTCGCCAGCCGCACGGCGTACATGGATTGTCGCGCGTGTATGATCAGGACGAGTTTGTCTGGAGCGAGACCAGGTTCAAAGCGCCTCCCTTGGCAAGCGCGGTGATCTACGAGTTGCATATTGGAACCTTCACCGCGGAAGGTACTCTGGACGCAGCGATCGACAAGCTGGATCATCTAACAGACCTGGGCATTACGCATGTCGAGTTGATGCCGGTCGCGTCCTTTGCAGGCGATAGGGGCTGGGGCTACGACGGCGTTGCGCTCTTCTCCGTGCATGAACCCTACGGAGGTCCGAACGCACTGAAGCGGTTTGTCGATGCGGCACACGGCAAGGGACTCTCCGTGCTTCTCGATGTCGTCTATAACCACTTTGGTCCAGTAGGAAATTACACAGGCATGTTTGGTCCCTACCTTGTGGAATCGCACCGCACACCCTGGGGCGGGGCAGTGAATTTTGAAGAGGGCGGCGCCCATCAGGTGCGCCGCTTCTTCTGCGACAACGCTCTGATGTGGATGCGGGACTTTCACATCGATGGGTTAAGGCTCGACGCCGTTCATGGGTTCGTGGACCGCTCCGCAATTCATTTTCTGGAGCAGCTTGCGGGCGAAGTCGAGGGGATGGAAGCAACTCTGGCGCGCTCTTTCGTGCTGATTGCCGAGAGCGATCTGAACGATCCGCGTGTAGTAACTCCGCGCGAGGCCGGTGGTTTCGGCATGGATGCACAATGGAACGATGACTTTCATCATGCCTTGTTCTCGGTGCTGAATCCCGGCCCAGCCGAAGGTTATTACATGGACTTTGGCCAACTGAGCCAGTTGGCAAAAGCACTGGAGCGGAACTTCGTCCACGATGGAATCTATTCCACATATCGCGATCGCATCCATGGCCGGCCCGCAGCGCATGTTTCGCAGCACCGCTTTATCGGCTTCATTCAGAATCACGATCAGGTCGGTAACCGCGCAACGGGCGATAGGCTATTGGAAATAGTCGGCCCCAATCGCGCCAGGATTGCCGCGGCACTGGTTTTGCTCGGCCCCTTTGTTCCCCTGCTGTTTCAAGGGGAGGAGTGGGGCGCATCCACGCCTTTTCAATATTTCGCCGATCATGACGACCCGAAGATGGCCCGACTCGTCTCAGAAGGACGCAAGCGAGAGTTCGCGATGTTCGGCTGGGATCCAACATTGATCCCGGACCCTGAGAAGAGAGAGACCTTTGTTCGTTCGCAGTTGAATTGGGAAGAAGTGCATGAGGGGACGCACGGGGAGATGTTGGCTTGGTACCGCGAGTTGATACGGCTGCGCCGGTCTACGCCCTCACGGAACAATGGCGAGTGTGGGCGAACAGAGGTACGGTTCAATCAACAAGAGATGTGGTTAGCCATGGAGCGCGGCGACGTCATCGTCATTTGCAATTTAGGTTCGGATGAACTGCGACTCCCACTGCCCCATGGCAAACGACTTATCCTCAAGTCGCGCGGCGGTGTATCCGAAAGCGACGGCCAAGTGGTCCTTCCCAATGAATCGGCGGTCGTCTTCTCCTAGGCGCCGCGGCGGTATTGCAAAGCCGCCATGCTTGAGAGAGCGGTGATGCCCGAGTCCAGCGATACCGTTACCCCGAAGGCGCGATCAAATGCCGGGACTCAACAACGAGAAGAAGCGCTCAGGGAGGTCCGAGCTCAAACGTTCGCTTGCTTAAGAACCTCAGTCTAGCGAAAGCGGCGAATCCTCAGGGTGTGCCGACCGGAACGATAGAGTCCGGTGACATACACGGTGGCGCGCCCTTTGGTTGAAAAGATAAGCTGGCGAATTCTAAGCAGAGGCGCGCCGTTGGGAGTATTCAATAACTTGGCAATCCTGTGATCGGTAAGGGTAACGTCAATCTCCTCGTCGGCGTAGGCCAACTCAACCCCGCATTCACGCTCGAGCGTTCCAAAAAGCGAGGCTCGATCGAGCGGAGCATCCAGCACAACCTGATATTCCTCCGCCGACAAATAGCAAACCTCAAGCGCGACTGGCTCATTGGCGGCGGATCGCACGCGTTCAATCTTTATAAGACTGGAGGTCGGCGACAATCCAAGCCTGGCCGCGATTTCGTGCTCTTGCTTCACGATGCCGGAGGACACAATCCTGGAATGCGGCACCAGACCTAAGCTTGCCATTTGCTCCGTGTAGCTGAGCAGTTTGTTGAAGTGAATCTGCGGCGGCGCAACAAAAGTGCCGGCACCATGCCGGCGTTCGACGATGCCTTCATGAGCAAGACCCGCCAGTGCGTGGCGCGCGGTCATCAGGCTGACGCCGTGAATCCTGGCGAGTTCTCTTTCGGAGTAGACAACGTCGCCCGGCTTCAGGACGCCGGAGTCGATCCGCTCACGGATAGCGGTCTGGATTCTCTTGTATGCCGGCTCATCTTTTCGAGTACGTGCTGCCACATCTGCTTCTTGCATAGCCTGCCTGACACAGTTTTCGCCGTTGTTCCGGGCGATCCGCAGTCAGGATATACCGCGACTGAGGGATTGTCCAGAAAAAGAAGCTATAGAGCTGTTGAGCCGTACAGGAATGCTCTCAATGCCTGAAGGCAATTCCCGATCCTGGACTTGCTCGGCATTATCGAGGCGCAAACTCGCGAAGGATGCGATAAAGTTCAGTGGACAAGGCGCGATTCTACAGGTTTTCCACAGACCGCGACGTGCATGGATTCAGTCGCATTGCTTTTCCGCTTGACGACTGAGATTTTGACTGCTATATAGTGCATCAGTGCCTCATTAAAAAGCGTTGAAAAACGAAGAGTCAGCGAAGGCACTCAAATCGGATTTCAGCCTGGGTCGTCTCCCGAGTGGAGCGGCTTTGCTGGATGCCCGAGACGCCATTTCGTGGGCATGGCATTTTCCGAGCGTGGAAGTGGAGAGCAGCCAGTGTTTCCGTATGTTTCCAGACGCAAACATCTCCGCGATTTTCAATTCCATGATTCTGAATCCAGCACGCCTCTACGGTTAGCGCACGGACACCAAACAACCTCAACGAAAGGTGCAATGGAAATGATTCGAACTCAGAGGTCAACTGATTGCATGTCCCTGGTCCGAAAGGACAATTCACTCTCGCCAAACTCAGGGAAGCTGGTCGGCATTTTCCAAAAATGCACAACCGCGGCGATGTTGTTGACGGTATTGCTCTTCTTCTCTTCGAGAATGGCGAACGCCCAGGAACTCTCGGCCACGCTCAGCGGCGTGGTTACAGATGCCACGGGCGCCGTGATTCCCCGCGCATCTGTCACAATTGCGCTGGGCGGCGTCAACGGGGCAGTCCGGGTTGTGGAAACGAATGCCGTCGGCGAATATGTCGCTACCAATCTAAGCGCCGGAACCTATTCGCTTGTCGTGACGGCGCCGGGCTTTGAGACGCTCAAGGGCAAAGATATCGTTCTGGATGTGGCAGAGAAGCACGTCTTCAATGCCCAACTGAAGGCGGGCGGCAACGGCACCACCGTCACCGTGGAAGACAACCCGGTTCAGATTAATACCGAGACCAGCAGCCAGTCCGGCACCATCTCGGGACTCCAGATCCGCGAACTTGAGATCAACAGCCGCAACTTCACGCAGTTGGTGACCCTGCAACCCGGCGTGGTGAACATGCTGGGCGACGAGGATTCGACGAGTTTCACGGGTATTTCTGTCAACGGCGCTCGCGGCACAGCCAACAATTGGACGGTGGACGGCGCCGACATCAACGACTCCGGCTCCAACACCACCGCTACAAGCCAGCCCAGCATGGAAGCCATCCAGGAAATCACTCTGGCGAGAGGCAACTACGACGCCGGCTACGGACGTTCGGGCGGCGGACAGGTTGTGGTGGCTACGCGCAGCGGCACCAGCGCCTTCCATGGTGAGGGCTATGAGTATGTCCGCACCACGGACTTCAACGCCAACGACTGGCTCAACAAGAATAGCGAGATCAGCCAGGGCCTTCCAAACGTGCCCGGCACCTATCATCAGAACGTTTACGGGTTTGTCATCGGCGGTCCCGTCTACATTCCCAAGCTCTACAACCAGGATAAGAAAAAGACCTTCTTCTTCTGGTCCGAGGACTGGCACAAGATCAGCCAGGCGGGAAGCAGTACCACTTTGGCTGTCCCGACCACGGCTGAAGTCAACGGCACTTTTGCCGGCGACATCAGATCCCAATATCCCACCGCCGTCTACAGCGCGGCCTCCAATACATCGACGATTCCGTCCAGCTCCTTCAGCACCAACGCGCAGGTTTATCTGACCAACCTCTTTGATAAGGTCGCCAACTCCAGCGGGTCTCTGACTTTCAACGAACCTGCGACGCATGATTATCGCGACGACATCGTCCGCATCGATCACTACTTCAACGACAAGGTTCACTTCTTCGCGCGCGGCATAAACGACAGCAATCCGCAGGTCGATCCCAGTGGACTGTGGAATGGGCCCCAGTATCCAGGTGCGGCAGCGGCCGCCTATAGTTCGCCTGGAAAGAACGTGGTGGGCAATCTGACCTGGACCATCTCGCCGAAGATCGTCAACGAACTGGAGTTTGCATACGCGCAAGGCACCATCAACGCGAAGTTCGTGAGCGGCGATTTTGCCGACAATCCGGCCTACGTGAGCGCTTTGACCTCCGGCAAGACAGGTGCGTATGCCTTTGGGAGTGACCCCTACGGGCGCATGCCGGCCATTGGCTTTGCCGATGGCACGACAGGCTTTGGGGCAGGCAGCGATCCATACGGAGAGCGCAACCTGGATCGCACCTACTTTGACAACCTGTCTCTGAGTTATGGAAAGCACACGATTCGCACGGGCTTCCAGATTCAGCAGATGATCAAGACCGAAAATGCCACCAACGGCGATGCATCCTTCGCCTTCGGCAACGGCTTTCTCAACAGCTCCGGGGTGTACGTGGGCAATGGCGATATACCCTTTGCGGATTTTCTGGTAGGCACGGTATACAGCTACGCGCAGCAGAGCCGCGACACCGTACCCGACCTCAACTTCATCAACTTTGAAGCCTACGTCAACGACGACTGGAAATTCACTCCGCGCCTGACGTTCAATCTCGGCGTTCGCTGGAGCAGATTTCCTTCGCCCTGGGACAAAAACAACACTCTGACCAACTTCGATCCGCTGCTGTATAACGCCTCGGATGCTCCGACGATCAACCCGCTCACCGGCAACTACAATCCGGGGCAGACAATTGCAAGCAGTCCGCTGGTAGCCAACACCTATGCCAATGGGCTTATCTTCCCGACCTACAATGGACACTGCGCGGTGGCGCAGGCCATCGCCCCATTGGTTCAGTGCTCGCCCTACGGCAAGGATGTGAACCCCAACGACAATGCCAACTTCGCCCCGCGCATCGGGTTTGCCTACAATCCCGACGGTCGCGGCGTCACCTCGATCCGCGGTGGCTTCGGCCTCTTCTACGATCGCACCATGGACGGCATATGGGAGGGCAACTCCTTTGCCGATCCACCGATCACGCAGACCATTTCGGTAAACAACACCACCTTCGACCATCCGAATCCTAGCGGCTCGGTGACCGCTTCGCTAGGCCCTAACGCGTTAGTCGCAACCGGCACCCCCACCTTCCGGGTTCCGACCTACTTCGACTACAACCTCACGGTTGAGCGCCAACTTTTACCATCGACCGTTGTCTCCGTCGCATACGTCGGCAATGCAGCCCGCCACTTGGTCGGCGAGATCAACTTGAACCAGCCCAAGGTCGGAGACCGGCTGGCAGCGGTTCCCAATACCGATGTCAACACGCTCCGTCCCTATTTGGGCTACGACCACATCCAGGACCGAAACCCAATCTTCACCAGCAACTACAACTCGCTGCAAATCTCGCTGAACCATCGCTCCAATAATGGCCTAACCGTTGGCGTCTCTTATACTTGGTCCAAGGTTCTGACCACTCAATCCGAAGATCGTAACGGCGATCTGAACTCCACCTTCGACTACGCCGGCAACGCCATTGAAAACAGCTATAACATCAAGGCCGATTACGGTCCGGCCTCCTTCAACCAGCCGCAGAGCCTGATCTTCAACTACGTTTATGTGCTGCCTTTCTTCAAGGGGCAGAGAGGGGCGGAAGGAAAACTATTGGGCGGCTGGGAGCTCTCCGGCATCACCACCTACGCCTCGGGGACTTCCTTGACCATCACTCAGACTGGCGACCCGTTTGCGTGCCCGACGCTGGCATCGTCAGGACTTTGCGATACCAATCCAGCCGATGGTTTCGTGGCGGGGCAGGGTCTTCGCGGCTTGGGCATCGCTTCCTACGGCTCTGCGCGTCCCAATCAAGTGGGTCGCGTCACGATGAGCAAGAAGCCAGGGTATACGGGTGCGGGCTGGTTCTCGACCTCGTCCTTTGCTCCTGCTGCCGGCGCGTTCGGCAACCTGGGCACGGGCACGATTACTGGGCCGAACTTCCAGAAGTGGGACATCGCTCTGGCGAAGAACACCAAGATCGGCGAGTTCGTTAACCTCCAACTGCGCGTCGAGTCCTTCGATGTCTTGAACCACCCCAACTTCGGGAATATCGGCACCACACTGGGCGGTGCCAACTTCGGATATGTTACATCCGATCACGAGCCGCGCCTGCTTCAGATGGGCGGAAAGATCACCTTCTAGCCCGGAACGATTCCACGCTGCAAAAGCGAAAGCCGAGGCGCATGCCTCGGCCCTCGCTTTTGCGCATCCTCCTTCTCGGACGGAATGCGATGGACTCACATTTACTTCTCCGCTGCCGCGCCGTTCGCGCTCTTGTGTGCGCTATCCTGCGTTGGAACTTTAGACATGGCCTTAAGGAGTCCAACACGGGAGGCTTCGTTGATGCGTTTGGATTTGGCGAGTTCCGCGTTGGCTTCAGCCGTCTTTCCCATGGAGTGGTAGAGCCGCGAGAGCCGCCAGTGAGCGTTCACGTTGTTGGGATCGAGGGCTGCGGCCGCTTTCAACTCGCGCAGAGCTTCCTCATTGCGGTCAGCGTCAGCGTAGACAATCCCCAGATCGAGATGCCCCATGGGATCGGCGGGGTCGATCTTAACCACTTTCTCCAGTAACGGCCGGGCGTCCTCCATCCTATTCATTTGAATTTGAGAATCGGCCAGATAGAGCATCGCCTGGATATGCTCCGGATCGTTGTCGAGTTCAGCTTGAAACTCCTGAGCGGCTTCATCGGTCTGGCGCTGGGTCCACAAGAGATAACCCAGGCCGAAATGCACATTGGGCTCCTTGGGATTGGCCTTGACGGCAGCGCGAAACTCGTTGGTTGCGCCAATCGTATCCTTCATTTCGTCCAATGCTTCGCCGACCAGCATGTCCGCTTCGGCAGACTCCGCATTCAACGCCACGATCCGGTGAAACGCATCGAGAACGCATTGGTACTGCTTGGAGAGGAGGCAACTGTGCGCCAGGGTCAACAGGAGCGTCAGATTCTGCGTGTCGCGATCCGCGGCACGTTTCAGATAGGGGGCAGACGCTGCAAATTCTCCCAGCCCATAGTGCGACATGCCTATCAGGATAACCAGCCGCTGCGCCTCGTCTGAATCGGGTGGCAGCGTCTTGAGCAAGGGTGTGAACTGCTGCAGTGCCTCTTTGTAATCGGTTGCCTTGAAGTACGCCAGACCCAGATTGAATTGCAAACGAGGCATCTTCGGATTCAATGCCATCGCCTTCCGATACGACGCAATCGCCTCCGCATAATGCTCCCGATGAGCTTCGAGCAGGCCAAGGTGGGCAAAGGGTTCGGGGTCCGTGGGACGCGCTTTGGACAAAGCTGCCCACGCAGCTTCGGCCTCAACCGTCTTTCCCTGTTGCTCGAGTGAGAACGCCGCTTGCCTTGGATCGCTCTGCGATCTTGAGGTCAACGGCCAAGCAAACATGACAGACACAAAGCAGATCGCCATTCTCCGTTTCAACCTGGATGTCAAGACAGCCTCCATTCGAATTCTCACTCCCCGCTGCCGGAGCGCGCAACCGGTATCCACATCGTTCTTTGAACTGCGCCGCGGCAAGTCTCTCGAAATATGGCCACGGCACGCGCGACCCTTCGCATTCATAACGAAACCTATGTGCGACGCTTCCAGAGCAAGGATCCGTTCCTAACCGAAGAGATATGCGCTATAGAGCTGGCCAATCCATTGCGCCGGATCAGACTCTGCCGGTGGACGATGTGCGCAGCGCGTGTTCGGCAAACCCAATCTTGCGGAACAACAGTAAGAATACGCTGCCGAAACGGGTCCGGCGTATGCCGGGAAGATAGTCGCCATCGGAGGCATCTGCCTATCGACGATGTGATTGCGAGATATGCTATATAGCATATATACTCGGCGCGACCATACTCTACGAACCTGGAGGCGTTTCCCGTGCCCAGACATTTCCTGCTCCCGCCGCTCCGCGCGGCTTTGACGACTCTGCTTGTTCTAGCTGCGGGCGCGTCCCAGTGTCTTTCGCAAGCGCGCAATCAAACCAGGTTTTTCGGGGGGTATTTTGAGGAATGGGGCATCGGTTATGCGCATTACAACATTGCAGATTTGCAAAAGAACGGTGTCGCCGATGAATTGACACACCTCATCTACGCGTTTGGCAATGTGACCGCGACCGCAACTCCGTCATGCGCAATCGCCGATCCCTCAGCCGCCTATCGGGATGCCACCCTGCCCAGCGTCAGCGGCAAGGCTTATACCGCGCCGCTCTACGGAAACTTTGGCGCGATCCAACAGCTCAAGGAACTCCATCCAAATCTGAAAGTGTTGATCTCTCTTGGAGGACAGGCCGGCAATGTATCGGGCTTCGCTACCGCCGCTGGCACTGCGGGGGGTCGCGCCGCGCTCGCCGCTTCTTGCATCGACCTGTTCGTCAAGGGCAACATCGCGCCCGGTGTTCGCGCTCCAGGTCTGTTCGACGGTTTCAATATCGATTGGGAGTTCCCCGCGGCGGCGGACAAGCAAAACTTCACTGCTCTGCTGAAAGAGTTCCGCGCCCAACTCAACGCTCT